>Ga0222668_1000456_pt1 | contig 25667 bp, 20 predicted proteins | sample AntAcemetagen728_FD_179823 | JGI IMG/M metagenome (GOLD analysis project Ga0222668, IMG submission 179823) | Saline water microbial communities from Ace Lake, Antarctica - #728 | ecosystem: Environmental > Aquatic > Non-marine Saline and Alkaline > Saline | place: Antarctica: Ace Lake... | reverse complement strand
ATCAATCTTTGGTAGGATCGTAAAACAACCGCCAACATTGGTCACTTTTAACGAAACATTATAATCACCATTTACTTCATAAACATGCGTGACAGGTCCGCAAGAAGTTGAAAATGTGCCATCACCGAAATTCCATTCACATGCCGTACCTGATTCACCCGTATTTTCGAACGTTACAGTAAGCGGTTCACATCCCTCCAGGACATCTCCCACAAAATTAACCACAGGCAAAGGGCTATCCGTAATTGTAAAATCAATGACAACTTCACATCCATTGTCATCCGTGACCGTCAACGTATACGCACCAATTGTTAAACCTGTAAAAGATCCACTTGCAGAAGGACCAGCACCGATATCAAATGAATAAGGCGGAACTCCCCCTGTTGCAGTTGCAAGCGAAGCACCATCAGCAGCCCCTGCACAAGATACATTTGTAACCGTATTTCCAACACTTAATTCAGTTGGTTCAGTAATTGTCACCGTAGATGTTTGAACACAACCATCTGCATCCGTTGTGGTAATAGAATAAGTACCAGCGCATAAACCTGTTGCTGTCGCCGTTGTTTGACTCCCTGCCGCGACATCCCATAAAAAGGAAAAAGGAGCGGCGCCAACTCCTGTTGCTGTTGCACTTCCGTCACAAGCTCCAAAACAGGTCACATGAGAAGGAACAACAGTTGGAGGAGCACAACAAACAATGTCAATAAAAATATCATCTGAGGCGATTTCCGTTCCACACGAAATTAATTTGACCGTATACGTCATTGGATCAGTTGGACAAATCGTAATTGCTGCGCCTGTTCCAATAAGTGCTCCTAGTTCATCATACCATTCAATATCTGGATCACCGACTGGCGTATACCGAATCGCATCATTCGCTGCTGGCCACGGTGTGTTATTCCGCCCAGGTGATATAATTGCTGCGGTACCATCAATATTATGCAAGGCTTGAACGGCATTACCATCATCCCACCCAACACAAACTCCTTTTGTTTGAATGTGATTTTCTATTTCATTTGACGTTTCAAACAAAATAATTTGGTAGGTCTCTAAGTCTCCTCCACACAGAAAATGAGGAACATTATCATAACTTACAACAAACCTTCTCAAAGGTGCCACTCCAAGCGTTTGGTATCTTATCGTTCCTCCAACTCCTGGATTAATATCATACCATGGACCCATAATACAATTTTTAGGAACACCTGCCCCTGTCGAAGGAACCGGTTCTGAGGTAAACGTTACCGGTCCACCAGAAAATCCGATCCAACCGTTTGATCCGATATTAATGGAGGAATAGGTATTACCGTAAAAACAAAAATCGAAGCCTAAAGGTATCAATGGCGAAACAGCATCATCAAAAAGTGCAACGGGAGTCCCTGCGTAGGGATCTGGAGCAAAAGGAATGACAGAAATATCATAATCAGAAGTATTCCCTCCACCACCAGCGTAGGTTGCAATTAGATCAATACATCCAGGCGGGCATGTTACAGTATCTGCAGGACCTGCATCTATCATGGGTAATTGAGCATTCAAGAAAGGACTTGTAAACACGAGAAGAACCGCCAAAAATAGTCTCATAGATCAAATTATTTAGATTCAAAGTAAAGCAGGGTACTCTACATATAAAGCAAACAACTAAAGAAGTTTAGCTCTTTCGTCACTCAAACCTCGTTAATAATTTTCACCTGCTTTCCTCTTGTTTTAGCTAAGCAGAAATTCCTTTCAAGTTTTCTTCAACGCACATACAGCAAGTTGAATGTAAATTATTTCAAAACAGTCACATGACCGTGATATTCTAATTTTTTATCAGACATAGCTTCATCCGTAATGATATGCCAAATATAAACACCCGATTCGACGATTTCTCCACCATAAGTGCCATTCCAACCTACGTCTAAATTATGTGATTCAAAAACTACTTCTCCCCAACGATTATAAATCATTAAGGAATAATTGTAAATGTCAATCCCATTAAAATAAGGTTTAAACACCTCATTATAGAGGTCTCCGTCAGGCGTAATTGCATTTGGCACGTAGATTAAATATTGTTCAGAAATGATCAACAATTGGGAAGTACTGTCCCTGCATCCATATGCGTTACTTACCACCAAATCGATCGTATATTCACCCGCGATCTCTGGGAAAAAGAAACTTGGATTTTGATCATTTGAATTTCCGAGATCGCCAAAAGTCCAATCCCAAGAATCAGCATCAGAAGACATATCCGTAAAGTTGATATTTGTATTAATCGTTGTTGTAGGTTGTGGACCAAATCTAAACACAGCGTTTGGCGTTGGATAGACATCAATATAATCATAAAGAGTTGATGAATTAGTACAACCATTTGCATCCGTTACTGTATAGGATATATCGTAAACTCCATCATTGTAGAAGGTGTGAACAGAAGATCCACAGAAGTCGAGTGTACCATCTCCAAAATCCCAAACACAATCTACACCAGGATCTCCAACATAGGCAAAATTCACTGTTAATGGTTCACAACCCGAAGTAGTTGCTGAAGAGAAAGAAACGACAGGACGAGGATTAACAACTACGTTAAACGTAGCCACATCTCCACAACCAATAGAAATTGTATTTGTGATCGTGTGCGTACCCGGTCCCGCTAAAGCAGGGTTAAAAACACCACCAACCACTCCGGGTCCCGAATAAACACCGCCGGGTGAAACCGCAGAAAGAGTGACAGGAGGAGCATTCACACAGAGCGGTCCAAATGGAGTAATACTTGCATCAGCAGGCACGACACCAGCAGCAACAGCTAAAGTGCCATTGTATTCGCATCCATTTGCATCTACCACACAAATATCATAACTACCAGCACAGAGCAAATCATAAATTCCATCAGGATCTGTTGTCGCGCAACCATCAATACTGTATAAGAAGGGAGCTACCCCGACATCTCCAGCCAATGTAATCGCACCAAGACAATCGCCTAAACACGATTCACCCACGACTGTTTCATCCACAGTCACAGCAGGTGCTCCAGTCAAGACGACAGATAAATCCAATTCACAATCGTTCGCATCTTTAACCGTAACGGTATGCGATCCAGCACTCAATCCAGTAAATGTAGTACCTGCAGCAAATGGGCCACCATCAATCGAGTAAGAATATACAGGAGTACCTCCGCCAGCTACAATTGTAATCTCACCATCCGCTCCTCCAAAACACGTAACATCCGTAGAAGCGACTAAGGTTAATGTTAAAGCAGGAGGTTCATTAATAACCAAGGTTATACTTCCAATACAGTCATTCGCATCTTTCACTTCTAAATCATAAGAACCAGCACCTAACCCACTAAACGTTCCAGAAGCTCCAAAAGCTCCACCACTGATTGAAAATGAATAAGGCTCAAGACCTCCTGTTCCTGCAATCACAATCTCTCCATCACTTCCACCATTGCACGCTAAATCAATCACGTCCACTTCAACAGCCTCTAATAAAGCGGGAGAAACAATCTCAACAGGTACATCCTTCGTACAACCATTTTCGTCTGTAATTACCACTGTATATAATCCTGGTGCCAAATCTGTAAATTCACCAACAGCGACAGGCCCATCTCCAATATCATACGTTAATTCACCCGTTCCGCCAGAACCTGTCATATAAACCGATCCATCCGTTAAACCAAAACAACTTACAATATTGATTGCATCAATAAAAACCGTTATTTCTTCGGGTTCTGCTATTACTACTTCACCTATCTCCTCGCAACCTAAAGCATCTGTTACAGTCACTTCATAAGTTCCAGGACATAAATCGACTGCAGTAGCAGTCGTTTGACTGCCTGCCGCCGCATCCCATAAATACGTAAATGGAGCAACACCAATCCCTTCTGCCGTTCCTGTTCCATCACATCCACCAAAACAGGTAACATCTGTATGCGTCATAGTAGGTGGTTCACAACAAATCACATCAACAAAGACAGTATCCATTGCCACAATTCCTCCGCAGGATATAAGTTTAGCTACATAAGTAGAAGGAACTGCTGGACAAACCGTCTTCGTTAAACCCGTTCCGATCATTATCGGTCCAGCATACCACTCAACAATTGGATCACCAATTGGTGTATATCTGACAGCATGATTAGAAGCAGTCCACACCGTATTATTTCTTCCTGCAACTGGCACAGCCAAGGTTCCTGGCAGATTGTGAACGCCTTGAACAGCTCTACCTCCAACCCAAGAAGGACAAGTCAATTTCGTTTGAATATGATTTTCAATCACATTCGTTGTTTCATAAATAATAATTTGCTGTGTATTCAAAGTTCCTGTACAAGAGAAAAAAGGCATAGATTCCCATGTTACCACTAAACGACGATAAGGAGCAACACCCAATGTTTGTGTTTTGATAGAACCGCCAACACCTGGATTCAAATCATGCCAAGGCCCCATTATACAATTTTTTGGAACCGCAGCACTTGTTGTTGGAATGGCATAGGGCGTATAAGCACCGGTGGTTGGCGTAAAACTAATCCAACCATTCGCGCCGATATAATAATTTGTATAGGTATTTCCGTAAAAGCAGAATGAAAAACCAATTGGCAACGCACCTAAAGTACCATCATCCGATAAAAACCGTGAGGTACCCGCGTACGGATCTGGTGCATACGCAATAACAGTTTGAGTATAATCCGTGGTATTCCCTCCCCCTTCATAATCTGCGGTAAGTGTTATACAACCAGGAGGACAAGTTATGGTATCACTCCCTATATCGATTGTTGGACCTTGAGAATAGGCGGCTAAAGTGAGCGCAAAAAATGCAAAAAAGAGGTAAAAATTTTTCATAGTCAAATCTGTTGCTACTAAGTTAACGCTAATTTAACAAGAAGGAAGCCTCTTGTTAAAAAAAAATAACAAAATAATTGAGCTCCTAAATCGAGTTAGACAAGACTGTAATTGTGAATTGGATTTGAAAGCGAAACAGAATCGAGTTCGTCATTCGCGTCGAATAAAAAATCCACGCGTCCGAGCATCAAACCAGCCCAACCGACTTGATTGATGAATACCGTTTTCCCTGCTTTATTTTTCCATGATTCGGCCTTTTCCATGAATGTATGCGTATGACCACCAATAATAAGATCAATATCCTCTGTTTCAGCGGCCAAAACTTTGTCGGAAAAATTGTTTAATCGCGGTTCATAGCCAAGATGTGACAAGCACACAACAAGTTGACATCCTTCATCATGTCGCAAAAAAGAAGCCCATTTTTGAGCAGTTTGAATAGGATCGTGATAGCGGGTTTCTTTATACAATTCCTTACTCACCAATCCATCTAACTCCACCCCCAATCCAAAAACACCAATTTTAATTCCGCTTTTCTTAAAAATTTTATACGGCCGAGTATGACCAGCCAATACGGTATCATCAAAATCATAATTCGCACATAAAAAAGGAAAATTTGCATGAGGTAAGGCGTTCAAGAAGCCATCCATTCCTCCATCAAAATCATGATTCCCCATGGTAGCGGCATCATACCCCAAGGCAGACATTAATTTAAGTTCAATTTCACCCCCATGCACATTAAAAAACGGAGTTCCTTGAAAGACGTCACCGGCATCTAGGAGTAATACATTTTTCTCTTGTTCACGAATTAGATCAATCAACATTTTTCTGCGCTCAACACCTCCCTGTCCTGGGTATTTACTATGATTTAAGGGGAAAGGGTCTATGTGAGAATGTGTATCATTTGTATGCAGTATAGTGACTTTTTTTCGACTTTCTCCCCACGTACTTGAAGTAAGCGAAATGAGACCGGCAGAACCGAGTCCGATATTTTTTATAAATCGCCTTCTTTCCATCACGTACTAATTTTCATTCGACCATCAATTTGAACGGGATCAAGTTTGTTTGCGCTCCGGATATAATCAATAAAAATTGTTCGAAGGAGGACGCCTGAATTCCATTTAACCTTTGCTTCTTTAAGAAAGTCCATTTTATCGCCTCCTCCAGCTAAATAATCGGATGTGCAAACATAAATCGGTTGCTTTAAATCAACCTCTTGATTCGAAATCCAAGCCTTTCTTTTCGATTCAGTTAATTCAAATCTAACATTCGAAACAGGTTGGCCACCAGATTGGTAAAGATAACCCATGAGTTGTATAAAACCGGTAGAATCAATCCGAACGATTTCCAATGTATTATCGAAAGGCATTAATTCAAAAACAGAACCGATTGTAATTTCACCTGCATTGATTGGGGCTCTTAATCCACCGAAGTTTAGCATGACGAATATATTTTCTGCTTTAGCATCAGGAAATGGCAGCGTTTTCTTATTCATCACATATTCAAATAAAATATCCGCGACAAAATTCCCCAAGGGTGATTCGGGTTTAAAAGCAATTAATGCAGAATCAATCGTACCAATTACTGAATTCATTTGTTGATCCACTTCTACCCTATAAGGCTGAATAAGATCCTCAAGTTCATGCGATTCGTAGGTCGAATCAAGTGCTGTATTATGTGAATCGTGAAGCGTATAAGAAGCTGATGTACAACTTCCCAAAACAAGGAACAAACCACTAATAAAAGCACTCCTTATTCGCATAACTTAATTTTTCACCTCTTTTTTAAGCACCATAAATACGGGGAAATGATCCGAATAACCGTTTAAATAATTCCCGCCAGCATGCGTTCGCAGCGGATATCCTTTATATCGACCGTCTTTCTGTTTGAGATAATCCTTACTGTAAACGTAAGATTGATGATATATATAAGATGAAGCATCCTCTCCTATTAACCCTTGGCTAATAATTAATTGATCAAATAAATTCCACGCATCTTGATAAGCCAAGGTACAATCACCCGCTTTAAATTTAGTATACATAGGATTATACATATCACCCTCACCTACTTTCGATATTTTTCCTTTAGCACGAATATAATCTTTGACACTTTTATTTATGGGGTCATCATTTAAATCACCCATAAGAATAATCTTCGCTTGTGCATCCTCAGCCAACAATGAATCAATGATGTGTCGACCAAGCATTGCAGCCTCAATACGTCGTGGTTCAGATGCTACCTGACCGCCACTTCTAGATGGCCAATGGGCAACAATAATACTGACGATATCACCATCCAAATCGCCCGTAACTACTAATTGATCACGTGTGAAATAATCCGGATTATCTTTAAACACTAATCGGTGAGATTTGCTATTAATCGGTTTAAAATATTTTTCTTGGTACAACAAGCCTACATCTATTCCTCTCCGATCAGGCGAGTCAAAATGAATGATCTGATAATTCCGATTTTTAATTTGCTCTTCAGCAACAAGATCCTCAAGAACTTTTCTGTTTTCAACCTCGCAAACGCCGAGAATGGCTGTTCCATCCGGACTAACAGAAGTTCCGAGATCTGCAATCACTGCAGCCATATTTCTCAACTTATTGGCATACTTTTCAGCATCCCATACATAACTTCCAGTCGGAGTAAATTCTTCATCCTTAATCGCCGGATCATCTTCGAAATCGAATAAATTCTCAAGGTTGTAAAACCCAATACAAGCCACTTTATAAGCCTTCTCATTTTGACCGTATGCGACCGAGTTTGCCGCGATAAAAACAAGCGATAGGCTTGCAATAATCCGTGTTAATTTTACCATCAATTTAATCATTTTACAGGTTCAAATTTAGGGATAATTATCAAAATCGGGTTCAAACTTTGGCTAGAAGAATGTTAACAAACGATTAAGTTATCCACAAATAATTAAACATTAGTGTGTGCTCCCTAGAATATTTCTTAAATTCGCCGAGCTTTTATTCGTGCATAATAAAAGCATTACTTAGCCTAACAAAAAATGAGCAAACAAAACTTATTATTCGCTTTATTTATGTTCATCAGTAGCCTTGGTTTTTCGCAAGAATTAAACAAAGAGCGCGAAGACACCATTATTGATAACACCCCTGTTTTCATTACTACACTTGCTGATGCAGATGACAATGCTGCTTCAGATGCTAATATCTCTGGATTACTTCAATCCTCTCGAGATGTTTTTGCAGGTACTGCGGGTTTTAATTTTAGTGCTGCACGGTTTAAAATTAGAGGCTATCAATCTGATAAAACCATGATTCTTATCAATGGAATCCCCATGAATGATCTTGAAACCGGATTTGGTACTTGGTATAAATGGGGAGGCTTAAACGACATCACACGTTATTCCGAAACAAAAAATTGGTTATCTGAAAATCCGTATCATTTTGGAGGTATCGGAGGATACTCCCATATTAATGCAAAAGCTTCAGACATCAGAAAAGGACATAGAATTTCTTATGCTGCTACGAATCGTGCCTACTCTCACCGACCAATGTATACATACGGAACGGGCATGCAAGCAAACGGCTGGGCCTTTGCGTTGTCTGCCTCAGCGCGTTATTCGAACGAAGGTTATATTGACGGAACTTTTTACGAAGCATTTAGCTATTTCTTATCCGCCGAAAAACAATTTAATAAGTCACACAACCTAAATTTAACTATCATTGGTGCACCCTCCCGCTCTGGGCGTGGTAATATTTCTGTTTTAGAAACGTATGATCTATCAGGAGACCCTTATTACAATTCAAATTGGGGATATCAGACACTTGCTGACGGATCGCGGATTAAGCGAAACAGTCGCACTACCGATTCACATATGCCGATCATAGCATTGACCCATGATTGGAAAATAAACGAAAAATCAGGCTTAAAAAGTTCCCTTTATACCAATTTCGGTAAATACGGTCAAACGGCACTAAACTGGTATGACGCTAAAGATCCGCGCCCGGATTATTATAAATACTTACCTTCTTATTATACAGGAATCAATGATTTAGCGAATGCACAAAAGATGTATAATAATTGGCAAAACGAATCTACTCGTCAAGTACAATGGGATGAATTATATTTTGCAAATAGTAAAAACATTTTCACACTAAAAGATGAAAATGGTGCGATAATTGAAGAGGGATTGCGCTCAAAATATATTGTTGAGAATCGTTGGAACAATATAATATCAGGTGGCTTCACCTCTGTTTACCACACTCAATTAAAGGATAATTTAAATTTACACACAGGCGTATTCGTTCAAATGCAACGCAATCATTATTACAATACAATAGAAGATTTGTTGGGTGGTGATTTTTGGGTGGATGTCAATCAATTTGCAGAGCAAGACTTTATTGATCCAAATGCTGCACAAAGTGATTTACAAAACCCAAACCGAGTCGTAAAAAAAGGAGATGTGTACAATAACAATTATTATATCTACAATTTAAATGCTACTGCTTTCGGTCAATTAACCTATACCGGGAAAAAAATTGATGGTTATTTTGCTGTTGAATTATCAGAGGAACAATTTTACAGAGAAGGCTTATTTCAAACAGGTTTGTTCCCTGACAACTCGCTCGGTAAATCCGAAAAGAAAAACTTTTTCAATTATTCAGCAAAAGTTGGTGCGACTTATAAAATTTCAGGACGCCAATACCTGACAGTTAATGGTGCATATTTAACAGAAGCTCCAACTTCACGAAATGCCTTTATCTCGCCACGCACAAGAAATGTTTCGGTTGATGATATGGTGAATGAAACCATCTACACAGGAGATATAAACTATATTCTTCGCTTCCCCAAATTAAAAATGAGATTGACGGGATATTATACGCAACGCAATAATGCCTTATGGTCACGCAGTTTTTATCATGATGAGTATAACTCATTCGTGAACTATGTGATGAAAGATGTGAATTATTTGCACCGCGGTGTTGAATTAGGTTTAGATGGAACAATTTATGGAGGACTGTCAGGGAATGTTGTTATTGCAACCGGCCAACATTTGTACAATTCGCGCCCCACTGCATCCATCTACGTCGACAATTCAGCAGAGCTTTTAGCTGAGAACAAAACAGTGTACATCCAAAATTATAAAATAGGAGGCATGCCACAAAGTGCTGCATCAGTTGGTTTAAAATACAGCGGCAAAAAGTATTGGTTTGCAGGCGTTAACTTCAACTATTTTGCAGACATCTACCTCGATCCAAATCCCGATCGTAGAACATCAGAAGCTGTTGCAAATTTTGTAGAGTCGGACCCACAGTTTCTTCAGACAATTGAACAAACGAAATTAGACAATGGTTATGCACTGAACTTGTTTGCAGGAAAATCATTCAAAATATCCAACTACTTTTTGAATATAAACGTTAACATTAATAATCTCACGAATAATAGAGACTTTATAACAGGCGGATTCGAACAATTGAGATTTGATGCACAAAACATCAATAAATTTCCTCCTAAAGTAGGTTATATGTACGGTTTAAATTATTTCATTTCAGCAACACTGCGCTTTTAATCAGGAACTATGAAAAAGAATATTCAACTCGGAATTTTTGGTTTACTCAGTATCCTCATAATCGCAGGATGTAAAAAAGAACCGGATTCACCACCAATTAATACCTTAGAAAACAATGCCATTTTAACAATTGATAGTTTGCGCAATTGGCAAATGTCCGTAGGCGGTCCAATTCTTATTGAAGACAATCTTTCTGTTTTCGGGTATATAGTGATGGATGAATCGAATGGAAATGTCTATAAAAATCTTTATCTTCAAGATGATAGCGCAGCGATCAATGTGCGATTCACTGCTAGCACCGATTTAATTGTTGGTGATTATGTGCGTATTTCATTGAAAGGGGCAACCTTAAACGAATTTGCTGGTGTTATTCAACTAGATGGAATTGATGAAGCGAAAAGCGCTGTCGTGCAATCGAAAGACAATACAATCGAACCTATCGTTCTTACAATTGATCAAATCGACTTGGCTCTTCATGAATCTAAATTGATCAAATTAGAAAATGTTCAATTTAAAAATTCTGAGTTGAACAAAACCTATGCGGATGCGATTAATCAAAGTTCACAAAATCGTTATTTTGAAGATTTTGAGGGCAATACACTTTATATCAGAACGAGTGGTTTTGCTGATTTTGCTGGAGACAGTTTACCAAAAGGAAGTGGGTCTATGATTTGCATTGTAAGTGAATACAATGGTGAATTACAGCTTCTTTTAAGATCTCCTGAAGAGGCGATAATGGATAACCCTCGAGGTCCAGGTGAATTTTTAACAAAAGATTTTGACGACAGCAATTTATTGTCAGGCGGATGGAGTGTAGCGCAAGTTACAGGAACATTTACTTGGGAAATTGGCACAATGGGAAGTTGGGCCGATCGTCCTTACGCCGTAATTTCTAATTATGACGGAACAAACCATGCGACAGAAAGTTGGTTGATCTCCCCTAGCATGAATTTCTCAAGTTCTGCAAGTGCTACCATATCATTTGATAATGCATGCAATTACGGCGGGGATATTTTGAAAGTCCTCATCTCAACTGATTATACAGGTACGGGAGATCCAAATGCAGCAACCTGGACTGAACTTTCTGCAACTTGGTCGACAGGAACATTTGACTTTGTGAATTCGGGTATCATTGACTTGGGTGCTTTTTTAGCTGCCAATGTGCATGTAGCCTTCAAATATACAGGCTCAGATGCTTCGGGACGCACATGGGAAATTGACAATATTATTATTAATGCTTAAGAAGATGTTTAGAAATAGAAAAATAGGTATGAGCGTTGTTTTAGGACTTCTCTTTCTTGCCAGTTCGTGCAAGAAGGAATACGACGTTCCACCTTTAATGGAAATTCCTGAAACACCAACAATGACAATTGCTGAATTAAGAGCATGGCAAGCGGGCACAGGAGGGATTATTTCGATAGATGAAGAGTTGTCGGTTTATGGAACGATTACCATGGATGAAACCGACGGCAATATTTACAAAAATGTGTATTTGCAAGATGCCTCTGGCGCAGTGAATGTTCGTTTGTTGAATGGCGGAGGATTGTACGAAGGTGATTCGGTTCGTGTCTACTTAAAAGGAACAATATTAAATAAATACAACGGAGTACTTCAAATTGATTCGGTAGATGTTGACCAAAACGTGATTAAACAAGAAACGAATGTAGGGCGCGCACCGAACCTCGTTACAATCGATATGATTACCTCTTTAATGGAGTCTCAATTGATTCGTTTAGAAAATGTACAATTCATTAAACCACAGTTAGGCGGAACATTTGCGGATGGTGAAAACCTCGTTTCATTGGATCGAATTTTAGAAGATGCAGATGGGAACACAGTAAAAGTGAGGACAAGTGGGTATGCAGCATTTGCAGACGAACAATTGCCAAACGGTTCGGGAAGTTTGGTTTGTATTGTAAACCATTTTAATGGAGAGGTGCAATTATTGATTCGTTCGTATGATGAAATCAACTTCAATGAAGCACGTTTTCCAGGTTTATTATTGACCAAAGATTTTGATGATGGCGATATCTATTCGGATGGTTGGACGACTTATGAAGTTTTAGGTAATTTGCCTTGGACAACTAGCAGCGCAGGCGGTGCACCAACTGATTATGCGGTGATCAAAAATTATATAGATGGCGCATTTATAGCTGGTGAAACATGGCTTATTTCTCCATCAGTTGACTTAACGGCAGGTGCCAGTCCATCTTTGAGTTTTGACAATGCATACAATTACACGGGGCCTACATTGCAACTGATGATTTCAACAGATTATGATGGAACGAGTAATCCAACTGCGCAAGGAACGTGGACATCTGTAGCTTTTACAAAGTCAGATACAGGTGGTTTTATCTGGGTGAACTCAGGATCGATTCCTCTTGGAGCATTCATAGGAACAAATGTTCATATTGCATTTAAATATACAGGCACAGCTTCGTCAGGCAGCACATGGGAAGTAGAAAATATTGCTGTACGCGGCTAAAATTTTAACAAAAAACAAAAATGATAGATTATGAATAAATTATACACATTAATTATTGGACTAACTGTCGGAGCAGCGAGCTTTGGGCAGGTAGTAGTTGAGAGTGATTTAAGTTCTTGGACAGCAGGACTTCCTGACGGTTGGATGGGAAGTAAATCGACTATTTCACCTGCAGATGTTACAGAACAGACCTTTGGGGCAATGCATGGAACATCCATGGCACAATTGTTTAACCCTACAACAGGTCACAAACGGTTCACAACACAAGATGTTGCGGTAACAGGCGGCGAGACTTATGAAATTAAGATCTGGATGACAGGAACGCCAGGATCTGAATTAAGAACTGGATTTTATGACGGAACAAATGATAGCTATAATACATACGGGGGCTATTTCGACGTATTTGCCGAAACAGGTGGAGATATAACAATGCTTTCTCAAACTGTTGTGGTAGCGCCAAGCTGCTCAACAGGGCAATTTATATTATCAATTAGAAATACAGATGCCATGGTGGGAATTGTTATCGATTCGGTTTCAATTGCAGTGACTGCGCCTGTTGTGGCAGATGAAGTTTCTATTTATGATATCCAATATTCTACCACTGCTCCATACATCTCTGATTACGCAGATATGGTTGTTGCAACGTCTGGAATAGTTACCGGAGTTTTTTTAACAGGAGCAGATATTGGACGATTCTTTATTCAAGATGGTGATGGAGCTTGGAATGGCATTTATATTTATGACAATGGGACCCCCGTTTCGCTTGGTGATAGTGTGACAGTCACGGGAACAGTTGTTGAATTTTTTGAATTAACAGAAATCAATGCGGTAACGAGCATTGTTGTTCACAGTTCAGATAATGTACTTCCCACTCCGGTTGAAATTATGACGAGTGAAGCGACGAATGAGGAATACGAAGGCGTTTTAGTAAAAGTAATAAATGCTACTTGTACAAATGATGACGCTGGATTTGGTCAATTTGAAGTAAATGATGGATCAGGTGTTCGTTTAATTGATGATGAGATGTTTGCCTATTCACCAACAATCGGAAATTACTACACCATTACAGGTGTAACGTTCTTGTCATTTGGTGATGTAAAAATTTACCCAAGAATGATTTCTGATATTGAAGTAACAGGATATGCTGGAATCGAAGAGCACACCAACGAAATGAGCCTCTACCCTAACCCGGCGAATTCGTTTGTAACGCTAACTGTGCCTGCTACTACGCAAGTTTCTATTTATAACATGATTGGGGAATTGGTCTACAATGCGAATGGAAATATTAAAGTAGTAGATGTATCAAATTTTGCGACTGGCGTTTACCAGGTCGTTTTGACAAGTGCGAATGAAACTAGAACACAACAATTGGTTGTAAACTAAACAAGATCTATAATTTATTCGAAGGGGGTCCTCATTTGAGCGACCTCCTTTTTTTATTTAAAATTTTAAGAAAGATATCCAGTTTTAAGGGATGGCTGAATTAGAAGTATATTGTTGGGGTGAGTTTTTGAATCAAACAGCAATCAACCCACAAATAAAATGAGGTGTGCGCTAAAGTTTAAGAAAGTAGGATTCACTCCAGCTTTTTGGCGAGCCTAAAATAAAAATTTGAAAATTAAACTACCCTTCCAATTCTGAGCGAATGCGTTGACTTAATTGACGATTATAAGTCTCTTTAAGCCAATTTAAATAGCTGTCAGTGGCTTTAGTGATACATTTGGTATAATGTTTTAAACGTCGTTCGATATCGTCCTGGAGATCTTCGAGCAACAACAAACCGTCGTACATATCCTCTGAATTTTCAGAAACCACTTCAAAGTGATTTTCCAGTGAAATATCCACGGCATCTTTTCCTTTTTTACCAGATCCTATGCATTCGTCGTATACTTTTTTCATGGAGAAATCCTCCAGTTTTTCGGGTGACTTTAATTTATCTTTCAGATTGCGCGGTAATTCATAACTCGCTTCAAACATCATGTCATCTTCTTCACTCAAACGAGCTTCTAAGAAACGATCAGGGTAATTAAAGGCATCTTGCCAATCGATATATTCTTGCCAATATCCAAAACGGCGCACATTATTACCGAGGTCAATGACTTGGAAAAGACTTTTATTTTCGAGTTTACGCGATCCTCTGCCGATCATTTGATGATAGAGTGTAAGCGAACGTGTTGCACGATTTAGGATAATTGTCTCAACCGTCGGTTCGTCAAAACCAGTCGTTAAAATTCCGACAGAAGTTAGAACGGCTCCTGGTGTATCTTTAAACCATTGCAAAATTTCTTTTCTTTCGGTATCTCCGAAGGTACTATCTAGATGACGTACTTTATAATGATGCTTTTTAAACAATTCATATACCGCACGTGAAGATTCGATTCCACTATTAAAAATCAACGTTTTACGAGCTACGGCAACCTCTTCATAGGCAAACAATAATTTTTCTTGCATGAAATAATTACTGTATACCTTATCGGATGAACTGACTGTAAAATCGCCATTTACACCAATCTTTAATCCGTGCAAATTGACATCATACGTATAGGTGTCAGCATTCGAAAGATATCCATTTTCAATGAGCGATTTAATACTTTCACCAACAATTAACTTATCGTAATTATCTTTTAAGGGTAATGTTTTATTTGAACTAAGCGGAGTAGCTGTTACACCTAAAATATTAATATCTTGGAAATATTGGAATATTTTACGGAACGAGTTATTATGTGCCTCATCAACAATAACGAGTCCAATGTTCTTAATAAATTCACTATCGTCTTGCAATCGATTGTTAAGTGTCTCTACCATAGCAGTGAAAGAATCGAATTGATCTTGATCATCCAAATTCTTCACTAAACTATTTACAACCTTATTTTCAATTCCCAAAGCAGTTAATTGCTTTGAAGTTTGTACACAAAGTTCAATTCTATGGGTAAGAATAAGAACTTTACGACTTGTTTTTTTGATGTACTCCTTTGCAATATTTGAAAAAATAACCGTTTTACCTCCTCCAGTTGGAAGCTGAAAGAGGAGGTTGAAGTTTTCACCTTCCTCAAGCAACTCCTTAACTATCTGATTTACAATCTTTTTTTGAAACGGATAGAGTTCTTTTTTCTTGAAGAGGCTTTGATCAATCATATTGGTTTCTCGCTATTTGAGCGGTGCAAAAATAGTACCTTTATCTTGAATAAAAAAATATACGGACATCTAATCTTGAAAACTCGCGAATTATTGATTTTACGAACTTTCTAAACAATTCCATTCAAAAAAAAATCAATCGTGTTATCTTTGTAAAATTAGATAAGACAAAACCATTAAAATGAGCGAAATAGAACGAGTAAAATGTTTGATTATTGGATCAGGTCCTGCAGGGTATACTGCTGCGATATATGCAGCACGTGCAAATATGGGCCCCGTATTATATGAAGGGATGCAACCTGGTGGACAACTAACCACGACGAATGAGGTTGAGAATTTTCCTGGCTATCCAGACGGTGTAACAGGACCAGAAATGATGGTTCAATTGCGCGCTCAAGCAGAAAGATTCAATACAGACGTGCGCTCAGGATGGGTAACTAAAGTCGATTTTTCAGGTCCAATCCACAAAGTTTGGGTGGATGAAACGAAAGAGATTCATGCAGAGACAGTGATTATTTCTACTGGAGCGTCTGCTAAATACTTAGGTTTAGAGTCAGAACAACATTATTTAAAAATAGGTGGTGGTGTTTCTGCTTGTGCTGTTTGCGACGGTTTCTTCTATAGAGGTCAAGAAACGGTGATTGTTGGTGCTGGTGATTCGGCTTGTGAAGAGGCACATTACCTTTCTAAACTGTGTACGAAAGTAACTATGTTGGTGCGAAAGGATGAATTTAGAGCCTCTAAAATCATGGCTGATCGCGTTAAAAAAACAGAAAATATTGAAATCCTATTTAACACAGATACATTGGAAGTTTTAGGTGATGCGCATGGCGTTACCGGAGCAAAAGTTAAAAATAATGTCACCAATGAAGAGCAAATTATTCCTGCTACAGGATTCTTTGTTGCGATCGGTCATAAACCAAATACTGATATTTTCAAAGATTGGCTGGATTTGGATGAAACAGGATATATCATTAATAAACCGGGTACTTCGAAAACGAATATTGCTGGCGTTTTTGTTTCTGGTGATGCCGCTGACCATGTTTATCGTCAAGCAATTACTGCTGCCGGAACGGGTTGTATGGCTGCTTTAGATGCTGAGCGTTATTTGGCTTCTTTGGAGGGATAGTTTCGGCTTAGCGGAGAGTGGTTGGAGGTTAGTGCATAGTGGTTAGTGGTTAGTGTTCAACCTTTACCTATTGGGAACGCTTACTTCGCCTAAAACTTTTGCCTTCTGCCTCTTGCCTAAAAACTAATGACTAATGCTTCAAAAAAGATGGTTAGTCGATAGTCGTTAGTGCCTAGTGATTAGTGGTTGGTTTGACGGTTCATACATTTGGTTGTTTAGATTCATTTTCCTTATCGCTTGGACAAGGTCATGTCAAATGGCAATCTGTTTAGGATTGATCTACCGAGGGTGAGTTCGTCCGTATAATGTAATTCTGTTCCTACTGCAACGCCGCGAGAAAGTGTTGTGATTGTGAGTCCGAAGTCCGCGAGCTTACGATAGAGGTAAAAATTAGTTGTATCCCCTTCCATGGATGCATTTAGTGCTAATACAACTTCCGTGATCGTTCCGGCTTGAACACGTTGTACCAACGACTCAATATTCAGGTCGTGTGGACCGATTCCTTCCATTGGGGAAATAACCCCTCCAAGGACATGATAAAGTCCCGAAAACTGCTCTGTCCCTTCGATAGCCATTATATCTCTAATATCCTCAACAACACAGATGAGATCTTGCTTGCGAGAGGGAATTAGACAAATTGAGCAGAGATCATCTTCTGCAATATTGCCGCAGCGACTACAAGAAGAAATTTTCTCATGCATTTCAGCCAAAGCTTTCGAGAAGGATTGGATTTCTTCTTCATCACGTTTAAGCAGATTTAAAACTAAGCGTAATGCTGTTTTTTTTCCGATACCCGGTAAGGACGAAAAATGTTCTACTAATTCTTCGAGATGTTTAGAAGGAATGTTCATTTGAACAAATTTACTGCTTTTTCGTCAAAAGAGCAGCTATTCTGAATGAACTTATTAGCCTACTGCTGTTTGTTTTTCATTCTTATTTTGTTGCGAATATTCAACCATAAATTTTATCTTTGCGGTATGTATCAAGCTTCCCTCGAAAAATATACGTTAGATTTCAAACAGCCAAGCGGAACATCTCGTGGTGTTTTAACGCAGAAAAATTCGTGGTTCATACGCATTTGGAAAACCAATCAACCTGAAAAAGTAGGAATTGGTGAAGCCTCAATCATTGAGAATTTATCGCCAGAATGGAATGTAGCCTACACCCATTTTATTGAATCCGTTGTAGCGAATATCAATGCGTATGTTCAACAAGAAATTAAAGGGCTCGCTAATTATCCATCTATTTATTTCGCAATAGAAATGGCGCTACGTGATCTTGAGAATGGCGGCAAACAACTCTATTATCCTTCAGCATTTACTTCGGAAGAAGCACCAATTTCTATCAATGGATTGATTTGGATGGGAACAAAAGAGTTTTTACTCGAACAGATCAATTCCAAAATTGAACAAGGTTTTACCTGCATTAAAATGAAAATTGGAGCTATGGATTTTGAAACCGAGTTGGCTGTTTTACATTTTATTCGAAGAAAATATCCCAAAGAACAAATCGAATTACGAGTGGATGCCAACGGTGCATTTTCAGCAAAAGATGCACATGATCAATTGGAGCAATTGGCTGAATTTGATTTGCATTCGATTGAGCAACCGATCAAGGCAGGACAAGTTGAAGCAATGGCCAATTTATGTGACAGCACTCCCCTTCCGATTGCCTTGGATGAGGAGTTAATTGGTATTACTGATTACGAAGAAAAGAAGTTCCTTTTAGAACGAATTAAACCACAATACATTATTTTAAAGCCCAGTTTATTAGGTGGATTCAAAGCATCAGATGAATGGATTGAAATCGCTGAAAATCTGAACATTAAATGGTGGATTACTTCTGCACTAGAAAGTAATATTGGTTTGAATGCGATCGCTCAATATACGTTTACCAAGAATAATTCTTTACCTCAAGGATTAGGAACGGGACAGCTTTATACGAATAATATTCCCTCAAATTTAACCATTGAAAAAGGGCAGTTGTACCTTAAAAAGACGACTTAATAAATTACAGATAGGTTGAACGTAAAGAAGTTCATGATGATCAAATTGAATGGTTAATGATGATGCTTGGCTGTAAGTCTTTTTTCTTACTTTTAGAAGATGAAAATCAACTTAAACCTATTCGGTTCAATATCCTTTGTTCTTATTCTTGCAAGTTGCAATGATCAAACAGAAGGATTGCTGCACACCTCCTTTATGTTTGATTCGGCGGTTGAAGAAGTTAAAAACGAAGAATCGTCTGAAACGAATGAGGCGTTCGATACTATTGAAAAAATACTGAAGCAAATAATTAGTGACGAAAAAGACGCTATTTCAAACATCATAAGCTATCCGCTTAAGCGCAGTTCCCCTTTACCACCAATCAACAATAAAGTAGAATTTATCGCGAATTGGGACGTGTTAATTGACGAAAATCTAAAGGTTATCTTACGTGAATTTTTAGACGAACCTGATTTTATTGACAGAAGAGGAGTTGATGGTACAATTGGCATAAATGTAGGTGAAATCTGGTTTAATGAAAGCGGAAAAGCTATAATTACATTGAATTATAGCAGTGAGGCAGAAAAATCAAACCGTGAAAAACTGGAAAAAAAGATTAAAAACTCAGTCCATCCTATCATTCGAAACTATATTCACAATCAATACCTCGGAAAAACGGAGCGCTATCTATTTAGAATTGATGAGACTGAAAATGGATTAAGATACGCTCAATGGCGATCCAATCAAACCATGGCGGATGAACCTGATTTTATTTTATATGATGGTATTTCTGAAGGGCAAGGAAGTGCCGGAGGATGGCAAACGATATTCGAAAATAAAGACAGATACTATATATTAAACGAAGTTGTAGTCTGCGAGGATATTGAAGATTGCGGTGATTTTTTAATCATTCAGAACGAAGAAGAAATCTTTTACGAAGGAAAAGTTGAAGAAATATTGAATCCTTTTGACGTCTTACCGAACTAGATTCTAGTTAATTTTTCGGGCACAACTCTCACATAAAATACCCGTACTTTTATCAATCGTTTTAATCGATTCATTCGCGTCATTCATCAAACACGATTCGGTAGGACAATGATGTAACCCTAAGACATGTCCCACCTCATGGCAGGCAATCCGATTCAGGCGAATAAAAAACGTTTTATCCGAAACACCTTTGTGCAAGCGATTAGAAGAAACCACACAAGCAGATCCACCTACCTGACCGAGACCAAAAATACCAAAGTCTTTATACATCCAAGATGGCTCTTTAATTATTCGCGTCCCCTCCTTATACTTTGTAATAGAAATATCCTGATTGGTCAGTCCCACAACAACAGCAATCGAATCGGGTTTATGCTCAGCCGTCCATTGCAATAAAGAATCTGCACGGTAACGCGGGTAACGAATTTCAGTATAAGCCATTTTTGGAAGATCGATTGTAGGAAGAATGACAACCTCTCTACTATACATACGCTCAATTGCTATTTTCACCGAATCAATTTCGTCTGACTCAACCATTCCATAAGGTTGAATTCCTATTGTGGTCGGCAAAAATCCAATTTCTTGTCCTGTTTTTTTATAAAATTCGGGAAAAAAAAATCCAATAGCACAGGCAAAAAATACAAGAACAAAACTAACCAGAGTAATCTTTCTCATAAAAAACTTAGTTTATGCAGAACCGTACTTAAAAAGCTTCATCTATTTCATCAAAATCATCAAACTTCGCTTCCTTTGGTGGAGGAGGCTGCGATTGCGTAGGCCAATTTACTAGATCTTTCCACTGAATAGATTGATCAAGTGCGTAAAAGTCCAAAATCTTTTCAGTCTTCTTCACAGGATGATTATTCTTTATCAATTGAAAATGTTTGATAACACTCATGTATACAGGTTCGTCACAATTCCCACAAAACGCATAAACAACCTCATGTTGCACGGGATCGTCTTTTCCTGTTCTGTACTGATTGGTAAAATCTCCCTGAGTTTGATTATCAATCATTTTAACCAATTCATCAGCGCTATAATCGCGTGTATAAACCAAATGCCTATTTAATTGATTCGTTATGGGAACATTACACTTTTCACAAAATAAAACATCCTTAAGCGCTGGTTTATAAGCCAAACGAATCGGTAAAAAAATCAAAAGCATAGCTTCAGCAATCCAAAAAAGATAAAGATATGAAAAGACAAAATCCCATGCACTTGAAACTTGACTAAAATAATAAGGAAATCTTCCAATAATCTTAAAAACGGAGAGATCAAAATGAAGCGCTAGATAAAAACACCATGCAGATATCCAAGCGAATATAACGAGCGTTGAAAAGAAGATGATTCGAATCTTACCCTGTCGAATATTGGATTTTTGAATCATTAAATACCCCGTTCCAGAGATGAGAACGGAATAGATCAAGACCAATATAATTCTCAAGAAACCAGGCGTATAATAAGATAGATGAGCGTATAGATAAGCAATCAATAAAGCAATCAATAAAGCGAGAGGAAAAACTATTATCAGGCGTTTTACATCAACCTTTCCCGATTCAATATAATACCCCATTCCTATTTATTCTCTACCGCCTGCAAGGTATTCATCATTAGAGAAGCAATCGTCATAGGCCCAACCCCGCCGGGAACGGGAGTAATATAAGAACATTTTGGCGCAACTTCATCAAATTTCACATCACCCAATAAACGGAAACCTGATTTTTTCGAAGCATCTTCAACGCGCGTAATTCCAACATCAACAACGACAACTCCTTCTTTCACCATGTCACCTGTTAAAAATTCAGGCACTCCTAAAGCGACAATGATGATATCCGCTTTCTTGGTGTATTCGATCAAATTTTTCGTTCGTGAGTGCGTCAATGTGACTGTGCAATTCCCCACCTTCGTATTGCGTGCCATCAAAATACTCATAGGAGATCCTACAATATGACTTCTCCCTATGACGACGCAATCTTTACCAGAAGTCTCTACATTGTATCGATCGAGTAATTGAACAATACCATAAGGCGTTGCAGGTAAAAACGTAGGCAAACTCAAGACCATTCGCCCTAGATTTTCAGGATGAAATCCATCAACATCCTTCGCAGGTGAAACAGCGAGTGTTACTTTATGCTCATCAATATGTTTTGGTAACGGTAATTGAACGATAAAACCGTCAATCCCTTCATCCTTATTCAGTTCCTCTATCTTTGCCAATAAATCATCCTCCGAAATATCCTCAGACAATTGAACCAAAGTCGATTCAAACCCAACCTTTTCACAAGCCTTCACCTTGGCATTTACATAGGTTACACTCGCTCCATTATTCCCAACGATAATCGCCGCTAAATGAGGTGCTTTTTTACCTTTTGCTTTTAATTCAGCAACTTTTATGGTGATTTCGTCTTTAATGTCGTTAGACGTTTTTTTTCCGTCGAGTAGAATCATAGGTTCAATTTTAAGGCGTTGACCAAATTTAGCAAAAAAAATGAGTTTCTAGCCGTCTAAAAATAATTGGTGAATTTTGGTTAAATTTCTTAGTTCATAACCAATTCAACCTCCTCTAATGTCACTTCCCCACCATCATTCCCCCAACTATTTAAGATATAATTCATAACGTCCCTCACCTCTTCTTTCGTCAGTCCTTGCGAAGCCATTACACTATTGTAGGTGACACCATTCACTTTGATTTCGCCAGTCATGCCATTTGCAGCAATAGCAATCGCACGATTTTTATCAGCTAAAAGATAATCCGAACCGGCTAAAGGAGGAAAGGCCTCCACTACACCTTCTCCGTTTTTTTGATGACAGGCTATGCAGTTATTTTCATACACCTCTTCGCCAGCAGAATAAGGGTTAGATGCCCCAGCTGTTTCTGCTGAAGGATCACCTCCGCAAGCAAATAGAATTGAAAAGAGAATCAAACTGCTAAAAATTTTCATGTTGTTTTTTGAGGACAAATTTACTAAATCTCTACTGACCTACGTAATAGTAATCATCCAAAATCATATAATACGAGCTTTCGGGAATGGTGTCATAATATTTCACTAATTCGTCCCAGGTAAAGGTTGGATATTTGTCAATCGTATAGGATTCACCGTTAAATGCCGCTTTTCCAAAGGACAATAAATTATCATCTAAATACCAATCTCTCACTTTGGTCGCACGACTTTTTTTATTGTCCACAAACCATTCCATTGAACCTGTTCCGTCCGCATTAATGATTATTTTATGATAATTTACTTCTGAAGTATGATGAACCCAAATTCCTTCTAGTGCATCACTCGCTTCTAATAAGGGGGTTTTGGCGCAACCAACAAAAAGAAAACCAATCAATAAAGCAAGAACTATTTTCATGTTTCTAAGGTACGAAATCAACGCGATTTTTAATTCATGTGGTTCATTTTTTTTAAATTTCATTCAAATCAAAAAAAAAAACATTTCAAATAAAAAAATAAAATTATCTTTGCCGCGGAGAATTGGCAGAGTGGTCGAATGCGGCAGTCTTGAAAACTGTTGTACCGCAAGGTACCGGGGGTTCGAATCCCTCATTCTCCGCAAGTGAAATTAAGGTCAGACTATATGTCTGACCTTTTTTGTTTTAAAGAGATTTTATGAGCTTGCTCGATAAAATTTATTTAAAATAAAAAAGAGAACGAAGTGACCTTAATTTTACTTGTGTCATATAACCATAAAAGGGATCAATGCAATTAATCCCTCATTCTCCGCAAAAGGAAACCAAGTGCATTGCACTTGGTTTTTTTATTGGATGCAATTGAAGTTTACTTCAAATTGGAGACAGTAAAAAAACCAAAATTATTTCTGCAAGAAATGATTGGTTTCCATGCTTGCAAGGTACCCCCCCAAAGGGATCAATTATCACCATCCGAAATGCAATGAAGGAAGGGCAATTAATCCCTCATTCTCCGCAAAAGGAAACCAAGTGCATTGCACTTGGTTTTTTTATTGGATGCAATTGAAGTTTACTTCAAATTGTAGACAGTAAAAAAACCAAAATTATTTCTGTAAGAAATGATTGGTTTCCATGCTTGCAAGGTAACCCCAAACAGGGATCAATTATCACCATCCGAAATGCAATGAAGGAAGGGTAAGTACTCCCTCATTCTCCGCAATAATTTAAAAAACTTTGAAAACACTGCGTTTCAAGGTTTTTTGGTTTGGTGGGGGTAGTTGTTGACATATTTCTCGAAGCCACACTATAACTGGGGTATAGCAGGGTTCGATAAATTCGTTGTTCCTAGCTAATTAACTTTGGAAAGAAAGAGGAAGAATATTAGTCACGAGGTTCTCTTGCCGTATGCAACACAGCATGAACAAAAACCGTCTTTTTCTCAATGGTGTAGTGAATCCCATATTGAAACTTATCAGTATATCGTATTCTAAACCTTTTATATTTTTTCTGAAAGAGTTTCGGATGTTCTGAAATATAATCTATTGCATCAAAGATTTCGTGATACAATTCTATTTCTAATCCTTTTTTTTGTTCTTGATACCATGTCATTGCCTGATCAATATCTAAATAGGCCTCAGTTTTAACAATGATATTATATGCCATATTTTAGTGCCAATTCTTCTTTCGTAATGTTCAACGATTTGCCTGCTTGTGGATTATCTTTATGCAGCTCTAATCGCTTATCAAGAATTAACTTATGCTCGTCAGAAATATCAAAATCCTCATTCTCAACCAAAAATGACTCAATTTTTTTTAAAGAAGAGACATCAGCCGTTTTGATAAGGTTAATTAATTTATTTCTTAATTCAAGTGCGTTCATAGTAATGTTTTCTTAATCAAATATACTCCATTCTAACGTCAAAATCCACTTTTTGGTACACCTTTGTCCGTGCTTCTCTTTTTTTACTTCTTCAAAAAACGATAGAGTTTAGGTTTATATTTCTATTATTAGAATCACGAAAATTTACTGAATATTGTCTTTAATCTCCCTAAAAACGTCATCCAAGACCTTCAAATGCACAACAGTATCCGCAAAATTGCTTTGGTTTTCGAAGAAAAGTATGTTCTATAACAGTCCCCGTCTCTCCGCAAAAGAGGTTTGCAATGCACTTGTTTTTTTTTATTGGATGCAATTGAAGTTCACTTCAAATTGTAGATAGTAAAAAAACCAAAATTATTTCTGCAAGAAATAATTGGTTTCCATGCTTGCAAGGTACCCCCCCAAAGGGATCAATTATCACCATCCGAAATGCAATGAAGGAAGGGTAAGTAATCCCTCATTCTCCGCAAATCAGCATTGCGTTTAAGTCTTGAACAAGATCGATAGACTCAATCTTGAAAAACTGAATCCCTTAAAACTCAAACCCCAACTAAAAATTTATTCAGTTGGAATAATTGTGATCATTCAGCTCCAAAAAAATATCTAATTGAATTCTTCAATTAGATATTTTTTTTCCAATGATTATCAACCTTAAAACTTACATTTGTAACCTTATTAAAAGAACTCAATGGACAATCTAAAAACAACCAATACACTGCTCCTCATTATCGTTATTCCTTTAATATTTTGGTTATTGAAGACACTTGATTTTATCTTCGTTCCACTTGTTATGGCCATGTTTATTGCATTGC
>Ga0222668_1000449_pt1 | contig 25891 bp, 13 predicted proteins | sample AntAcemetagen728_FD_179823 | JGI IMG/M metagenome (GOLD analysis project Ga0222668, IMG submission 179823) | Saline water microbial communities from Ace Lake, Antarctica - #728 | ecosystem: Environmental > Aquatic > Non-marine Saline and Alkaline > Saline | place: Antarctica: Ace Lake... | reverse complement strand
TTTAACGTATTTGTTGGACTTCTATAAGAATCTAAAATCGAGTGAGTCCTTTTTCTTGCCCAACAAATTCATTGATTTATTAGCAGGAACGGATATCTTGAGAAAGCAAATCACGGAAGGCGTGGATATCGAAACAATTCGCGCATCATGGGAAGCGGATTTGGAGACCTTTAAAGCAATACGAGTAAATTATTTACTCTATTAATTTAATTTCAAGGCTTGAATAGACGCAAGTAAATGATCGCGTTCGGCACTCAACACTTTTAAATCGTCAATCTTTACTTTACTGAATTTTCTCAGGTCCGTATATTTATGGACTTGTGTGTATGTATAAACTCCTGAAAAAACGGGTACTGTCAAGAAATAAAGCACAGCTAGCCAACCGTTGGGATAGATATAAGTGTAAAATAAGTAGATGAAGGGCAGATTGTAGAGCGTAGAAATTGTTGCCCCAACTAAGAGTTTTACACCACTCCAAAATACATCTCTTCTAAATGATTTCTCAACGAATCTTTTCACGATTAAATGAGGAAAAAATTGATGAAGAATGCCAAACAGATATGCCGGTGTTCCCAACCAAAATAATAATTTTTCTTTGGTCCAATTCTTTGATTTTTTAATACTGTAACGATTGACCCAATTGTCGTCTATTTTTTTTGATTTCAGCGTTTTAAAATAGGTATCAATTTTTGTCTTAAGCGACTGAAGTTCTTCACTTTTATTAAATTCTTCATTAATCCTGTTCGCAGTATTCTGTGAATAATGGTAACGCTCTTCAAGCGATATTCCTTTTTCGTGGTGGAAATGATTCATCCCTTTTCGGGTAAGAACGGTAATGTTTTCCACAAAAGGTTCAAGTGTTTTATCTTCAACATACGTAATTTGTTCTTGCAAAGAGTTCTGTAAATCACGCGTGAGTTGTGTAATGGCGGAGTTCGGGTTTTGGTCGTAAAGTTCTTTATAATCCTGGAGGTGAATTACATCTCCAAAGGAAAGTAAGACATCAGACCGAAAGTATTTTGGATGACTGTAGTTCAAACCGATTGTCTGAACTTTGATATCTGCTTTCCAATCGCATTCCATCATTGTGTCAAAACCGATTCGAGCAGGACCTTTTTTTAAGGGTTTTAGACTGCGTATAAATTTGTCATCTGTGTATCCCTCACCAAATAAAATGAGTGATTTTTTTCGCATTAAAACACGACGTAAATAGCGGAACGAGTCCTTGTTTTTTTCATGTGAATCGGCACCATCTTCTGCTTTTCTAAAAATTGGAACCATATGAGATGCCCATGTTACGGGACTGAGCCACCATTTAAAAATATCACCCCGCGTTACGAAATAGAGCACAGGCATTTGAAAATTACCCGCTACAAGTGGGTCAATGAACGCACTCGGATGATTGCAGACGAATATCGTTTGTGCATTGAATTTTTTCTGAGCATTAAGTGTTCTTGAACGACGGTAAAAAATCGTCATTACATAGGGAAGGAGTATCCTTAAAATTAAATATAATGGTCGCATAAGGGTGTAAAAATACTAATTTCTGTTAAAAAAAGTTAAGTGAAAAATTTTATTGGCTAAGTTCCGTTACATTTGAATAAACGTGAGCAAAACCCCTTGAAAAAAAATCGATTCAAAATACTCCTCGGTGTCATGTCAATTGCCCTTCTAGGGCTGTTGCTCTTGCAATTTTATTGGATTAAAAATGTGCACCAATTAGCGCAAGAACGCTTTATTGAAGACGTAAAAAAGTCCTTGGATAAAACAGCGCTTGATTTGGAACGTATTGAAATGGAGCCTTTACTTCAAAAAGAATTGTTTGAAGAAGGTTTGCAAGGCAGTTATGCCGATTTTGTAAATCGTGAATTTGGTGACGTCATGCGTGTGGACGAGTCCATTCAAATTCGAGATACAGTCATCATTAAGGACGGTGAAAAGTATCAGTTTTTAGTACTGAAAGGCACCACATTTGATACGACAACTGGCTTGTTGGCAGAGCACAGGGTTATCACAAAAAAGTTCGGAGATATCATTCCTTCAGATCTCGAAACTTCAGTCCTTTCTTTCCAAGATTCCAATTCTTACGCAATTCAATTGAGCAATTCGTTTAATCGTCAAATTATGCGGAAAGCGCATTATCTAGATGAGATAATGGTGAAGATGTTTACGGGGAATTATTTTGATGATATCGCTTTGCGCCTAAATGTTAAAATGTTAGATTCTTTGCTCGCCTATAATTTAAAGCGTAACGAACTTGACACGAGCTTCCAATTTAATATTATTAGTAAAAGCGGAACAGTGCCAGCGCTTCAACAGGTCAGCACGAATTATAATCCCAAGTTGACATCTTCTGTTTTTAACGCCTTACTTTTTCCAAATGATATCGTGCCTGGCGATTATCAGTTAGTGATCGATTTTCCAAACGAGAATGCTTTTTTATGGAAAGAAATGTCGTCTACTCTTGTGGCCTCATTTCTGCTCGTACTCATCATTGTTTTTGCCTTCTATCTTTCGGTTTCAACTATTTATAAACAAAAACAATTATCAGAGATAAAGAATGATTTCATTAGCAATATGACGCATGAGTTAAAGACGCCAATTTCTACAATTTCACTTGCCTGTGAGGCAATGACGGATCCAGATGTGCTTAAAGACACTTCTTCGCTTAACGGTTTTGTGTCTATGATCGATCAAGAAAATAAAAGACTTGCGAAATTAGTAGAGAATGTGCTTCAAACGGCCCTCCTTGAAAAAGGAAAAATGAGTTTGAAAGTGTCTGATATTCGACTTGACTTGTTGGTACGAGAAATCGTACAGTCTTTTCAAATTCGTTTTAAAGATAAAGGGGGTAAAATACAATTGGAACATATCGACGAGGTCGACACGCAATTGGATCGTATCCACTTTGGAAATGTGGTCTATAATTTATTGGATAATGCCTTAAAATATTGTTCAGAGGCGCCGGAAGTGTTCGTGCGATTGGACAGGACACAGCAAGGATTTAACCTCGCAATTAAGGACAATGGAATTGGGATAAGTAAAGATGAACAAAAACGCATTTTTGAAAAGCTTTATCGCATTCCCACAGGAGACATTCACAATGTAAAGGGCTTTGGCTTGGGATTAAATTATGTGGAGTCTATCGTGAAATTACATAAAGGAGAAATAACCGTAGAGAGTGCTCCTGGAAAAGGATCTACATTTAAAATTAACATTAACAATGAGTGATAACGTTAAAATTTTATTGGCTGAAGATGATGCCAATTTGGGAACTTTATTGGCCAACTATTTAAAGGTGAAAAATTTTGACGTCACCTTGTGCGTAAATGGCGAAATAGCGCTAACTCGCTATCAAGAACAGCTGTTTGATTTCATAATTTTAGATGTAATGATGCCGGTTAAAGATGGTTTCACAGTAGCCAAAGAAATTCGTAAATTGGATGCTGAAATTCCAATCTTGTTCCTAACTGCCAAATCAATGAAGGACGATAAGCTAATGGGATTTGACGTGGGTGCGGATGACTATATGACAAAACCGTTCGCCATGGAAGAATTACTCGCGCGCATCAATGCCATTTTAAAACGTTCGTATAAAGAAGGCAAAAAAGAAACTAATTTCAATGTCGGAGATGTTTCTTATGATTATTTGCAACAGCTCGTAAAAATTAAGGGTGGAGCAGAGAAAAAGTTAACCACAAAGGAAAACGAACTTTTCTACTTGTTGGTCAAAAATCAAGATGGAATTTTAGATCGCAATGAAGCCCTTACGCTCGTTTGGGGAGACGATAATTATTTTAATGGTCGAAGTATGGATGTCTATATCACTAAACTTCGGAAATTTGTCAATCAATCGGAGCAATTGGAAATTATCAATGTACATGGAAAAGGATTTCGATTGCTAATAAAAAATTAAAAAAAGCGGTAATTCTGTCGTGTTTCAATTAATTTTGCAACACGTATGAAAACGACTAATATCAAACATGTCGCTCACCTTATTGAATTGTGTGTAAATCACGGAATTTCAAAGGTTGTGATTTCTCCTGGTTCTCGCAATGCACCGCTTATCATAGGTTTTGATGCTCATCCAAATATTCAGGTATACACCGTGCATGATGAGAGAAGTGCCGCTTTTTTTGCTCTTGGACTTTCTGAAGCAACGGGTGAACCGGTTGCTCTATCATGCACTTCAGGTAGTGCGCCCATTAATTATGCGCCTGCTATTTCTGAAGCCTATTACCGCAGTATTCCACTTCTCGTTTTAACCGCTGATCGGCCAGTGGAATGGGTAGATCAAGGAGACGGGCAGACGATTCGTCAAAAACACCTCTTTCAAAATTTTATTAAAGCAGATTTTGAATTGCCCGAAGCTCAACATCTCACTTTGTTGGAACTGAGCGATTCGATTGTGAATGAGGCGTTAAATGCATTGTTTCAGTTGCCGAGAGGGCCTGTTCACATTAATATTCCGCTATCAGAGCCCTTGTATGGTATCGAAGATGTGATCCATACACCCGCTGTAACTCGAGAGAATAAAGCTGAAAATTCACTTTCAATTCAAGAAATTGAAGCACTTTATCAAGAATGGAATGGGGCAACTAAAAAAATGATCCTCATTGGTCAAATGGCTCCAGAAGAACTGTCTAAATTAGCACTCTCTCCTTTTTTGGCGGATCCCGCTACGGCAATTCTGGTTGAAAATTGCTCTAATATTCAGGATTTTAATTCAATCTGTCATTGTATTGACAGAACATTGGCTATCTTAAATGAGGATGAACTTGAGGGTTTTGCTCCAGATTTGCTCATTACGATCGGTGGAGCTGTAATTTCGAAGAAAATTAAAACCTTTCTCCGAAAACATAAACCGAAAATACATTGGCGAATTGGGCACTATCACTTCGAAGAAGATACCTACCGCGCATTGACAAAATCAATTGTGTGTCATCCAAATGAATTCTTTAAATTATGGGCTGAACGTGATTTAAATCCGCTTTCGACTTTTGGAAATAAATGGAAACAGCGCGATTTCATGGCGGAAGAAGCTCACGACGTTTTTTTGAGTGAAACGACTTTCTCAGATTTAAAAGTTTTCGAATTTTTACTGGATACCATACCTGAAAAAGCAAACTTACACATGGCAAATAGTTCGGTGGTGAGATATGCACAGCTTTTCAATTCTTCCAGTGATATTCACTACTATGCGAATAGAGGTGTTAGTGGTATTGATGGATCAACGAGCACTGCTGTGGGAATTGCAGTAAATACACCCGATCGTTTAAACCTGTTTATTTCAGGCGATACTTCATTTTTTTATGATTCGAATGCCTTGTGGAATGCCTATTTGCCTTCGAATTTGCGAATCGTTGTCATCAATAATGGAGGTGGAGGTATTTTTAATATAATTGACGGTCCTTCGTCTGCTGAACAAAATCAATTGTTCGTTGCTCCTTTTGAAGCAAATGTTCAGGCAATTTGTCAAGCTTTTAATGTGCATTATCTCTGCATGGATTCATTTGAAAATGCGGATCAATGTTTGCATGATTTTTATACCATACCTGCTGATAATCGCCCTATTTTACTAGAGATTGATACCCGCCAAATTAGAAGTGAAAAACTATTGAAAGCCTATTTCGAGCGGATTAGGCGTGATGCATAAAGCTATTTTCTTCACCTGCTTAAAATAACACTCGTCGTTGCTTTATGAGTTTTAGTCGAAAAAACACAACCCACGCACGAAATTTGCGTTCTTTTAGGTGTATGCGCTTTAAACTAGTTTTGATATTCATTGCAACTTCATGGTTGTCTCATGCCCAAATGGTATTGAGTGGCGTTGCAACAGGGGCATGCGATTGTTATGAACTAACCGACTTTACAAACGAAGCCGGATCTGTTTGGAGCCCTTCAACAATTGATTTAGCGAATCCTTTTGATTTTTCTTTTGAAATCAATCTCGGTGTGAATGATACATGGGGAGCGGACGGAATGGTTTTTGTTTTGCGACAAGCTGGCACGTCTACAGGGGGAATTGGTAATGGTATGGGTTACAGCGGAATTACGAATTCTATCGGAGTAGAGGTGGATACTTGGAATAGTTCACCAGCTGTAGCGACGGATATTGTTTCGGATCACCTTGGGATGAGTTCAAATGGAACTGTTAATCACAATTTAGTGAGTCCTGTTGCGATTGCAAATATTGAAGATGGTTTGGACCATGTTTTTCGTGCGGTTTGGGATCCTGTCGCATCTGATTTAGAAATTTTTTTGGATGGAGTTAGTAGGTTCACCTACACGGGTGATATCGTAACGCTCTATTTTGGCGGTGTTTCGGATGTTTATTTTGGATGGACAGGTGGAACAGGTGGGGTTTCGAATGTGCAAACGGTTTGTATGTATCGAAATGCAGAATTTAGTTCGGATGTCGTGACGGCTTGTGTAGGTCAAGAAGTTGATTTTACAGATGAATCAACAAGTGATTTGATTTACAACTTGGATGAGGCCATTTCATGGAACTGGAATTTTGATGACGGAACGACAGCTGCAGTCGAAAATCCTTCACATATTTTTGGCGCAACGGGAACCTATACAGTTTCCTTAACAATTACGGATGTTTCAGGATGTTCTTCGACAGTCACTCATGATATTGTAATTACAGCAGGATTATCATTAACCATGACGCATACGGATGTTACTTGTTTTGGTTTGGATGATGGAACAGGTACAGCAAGTCCGACAACGGGCACAGGTCCTTATGCGTTTCTGTGGGATGATCCGCTTGCACAAATTACAGGAACGTCTGTAGATTTATCTCCAGCAACTTATAATGTTCTTGTTACTGACGCATTGGGATGCGTAGGGACAGGTGAAGTGACAATTCTCGAACCGGCTGAACTTCTCCTGGATTCTTCAATACCAACAAATGCGAGTTGTGGATTGGCAAATGGAACGATTACGATTAGTGCTTCAGGTGGTTCTCCAGCATTAGAATACAGTATTAACGGTGGTTTGACCTATTTCCCAACTGGAGATTTTACCGGATTGACAAACGGAACCTATCCTATCGTTGTACGTGATGCGAACGGTTGTACGGTGACTACAACAACAATTGTAGCGCTCGATTCTCCATTGGTGATAGACGAGGTCTTAACGACAGATGTGTCTTGTGGACCTTTAGATGATGGAACAATTACCATCAATGCTTCCGCTGGTATTTCTCCTTTTCAATACAGTGTGGATGGAGGTTTGTCTTATCAACCGTCTAATTTTTTCGATTTCTTATCGCCAGGCTCATATGACATTGTTGTATTAGATGATGTTGGTTGTACTGTGGCAACTACAGCAATTGTTGGTAGTTTGGCTACGGTTATTTTTGACGGAATTATAATTACGGATGCAACTTGTAATGGGGGAACGGATGGAGCAATTGAAATTAACGTGTCGGGTGGTACTGCTCCATACCAATATAGTATTGACGCAGGAACAACTTATTTTCCAACGAGTACGTTTGTGGGCCTGCCTGCTGGCACCTATGATATTGAGGTGTTGGATGATGCAGGATGCAGTGTAGATGAGGTTGCCATAATTGGTGAACCTTCCGCTATTTCTATCGACGTGATTGCATACACAACCGTTTCGTGTTTTGGTTTGGCAGATGGTGAATTCGAATTGACCGTTTCAGGCGGAACACCTGGATATGTCTATAGCAATGACGGTGGCGTTTCAACCCAAGTCAGCCCACTTTTTACGGGACTTGCTGCAGGCGATTATGATCTTGTCATCCTAGATGCAAATGGTTGCTCATCTTCAGGGTTGGCAACAGTGACAGAACCTGCCACGCTTGTTATTGATGCAATTGCGGTGGTTGATGTGACATGTAATGGTTTGATGGATGGTGAAATAACTGTATCCGCAAGTGGTGGAACGCCTATTTATCAGTATCGTGTAGATGGCGGAGCCTACCAAGTTTCTCCATCATTTATGGGTTTAGGAGGCGGAGCAATTACGGTAGATGTTTTGGATGCAAATGGATGTTTTGCTACGCAGGATGCGTTTTTGGCAGAAGCAGATCCAATCCTACTGACAATGGGGTCTGATACTACGATTTGTTTGGGCGGTGAGGCCACATTATGTCCTGTGATTACAGGTGGTACAGCTCCTTATACTTTTGTTTGGGACGGAGTGCCTGACACTTATTGTTTATCGACTTCTACGGTTGGGGTGCACAACCTTCAAGTGGAGGATGTCAATGGGTGCACAAGCGAAGTCTTGGATCAAACCGTTTTTCAATACGATCCCTTGTCTGTTTTTGCCTCTGCCTCTCTTACCATTTGTCCTGGAGATGAAGTAGTGTTAGCGGGAGAAGCCGCAGGAGAAGGTCCCGCAGGTTATACCTATGAATGGACCAATGATATGGACGGTGGTTCATTGTTCGGTCCTGTTCAGTATGTGAACCCAGAAATTACGACGATTTATACCTTGACAGTGAGTAGCGGTTGTGAAAACACAGCAAGTACAACAGTCACTGTAACAACTTATCCAGTGCCTGCAGCACTTATTTCTGCTGATGTGACAGAAGGATGTGAGGATTTACTTGTCAATTTTAGTGCCCTGTCAGATCCTGCTCTTGTCTCGACATTAACATGGGATTTCGGTGATGGTGTAATTGGGTCTGGTTGGGACTTAAGTCATCTCTACCCAGATCCAAATTGTTATGATGTTACGCTTGATATAACCTCGATTAATGGGTGCGAAATAACAGGGACCTTTGGAGATTTTATTTGTGTTTGGCCTCAACCGATCGCTGATTTCGAATACAGCCCAAGTCAACCTGATTTGTATAATACAACGGTGTCATTTTTCAATACCTCTGAATCTGCAACAGCTTATGAATGGAGTTTTGGGGAGGGTTCGACTTCTACTGATGTGAATCCTTCTAATGAATATCCTGCTATTGGAAATGTTACCTATGATGTCCAATTGATCGCTAAAACCGATCAAGGGTGCTCTGATACTACCTATCAAAAAATAACCATTGATGAACTGGTCGTCGTATTTATTCCTAATGCGTTTACCCCAAATAGTGACCCTTTTAATCAAAATTTTGGTCCTGTTTTTATTCCTGGCTTCTACCCACGTGATTATCAATTTATGATTTTTAATCGTTGGGGCGAATTAGTTTGGGAGTCTACTGATTTGACTGAAACATGGGACGGAACGTACATCAATGGCCTAGTGGATGATGGAACCTACGTATGGGAACTTACCTTTCGAGAGAATAAGTCCGACAAGAAGTACCGAAATTACGGACATGTCACCATTATCAAATAGGACAGGAGCAGTGTTAATCCCCCTCAATCGGTTTAAATAGTAAAAAATCAAAAAAAAAGTTTACATTTGGTTTAATAAAGTTATTGTTTTTATCTTTATTATTGTAAAAAGTACAATTACTAAATACTTAACGCGTCTGCTGATGAAGGTATGGATTTTTATAGGCCTTATTTCAATTGTTTCTGCTAGTCATGGTCAAATGACTTTAAGTGGAACGGCGACAGGTTCATGTGATTGTTATACATTAACCACAGCAGTAGCCACTCAAGCGGGCAGTATTTGGAGTCCTTCTACAATAAGCTTAGCAAATCCATTCGATATCAAATCACGTATTTTTTTAGGCTACTCTGATGGCGGTGCAGATGGAATGACGTTTGTGTTGCGCCAATCTGGAACAGGAACGGGAATTGGAGGAGGAGATCTGGGATATGGAGGAATTTTAAATTCTATTGCTGTTGAAATTGATACCTGGAACAATGGAGGTGTAAGTGGTGATTTAGCTGCTGATCACATTGGAATGAATTCAAACGGTGTCTTAACACATAATCTTGTTGCACCAGTGGCCATTCCGAATATAGAGAATGGTGTTTTTCATGATTTTCGTGTAACGTGGAATCCAGGGACTCTGCAACTACAAGTTTTTTTGGATGGAGTGAGCATATTTATCTATACAGGTGATTTAGTTGCAACGGTTTTTGGCGGAAGTCCCAATGTCTTTTTTGGTTGGACTGCTGCAACGGGTGGCGCAACCAATCTTCAGCAGGTTTGTATTGATCTAGAGGCTGATTTTACAGCAGATGATTTCGCCGTTTGTCCCGGTCAGGAAATTTCATTTTCCAATACCTCAGTTGGTGGATTGAATATTAATAGTATCGACATGGTTTCTTATGCGTGGACTTTTGGCGGTGGCGTAACTTCTGCCCTTGAAAATCCTACACATACTTATTTGACTGAAGGTCCTAAAATTGTCACATTAACAGTCACGAATATGATTGGTTGTACCGATACCAAAACACTGTATGTGATGGTGGACAGCATTGAAATTGACATGGAAAGTACCGATATTGCATGCTTCGGAGATGATGATGGAGATGCCACTGCGGTTCCTGTTACGGGTGATGCACCCTATGATTTTTTATGGGACGATCCCTTAGCTCAAGTTACAGAAACGGCAACGGCTTTAGCTCCTGGAGTTTATACGGTCACTGTTACGGATGCCGTGGGCTGCGTGCAATATGGATCAGTGGAAGTATCCGAACCAGATGAACTGCTGCTGTTGGATGCACTTTTGACGAATGCAACATGTGGTCTAGTTGACGGTGAGATTTCGCTGTCTGCTGAAGGTGGAACGCCTGCCTATGAATTTTCAATTAATGCAGGGCTGAGTTTTGAACCCACAGGTGAATTTCTCGATTTAAGTGATGGCCCTTATTCAATCGTGATTAGAGACGACAATGGATGTTTGTTTGAAGAAGATATTGAGGTGCTATCTGATCCACTTGACCTGACAATGACCAAGACAGATATTACCTGTTTCGAATTTGAAGACGGAACAGCAACCGCATTACCAGCTTTTGGCGTTGGACCTTGTACGTTTTTATGGGATGATCCCTTGGCGCAAACAACAGCAACTGCCATTGGTTTAGCACCTGGTACATATACGGCTTTTGTCGAACATATAGCGATTGGATGTTCAGGCTCGGCGTCTATTATTATTACACAACCAAGTGAATTACTCATTAACTCAGTATCTTCTACCAACGCAAGTTGTGGCATTGACAACGGAATAATTGCTCTCGAAGTAATCGGAGGAACACCGCCCTATTCATACAGTATTGATGGTGGAGTCACTAGTTTTCCTAGTCCATCCTTTACAGGTCTAGCGCCTGGCGATTATTCGCTTGAGGTGACAGATGCAAATGGGTGTGTTGTTACTGGTTTTGCCACTTTAATTAATGTTTCTAACGTTCCTGTTGTGCTTATTGCTGCCGATCCGAATGAAGGTTGTAAAGCCCTTGAGGTGAATTTAACGAATTTGTCTGACCCAGCCTTGACTGCATTCACGGATTGGAATCTCGGTGACGGCTCGATCGGATCGGGCTCGGTTGTGAATCATGTCTATGAAACGGCGGGCTGTTATGATGTGCATGTCGATATTACAACCTTTGACGGTTGTTCAACTTCTGCTGATTTTTACGATTATATTTGTGTGTGGGAGCTGCCAATCGCGTCCTTTTCTTTTACACCTGAAGATCCCGATATGCTTGATAATACGGTTAAATTCATGAATCAATCAGAATTTGCAAGTAATTATGAATGGACCTTCGGTGACGGTAATTCTTCTTTTTTAGTTGAGCCTGAACACGCTTATCCTGAAATTGGCACCGTCAATTACCCCGTTCAGCTTATTGCAATCACGGACAAAGGTTGCCGTGATACCACGAGCAGAATTGTAACGGTTAAAGAGGTTGTGCTCTACTATATACCCAATGCCTTTACGCCAGACGGCGACGAGTTTAATGCCGTTTTTAAACCGCAGTTTTTACAAGGTTTCTCGCCTGCAGATTATCATTTGGTGATTTATAATCGCTACGGTGAAATGGTGTGGGAATCCTATAATACAGCTACTGGATGGAATGGAACTTATGGAGGAGACCTTGTGAATGATGGCGTCTATATCTGGCAATTAACCTTCAGAGAGAATAGTTCTGATAAACGGTATGCTGAATACGGTCACGTCACCATTTTAAAATAATTTTCGCTTCTATCAGTTAGATTTTCGGCACGATAAATGCACGTTTCCCAAAAAACTGTACATTTATAAGACGCTATAATGGTTAAGATTAAATTGATTCTTAATTCAATACACTCGAATTTTGTCATGCCCTACGCTATAAACGGAAAAAAGATAATGAAAAATAGGATTTCTTGGATAGTTGCTGTTTTAGTTTTGCTCGGTTGCAAAGAGGCGAATTCTCAAGAGTTGATCGAAGTCAAACCCTGGGTCTCTATCGGTCCAAATGAACCACCTTCAAGTCCCAATTATCGAGATGATACAGGAATAGGTCCTGTTGAATTTATTCGTGTCTACCCAAAAAAGGAAGGACACCTTTTAGCAGGTTCCCTTTCAGGTGGACTTTTTTATTCGAATGATGGGGGGGATTTATGGCAAACTTGTGGGTCAGATGAATGGGCATACACAGGTTGTGCATGGGCGGATTTTTATCCCGAAGATGAGCAAATTTGGTTCGCTTGTTCTAATTTTTCTGGCGAAAATGGCAAGCCTGGTCGTATTGGAACAGAAGGAGGATTGATGCGCTCAATGAATGGAGGTCACTCTTGGGAATTGATAGGAGATTATAAAGACTTTATCGGATCACCGCAACTTGTGATCTACGGTACGCGTTTCCATCCGGCGAATCCAACCGTTTTATTTGTTCTCACATCAGATGGATTGTATTATACCGAGAATTGTTTGAAAAATGTGATTCAATGGACGCGTGTACCCAATGTAAACGGGTTAACCTATGATCTTGATTTTGTTGGGGAGGAAATATTTGTATCCAATTATTTTCAGGATAAGTGGAGTATTTTGGTCTTTAATATTGACGTTTACGACCAATTTACAAAAGTGAAGCCTTTTGAACAAGAATCAAGAGTAATGCGTAATGTGACATTTGAGCCACAAAGCGATCAGCTGCTCATTGCAAAAGATTTTTTGAAAGAAACTGATGAAGTTTGTGTCTTAAACAAGTCGAAAGATACACTCGAAGTTCTTTTGAAAAAGCAACAAATAGGTTTTGGAAGTGGTTATACTTTTGCCGTCTCTCCATACAATCCAGATGAATTTTATATCGGACAATCCACACGTATCAAAAAACAACTCCCCCCTTATACAAAATTGGTTCCTATCGGATTCAGGTATCATGTAGATGTTGAGTTTGTAGCGTATGATCCCTTTGATTCACTGAAAGTTTATCTTGCCACACATGGAGGTGTTTTTATTTCGAAAAATGCAGGCACTGATTGGGAGAATAAAAGTCTGAATCTGGGAATTTCAGAGGTAATGGGAATGGCGGTTTCACGTCATGATCCCAATCAAATTGTGATCGGATGTTATCATGATGGAAGCATGGTGCGAGCAGATTTTGAGAAGAACGGAAGTTATTCTTGGCGTGCGGTAAATGGAGGTGATGGACTGCTTCCCCTTGTCGATCCAACAAATAATGCAGTGGTTTATACGTCCAATCAATACAATGGAGGGGGATTATATTTTTCAAGTGACACCGCGAAAAATGAGAAGATAAATATCCATAATTTAAACAATCTTAAAACGGCAGGATGGGAAACAGCTGTCGTGATGGATTATAATCAACCCCAAGTCATCTTTTTTAATTACATGGAAGCAGCGGGTTTTAATAAAGGAAATATTAATGTCTGTCGTACAAGAAATGCAAAAGAAAACAATTCGGCCGAAATCTTATCGGATTTTAACGCTAGCCATCAAATGCAATCGTATAAGGTATACGGATTGTTTAATTCGGCTTATCATCCAAATGTACTAATCGCTTATGTATTGGACTATGTAACAGATGAGCAAGGAAATAAAAAAACAAATCACCGCTTGTTCCGTACTGATATCGCGCATGGCAATTCATTGGATGTTAAAAAGTCATGGTGCGAATTAGAGCATCCGAACAATTCATGGATAGCGGATATTGAGATTGACGCATATCATGAACATTTTATTTATTTATCGTATGGTATTGGTAAAGAAAATCCTGAATCTATTTTTGGAGACAGGGGAATGTTGTATCAACTGCGTTATTCCTCTTCGAATAAGCATGCGCTCAAACGTCAAATCGATATTTCGAAAAATATTCCATCCGGTGTAGCAGGTCGCTATAATTTAGCGTATTCTAAAAAGAATGGGGGTACGCTGTTTATTGCAACAGTCAGCGGAGTTTATGCAGGAACAAACCGCTCGCTTAAAGGTAAATCGCGTTGGCAATCTATAGGTGTTGCCTTACCGCATTGCAAAGTGTATAGTTTAGATTTTAATGAGAAGCATAATGTATTAACAGTTGGGCTTTTTGGAAGGGGTGTATGGCAATACTATTTTTAGAATTTATTTTTCAGTCGAAGTGTGTTACTTATTCTTATTCTCACATTTATTGAGAGAGAATCATTAATTTTAAGGTAAAATTTATTGCTATGACTGAATCACATGTATATCTCTTAATTGCAACAATTATTGCTACGGCTATTATCATTTTTGCAACGATCTATTATTTTACCAATCAATGGGTTTTGGTGCAACGTGAAAAATTGAAAGCAACGCAATTGCCAATGCGTGAGAATAAGCCCCAAGGCACGGACTTGAAGAGACACTTTTTTCCTTTGCAAGTTGATGCGTATCAACGGATGGTTTTGTTTCTGGAGCGTATTGCGCCAAATAACATGATCATTCGTCTCAGTAATCCCGGTTTACCCGCTCGTGCTTTTCAACAAAAACTACTCGAAAATATTCGTCAAGAATATGATCACAATTTAGCGCAGCAAATCTTTATTTCTAAAACCGCTTGGGCAAACGTTCAAGCCAGTAAGGAAGAAATTGTCAAAATCATTAACATGGCATCCATTAATTTAGGCGATACAGCTTTAGCGAATGATCTTGCAAAAAATATTTTCGAAATTACGGCGCAATTAAAAGCCCAACCAACCGATCAGGCTATCGATTTTTTAAAATCTGAATTAAATAAAATTCTTGGCTAATTTTTCTAGGTGTTTTACTCAATTTTTCTTCTCAGTCTTTAAACCTATTTTCTAGGTATTTTTCCTAGTTTGTCCATTTTTTTAGTAGGCACGCATAGCTTTTTTTTTAAAAAAAAATGCTATTCCCTCAATCGTTTAAGTATTACAACCTTTGGTAGACACTAATTTGTAATTCGTCGAAATACGCAAATTTACTTGTGTCGTATCTAAATAATGTTGTAATTTGCCTACAACCAACATATACCAGTACCAATGAAAAACCTAATAAAATGTTCCTCCATTTTGTTTGCAATTTGTTCCCCACTTGGAATTTTTGCTCAAGATGAAATTGATTATGGATCGGCTTCCATAAGTCCTGAATATTGTGTTTCGATAAACACAGATACTCCTGTCAAAAACTTCTATATAATTGATATAGATCATTTGCATTTAGCAGACGAAATTGCGGCAGTTGATAAATTTGGTCATATCGAGAATAATCTGATCACGTACACCGTAGATCTAGTTGAACACAAAGCGTATTTAGAGTTGCATCTCGATCGCACACCCGAACCTAAAGATGTGCTTTGGTGGAGCGCATACATGGATTCGCTCTGCGGACTCTAATCAACTAATTCTAATTTTCCTCACAATTCCGGGTATTGAATTCAATACCCTTATAGCTCTATAAAATCTATAGAACAACTTGTTTAATATACCTTCAAATGATCCACTATGAAAAATCTCAACTTTAAACTCCTCATGATGATTATACTGTCCTGGATAGGTCAGTCTGCAGTCCACAGTCAATTAATCGGTGCAAGCGGTTATATTATCGGCGACAATGTCGAAATCGGAATCAATGATTCTGGTCACGAAGGCGCACCGCGATTGGTTGCTTCGAACAATAGATCAAACCAAGCGTTAGGATCACCTGTATATTTTGGATTTGTTGCGAACCCTCAATTAGATGGTTGGGTAAACTATGATGGCGATTTTTTTACACCAGGTACTCCGGAAAACGGTTTCGGTATTGAAGTAGGTGGTTTAAATTATTCGAATAACGCATCAGGTGACTTAGAGCAAATAATTGGATCTATCACAAGTTATACAGAAGAAGGTGATTGTATTTTTATCGAATGGGATGGTGACGTTGCAAATGTGCACGTTCATGTCGTTTATCGTTTGATTAAAACTGAACTCTATTATACAACAGAAGTAACGCTAACGAATACGGGCGGTACAGATCTTACAGATGTTTATTATTATAGAAATCTTGACCCTGATAATAATGTCACCATTGGAGGAGGGTATGCAACGCAGAATTCGATTGTTGCGCAGCCTACACCTTCATGCGAAAAAGCCCTCGTCACAGCTACTCAAACAGGACCATGGGCTTCCTATATGGGACTCGGTGCTATCGGTGAAAATTTCCGCGTCAGCTATGGAGGTTTTACCAATCGTGATGCCTCAAATATTTGGAACGGCATTGGTTTTACAAATACGGTAGGATCATCTGCGTTTGTCGATCAGGCAATTTCAATTGCCTATAAAGTATCTACGCTCGCAGTCGGTGTTCCAGAAAAATTTCTTTACACTGTTGTTTTGGATGCGAGTCAAATTGACGCGGCAATTGCAAGTCTTTATTATTTTGATTACGTTGGCGGTGGTGGTGTTATTGATGAATGTTCACCCGTTGTTGATACTGCTTTTACGTGTGCGGGAAATCCGGTTACACTTACAGTCGACGGTCCTAGTGCTGAAGATTATGTCTGGACGTGGGCCCCTCCTATCGGACTGAGCACAACGGATGGTCCTACAACGGATGCTTCTCCTCTTGTAACAACTGAATACACTGTAACTGGTACACCTGCGCCTTTGTGTTTATCGGCCACAATTGAAAAAACAATTGTTGTTGTGGTCACACCTTCTCCCGTTATTGAAATTATTGATCCGGGTCCAGAATGTGGGGATTTTGATTTGACAACATTAGAAGTAAATAATTTGGAAGGAAGTCCTTTTGATCTTAGTTTTTATTCAATCGTTCCAGATAGTATAGATCAAATTATAGGCCTTTGGCCAACTGATTTTATGACACCAGGTGATACGGTTTATATTCTAATGGTCAATTCAGAAACAGGTTGTTATGATGTAGCACCTTTTGTGGTTGATTTTAGTGGTGATGCTGAAGCAGGTGAAGATAATACAGCAACACTTTGTAATGATGCAGGTGCTAGTTTAGATTTAAATACCTTATTGGTTGGTGCAGATCCAGCTGGATTGTGGGTAGAAACAAGTCCAATTCTATCAGGAGGTTTTGACGACCTAACAGGTAACTTGACTGCGGGAGGTGTTGATGCTGGAGTCTATACATTTGAATATATAGCACTTGGTTTGCCACCATGCGAAAATGATACAGCTGTGATGACTATCACTATTAATCAAGAGGCTTTAGCTGGTTTGGATGCTGCTATTAGTTTGTGTAATACAGATGGAACAACGGTTGATTTAAATGATCTTTTGGATGGGAATAATGCTGTGGGAGTTTGGTTGGAAACTACTGGTAGCGGTCAATTCACTCCTGGTACCGGCGTATTTGATGCAAGTGGATTAGCTGCAGGCGATTATTTGTTTACCTACACAGTTACTGCTTTAGCTCCTTGTGAGCCAGATATCGCAAATTTCACGGTTACTGTTTTACCGAATCCTATTATTGATGCAGGTGAAGATTTTGCAATCTGTATTGGTGATGAAGCATCCTTATTTGGCAGCGGAGCGGGCATTGGGGGTGCATATGTTTGGGATGGCGGAGTAACGGATGGTGTTCCATTTATTCCTGCAGGAACAGCTGTTTATACAGTGATAGGAACAGATGCAAATGGCTGCATGAATACAGATGATATCGAAATCACAGTGAATCCTTTACCAATTATTGATGCTGGTGAAGACTATGCGATTTGTGATGGAGATGAAACTACACTTACCGGATCAGGCGCAGGACTTGGAGGTACTTACTTGTGGTTGGGTGGTGTAATTAATGGGGCCCCTTTTACTCCAATTGCAACCGATACATACGAGGTAACGGGAACGGATAGCAATGGTTGTTCGAATATGGACGAGGTCACAATTACGGTTAATCCATTACCCGTGATAGATGCAGGCACTGATTTTGAAATCTGTCTAGGTGATACATTAACCTTGTCTGGTGCCGGTGCCGGAGTAGGAGGTTCATATATATGGGATTTAGGTGTAACAGATGGATTTGCATTCAGTCCAGTTGAAACTGCGACTTATACTGTGATAGGAACAGATGCAAATGGTTGCACGAATATGGACATGGTTGAAGTGATTGTGAAGCCACTTCCGATTATAAATGCAGGTGATGATTTTGCAATCTGTGCAGGTGACGAAGTAACTTTAATCGGCGACGGCGCAGGTGTTGGCGGAATGTATGCTTGGGATGGAGGAGTAACGAATGGTGTTCCATTCATTCCTGCAGGAACAGCAGTTTACACCCTAACAGGCACAGACGCTAATGGTTGTATCAATACGGACGATATTGAAATCACGGTGAATCCTTTACCAATTATTTCTGCTGGTGAAGACTATGCGATTTGTGATGGAGATGAAACTATACTTATCGGAACAGGAGCAGGTCTTGGAGGTATATATACTTGGACAGGAGGCGTAATCAACGCTGCGCCTTTTACACCGATTGCTACAGCTACTTATAGCGTAACGGGGACAGATGCGAATGGATGTCTTAATTCGGACGAAGTTACAATTACGGTGAATCCACTTCCGGGTATTGACGCAGGGACTGATTTTGCGATCTGTATTGGTGAGACGATCACCTTGTCAGGTATCGGCGCAGGAGTCGAAGGATCATATACATGGGATTTAGGTGTAACAGATGGACTTGCATTCTGTCCACTTGAAACGGCGACTTACACGGTCATAGGAACGGATGGAAATGGATGTGTGAATACCGATATGATTGAAGTCACTGTAAATCTGCTGCCTATTGTTGAAGCCGGTGAGCCAGTAGAGGTGTGTGAAGAAGGGATGGTCGCTTTATCAGGGTCAGGTGCAGGTGTCGGTGCTCTCTATCTTTGGGATGGCGGAGGTGTAGACGGCGTCGCATTTGTGGCAACCGAAACAGCAATGTTTACAGTGACCGGAACGGACGCAAATGGGTGTGTAAATACCGATTCAGTTTGGGTCATTGTGAATGAACTACCAACCATTAATGCTGGACCAGATCAGTCATTATGTTTAGGGGATGAAGCTACATTAACAGCAAGTGGCGCAGGAATTGAAGGCGTATACGTTTGGGATGGTGGTGTGGTAAATGGTGTACCATATAGTCCTGTCGCAACCACAACGTATACGGTAACGGGTACTGACGATTCGGGATGTGCTAATTCTGATAATGTAACAGTGACGGTAATTCCTCTTCCTGTAATTGATGCAGGATCGGATCTTGTCATTTGTCAAGGAGATGTAGTCGTGTTAAATGGCACTGGAGCTGGATATGGAGGTTCTTATGCTTGGGATGGAGGTGTTACAAATGGCATGGCATTCACGCCTTGGGGAACAACCACTTATCAAGTTACAGGAACAACGACTGACGGATGTTCAAATACAGATGAGGTAGTTGTCACCGTAAATATATTGCCAATCATTAGTTTCATTGCGGATCCTTTAATGGGCTGTGCTCCGCTTCAGGTCGAATTCACATCTTATACTGAGGGAATTTCGTATGGGTGGGATTTTGGAGATGGTACGAATAGTTCTGCGGATGATCCAATGCATGTGTATAGTTACACTGGATTGTATGACGTAACCCTAACAGTCACTGATTCAAATGGCTGTTCAGATGAGATTACCTACAATTCGTATATAGATGTGACTGAAACACCTATTGCACAATTTTCATATGCACCTGATGTAATTACAGTGAATGACACTAAAGTTCAGTTCACAAACAGTTCTATGTATGCTGATACCTATGAATGGACTTTTGGAGATGGTGGAACCGAAATGGGAGAGGAAAATCCTGAACACGAATATCCATTTGTTGGAAATATCAGCTACACGGTAACTCTTACGGCGATTAACGACAATGGATGTGAAGATGTGACAGAACAAATTCTGCCAATTGAAGATGCGCTTTTATTCTATATTCCAAATGTCTTTACGCCAGATGGAGATATGTACAATGAAATGTTCTTCCCTGTATTTGTCTCTGGATTGGATATTTATGATTACCATCTAATGCTTTTCAACCGCTGGGGCGAATTGGTTTTCGAATCTTATGATGCGAATTATGGCTGGAATGGAAGCTACGGTGGAGGAGAGCTTGTGGATGACGGAGTCTATATTTGGAAGATGGAATTCGGCGAGACAATGAGCGATAAACGTCATTATGTCGACGGTCATGTTACCGTAATTAAGTAAAATTTAACGATAAATTAATCAACCCGCCAAAGCTTTAGTTTTGGCGGGTTTTTCTTTTTTAAGCCTATAAGAATACCTGTTTTGTGTAGATTTGATCTGATTGACAACCTCTTCCAAAATTGATCGTCTACTAAATGATATAAATTTGTAGTGGAATTCCACCAAAATATAAGGCATGTTCTTTACTAAATTTTTTACAGTAGTTTTTTTATTATCAATCGGTTTGGCCGGACAATCTCAAGTTATTCCTTCCGTTCCTTTTGCAGGGCCAACCGGTACTTCAATGGTGCCCGCAGGGTGGGCCATGGTGGATGGTTCTTCAGATTTTGAAGCAATTCCAACGGTGCCGATTTGGTTTGGTTGGACACCTGATCCTGGTGTCCTTACGGGATTGCCTCCCGGAGTAAATCGTATAGCGCACACCCATTGTCTAGATCATTGGGGACCGAGTGTCATTGGTGGTGAAGCGTTTGGAATCACCGTTCCTGGCCTAACACCTGGCGAAATATATTCTTTTATAACCTATACGGGTGGGGCTCACTATTCTGGACCAGTAACGGCTGGTGATGTGCACTCTGCAATGTGGGCAGCACCAACTTTAGCGGGCGTAATTGCCATGGGCGATTCCCCTACTCAAATCGGAAGAGATGTTGCCGCAGCACCAAATTTTGTCGCTGAAACATGGACTTTTACGGCGACTAGCACGAGTATGTATATTGTACTCGGGTCTGAATCTGCAAGTTATCGAACATACGCACACATGGGTGTTTTATGGGCAATGGACGATCCAACTTTAGTAACAGATGATCCTGTTTGTGATGATTTAATTACAACTGTTTCTGCGATAGAACTTTGTGATGGCGAATTTTTAACACTCGAAGCAACTGCCGTTTCAGGAGCAACAGTCACATGGGATGGTGGTGTGCTAGATGGCATTCCTTTTGCACCGCCTGTTGGGGTGACTGCGTATACCGCGACAAGTGACAATCCTGCTGATTGTCCTTTTTCTGTTGAGATTACTGTTTATGATTTACCCCTTGTTACTGCTACTGTAGATGATGACGAAATTTGTTTAGGTGACATGGTGACGTTTTCTGGTGGAGGTGCCCTTGATTATACCTGGGATCTGGGGGTAACAGATGGCGTGGCTTTTGTGCCGCTAACTGATGGCTCGTTTACGTTTACAGTTACAGGTACAGATGTGAATGGTTGTGAAAATACGGCCATAGTAGATCTTTTAGTGAATCCAAATCCACTTATTGATGCTGGAGCAGATGTGCTTGTATGCGAAGGGGAAGAGGTTGTCCTGAGTGGATCTGGCGCAGGCCTTGGAGGTTTCTATACATGGGATGGAGGCATTGCAGATGGTGTTGCTTTTAGTCCTGCAGCGACTACCACCTATACCTTGACTGGAACAAGCCCTGAAGGATGTGAAAATACAGATGAAGTCACCGTTACAGTTAGTTCAACTCCTATCGTTGATGCAGGCCTTGATCAAACGATTTGTGAGGGTGACCTTGTTACACTAGCCGGATCAGGTTTAGGGGCAGGAGGAGTTTATACATGGGATGGTGGAGTAGTGGATGGCGTGCCTTTTGCTCCTGTTTTAACTTCAACATTTACTGTGACCGGTGCAAATGCTGATGGCTGCGAGAATACGGATGCTGTAACGATTACAGTTGTCCCTTTTCCTACGATTAATGCAGGTCCAGATTTGACAATATGTCAAGGGGATATGGTAACCTTAACTGCAGCAGGAGCAGGAATTGGAGGAACTTATTTATGGGATGGAGGGGTCGTCAATGGCGTTTCGTTTAGTCCAATTACGACGACGACCTACACGGTAACTGGAACGAATGCAGCCGGTTGTGAAAATACGGATGTCGTCACAGTTACGGTGAATCCACTTCCAAATGTAGCATTTACGGCAGATGTATTTGCTGGTTGTGCCCCTTTAAATGTGAATTTTAGCAACCTTGTTCCGGGCGGAACTTACGCGTGGACTTTTGGAGACGGATCGACGAGTGCATTGGAAAACCCAAGCCATACTTATACCAATTCGGGTCTTTTTGATGTGTCGTTAACAGTAACTTCAGGAGCGGGATGTTCAACAACGGTTATTTATACTGATTATATTCATATCACCCCAACGCCGATCGCTAATTTTTCATTCAATCCTAGTGAATTAGATATCATGAATTCACATGTTGTATTTGATAATACTTCGCTTTATGCGACTGAATATGATTGGACTTTTGGAGATGGTTCAGGATCTAACAACACGGAACCTTCGCATACCTATCCTGAAAATGGAAATGTTAATTATGACATCACATTAATTGCATCTAATGAATTTGGCTGCACAGATACGCTTGTGAAGACCGTTCTGGTAAAAGATGTTTTACTCTATTTTGTACCAAATACATTCACACCTGATGGCGATAGTTTTAACGAAGGGTTTCGACCTGTTTTTGTATCGGGATTGGATGTATATGATTTCCACCTAATGATTTTTAACCGTTGGGGTGAACTCGTTTTTGAATCGTATAATGCTGCCTATGGTTGGCAAGGAGCCTATGGAACTGACGGTCTCGTTCAAGATGGGGTTTATATTTGGAGAATAGAATTCGGTGAAACTATGAGCGATAAATTGCATACCGTTAATGGGCATGTTACGGTGATTAAGTAGGATCGATTCTAAAAAAAACACAGCAAAAAAAAATATAAAAACGATCCCCAAACATCTAAATACAATCAACTAACCACTATTCGCTAGTCTTTAGTCTCTAGTCTCTAGTTTTACTATGTAAGCACTAACCACTAACCACTAACCACTAACCACTCTAGGCGTAGCCGAGACTAACGACTAACTAAGCCATGGTATGAAAGACTTGTTGCACATCATCCTCGTCTTCAAGTCGCTCAATAAGTTTCATCACATCCGCTTCTTCTTCCTCAGTAAGTGTTTTCGTTTCATTCGGAACCCGTTCTAAATTCGCCTCTTTAATTTCAATTTCTCTCTCCTCCAATGCGCTTTGTATATTTCCGAAATCTGCAAACTGACCGTAGAGTATGATTTCATTCTCTTCATCATCTTTGTCAATCTCTTCAGCACCATGATCGATCATTTCGAATTCGAATTCCTCCAGATTAATTCCTTCCGCATCTATCTTAAACATACATTTTCGTTCAAAAACAAAGTCTAAACTACCTGTGGTTCCCAATTGTCCATCACATTTATTAAATGCAGCTCTAACATTCGCCACAGTTCGTGTAGGATTGTCGGTCAATGTCTCAACGCAAATGGCAATGCCGTGCAGAGCATAACCTTCGTATACGCGCTCTTCCCAATTTTCTGTGTTTTTATCAGAAGCTTTTTTTATGGCGCGTTCCACATTTTCTTTCGGCATATTGGCTGCCTTGGCATTTTGAATGATAACACGTAATCTAGAATTCGTATCAGGACTCGGTCCTCCTTCTTTTACTGCTTTGGAGATTTCTCGACCTATCTTGGTGAACGTTTTGGACATGGCGCCCCAACGTTTCATTTTTCTTGCTTTTCTAAATTCAAATGCTCTTCCCATTGTAATCGTAATTTTTTCAAATATAATAAGAATCTCGGATGATAAAATAGGGTTTATTCGGTTAATGTACCCTTTATTTCCTCACGAATTGCTTCTAATTCTGTTTCGAGATCTGCTCTATTGACTTTGCGTAAAGGTAACATAGTAAACGAAGCATGTACACCAATTCGTTTTAAAAATTTACCGCCATTGTCAATTTTACCCGTGTTTTTTATTGCAATTGGTACCACTGTAATGTCGGGTATAACTTTTAAAATTTCGGCAATCCCACCACTTTTAAATGGTTTGATAGTGCCATCTTTACTTCGCGTTCCTTCCGGATAAATCACGATAGCGAATTTTTTCTCAGCAATGAATTTGGCAAAGGCGCTTATTTTATCAAATGAACCTTCTTTGTCAGAACGATCAATTGACAGTGATCCGCCATATCTGAGGTTATAAGATATGCTTGGAATAAATCGAGCCAATGATGATTTAGCAATATATTTGGTGCGCTTTTTACGCAATTTCCAAATGACAGGAGAAATATCCCACATGCTTTGATGATTGCTGATCACCAAAATCGGTTCGTTTAAAGGAAGTGGCACGAAGTTTCGATAGGTGACACGTGTACCTAGTATTCCGAGTGCTGCTGTGATCCATAAGTTCAGCCACCCAACGGTCATGTCATGTGCCTTTGCTCCGAAAACATTCCGTGTAAACACTTGAATGGGATGAAATATTAAAAGAATCAAACCAAAGGTCACGTAAAAAAGAGGAGTTAAAAAAAGCGATAGAATCTTATTCATGCTAATCTAATTAGGCTTCTGTGGACTTAAAGTTGAGCATCAATGATTTCTTTTGCAGCATTAATCCATGTTTCTGAGTCATTTAAACTTTTAACGAGTTGAATTTTTTCACCACCATGTTCTTCCATTATTTCTTGATATTCTTCGCCGATTTCAACAGTTGTTTCCAAACAATCAGACACAAATGCAGGTGAAAAAGCCAATACTTTTGTTTTTCCGGCCTTTGCTAACTCTTCTACCACCTTATCTGAATAAGGAGTTAACCATGGTGTTTTACCAAGTCTAGATTGAAAGGCAACCGTGTACTGCTCCTTTTTTAATCCCAATCCTTCTGCAATTAAACGTGTCGTTTCGTAACACTCATTACGATAACACAAAGGCTGTTCGTCGTTGAATTTTTCAGGGCAATTGCATTCACTGCATTTCATGGAAGGATGAACTTTTTCAATTTGACGTTCCGGTAAACCATGATAACTAAATAGAACGTGATCGTAATCTTCTAACTTATATTCTTGCCCTCTTTCAACGAAAGCCTGAATATAACTCGGATGATTGAAAAATTGATTGATAATTCTAATTTCCGGAATCACCCACCATTTGCGAATGATGTTCATAGCTTTTTCAATCGCTGAGCCAGAAGAAGAACTTGCATAATGCGGAAATAAAGGGAAGATGACAATGCGATCATACCCCTTTGTTTCCATTTCGCCTAAAACTAAATCCAATGATGGATTTTTATAACGCATGGCAAATTCAATTGTGACATCACTGTCTGCACCGTATTTAGACTGAAGCTCTTTTTGAAGTTTTTTTCCAAACGTGAGCAAAGGAGATTCTCCTTCCCAAATCTCCCATAATTCTTTGTAAATTTTTGCCGATTTTGGTGCCCTAAACGGAACAATTATTCCATTGACTAGGACTGCTCTTCCAACGGCATTAATATCAATAACACGCGGATCATTTAAAAATTCTGATAAATAG
>Ga0222668_1000442_pt1 | contig 26191 bp, 20 predicted proteins | sample AntAcemetagen728_FD_179823 | JGI IMG/M metagenome (GOLD analysis project Ga0222668, IMG submission 179823) | Saline water microbial communities from Ace Lake, Antarctica - #728 | ecosystem: Environmental > Aquatic > Non-marine Saline and Alkaline > Saline | place: Antarctica: Ace Lake... | reverse complement strand
GTCATAAACATTGGATTCTTTAACGATAGTTGAGTTGAACATTCTCTTTTGAAACAAGTCATCAAAAGAACGTCTTTCAGAGTCATTAAATCGGTTAAAAGAATCCCAGTTGGCAAATACATACCTGCACTCGGGAAAGTACAACCAAAATAGTGTTTCGTAAGCTCCAGTGGCTTCACCGTTCTCATCTCTACGCTCTTTTAAGGGAGCGATACCAATGATGCGGACATAACGCTCAGAGCGCTGCTTGTCAAAAAACCAGTCTTCCTTAACTCTATATCTTTTGATGTCTTGAGAAGTTGTTTTGATCACCTGGTAAACAGGTACTAATTCACCAGTATCAGGATCCTCAGTAAAGGTGGTGTCAGGCTTTTCGAGCATACTCTGCACGTCGCTTCTGAGAAGTGGTGTGCGGAAATCATCCTCTCTACCAGTAACCCCTGTGCTGTATGCAGTGATCGAACCTTCCACCAACAAGGCATCTTTGATCACGTCAAAGAGACTCTTCATTCCATTGGATTCTTCCAACGGGAAGTAAAGAGGCATGTTCATCTTCTCGCGAAGATCAATATCCTGCCAGATTCGCTTGGCAAACATTACGTCAGCCTCACGAATGAAAGGATACTGAATAACCTTCTTGGTTTTGTTGTGCTCCTTAATCCAAGCGCCGTCCAATACGGTTTGGGCTTGAACTTGAGATCCGCTTAAAAAAGCAAACGAACCAATTAAAAGAGCCAGTACAAGATGAGATTTCCTCTTCATAATGATCAAATTTATAATATTCGCAAAGTAATACCTGCCAGTTTTCTAATTGTGCCATCGGGCGCAGTCGCCTTAATATTCTCCACACTAATTGTTTGATTCCTTCTGGTTTCTCTCAGTAGCTCTTTTTGTTGAGCCGTCAACCTATTGCTAGTCGACGAGAGAATCTTCACATCTGCACCATTCGTAACTGCAATGTCGAAGGAGCGTATCGGGTAATTCAAATCAAAAACGAAATCCTTCAAGTCAGCGATTACTCCAAGGGAAGCCGTCAGTTCAGACTTTTTCACCGTATTATCGACCGCAGTCTTTCCGGCAAACTTAGCGACAGGATCAGGAACAGATTTCAAACGGAACTTAAATTGTCCCATGTTCTTCTTCTGTCCTTGAATTTCGGCAGAGACATTTATAATAGCCTCTGAGCCTGTTTTTACATTTGCAACATAGGAACCATCTGGTTTCTTAGATAGACTACCAGTGCTTATTGTAGCTGTCAGAGCATCCTGAGGTATTCCAGGAACCGAAACTTCTATTGGATTCTCAATTCCCCGATACAATACATTCATTTTTGTTGCTGACACAACCAAACTAGGTTTGGCCACTTCATACTCAACAATGAACTTGTATGGCTCTTCTGCCTTAGTAGCAGGATTTCGAAACTTAATAATCCCTTCCCAATGCTTGTCTCCCACACCTCGGGCAGGTATAGCCAATCGACCAAATCCGTCGGCACCAACTTTCACAACAGAAGTCTGACCTTCAGGAAGAGTTACCACACCACTATCTAGCTCAAGACCTTCTGGCCCTAAATCGATGCCAGGTAGATTTGTATTGTCATAAGCTGCCAAGAAAACCTTCGCTCTGAAAGAATCACCTTCTAGGATGTATGTTTTCTCAGGAATAACAATGGGAGCGAGTTGAGTAAACTTGTAAGAAGCCGCCTCAACGCCAGCAAAAAGGTATCCGAGAACATCCGACTCAGCATTTCGCACATCGGCTTGAAGCTTACTCAAAAGAGTAGTCGTTGCTGCAAGTGGAACATCAGAGAAATTCAAGGCCTCCCAATTCGTGGTAGTCCCTGAAGCATCTTTGTACTTTTCAGGAAATGTAAATAAGCTGTCAATAGCAGATTGAACGGTCGCATTTCCCTGAGCCATGGCTTTTAGGTTGCTTCCATAATCCACTAACTTCTGCTTCAATACAGTTGCTCGGTAGTTGTTTCCATCCTCATGGTCATTGTCTCGGGGCGCATCTGGCTCAGCACCAACCATCAGGTTGGTATTGCTTAGGTAATTATCTTTACCATTTACGTATTGAAGTCCCAAAATCGTATCCTTTCCGATCTCATTCTTACCAATCACTTCCTCCATTGTCAAACCTTCTGTTTCAGCTATCGTTTTAGCTTTAATCAGGTCCATATGATGGATAAGCTCTTTGGCTTGAGTGCGCAACTCTTGAGCTTGTTCCCAAGCTGCTCCATACTTTTCTTGATTTTCATTGAAGGAAGCATTGAAGGCACCGTATTGGCCTGCCAGCTTTCCATCAAAAGTAACCATGGTAGTTTCCAGACCTTTATTGATCGTGATAAACGCATCCAAGATTTCTTTCGAAACGTTAAGGGCCAAAAGAGCGGTCAGTACGAGATACATCATACCAATCATCTTCTGCCTCGGGGATTCTTTTCCTCCTGCCATGTCTTAAGACTTTGTTTTAAGAGTTAATTAGACGTTAACAGAGGCAGGTGCGCTCATTGCAGAGAGCATATTGCCATAAACAGTGTTCAGTCGAGAAAGATTCGAAGCCAACTCAGAGATATTCTCTTTGTACTTCTTGGTATCCTCTACAGAATCGTTAAGATTCGTCATCAATTCAGTAATTCCACTGTACAATTTAGAAGAATTCTGAAGTTCTTGAAGCTGAGTTTCATACATGCTATTCAACTCGGCCAGATTAGAACTCATCTTCTTTAAGTGTTCACCTGTTGCAGCTCCTTCAACTTGCCCTTCAGTAAGAACCGTTAAGGCTGCTGAAGCTTTTACATAAGAATCTGACAGTTCACCCACTTTAGCAGATGCACCTTTCAAGGATTCTGCATATTCATTCGTAGCTGCAGAGGCATCGGACATGTCATTAAGCTTCTCAGCCTGACTACTCAAACTGCGCAAACCGTTGCCCAAACTAGCTATTAACTCTGGCTCGATCTTCGCCTCTTCTAGCATATGATCAAGTTGCTCTGTAATCGACTGGTCATCTTTTTGTCCAAGTGATTCTTTTGCTGGCTCACCTGTTCTTAGCTCCGGATAAACGAGAGACCAATCCAATTCTTCATGAACCGGCTCAAAAGCCGAAAAGAAGAAAATGACTGCCTCTGTAGTCAAACCGACTACCAAAAGCGCACCTGCAAATGGCCAGTGTTGAATTTTAAAAAGTGCTCCAATAATTACTACAGCCGCTCCGATTCCGTAGAGCTTGGCCATAAACTTTTTCCATGATTTACTTCCTGGTTTCATTTTCCTTGCTTTTAGAAATTGTTAATAATTCTTGCTGGTTTCAATAAGAAGAATTTGAATAAATGAAGATGAGGTTTTTAGTTCCAATCCTCGGAGTTCCCGGTCTTACCTCTTCCAAGGTAACTCATCACTGAGCGGAAACCAATGTAGCATTTAGCAGTATCTTGATATTCGTATGAGCGTGTTCCATTTTGAAGATAGTACATCACATCCTTCCAAGAACCTCCGCGAATAACTTTACGCTTCAGCGCTGGTGGATCGTCTGCCAAAGCATCATACTGGTATTCGGGGTTTAGATCGTGAGCAAACTCATATACAGATTCGTCATAAGCCGTACTTGTCCATTCAGCAACGTTTCCTGACATGCAGTAAAGACCATAGCCGTTTGGTTCATATGAACGAACATCTACCGTAGTGCATCCGTCATCATCGACATAATCACCACGTTGAGGCTTAAAGTTGGCCAAAGGACAACCAAGGATATTTCTAATGTAAGGACCACCCCACGGATATGGATTCTTGTCTAAACCGCCGCGAGCAGCATACTCCCATTCCGCTTCGGTAGGCAACCTAAATCTCTGAACGTATGTTTCACCGTTCTTCTGTTGCCACGAACTTAGTATTTGTGACCTCCAAACATTGAACGCTTTGGCTTGCTGCCAAGTGACTCCCACTACAGGATAATTATCGTACGCAGGATGCCAGAAATAAGTTTCCGTCATTGGCTCATTGAACCCATAAGTGAAATCATGCACCCAAGCTAAAGTATCAGGATAGACATTAATTATCTCTCTGATAATAAACTTGCTTCTATCGGTGTGACCACGAATAGCATTGTTCTGCCCCTTGATATTGGTGTAAGACAAATCCAAATCTCGACCAGATTTGCTAGCTGCAGCCTTGAGGTCTATCCAGAAGTATTCAAATTTAAGCTTTCGGGTATCTATTTCTTTCCTTCTGTAGAATCGCTCGTACTCGGGCAAAAATAAATCTGCCAGTTCCTCGCGCTCATCTTCGCCGTTCCATTCTATTCCTTCATCCCAATTGATAATTGGGGGATCAATAATTTCGCCGTATTCATCTTCTTCTATGACGTGCTCGCCTATACCTGCTTCACCTAAATATCTGTGGGCAATTGAATCCCTCACCCAGTAGACAAACTGTCGATATTCATTATTGGATATTTCGGTATCATCCATGTAAAACGCCGAGACGGTCACACGCTTCGTGTTGTTCACCTGAGCGTAAGGAACATCTTGATCATCAGATCCCATGACATAACTCCCAAAATGAATGTAATTCATTCCATAAGGATTGTACTGAATCCAATCCTCTCTCGGCGCTACGCCGACAAGTTCGCCTCGGTTTCCACCTACACAACTCGCCAAAGTTGAGGCAACTAACAGAAATAATATGATTCTTTTCATGCCTTACAGGTTATTAATCCTCAATAAAACGGTTTACAGCGACTTCTTTACGACAGTATCGCATTAATGGTTTCAAACAAATTCGCTAAAGGAAGCGTGGGTTTTTGTAAACACGTTTTGGTAATGGTTTTTGCAACTGATAGCAGTAGCCAAGCATTATTTCGTGGCTTCCGCTACTGTAATTATTTAACTCTGAAGTAGTCAAGTCGTAAGAATACCCTATTCTCAAGTTACTTTTTCCGTCAGGGAATTGATAGTTGTAGCCAGCCATTGGCGCTATCGCATCTTCGAGTCGGTAACTAACGCCTAACCAAAAAGTATTATTGTAGGTAGCCGTTGCATTAATATCTACTTGAGTAGAAGCTAGGTCTGTTTTCACTAGAGTTTGTGGCGACAAAGTTATCATTGGAGTCAACTCAAAATCATAGCCCGCCATAAAGTAAAGGTGTCTGGCTACTTTGATATTAAGCTCGGACAAATCCCCCTCATTTAAATGGACGGCAGAGATACCTACATAATATTTAGGGTTGTACAAGTAAGCTCCAAATGAAGCATCAAAAGTTGACGCTTGCTGGGCTTGCTGTGGAATGGAGGGGTCTCCAATACCACTTCCTAATCCACTACCAACGACATTGCCGTTGTCATCGAAGTCATATGCTCTCCAATCAGTACTTAAGGAACTACTTAGAAGCCCTACTCCAACACCAAGAGCAAGCTTAGTAGAACCTGAAATTTTGATGTGGTATGCGTAAGAAAGTTTTAATGATGTCGTTGACTGCGGGCCAATTTCATCTAAATAGACCGTTGCCCCGATTCCACTTTTAATAGAATTAATAGGTCCCGATATATTGAGTAATCCTGTAGAGGGCTGTCCTGAAAGACCAGACCACTGCTGTCTACCAATGAGGGTAGCACAGATAGCATCTTTACTACCCGCAAAAGCTGGATTGACAGAAAGCCTGTCATACATAAATTGTGAGAATTGAGGGTCTTGTTGACCCCAAACCAAGGTGCTGCCAATTAGTAAGGAAGCTATTGAGAGGCTAAGTTTTTTCATTCAGGTTCAATTGGTTTTCTAACGAAAACAACCCCTTCTGGAGGGGTCATCTACCGCTAAGAACGTGGCTAAAATAAGTAAATATGCTTACTGACAAAAATTTTTAACGTCACCCTTGCTTGTTATCTTAGGACAAAGAGGAATCCTAAAATTAATTTTTCACCCAAGTTTTCGATAAGTTTTCCACCAAAGGTCAGGCATGTCTCCTTGGCTTGCCCTTTGGTAGTCATCATAACCACAAGGCATAAGGTGGTGTCTATCAGAAAACTTAGAGCCTGTCACGGCGTATGGAATTTTCATCCACCACCTATCTGTCCTCTTACTTTTGAAAAAAACAAGGTCCTCTTTGTATTCTGGCAATTGCACTTTGTATTCCACAAAATTCTGCTTCTTAACTAAAGGAAATTCCTTGACTCGTCCGAGTAATCCTTCTAAAAAATACCATATCATCTGTGCAATAAGGGTGGCCTGCTGTCTATCTGAATCTCGATCTACATTGTAATTGAAAACACCGAATGTAGAAACCTTGTCACTCATGCCAGAGTACCTCGCTATTCTACAAATTGATTCTCCATCAAAACCGTTTGGCTCAAAAGTTCCTGGCGCAGATTCATTCTTGACACTCATCATATCAATGGAAATCATATCAGAATTGCGAATAAGAGGCTCAGTGATTGTTGGATCAGATTTAATCTCACCAATTCTAATGGATTCGAAATACATCTTCTCCATTAACTGCATCACTTCAGGGTCAGCATAATAAGTATGATAGCCCAGAATGGTGAGGTTAAAAAGATAAGATGGGTCATGAAGGACTATCTTACTGAGGTAATTCTGAATCGACAGTTGGTCGCGGAATTCTCCTAGGTCAATCCTGTTATCCACAATGGTGTGGTTCACGGGAACCTCTAACGCCTCATATCCTTGATGGATTGCAAAGGTGAGCTCCTGAGTACCGCCTAAAACAATGACAGGAATGTGGCGCGTGGTCAAATTTGCAATAACTTGTTTTAACGCAGCATCAGTATCTTCAGGAGTTTCGCCTTGCTCGATATTTCCCAAATCTGCTCCCGCCATAGTTTCAGCAGGAGAAAAAAGTTCATAAAGCTTTAGGCGCACTGCATCTGGCGCCCCCGATTGATTCTCAAAATGAGACCTTCGAGACTCTTTTACTCCAACAATCGCAAACTTCACTCCTTCTAAATCGGGAAATGAGGAAGGACCATGAATTTTGAGGGTGTTGCCAACCTTGGTTCCCTCTTTGGCAGAATAGCCTGAAATAGAATCTTCTAGAGGAGTGAAGAAATAAGAGATATCATCGACCCAGGACATATATAATAATGTTTACTTCGCTTTCTTCTTAGCCTTTGGAGCTGCCTTCTTTGCTTTCGGGGCAGCCTTCTTTGCTTTTGCCTTTGGAGCTGCCTTTTTTGCTTTGGTTGCTCCACCACGTCCTTTCTTCTCGGGGGCTTCTTCAATAAGCTTTTGACAAGCGGCAAAAGTTAGGCTTTCAGGCTCTACATCTTTTGGAATCTTAATGTTTTGTTTCCCTGCTTTCAAGTATGGGCCCCAGCGTCCTTTTAGGATTTGAACAGTCTCATCTTCCTCGTAGGTTTTGATAATTCTCTCGAGATCTGCCTTCCTTTTCGCCTCTATTAACTCAACAGCACGGACAATTTCAATGCTTAAAGGATCATCTCCATCATCTTCCTTTATTGAAACGAAAATCCCTTTATGCCTCAAGTATGGACCAAAACGTCCAATGGCAGCGGTTACCTTCTCTTCCTCAAATTCCCCGACTTCTCTGGGAAGTTTGAAGAGTTCTAGCGCATCTTCCAGGTTGATGGTAGTCATGCTTTGCTCATGACGCAATGACGCAAAGCGAGGCTTTTCTTCGTCCTCAGCATCTCCGATCTGAACCATCGGTCCATAACGTCCGATTTTAGCATAAACCGGTTTACCTGATTTCGGATCTTTCCCTAGATCTCTTCCCGTAGGACGATCGCCATGCTCAAGAGTTTCTTCAACATTTGCATGAAATGGCTTGTAGAAAGACTTGATCATGTCTGTCCATTCCAGCATTCCCTCCGCTATATCGTCAAATTGTTTCTCGACGGTAGCTGTAAAATCGTAGCTCAATATTTTCTCAAAGTGCTCTACCAAGAAATCGTTTACAACGATCCCTATATCGGTCGGAAATAGCTTTTGCTTTTCAGCTCCAGTTATCTCAGTCTTCGTTTTCTCATCAACTGCAGTCCCTTCGAGCTCAATGACCGTGTAGTCTCTTTTGCGGCCTTCACGATCTTCTTTCACTGCGTAGCCTCGCTTTTGCACGGTAGAAATAGTGGGAGCATATGTACTCGGTCTTCCAATTCCCAATTCTTCTAATTTCTTAACCAAACTCGCCTCGGTGTAGCGCGGCGGATGATTTCCAAATCTTTGGGTAGCAGTGATTATTTTTCTCTCCAGCGTGTCGCCGACTTTCATAGTCGGAAGCAAGCCTTCTTCTTCTTTATCGCTGTCCTCATCATCGTTGCCTTCCAAATAAACTTTCAGGAAACCTTCGAACTTGATCACCTCTCCTTTTGCCACAAAGTGCAAACTATCTGATGGTGCATTGGGTCCTTCAATCTTAATTCTAACTCGTGTTTTTTCTAGCTCGGCATCGGCCATTTGAGAAGCAATGGTTCTCTTGTATATGAGGTCGTACAGCCTCTGACCTGCGGGGTCACCGTCAACAGATGCTACCGACATGTCCGCTGGACGAATGGCCTCGTGAGCCTCTTGTGCTCCTTTGGCCTTTGTCGAGAAATGACGTGGCTTCGAAAACTCCGCCCCATAAGCAGAAGTGATCTGTTTCTTTGCTCCATCCTTCGCGGTATCAGAAAGATTGAGACTATCTGTTCTCATGTATGTGATCTTCCCTTCTTCGTATAGTTTTTGAGCAACAGACATCGTTCTAGCAACGCTAAAACTCAATTTTCTGCTCGCTTCTTGCTGAAGAGTAGAGGTCGTAAATGGCGCTGCTGGGGTCTTTTTTGCCGGTTTGACTTGAAGATCATCTATTTTGTAGGAAGAGCCATTGCATGCCTTTACAAATTCTCTCGCCTCTTCTACTGCGTCAAATCGCTTGTTTAATTCAGCTTTAAACGATTTTCCATCTGTAGAGAAAACTGCGGTTACGCGGTAGCCAAACTTCTCTTCGAAATTATTGATATCGCGTTCTCTCTCGACGATCAGTCGCACAGTAACGGATTGAACACGTCCAGCACTTAATGAAGGCTTTACCTTTCGCCAAAGAACTGGTGACAGCTCAAACCCAACTAAACGATCCAGCACTCTTCTAGCTTGCTGGGCGTCCACCAAACGATAATCCAATTTTCGCGGATTTTCAATGGCTTTCGTAATCGCCACTTTCGTGATCTCATGAAATACTATTCGACTAACGTCCTTTTTTTCCAAGTCAAGTACCTGTTCTAAGTGCCAACTGATGGCTTCTCCCTCGCGGTCCTCGTCCGTCGCCAGCCAAACTTTATCCACTTTCGCCACCAATTTTTTGAGCTCATCAATGATCTTTTTCTTATCCGGCGAGATCTCATATTCGGGTAGAAAGCTATTCTCCACATCGACAGATAACCCTTTCTTCTTAAGGTCTCTAACGTGTCCGTAGCTCGACTTTACAATAAAGTCTTTTCCCAAAAATCCTTCAATGGTTTTGGCTTTTGCGGGGGACTCAACTATGACTAGATTCTTTGACATTCCTTCAGGTTTTGGGCACAAGGCCAACGGATGCAAAGTAAAGCAATGAATTCCTAATTGATTTGAGTGACCCACAAATTCCGTCATTCAACCCTTTTTCTGCGCCTGTCATTTTGGCAGAAACACTTATTTTTTCAATAACTTCGCACAGATTTGAAAAGAGGGTTAATGAAAACGAGTTCAGAGAGTATGCTAGAGGAGGAACGTCAGGGTGAAGCAACTTTGCTGAAAAGGGAGTCTACTAAAAAGAGTAGGAAACTCTATTTGGAGAGCTACGGCTGCGCAATGAATTTTGCGGATAGCGAAATCGTTGCTTCCATCATGAAGGAAAATGGGTTCGAAACCACTGGCAACAGTGAAGAAGCAGATTTGATTTTGATCAACACGTGCTCCATCAGAGATAAAGCGGAACAACGCATCAGAAAGCGTTTAATGCAATTTAACACCCTCAAGAAAAAGAAGCGATCTAATATGATGATCGGAATTCTGGGCTGCATGGCCGAAAGGCTTAAAGAGCAGCTTCTGGAAGAAGAAAAGCTGGTAGACCTGGTCGTTGGGCCAGACGCTTACCGTGAATTACCCTCTTTGGTAGAAGAAGTAACCGATGGTAGAAAAGCCGTCAACGTGCTTTTATCCAGAGAGGAGACCTACGCCGAAATCAATCCCGTTAGACTCGATACCAGCGGTGTTACTGCCTTCATCTCTATCATGCGAGGTTGCGACAATATGTGCTCCTTTTGTGTGGTTCCGTTTACGCGTGGCCGCGAAAGAAGTCGAGACCCTGAAACTATCGTGCATGAGGCAAAATACCTCTTTGAACAAGGATACCGAGAAGTCACTCTCCTAGGTCAGAATGTAGACTCGTATAGATGGAATATTTCCAAAAAAGGAGAGATTCTTGACCCTGAGAAAGAAACGGTGAATTTTGCGCAACTGATGGAAAAAGTGGCACTGGTAAATCCAGAGTTGAGAATCAGATTCTCTACCTCGCATCCAAAGGATATGACCGATGACGTGCTGCATATCATGGCCAAGTATGAAAACATCTGCAAATACATCCACCTGCCAGTTCAGAGCGGAAATACCGACGTATTAAAACGCATGAACCGCGGTTATACGCGAGAATGGTACATGAATAGAATCGACGCCATTCGTCGCATTATGCCTACTGCTGCTATTAGCACAGACATCATCGCAGGCTTTTGCAACGAAACGGATGAAGAACACGCAGAGACCCTTTCGATCATGAAGGAAGTGGTGTACGAATTTGCTTACATGTACAAGTATTCAGAACGACCGAAAACGTTGGCTGAAAGAAAATTTGAAGATGACGTCCCGGAAGCCGTAAAACAAAAAAGGCTAGAGGAAATCATCGCGATTCAACACGAGAATAGTTTTGTACGAAACAAAGCTTCGCTTGGCAAAACATTCAAAGTTCTCGTGGAGGGCTTTTCAAAAAAATCTGACCAAATGCTTTTTGGCCGAAATAGCCAAAACGCAGTGATCGTATTTGATCGAGGAGACATTCAGCCAAAAACATATGTGGATGTGAGAATAAATGAATGCACCTCTGCAACTCTAATTGGTGAAGTAGTAAATCAGTAAATGGATATTCAACAAGTCAAACAACGTTTTGGAATTATCGGTAATTCTCGCTTGCTCAATCGAGCACTCGACATCGCCGTGCAAGTGGCTCCTACCGATATTTCTGTTTTAATCACAGGAGAAAGCGGAACGGGGAAAGAAACGATGCCACAAATCATTCATGCCCTCAGCGCGAGAAAGCATGGACAGTACATCGCCGTAAATTGCGGGGCCATCCCCGAAGGCACTATAGACTCCGAACTATTTGGTCACGAAAAAGGAGCCTTCACAGGAGCTCATGATTCCCGAAAAGGATACTTCGAAGTAGCCAATGGCGGAACGATCTTCCTTGACGAAGTGGCGGAATTACCTTTGCAAACTCAGGTCAGACTGCTTCGGGTTTTAGAGACCGGTGAATTTCTTCGGGTAGGATCTTCCAAGAATGTCAAAACAGACGTTCGCATCATTGCCGCTACCAATGTCAATATGGATAAGGCCATTTCTAAAGGAACTTTTAGAGAAGACCTCTTTTACCGACTAAACTCCGTGCCTATCTACCTACCGCCATTGCGCGATAGGAAGGAAGACATACACCTCCTTTTCAGAAAGTTCGCAGTCGATTTTGCTGAAAAGTACAAGATGCCCGCCATTCGGCTGAATGAAGATGCCGTCATCCTTTTAGAAAATTACAACTGGCCTGGAAATATTAGGCAGCTAAAAAATATTACCGAGCAACTCTCGGTCATAGAAGAAGAGCGAAACATAACGGCGGAGATCATGCGCCAGTACCTTCCTGACGCTGGAAACGCCAACTTACCCGCTATTATCGATCAGAAGATTGGGGCTAGTGGAGCTACTGACTTCAGTGAACGAGAGATCCTTTACAAGGTCTTATTCGAAATGAGGCAAGATGTGAGTGACCTCAAATCGATCGTTCTTGAACTGGTTCAAAACCGAACGAATGAGAATAGCTTAAGAACGAAGAATCCCTCAGCCATCAAAAGGCTTTTCAACGAAAAACAAGAGTTTGAGCAAAATGAGGAAACGGACGTAGATCACGACTTTTCGCCTGCTGACTATAATATATCGAAGCCATCGCAGGGCCAATACATTGATGAGCACGAAGAAATAGAGGAGACGCTTTCTCTGGAACAAACAGAGAGAGATCTAATCGAAAGAGCTCTGAGAAAGCACAATAATCGTCGAAAGTGGGCAGCCAAAGAATTGGGCATTTCGGAACGAACCTTGTACCGCAAAATCAAAGAATACAATCTCAAATAGGCTTTGACACAAAAACACCAATCATATCTTCTGCTATTGCTGATCGCGCTTTCAGGCTGTACGGTAAATTACTCCTTTACAGGTGCAGATATTCCTGCTGACGCCAATACTTTTTCTGTTCAGCAATTCCAAATTGCCACTCCTCAGGCTAGCCCTGACTATGGTTTGGTATTATCAGAGTCCTTTAAAGACCTTATGCTGGCGCAAACGAGATTGGACCTAGCCGCCAAAAGAGGCGATCTTCAATTCGAAGGAATCGTAACGGGCTACCAAATTGGCAACGCGGCCATTTCCAGCGAGGAATTCACCACATTGAACAGGCTCACCATTACCGTAAAGGTGAAATACACCAACACCATAGAAAAGGACAAGAGTTTCGAAAAGAATTTTTCTCGGTTTGCGGATTACGACTCTCAAGTAAACTTTACTGATATCGAAATTGAACTTGTCGAGGATGTGAATGGTCAGCTTACACAAGATATTTTTGACGCTTCACTCGGCGCTTGGTAAGGATGGAAAGAGCTAAAATCATAGAGATGATTGATTCGGGTCGGATTCCCGAAGGATCAGATTTCGATGAAATTCGAAATCTCTCATTGAAATATCCTTATTGCTCCACCTTCAAAGTTCTCCTCGCCATGGGGGCAAAAGAAAAGGATGATCTGGAGCTCAAGGAATTCATCAATACGGCTTCCATCTATGTTCAAGACCGATCGAAGCTTTACGATCATGTGGTTCGCGACGGGCTTCTCAGAAAAATCGAGCAAGGCGAAAGCCATTCAAAACAGAATGAAACCGAAGTCATAAGCCAGCCGTCCATCACTCCAAAAACTGCTGAAGAAGTGGATGTGGATGTAGATGTGGAAGATCAGATGACTGAGGATTCACCCACAGTAACCCTTGACAAAGACCCACTTGAGGAGCAAATCATGGCCGCAGCCGTTATGCAATTGGGCGAGCTTGAAATCGAAAGTGAGTTTGAAGAAATAGAAGAGCCAGGCTCCCTCAAACCAACCCAAACTGAAGATGATGACAAGCCTCATCAAGAAGCTCTAAAAGGAGGCTCTGCTTTCAGTCGATTCCTAATGAATGTTGACCGAGGTCATAGCAGTTCTAAACCAGAAAGAGCGCTAATCGAAAAATTCATTTCGGAGGATCGAAAAATCACTCCAGCAAAAAAAGCCTTCTTCTCTCCTACCCAAATGGGTAAAATAAGTTTGATGGATGACGAATCCTTTGTAACCGAGACTTTAGCAAAGATTTATGAGCGCCAAGGCGACTATAAAAAGGCAATCAGAGCGTATAAAAATCTGAGTTTGAAATATCCGGAAAAAAGACGTTATTTTGCCGATCTTCAAAAGAGAGCAGAAGAACAATCTTAATCAAAATCAAGAAGACATGCAGGTGTTTATTTTCATACTCATTATTTTAGTTTGCGTTCTCTTAGCGCTAATTGTATTGATTCAAAATCCAAAAGGTGGAGGACTTGATTCAACTTTCTCATCGGCAAATCAAATCGGAGGCGTTCAGCGCACCGCAGATTTCTTGGAAAAAGGAACTTGGAGCTTGGCAATTGTCCTTTTCGTATTGTGTCTGGCTTCTGCTGGTATGCAAGACAATGCGGCTGAAGTTCAACCTAGCCAATTTAAAGAAGCTGCTCCTCAGCAGCAACAACAAGCGCCAGCTGAATCAGCTCCTGCTGAAACGGGAACTGAACAAACCCCTGCCGCAGGAGAGTAGTTGTAAGTCAATTCAAAAAACTATATTAATGTCAGTGTGTCATACACACTGACATTTTTTTTGTCCAAATCGGACTTCTTTTCAGGTTATCCCTTCTGGCACATTTTGTGTCTAGGCGAATTCAACAAAAAAACAATAACAACTATGTCAATAAATTTCAAACCAATTGCAGGTTCTCAAAACCGCGTTGTAGTTGAGGCAGCTCCAGCAGAAGAGAAAACCGCCAGCGGAATTTTTATTCCCGACACGGCTAAAGAAAAGCCACTTCGTGGTGAAGTAATTTCTGTAAGCGAGGAAGATGAAAAGGGAAAAAAACCAAAAATAAAAGTTGGCGATCATGTTTTGTATGGTCAATATGCAGGTACAGAATTTCCACTTGATGGAAAAAAATACCTGATGATGAGAGAGTCAGATATATTTGGAGTAGTAGGCAGCAATTAATCAACAACCTGAAAAAACAAGAATAATGGCAAAAAATATCACATTTGATGTAGAAGCACGTGACAAGTTAAAGCGCGGTGTTGATGCATTGGCCGATGCAGTAAAAGTAACGTTAGGACCTAAGGGCCGAAACGTGATCATTGGCAAAAAATTCGGTGCTCCATCCGTTACTAAAGACGGAGTAAGTGTAGCCAAAGAAATAGAACTAAAAGACCCCATCGAAAACATGGGTGCTCAGATGGTAAAAGAAGTTGCTTCTAAAACTGCTGACATGGCAGGAGACGGAACGACTACTGCAACTGTACTTGCACAAGCCATGGTTACTGCTGGTTTGAAAAACGTAGCTGCAGGAGCAAATCCGATGGATTTGAAAAGAGGAATCGACAAAGCAGTTGAAACCGTGATCAAAGAGCTTAAGAAAATCTCAAGAGAAGTTGGAGACGACAACTCGAAGATAGAGCAAGTAGCTACCATTTCTGCAAATAACGACAGCACCATCGGAAAGCTTATCGCTCAGGCTATGGCCAAAGTGAAGAAAGAAGGTGTAATCACTGTTGAAGAGGCAAAAGGAACCGATACATACGTAGATGTAGTGGAAGGAATGCAGTTCGACCGCGGATACCTTTCTCCTTACTTCGTAACCAACTCTGAAAAGATGGTTACCGAATTGGAGAACCCGTACATCCTCATTTACGACAAGAAGATTTCTAACATGAAGGACCTTCTTCCAGTATTGGAAAAAGCAGCTCAAACGGGAAAACCACTTTTAATTATTGCAGAGGATATAGAGGGTGAAGCTCTTGCTACTTTAGTAGTGAACAAAATCCGTGGATCACTTAAAATCGCGGCTGTTAAGGCTCCTGGTTTTGGCGATCGCCGTAAAGCTATGTTGGAAGACATCGCTATTTTGACTGGTGGATCTGTTATTTCTGAAGAGCAAGGACGCAAATTGGAAGACGCGACGTTGGAAGATCTTGGTACTTGCGAGAAAATCAGTATCGATAAAGACAACACAACTTTAGTAAATGGTGCTGGTGAGAAAAGCGCTATCGAAGGACGTGTGAACCAAATCAAAGCTCAAATCGAAACGACTACTAGCGACTATGATAAAGAGAAGCTGCAAGAACGCTTGGCCAAATTGGCTGGTGGTGTTGCCGTTCTTTATGTAGGTGCCGCTACTGAGGTGGAGATGAAAGAGAAGAAAGACCGCGTAGACGACGCTCTTCATGCAACACGTGCTGCAGTTGAAGAAGGAATCGTAGCTGGTGGTGGAGTAGCATACCTTCGCGCATTGCCTGCAATAGCAGCAATGGAAGGAGTGAATGCAGATGAGACTACAGGTATCGCAATCGTAAAGAGAGCGTTGGAAGAGCCACTTCGTCAGATCGTACAAAACGCTGGTGGAGAAGGATCCATTATCGTTCAAAAAGTACGCGAAGGCAAAGACGACTTCGGATACAACGCCCGCACTGAGAAGTATGAAAACCTTTTCGAAGCAGGTGTAATCGATCCAACTAAAGTGACTCGTATCGCTTTGGAAAATGCAGGATCAATCGCAGGAATGCTGTTAACTACTGAATGTGTAATTAGCGACATCGAAGAAGAAGATGCTATGCCCCCAATGGGCGGCGGCGGAATGCCGGGCATGATGTAATCAAACTGCGTCACAATAAATTTAAAAGGCCATTCACCTCGCGGTGAATGGCCTTTTTTTTGTACGTTTTTTTTATTTTTCAGGCTAAGACATTCACTTAAAATGATTTAGACCATACATAATCAGAACTCTTCTATTTAATTTTCTGGACGACAGCTAAAAGGTCGATCCCATTGCTCTTTAGCTCTTTTTCGTCGAAAAATCAAATTCTTTATTGCTCATTTTATGTTAAGTATTCTTAAAGTTTCCTAAATTCATGTATGAAAGCCTTCACAAAGAAGGCCATTCTACTAATCACCTAAACTTTAAGCCTATGATTTTCAAAAGATTACTGTCACTTTCCTTCTTCGTGCTCCTGTTGGCACAAGTTGGATTTGGGCAGGGGAAAACGTATTCCGGAACAGTCTATTCGGAGTCAACAGGAGAAACGCTCCCCGGTACCACGGTAGTGATAAAGGGAACTACCACAGGAACAGCAACAAATGTCGATGGACAATTTTCTATTGATGCTGCATCTGGTGACATTTTGGTTTTCGCATTTATTGGTATGGAAACCCAAGAATTAATCCTAACCGATGTAACCAATTTAACAGTAAGTCTCAAAAGCGGTATAGAGATAGACGAGGTAGTTGTAACTGCCCTCGGTATTTCTCGGGAGAAAAGAGCTCTTGGATATTCCGTCGATGAAATCGGAGGGGATGAATTACAAAGAAGTGCAGAGAACAATATTATTCAGTCATTGGCTGGAAAATCTGCTGGAGTACAGGTTACTGGTTCAAGCGGAACTCCTGGAGCTTCGAGTAAAATACTTATTCGTGGACCATCGACATTCACGGGAGAAAATCAACCTCTCATTGTAGTAGATGGTGTCCCGATTGATAATGAAACAACTCAATCTTCACCACGTGATTATCCTTTCAATGCGAACCTACAGGGTGTCCAAAACTCTAACCGCGCTTTGGATATCAATCCAAACGATATTGAAACAGTCACTATTCTTAAAGGACCTGCAGCAGCAGCACTCTATGGCGCAAGAGCTGGGAACGGTGCCATCATCTATACAACCAAGAAAGGGAGTAGAGGAAGAAAAGGACTTGGTGTAAGGGTTTCTTCTGCGGTAGAGTTGAGTGAAATAAATAAGGTTCCTGACTTTCAGAGCTCATACAATTCAGGAGTCAATGGTACAACTTCTGCTTTCGCCAACCCAGGGCCTGACGAACGTTTCGGAACTGCCGACGACGTATCATTTGGGTCTTCAAACAGCTGGGGAGCCAGAATTACTAATGAACCAACATTTGACAATATTGACAACTTCTATCAAACAGGAGTCTCGTTCGTTAATAATGTTGAAATAACTGGAGGAAACGAAAAAACGGGTTTTCGTGTGTCTATAGGAGATACGAGACAAGGAGGGGTAATTCCTGAAACTGACCTCGGTCGAACCTCTGTGAGAATAAGTGCAAACAGTTCTCTTTCAGACAAAGTTGAAGTAAGCGGTTCTGCAACCTACATAAGAACATCCAGCACAATGGCTCAAAACGGGTCGAACCTGTCTGGTGTAAGTTTGGGTCTATTTCGGATGCCTGTGACATTTGATGTGCGCAACTACGAAACGTCTCTGGGTTATAATAATTCCTACTTCTTTGTTTACGACAATCCCCTTTATACGGTGAACAATAACCCGTTCACTTCAAATGTGGATCGCTTTCTCGGTAACTTTTACGCATCTGTCGATATCACCGAAAACTTGAAAGCATCTTACCGCCTAGGTGTCGATGCATATGTAGATCAACGTCAACAACTTTTTGCGCTAAGCTCAAACAATTCTGACATTCGTGGAGCTGGTCAAATAAATGAAAACCGATTAATCGGCCGTCAAATTTATGGTGACTTCATACTCGACTACAAGAAAAAGTTCAGTGATAAGATAACTTTTCAAGCCCAAGGTGGACACAACTTTTTTATAGATGACTTTGATGATGTGTTCTCGCGTGGTCGCAACCTGACCATTCCGAACTTTTACAACCTGTCCAATGCTTCGGATTTATATTCCTCAAGGTATACCCAGAATCTAAGAACCTTTGCATTCTTCGGTAATGTATCGCTCGACTACGATCGTTGGTTATATGTAAATGTTACGGGGAGAAATGAGTGGGCATCTTCGTTCGAACTTGCCAACAACAATTTCTTCTACCCTTCTGTAAGTACTTCAATTGTCTTTAGTGAGTTATTGAACTTGCCCGATTGGATTGATTTTGGAAAGATGCGGTACTCTTATGCGCAAGTTGGTATTCCACCTGTGCCATATCAAACTAGAACTTACTACGTGAGCCCTACTTACACTGATGGGTTTACCAATGGGCTCTCTTTCCCTTACGGTGATGTGAATGGTTTTGGAATCTCGGATGGTCTGGGAGATCCAAATCTAGAACCTGAAAGACTTATTGGAAATGAAGTTGGTTTGAATATGAGCTTTTTGGACAATACATTTAATCTAGACGTGACTTACTACCACCAAAAATCAACTGATATTCTTTTGTTCCGTCCAGCAGCTCCTACTTCAGGATTTGACTCACAATACACAAATGCAGCCGAGATGGTGAACCAAGGGTGGGAGATCACTTTAGGAATCAACCCTTATAAGAGTGGCGACTTCAAATGGGCTGTTAATATGAACTGGGCTACAAACAACAATGAAGTGACTGCCCTTGCAGATGGTGTAGAAGAAGTTCAGCTCGAAGCTGCCTTTTCGTCAATTGGATCATTCGCGATTGTCGGCGAACCAATAGGTGTATTTTATGGCACGCGATGGGTGCGAAATGGAAATGGAGACATTATCATTGGTGAGAATGGACTTCCTTCTATTGCCCCCCAATCAGGAAATATAGGAAGTTGGATTCCAGATTGGACAGCAGGCATTAGAAATACTTTTTCCTACAAAGATCTTACCCTCTCATTCTTCTTGGACTTCAGAAAAGGTGGAGACATCTGGAACGGAACGAAGGCTCGAATGAACAACGTAGGAACATCAGCTGACTCTGAAGACCGCGAAAGAATGTACGTTGTTGAAGGAGTTGATATAAATGGCTCTCCAAACACAGTAGCCATCGATGCTCAGACTTACTTCAAAAACGTTGTAGGAGATGCCGGAGGTGCTGCTGAAGAATTCGTTGAAACAGTAGATTGGGTTCGTCTGCGTGATCTATCTCTTTCATACAGACTTAGATTCAGCGAAACCGCCAAAATAAGCTTCCTTGACTTCACATTCACTGGAAGAAACTTGTGGTTGTCTACCAACTATACTGGTGTTGACCCTGAAACCAGTTTGACTGGTGCAGGCTCTAACTTGAATGGTTTTGATTATTTCAATAACCCTAACACGAGATCTTATCGTCTAGCGGTATCCTTCTCATTCTAAATTTTGAACAAGATGATATTAAATAGAACAATAAATAAAGTTGCACTTATCGCGGTAGTACTTGCCACCTTAAGTGCGTGTGATGGATTTTTGGAAGACGACATCGTATCTCCCAATGATCCTGCAACAGTTACTCCTGAGCTCCTTTTGGCCAATGTTCAAGTTGCAACCTTCGCAGGATACTGCGGACAATTGACGCGCCAGTCACTTGTTTTTAATCGCCAATTAGCGGGAACAGCTGAAGGGTCTCAATCCCAAGAAATTGCTCAGTACAACATTACAGAACTGACCAATGTGAATGAATGGGAAGCCATCTGGGCCGGAGCAGTCGTAGATTGCAGAAGTATCATTAATGATTACGGTACGGAAAGCCCTTATTATGGAGGCATAGCCAAAGTAATTCTGGTGATGAACATAGGCTTAGCAACTGACTTGTGGGGTGACGTGCCTTTCGATGAGGCTGGCTTAGGTCTAACTGTTGGGCTCACGCCTGCTTATCAATCACAAGAAGTGGTTTTAGAGCGTATTCAGACAACGCTAGACGCAGCTATAATAGATTTGAGTTCAGGTGTAAATGACAACGTTTTCTTCCCAGGGTCTGATGACCTTATTTTCGGTGGAAACGTAGCTTCATGGATTCAAACAGCTTGGATACTTAAAGCTCGCTACGCAAATAGATTGAGCCAAAGAGACCCTAGCGGAAGTGCTGACGATGTAATTGACTACCTGCAACAAGCCGCTGCAGCAAGCTCAGCGAATGATGCCTTCATGAACTTCTTCGATGGTAACGCTATTAATCAGTGGAGAGCTTTCGAGAATGACAGAGGAGCTTACTATAGAGTGAGCAAATCGTTTGCAGACTTGTTGATTGGCAACAATGATCCTAGATTAGAATTCTTCTTGGGTCTTGATGGAGATGGTGCATACAGCGGAACACCTTACGATGATCAGTCAATTATCAATACATCATATGTTGGAGATTTGTACGCCACAGCTTCCTCTCCTGTTCCTTTGGTTACCTACGTAGAATCTAAGTTTCTAGAAGCTGAAGCGCAGCTAAGAGCAGGTGCAGCTGGAATGGCTGCCGATGCACATAATGATGGTGTTATAGCTTCAGTGCTGCAAGTAACGGGCTCTTCTCCATCTCAGGATTTCATTGACGCATTTGCCAGTGAAACCGCTGGGACGATTTCCTTGGAGACCATTATGGGTCAAAAGTACATCGCTCTTTATATTCAGATCGAGACATATGCCGACTGGAGAAGAACGGGTGTGCCCGATCTAGATCCATATGCGAATGCAGTTATATCTGGCATTCCTGTTAGATTGCCAACTCCACAAGATGAACGTTTATACAATCCGAATGCAGTTGTAGTCGGAGATCCTTTAGTTCCTGTTTATTGGGATGTAGACTAAGGACAAGTAGGTTATAGAAACCAGTAAAACGGGCTGACTCAAATTTGAGTCAGCCCGTTTTTTTTTAATCGAATTATAAATCAAAAAAGATCCTGCTGAACTTTCATTCTCGACTCACTCGGACATCTAAAATAAAAATTCTGCTTCTTTTAATCGATCTAAATGAATTAAATACAAATTGTTAAATAAACCCATAAGTTCAATGATCACAAGCGTTTGGTGGGGGGAGAAAAGGCATCGTTCTTGTATATGATTGTGGCAGAGTGAAACCTTTCACCTCTAAAACCGAAAAACAAAGAAGAACAAAGTCTGCTTCAGTATGAAATCCATAAACGCATCAGGGCTTAAACGCGCCCATCTTCAGCACCTTTTAACGACACCCGAGGCTGACCTTATTGGAGAAATTATTAAACTCAATCACACAATCTACTCGAATACCCTTGATGTCATTAAGGTCTGTTCCGTGATTAAGAAAAAACGTGAACATGCTGCTTGATTCCATTCGTTAGCATTCTGTTAAACTCTCTAGGACTGCTCCGCTGAGTCATTAACTTAGCAACATGAGCCGCAAGCTAATCGGTATCCTTATTTTATTGGCCATAGTCAGTGTAGCGGGAATTATTGCTACTCAGATTTATTGGCTCGACAAGGCTTTTAAGGTTCAACGAACCCAAATAGACCTTCGTAAAGATCAAGAAGCTTCAGAGGCCAAACAGTTCAACGATCGTGTCACCATCGCTCTTACCAACGTTGCCGACGAGATTCTCACGATCAATGATGATCCCGCAGAACTCTTCCAGGCTGTCAAACAAATTCGACCGAATTACTTCACCGTCGCCATCAACGATACGGTACACCCCTATCTTTTAGAACGTCTTCTTAGAACCGAATTCGAAAGGAGAAACATCCAAGAAAATTTTGAATACGGTGTTTACGATTGCTTTACCGATAGCATCGTTTTTGGAGATTACATTGCCTTAAACGAAGAAGCTGAGCCTGCCACAAGCTCAGAAGTTCCAAAAATAAAATGGGAAAAAGACGGACACTATTTCGGAGTGTTCTTTCCACACAAAGAGCCTTTTACCATCGAAAATCCTTCTACCAAAATTTCAACCTGGGCATTTTCCGCCCTCATTTCATTGATCGTATTTGTGTTCTTCGCCTATGCCGTTTACATCGTGCTCAGGCAAAAGCGTCTTTCAGAAATGAAAACGGACTTCATTAATAACATGACCCACGAGCTGAAAACACCCATCAGCTCCATCAGTCTCTCTAGTGAGGTATTGCTCAAACCCGACATCGCTCAACAACCCGAAAGACTTCACCGCTATGCCGAGCTAATCCATAACGAGGTAAGAAGACTCAGACTTCAAGTAGATAAAGTATTGCAACTGGCCACGCTAGAGCAAAAAAACGTGGAGCTAGAACATGAAACACTCGACCTACACGAAATGCTCCAGAGCGCGGTCAATACGCTTGAAGTAGCCAACGAGCGCGACGCTCTCAGAATCGACCTCGACTTAAAGGCCGTCGATTTTCAAATCGAAGGAGACGAAGTACACGTTTCAAATGTCATTTTCAATTTACTGGACAATGCCGTGAAGTATAGCCACGAGAATCCCGAAGTGAAAATCTCAACCGTTTCAACTGAAAACTCCATTGAAACAACCATTAGCGATCGCGGCATAGGAATTCCCAAAAAATCCATCCCTCTAGTTTTCGATAAGTTCTACCGCGTTCCCAAAGGAAATCTGCACGACGTAAAAGGTTTTGGCCTGGGACTCTATTACGTGAAGCAAATGGTGGAAGCCCACGAAGGAAAAATCAGAGTAGAAAGTCGAGAAGGAAAAGGCACGAATATTACGTTTACACTTCCGTTAAAGAAATGAGCGAGCCCATCAAAATACTTTTAGTCGAAGACGACCCATCTTTGGGTTTTGTAATTCAAGACACGCTCTCTGTTGCAGGCTATCTAGTTCACCTAAGCCGAGATGGGAAAGAAGGACTAAAGCAGTTCAATTCTCATCCCTACGATCTGTGCATTCTGGATGTGATGATGCCCAAAAAAGATGGGTTTGAATTGGCCCGCGACATTCGCAAAATCAATCAGCAAGTACCCATCGTTTTTCTTACGGCAAAGAGCATGACCGAAGACAAGGTAGAAGGCTTTCGCTCGGGAGGAGACGATTACATCACAAAGCCATTTAGCAATGAAGAATTCCTCTTGCGCCTAGAAGCCATCCTGAGGCGCAACAACCTCGCGAATGGAAACGAAAAAGCAGAAGGTTTCAAAATCGGTTCGTACACGTTCAATCCCGATAACTACGAATTGCAGTCAGGCGACTTCTTAAAGGTTCTGACCAAAAAAGAAGCGGGAATCCTAAAGATCCTCTGCGAACAAAAAAACCAAGTCATCGAGCGAGAGCTGATCACCAATCTGGTTTGGGGCGATGACAGTTACTTCGTTGGCAGAAGCTTAGACGTTTTTATCACCAAGCTGCGCAAGTACCTCCAGCACGATGAAAGCGTGAGCATTAAAAATATACATGGGGTTGGATTTAAGTTGGAGGAGAGCCAGTGAAATTCTCTAAATGAACGTATTTTTCTAAAAACAAAAAAGGGGCTCTCGCCCCTTTTTCTTTTTCCAACTCTTAAAGATTCTAAGAACCCAATTTCGCTTTAACAATCTTCGCCACGAGGCTTCCATCCGCTTTTCCAGCCATGGCGGCATTGGCTTGACCCATTACCTTTCCCATATCTCTCATTCCTTCAGCGCCTGTATCGGCAATGATCTGGCTCACCTTGGCTTCAATATCAGCTTCTGACATTTGCGCGGGAAGAAACTCCTCAATCACTCCTGCTTGAAACACTTCTTCTTCGGCAAGGTCTTCTCTGCCTTGCTCTGAGTAGAGCGCGGCAGACTCTTTCCTTTGCTTGTAAAGCTTGATGAGGATTTTCATTTCCTCAGCTTCTGTGATGTCTCCATCACCACCTTTGGTGGCGTGCAAAAGCAATTCGGACTTCACTGCGCGCAAAACGGCCAACTTGTCCTTTTCCCTATTCTTCATGGCCGTCTTCAGACCATCGTTTATTTTATCTGCTAATGACATTCTCTTGTTTTCAATTAATTCGACTCTTAACTAATCTTGCATAAGCATTGAGTTTCAACTAAAAATGAAGAAGTAATAGCGGGCTATTTCAAGTCATTTTTAGGAAGAAATTCGCTGTTTATTAATCTACGTTGTCATGTAAGAAGGGGTTGTTTGGTCTCAAACCAGAACGCTTGTTCCCATCTTCATCCTCTTCAGGAGATAAGGTATACTTAGAAACCTCCGAGGCGCTGCTGTGCGGGATATTGTCCAAACGAACATTTCTACGCTTGTAGGCGGGTTCTTTTTCCAATTGGGTCAATCCCTCAGGAGTTTTCAAACGGTCGGCCATCTCGCGCAAGTTGCGCAGACGCTCGCGGTTCACTTGGTTTACCACTTCAGCATTCACTCGGTTCCCGAGAGTTCCTTCTTCCTCAGTCGTTTCGCCTAATGTGTAGTATTTTTTCTCTTCCAGGGGTTCTTCAACTTTTTGAGCAGTGGAAGTTTTTTCTTCGTCCTTCGTTTCGCTTTGAACTTTCTCAGCGCAATCTTCTGCCTCAAAAAGGTTAAACCGCTGAACCTCGTCGGCTGGTTTGTTAGCTTCTGTTGGTTGCACAGCAGAGGGCTTTGCATCTTTCAAGTAGGGCTCCACATCATCTGAAGATCCCATCGGGTCATCCATTTGCTTGGCCACAGGAGCTTCCTTCTTCTCATCTGTTGTAAGGACATGACGCACGGGCTCATCCATTTCAAACCCCGTATCTGGAGTAATCTTAAATCCAGTGGCGATAATGGTAACGCTCACCTCGTCATCAGCGAGGCTATCGTCGTTTCCGTGTCCCCAAATCACATCGGCAGTAGATCCTGCCGCCTGCTGGATGTAATCGGTAATATCTGAGATCTCGTCCATCATAATCTCACTCTCACCGTAAGTGATGTTGAGTAAGATGTACTTAGCTCCTTCTATGTTGTTGTCGTTGAGCAAAGGCGACTCTAAGGCTTCTTTGGCAGACTTGAGCGCGCGGTTCTCACCACGGGCAGTTCCCTGTCCCATAATGGCCACACCGCTATCTTTCATTACGGTGTTCACGTCGTTCATATCCACGTTGATCGCACCCGTAACCGAGATAATCTCAGCGATTCCCTTGGCGGCAATAGACAGAACACCATCGGCTTGAGAAAAGGCATTCTTCAGGGAAAGGTTTCCATAAATCTCACGAAGCTTGTCGTTGGTAATCACCAACAACGTATCTACCGAGGCGCGCATTTCACGCAGTCCCTCAGCAGCCTGAAGCATCCGTTTTTTTCCTTCAAAGGTGAAGGGAATCGTAACGATCCCAACGGTCAGGATACCCATGTCTTTTGCCGCTTTGGCAATAACTGGTGCGGCTCCTGTTCCCGTTCCACCGCCCATTCCGGCGGTCACAAATACCATATGAGTATTGTGAGAAAGTATTTCGTGTATATCGTCCAAGTTCTCGATGGCAGCGTTGCGCCCCACATCGGGAATAGATCCAGCACCGCGGCCTTCGGTAAGGCTTTGGCCAAGTTGAACCTTAATGGGCACTGGACTAATGTCGAGCGCTTGAGAGTCGGTGTTGCAGACGATGAAGTCCACCCCTTTGATTCCCGCCTCGTACATGTGGTTTACCGCGTTGCTACCGCCACCTCCTACACCAATGACTTTGATGATAGAGGATTGGTTTTTTGGCATATCGAATTCCATAATAAGAGAGTTTTAGAGTTGGTTTTTTAGATATCGTCGTCGTCGAAAAAGGCTTGTCCTTTCGAGAGAATTTTGTCAAATAAGTTCATTTTGTCTTTTCCGCCCGAGCGAATCGGAGCCCGTTTGCCGGCAGTTCTTTTCTTGTTCTTTTGCAGCAATTGGTAGCCTTTCAATACCAGGCCGATACCCGTAGCGTACATAGGGCTTGAAAGGTCAGCTTTGTTGTCTTTCCCAAGGTGCTCAGTAGGGTATCCCATTCTGGTTTCCAGACCCGTCAAGTACTCCACCAATTGTGGCAAGTGCTTAAGTTGAGATCCTCCACCAGTC
>Ga0222668_1000440_pt1 | contig 26319 bp, 21 predicted proteins | sample AntAcemetagen728_FD_179823 | JGI IMG/M metagenome (GOLD analysis project Ga0222668, IMG submission 179823) | Saline water microbial communities from Ace Lake, Antarctica - #728 | ecosystem: Environmental > Aquatic > Non-marine Saline and Alkaline > Saline | place: Antarctica: Ace Lake... | reverse complement strand
ATTCATGGTGGTCTCCCCGTCGGCGTCAACCGACGATTAAAACTTGAAATTGCGAGGGCCGATTATCGTCCCTCGGGAGACCACCTTTCAAGTTTCAACAATTATTGGGACACTTCCAAGTGAACGTGAAATTGCTGTAATTGAAGAAATATGCGAGGCGTTGATTGAAATGGGTGGAAAGTATACCCTACCTTTTCGATTTCGGAATGCTGCAGGAACGCGTACAAGTCATCACCTGATTTTTGTTAGCAAACATCAGCTAGGCTATGACATCATGAAGGAAGTCATGGCTAAAGAAAGCTCTAAACATGAACAGGGAGTGCCAAGCTTTGAGTACAATCCAGCCAGTAGTAAATATCGCTTGCTGTTTGAGCTGACGCGTCCTCTCGACGATTTAGAAGATATGTTGCTGGAGGCATTTGCGGGCCGAAGAATGAAGATGATGAATATTTATGCAGACCACAATTATGGTCGACCTTACATTAAGAAAAACTATAAAGACTTATTGCTGAAGATGGAGATCAATGGCAAAATAAGAACCGATCGCCCTTACACCGATCGGCGGAAGCACAAGGGGGAATATACCTTCGCGGACAATGTGGTCGTACAATTCCCCGATTAAAAAGGACTAACAATGAGTGCAACTTCAGCAATTGAATGGACTGACGCAACGTGGAACCCCGTGCGCGGGTGTGTGAAGATCAGTCCTGGCTGCAAACATTGCTATGCCGCGACGTTTGCGGAGAGGTTTCGCGGCGTGCCTGAGCATCCTTACGAGCAAGGATTTGATCTTCGCATTGTCCCGAAGAAGTTGACTGATCCATTGAGGTGGTCGTCAACCAAAACAATCTTTGTCAATTCAATGAGCGATTTATTTCAAGATGGAGTGCCCGATTCATATGTCGAGCAAGTTGTGCGGGTCATGGAAATGGCCAACTGGCATACATATCAGGTCTTAACTAAACGTGCAGACCGTATGTGCGAAATGCTTCAGGGACGATTATCATTTGCAGCAAGTTTGAAGCATATTTGGTGGGGTGTGAGTGTTGAGGATAAACGGTATGGAGTTCCACGGATAGAGTTGTTACGACAGGCTCCCTCTGGCTTGCGGTTTCTGTCTGTCGAGCCATTGATCGAAGACATTGGCACAATCGATTTAACTGGCATCCATTGGGTTATTGTCGGCGGAGAGAGTGGCCATGGCGCACGTCCTATGGAGGCGTCATGGGTGCACAATATACTTCGGCAGTGCCGCAGTGCAAATGTGCCATTCTTCTTCAAGCAATGGGGTGGCGTAAGGAAATCAGTAGCGGGGCGGAGCCTTGATGGCAAAACTTTCGATGAAATGCCAAAGAGAAAGGTTGCAAAACCCGCGAGCCCCAAACGACGGGCAGAATTGATTCAAATCGTTAACACATGGAAACCATCAGAGGATTGCCAGCCTGAAGCTGTAGATCAACCGGTACTTTTCTAATACGCTTTCGAGTGTCTTTTGTTTAAGACGTTCGTTGACACATAATTTCTCCGTTACAACTCTAGGCTTTGCGAGACGCTCCAAGTTTTCACTCAGGCGAGTTCAACTTATTACTCGTATCAAAATACAGCCTGCTCATCCAACCAGCTTACTAAATTTCATTTCCGGGTTAGTGTTTTCACGATGGTGGATGTCGTGCTGATACGGGTTAGATTTGTTTCTCTGATTTCGGGCGATTTTGGTTTGGTATCTTTTTCACCGGCGGGCGGATACATGAGTCCGCCTCTACCATAATCATGAATTAAGTAGGCATAAAAGTAAGTCAGATTCCGTTTCAGATAACCAGTTTTACAAGGAAATCCCATTCCAACCCCAAAAACGTCTGGAGACATGTCAAAGTTTTGATACGATGGAGTGCAGAGTCTCGCCTTGTTTTGTCCCGCCACAGGAGTCTGCCCCGATGTCAGATGCAAACTTTCCGCACCATTTGTCTGATTCTCTGTCTCGCCGTGATTTGTTGAAACTGGGAGCCGCCGCGATGGCGGGGTCCGCTGGTTTGAACTGGCTGCAACCCGGTCTCGGTGCTGCTGAGACGAAACGGCCGCAGGTGGCTGCCATCTACACGCAGTTCTTTTACCTCTCGCATGCGATGCATATTCTGCATCCGTTTTTGGGGCCGTATCTGTTTAATGGCAAGATTCAGCAGCCGCAGTGTGATGTACTCTCGTTTTATGGCGATCAGTTTACCGAGCGGGATCTTTCGCGAGGCGTGGCGAAAAAGTTTGATATTCCGATTTATAAAACGATCCGCGAAGCGCTCTGCCTGGGCGGCGATGAATTGGCCGTCGATGCGGTGCTGTCGATTGGCGAGCACGGCGATTATCCCGATACCAAATTCGGGCAGACCATGTATCCGCGGAAACGGTTTTTTGATGAAATCGTGGACGTCATGAAACAGTCGAATCGCTTCGTGCCTCTGTTCAGCGACAAGCATTTCTCTTACCGCTGGGACTGGGCGCGCGAGATGTATGATACCTCGCGGAAGTATGAGTTCCCGATGATGGTCGGCAGTTCGGTGCCTTTGGCACAACGCACGATTCCTCTGGAAATTCCGGTGGGAACCGAACTGGAAGACGCCGTTTCGATTCATGGCGGCCCGATCGAAAAATATGACATTCACGGCCTCGAAGTATTGCAGTCGATGGTGGAATTTCGCAAAGGGGGCGAGACCGGCATTTCTTCCGTTCAATTTTTGAAGGGCGATGATCTGATCAAGGCGGGCAAGGAGGGACGCTGGTCGATGAAGCTGGCGAAAGCCGCCATGCAGGCCGAACTCGGGGATAGCAAACGGGGGCTCATTGATCCGATTGGCAGTGAAGGCACATCAGAGCCGCACGGCATTTTGCTGGAATACAAAGACGGCTTCCGGGCGTCGATGCTCAAGATTGGTACGAATGGCGTGCGCTGGAATTTTGCCTGTCAGGTCAAAGGCGAAGCACAGCCGAAAGCGACCACGTTCTACCCCGGCCCGTGGGGGAACCGAAATTTGTTCCGCGCCTTCTCGCGTGCGATTCAACATTTGTTCGTCCACAAGGAAGAACCTTATCCCTGTGAACGGACGCTGTTGATGACCGGCGCCCTGGACGTCGCCATGCATTCGTACTTTGAAAAAGGCTCGGCGAAAATGAAGACGCCGGAACTGGCAATTTCTTATCAGCCGAAAGATTTCAATCAATTTCGCGAAATGGGCGACTCCTGGAAGGTGATCACGAAAGAAATGACGCCCCCGAAAGAATTCGTAGAAGCCGACCCCAAACCACAATAAGAGGCGTCTTTTCGCTTAATTCAGAGACAATGGTTCCTGAAACGGGTTGTGTCGCAAATTCGTGACTCAGGTTACTTGCGGGCAGATCGAAAATTCAGGATATTGAGGACAAAATGGTTCCTTATTATTCGGTTCTCTGATCCTGCCTGAGAGTTAGTATCCCCAAGATGAAATATGTGCTCGTCATTCCAGATGGTTGTGCGGATGAACCGCAGGAAGTATTAGGGGGCAAAACCCCGTTGCAGGCAGCCCGTGTACCTCGGATGGATGCGATTGTTTCAGAGGGAATCCTCGGCCGCACCGATACCGTGCCGGCCTCGATGCCTTCGGGCAGTGATGTGGGGACGATGAGCCTGTTTGGCTATGACCCGCTGGTGTATCACACCGGGCGTGCGCCGCTCGAAGCGGCCGCTCAGGGAATCGAACTGGGTCCGCATGACTGGGCGATCCGTTGTAATTTCGTCACGGTCACAGACGGCAACATGGCGAGCTTTACTGCCTCGCAGCTTCCCAATGATGTGGGCGCGGAATTGATCGGCCTGCTGCAGGAAGCGACCGCCGCCGACCCTCAGTGGGAATTTCATCAGGGTGTCAGTTATCGCAATTTATTGATCTACCGGGCGCAGGATGCAGAAGACCAGCCGTTTGATGCAAGAACATTGACCACGCCTCCTCATGATTTAACAGACCAGCCAATCGCGCAGGACCTTCCCTCCGGCAAAGGGGAGCAACTGTTGCTTGATCTGATGGAGCGCAGTAAGAAACTGTTTTTGAAGTCGGAGAAAAATCAAAAACGGGCCGACGGTCAACCGGCGGCGACACAGATCTGGCTCTGGGGACAGGGAAACCGGCCGGCTCTCAAGCCGTTTCAGGAACAGTTTGGAAAAACCGCAGCCGTGATCACCGCCGTCGATTTGTTGCGAGGGCTGGGGAAATTGCTCGGTTGGGATGTAATCGAAGTCGAGGGCGCCACTGGATACATCGATACCGATTATGCCGCCAAAGGGCGCGCCGCGATTGAGACGCTGAAGCATTCGGATTTCGTCGTCGTGCATGTCGAAGCGACAGACGAGGCTTCACATGAAGGCGAAGTGCAGGAAAAAATCAAGGCTTTGGAAAACATTGATGAGCACATCGTCGGCCCGGTACACGACTATCTGAAATCGCAAGGCGAATATCGCGTCCTGGTCTGCCCTGATCATCCGACATTTTTGAGGACGAAGACACACAGTCACGGTTATGTGCCGTTCGGCATCTGTGGTAATAATGTGCGTCCCGATCAAGCTAACAGCTATGACGAAGTGACAGCCAGCGCGAGTAACTTGCTGCTGCCCAAAGGTCACCAGCTGATGCCTTTCTTTTTTGGTACCTTGACGAATTAGTCATGGCATAGGAAAATTTGCTACCACGAAAAGCACGAAACCACACGAAAACAATGAGCTCGGGTGGCCCCGAATGCAATTCGGGGTTGTCGCAGACAACAGGAAACTGTTAGAGAGCGCGGTCGACTTCAGAAGAACAAACCGCATCGGGTAATGGTAAGGGCTGTCCTACATGCGCGCCCTGGAAACGACTAAGTCTGGTTGACTCTGAACCCCTCACCAACTTCCGTGTGCCACCGCTCGGCTTGTCCGACGGTGCTGCTGCGAACGGCGTGAAGCCCCTGTCCTGTGTGAGTGTATGCTGAATGGATCACTTACCCCGCAGGTTTCCTGCTCGCTGCGCTTGGCCCGAATTTCATTCAGGCTTACCCATTTGTGTTGTTTAATGAGTGAGATGTGCGTTTTCTCATCACTGTTGGCAAGCCAACAGTGGCACACGGGTACGTTATCTAGAAAATGTTTTGCTACCACGAAAAGCACGAAACCACACGAAAACAATGAAATCGGGTAGCCCCGAATGCAATTCGGGGTTGTCGTCAGACAACAGGAAACTGTTAGAGAGCGCGGTCGACTTCAGAAGAACAAAACGTATCAGATAATGGTAGCGGCTGTCCTACATGATGCGCGCCATGAAAATGACTGAGTCTGGTTGACTCTGAACCCATCACCAACTTCCGTGTGCCACCGCTCGGCTTGTCCGACGGTGCTACTGCGAACGGCGTGCAGCTTCCTGCCCTGTATGAGCGTCTGCTGAATGGATCACTTGCCCCGCAGGTTTCCTGCTCGCTGCGCTTGGCCCGAATTGCATTCGGGCTTACCCTTTTGTGGTGTTTTTTGTATAGGGTCAGCGTGTGCCATCCATGAGAAACAGTCTGATGGTCTATTGAAAATGGCAAAAGTCTAACTGAGGGAAACGCCTGAGATCCCGGTTTTGTGCGTGTCGCGTAAAGTGAAAAAAGCGAATTATCGGACCAGGCACTTTTCCAATCGCCCCTGGGTTTAGAATTTCGGGGTTCTTTTCGCAAGTAGCATGGCCTATGATTGAACTAAGCACATCTAATGCGTTATTTTGATCAGTTGTGTTTTTCTGTCGTTTTTGAGTATCAATGTCATAGATGGGGAGAGTTGGGTGTCGGACTGGGTTGAACCTCTGGGAATGAGAATCCTCATTCGTAAAGACGAAAGTCGGCAGACGACAAAGGGGGGAATTGTACTTCCCGACAAGGCGGAAATTCCGAATATCACCGGCCGGATTGTGGAAATCAGCATCCAAATCGAACGGGATGATGACTTTCCGATCAAGAAATACGATAAGGTGCTGTTTAATCCCAGCGAAGCGATTCCTGTGGATTTCGAGCCGGACAATGTTCTGTTTGTGGTGCCGATCGAAGATGTGGTTGCTGTCTTCCGCCGAGGCGACTCGAAAACCGATGAAGTACGATCGGCTGAAGAACACGACGCCGAAGATCCCGACGAATGGGATGACTAAACACGGCTCTGAAAGCCGGTGGTTGGACTAACAGGTTTTGTCCGTCGCTTTTATGTCTTCGATCAGACTGGGCCGTTGATATCCGGCGGGCAGTGCATCCAGGTTGCGGTAGGCGACCAGTTCCGCGACGATACTGAGCGCAATTTCCGGAACGGTCTGAGAGCCGATGTCGAATCCCAGCGGCGCATGCACTTTGGCGAGTGCCTCACGAGGCGTACCCGTCCGCAACAGATCTTCGAAGATCAGCTTCACTTTTCGCTTACTGCCGATCATGCCGATGTAGCGCGCCGGCGATTCTGCCAGATGTCCCAATGCTTCTTCATCGTGATTATGTCCGCGGGTGACGATGATGATGAAGGTGTCTCTGGTGACGGAAAAATTAGATAGCGCTGTATCGAAATTTCCGACGATCAATTGCTTCGCGGTGGGGAAACGTTCGGAGTTACAGTATTCCTGTCGGTCATCGACGGCAATGATTTCAAACCCCACGTCGCTAGCCAGCTCTGCGACTTTCTGTCCGATGTGGCCGCAGCCAACGATCACTAATTGACATGTTTGATGGAAGGTCAGGTAGGCGATGCCCGCATTGACATAAGGGCGTGGCCGGTTTTGAATCGGCTTGAGGCCTTTCCATAGTTGTGGCGGTGGTTCCTGCTGGCCGCGTCGGGCAACGATATTGGAATTCGCGTCAATCAGAAAGCGGTCTGTTTCACTGCCGCCTGCTGCTGTTTCCGGTTTGATGACAATTGCTTCGGTGCAGCCTTGATCACTCTCCAGCAGCTGTTGCATGGCTTTGAAATACACCAGATCCGCTTCCGTTGTGATGGGGTCCACGAGGACTTTCATGCGTCCGCCGCAAATCAGCCCATCGTCCCAGCCGTAGTCGTTATCGAGCTGGAAAGTCATGATTTCCGGTGTGTCGGCGTCAATTAGTCTTAAGGCGCGGCGTTTGACTTCCGCTTCCACACAGCCACCTCCCAGTGTTCCTACCTGGGAACCATCGCGAAAGATGAGCATGGCGGCTCCCGGTTTTTGAGGAGTCGATCCGCGTGTTTCTACCAGACAGGTATAGCAAACGGGCTGATTCTGTTGGACCGCTTTTTCCAGTTCGAGTAGTAATTCACGCATGGTCGATTGCTTTAGTCAATTGCTGAGAGCGTAGTTAAGAGGCTTTGGGCCGCCTGTAACTCGCGTGTTAATCCATCGACCAGCGTTGGCTTCTGATCTCCGGGCAAGACTTCCCAAGTGTAGGTTTCCACTTCCAGATGTGGCGCGTATTCGAGCTCTTTCACAGTCGCCAGGGCCTGCCTCAATTCTTTATGGGTCGTTCCCAAAGGTCCCAGCGATTCTGCATCGATGGGCACATGGAAATGAACCCGTAGCTTTTCCGTTTCTTTTAAACGCGAATCAGGGTCGGTTAAAAAGTCGTCGGTTAAATCAACAACCCGATACAGATCGCCCGTTTTTAAGCAGCCAATCGTCTGATGCAAATAGCGGGGCTCGGCGTACTGCGCGAGCTGATTCCGCCCGGCTTCATTTTCCCACGGGTTGACGAGTTCGATGGCGTTGGAGATGTGGATTTTATTGATGCGGATTTCCGCATGGGTGATTTGCCGGATCGAACCGGGAATATCTTCAAACTCGACTGCCTGATGACAGATATCGTAACAGGCTCCCAGATATTCTCTGACGGTTCCCAGCAATTGTTTTTTCGCAGCGCGTTCATACAGCCGTTCAAAAAACAGAATCAGTTCGTGCGTAAATTCGATAACGCAAAACGGCTCCGGCTCGATTGCCAGTCGAATCGTTCGGCCGGTTTCTTCTTTCAACTGTTTGAGAAACGTTGCCATTTCGATTAATTGTTCGACGCACACTTTGCTGAAATCAGGCGCGTGCTCAAACTGTTTGAATCCTAAGGGAACCGTGGAAATACTGCCTTCCGTATCTTCCGGTAACAATGCGGAAAGCACCCGGGCACAACCTTTCGTGTATTCCAGCCGTTCCGGTTCGGACCAGTCGGGTAAATACACATTTTCTTTTACGCGGTCGCTGTGAAAATTTCCATAGGGAAACGCATTCAAGGTGTAGCAGGTCAGATCCCGTTTGTGGATTTCTTCCGCAAAGCGGAGGTGACCTGCCGGCGTGGAAAGAATTTCCTGTATTACCGGTTCCGCCAACCAGAGACCGGCGGCCAGCGGGGCGCCTAACTGGCGTTGGATCGGAATCGTAAACTCATCGAGTTTTTGCAAGATTTCCGCAACAGTCAAACCGGGATGCACATTGGTGCAATAACTCAAAGGCAGTGAATTAAGCGTCATAAAACTTCCTCGGAGGGCCCTCGTATCGGTAGGAAGCAGAAAACTCAGCGAAGTAAATGGTTTACCAACTACTTCTATCATAACCGAGACAAACCTGCGGGCTACCTGCTAAAAGAATTGACAGGAGAGATTGCGGTTGTGAATTCAAAGATTCTAGCAAAGTCAACTTGTGTTAACTCGTAAGTTTAGCGACGATAACGGCTGCGATCCTGCATGAAAACAGACAAAAACGGGTTTCTCTCAAACTCTGTGAGAAACTTTTTGTTATGCTGCGTGTTTAGTACAGGTGGGCCATTTAACCCCGAAGATGGGAGTCTGTGTTTAATTGTGGTTACAACGGAAATCTTGAACTCACCTTATTTGCGAGATCCAGACGTGCAATTGATGCTGCGCGCCAAGGCGGGAGATGAAGGTGCGTTCACTGAGTTGGTGGCCGCCTACCAGGACCGGATTGTCGGAATCTTCTGCCATCTGCTGAGAAATCAGGAAGCGGCAGAGGATTTGGCGCAGGAAGTGTTTTTACGGATCTATCGTTCGCGTGCGACTTATGAACCCAAGGCCAAGTTTTCCACCTGGCTGTTTCGGATTGCCAATAATCTGGCCAGCAATTCGCGACGTAATAAGGGACGACGAAGAGAAGTCACGCTCAATCCACAGGATTCCGGTCCACTGGGCATGCGACCGGAAGAACAGTTGTTGATGGAAAAATCCGGATTGATGCCTGCGCGGCAGGTCGGTCTGAAGGAGACGCAGGCGATGGTGCGTCAAGCATTAGAAACATTGAACGAGCGGCAGCAGATGGCGGTGTTGCTGCATAAGTTTGAAGGCATGAGTTACGCGGATATCGGGACCGCAATGAAGCTTTCCGAAGCGGCTGTGAAGTCGTTACTGTCGCGCGCCCGGGAAAATTTACGGGTCCAGCTTGAAAAACATATTTACGGTTGAATGAAAACAGGAATTCGTAACAGAGTCCTCCGATGAAAAAAGAGCTGAAAGAACAGGAACTCGAAAAGCTGGTTGCTTATCTCGATGGCGAGGTCAGTGAGCAGGAAGCGATCGAGGTAGAGCAGTCTCTCTCGAGCGACGAGGAAACGCGTGCGCACGTCGATGCGCTGGAGCGGACTTGGGATTTGCTGGATAAGCTGCCAATTTCGAAAGCCTCAGAAGAATTCACGAACAACACACTCTCCACGATCAAAACCATTCAGTTGGAAGCACAAGCAGCTGAAGACCGGAACCGGTCTGGTTTTTCGTTAAGCAAAAAAACGCAGGCGCAACTCCGTAAGTCTGCGATATTCGCTGGCTGGATGCTTGGTCTGGCATGTTCCATTTTTCTGGGATATGTGTTGACCAACCAGTGGGTGCCTGAAGAGTCAGAGCCATTACTCCAGGAATTATCATTTATCGAAAACCTGGATACCTATTCGGAAGTCCAAAGCCTGGACTTTCTGGAAGAGTTGAAGCAATCAGGAACATTCAATGAAACCGCACAGCAGCAAAGTCGATAAGGGGCGCTCTCAGAGCGCCTCGCAGTCCTCAAGCCGGCAACCGGCCTGGTGGTCACTGTTGTTGCGCGCGGCGGGGCTGAGTCTGGGAACGGTTGTCTGTGTGATGGTGCTTTCAGGGGCCAGTGGCCAGGAAGAAAAGCAGGACAGTCGCAAAAAAATTGAAGCGATGTCTCCTGCACAACGTGATCAATTAAAACGCAATTACGAAAAATATCAAAAGTTGACGCCTGCGGAAAAGAAACGCTATCGCGAAATTCATGAAGCAACACACAGTCAGCCGGAACTGAATCGGGTCATGCGTTCTTATTGCAACTGGGTGAAAACGTTATCTCCCTGGGAACAGGAAGATCTGCGTAAAGCGAGCCCGGAGGAACGAATGGAATTGATTCGCAAATACCGTTCGCAGCGTAAAGAATCGAATCGTCGTAGCGAGTTTCGGGATTATTTCGAGATTTCAAAAATCCTGAATATCGATTTCAGAGAACCCCGCATGCAGTTTATGCGGATTCCAACACCGCCGCCGCCAGCACTGTTTCAAGAAGTCATCGGTATCATTGAGCAGAGTTTGCCGACATCGGACGAGTCTCTCCGGCCGAAAAACCAGGAATCTGAACTCGCTCACTCGCTGGCTGTATTACGAACGGCGCTACGACCCAAACATCAAAAGGGCGGCGTGGACAGTAATAACTGGCCTCCTGCGGAAATGGTTGAACAGATTCAAAAATTGTTTGACGACAATAATTATTCCTTCCGTGATTCTGAAAAACAACGCAAATTCAAAGCGATTTCTCCTCGAGACGAAATGCAGGTCAAGCTCTTTTTAGCAAAAGGGCTGATGGACCAGTTATTCAGTACTGTCAAGCAGGAGCTGGCTCAACTCAATCTTCCCGAGGATGAACTACAGAAGTTTTTTGAGACGGAATTGGATACCAAAGACAGAGATTCTCTGATGAAATATCCACCAGAGGAACTTCAGAAACAACTGAAGTATTTGTACCTGCGAAAACATATGCCGCCAGAAGTCAAACAAACAATTGAGAAACAGTCAGCAGAGACTCATGCACTGATCTTCCGGCAGTTATTTCGGGGGGTTGACATGCAAGGGATCTTCAGAGACCTCATGAAAGAGATGCAAGAACGCCGTTTCAACGGCCCCAAGGACCGTGGAGACCGGCGTCTGCGCGGTCGAAATCCGGGACAGGGGCCGCCGCGACTACAGCGGAAACAGCCTGATGCTTGAAAATCAAGGCGAATTCCTGTCTCATAGATTCTGAACTAAGATCAGAACTTCAAACCTCATCCGAGAATTTCTACGCGTCCTATCATGCGGAGAAATTCAGCGGCTGCGATTTTCCATTGAAACAGGAGCGATTCCATGTTGCGTTCACTTATCTCAGCGAGCCTGATGGCCGGGCTGATGCTGTTTGCCTCTTTACAAATTGGTTCTCTTCAGGCCAAAGAGCCCGCCCCTCTGAAAACGCTCAGGCAAGATCAGATTCCTCAAAGTATGCAAGGTTTGCCTTTGCTGTTTCACGAGAATTTTGAGACAGGTAATTCAAAACATTGGGAGCCGACTGACGACAAGGCCTGGAAGATGATCCATCAAGCAGACAACCACGTCTTTAGTCTGACCAAGAAGAAAAGTAATTATGAACCACCGGTGCGCTCACCCTATAACCGTGCATTACTGAAAAAGATTTCGGTAAGCGATTTCATATTCGATGTGCAATTGCAATCTACGATCCCTGATTATGGACATCGATCTTTATGTCTGTTCTTTGGCTACCAGGATGATTCCCATTTTTATTATGTGCATTTCGGCAAAAAGATGGATGATCACGCCAATCAGATTTTCATTGTCAACGGTAAGCCACGGACCAAGATTTCTACGAAAACCACACCAGGTACTAACTGGGACGATGAATGGCATCACGCGCGCGTGGTTCGCGATACGAAATCCGGAGCTATCAAAATTTATTTTGACGACATGCAGGAACCCGTCATGACGGCCGATGACAAAACATTCTTATCGGGACGCGTAGGGATTGGCTCATTCGATGACACCGGTAATTTTGATGAGATTCTGTTGTTCGGCAAAAAAGTCGAATAGACACAGTCAACTGGCTGCATGATTCCGTCGTTGTCGCAGACCAAAATTTATACTCTCACCGTTCAGGAACCGATGATGCGATTTCCGTCCCTCCTTGTTGTCGCAGTTTTATTCGTTAGTTTTACTTCCTTAGTTTCCGCGCAAGTGCGGCAGTTTTCCGAAACCCTGCCGGGAACTGCTGCATTGAAACTGTCGGCGCCTCTCGACGAACATATGGTGGAGGGCATTGATCGGTATGCGTTAAAGGCGTTGGCAAAGTCACCGGACTTGCGTCCGCAAAAATGGCAGTATGACTTCAACAGTCATGCCGCCTTTATTGATAGCATCAAGGGCAATCGGGAGCGGTTTAAAACAATCATCGGTGCCGTCGACCCGCGCGTTGCCGGTCCTGGTTTTGAATTGTTGACGACTACTGAAAACCAGTCTGTGATTGCAGAGTGCCCGCAGTTTAAAGTTCATGTAGTCCAGTGGCAGGTACTGGACGGCATGACGGCGGCGGGGCTTTTATTACAGCCCACCGGTGAAATTAAAGCGCGTGTTGTAGCACTGCCCGATGCCGACTGGACACCGGAAATGTTTATCGGTCTCAAACCGGGCGTGCCTCAATCGGCGCAGATTCCACTCAAACTGGCTGCTGCTGGAGTTCAGGTGGTGATCCCCACGCTGATGAGTCGCGAGTCTGATTTCTCCGGGCATCCGAAAGTGTTTTATACCAACCAGCCGCATCGCGAATTCATCTATCGCATGGCGTTTGAAATGGGCCGCCATGTGATTGGTTATGAAGTGCAAAAAGTGATGGCCGCTGTTGATCAATTTGAACGTCTGGATAAAAAAGACCGTCGCATCTTACCGATCGGCGTCGTGGGTGTGGGAGAAGGCGCGTTGCTGGCCTTGTTTAGTGGTGCCGCCGACTACCGAATTCAAGCGACGTGGGTCGCCGGCTATTTTCAACAGCGGGAAAATGTCTGGCAGGAACCCATTTATCGCAACGTCTGGAGTCAGCTGACTGAGTTTGGCGATGCGGAAATCGCGGGAATGATCGCGCCGCGCGCCTGTGTGATCGAAGCATGCTCTGTACCCGTAGTGGACGGGCCACCCCAACCGAAACCGGGAATCAGAGCATCGGGGGCACCGGGCGTGATTCAAATCGCTGACCCCGAATCGGTCCGCGCCGAATATCAGCGGGCGATGCCTGTGTTCGAACAACTGGGTCTCAAGGAAAAATTGTCTCTGGTTTTAGAAGGCGATGGCACGGCGCCCGCAGGATCGGATCAAGCCCGCCAGCAGTTTTTGTTTGATTTACGGATCAAAATGAACAAAAAGCGAATCCCGCCTGTTAAGTTGACGCCGGTAGCCAATGGCGTAGTCGTTGATTCCACCGCACGGCAGCAGCAGCAATTCAATGAAATGAACGAGTTCACTCAGGAACTGCTCAACAAGTCTGCCCGGTATCGAGATGAAGAATGGCAGCCGAGTAAATATAAATCGGTCGAACTCTGGGAGAAAGATTCCGATCGCCTGCGAGAGAAAGTTTACAACGAACTGATCGGTCGACTTCCCGATCCCGCGATGCCCGTGCCTTTGAATATCAAATCGCGCAAAGTGATTCAGCATGCAGAGTACCAGGGATATGAAGTCATGTTGGATGTGATGCCCGATATTGTTGCCGGCGGGATCTTGCTGATTCCCAATGATCTCAAACCCGGAGAACAACGCCCGGTGATCGTCTGTCAGCATGGGCTGGAAGGCACGCCGATGGACACGATTGTGAAGGAAGGGAGAATATTTGGTGCGTACAAAGCCTTCAGTGAAGAGCTGGTGAAAAAAGGTCTCATCGTGTATGCGCCGCAGAATCCTTATCGCGGTAAGGATCGGTTCCGTACGCTGCAGCGAAAATCCAACCCGTTGCAACGGTCGCTTTACAGCTACATCATTCCTCAGCATGAGCGAACCCTGGCCTGGCTCGATTCGCTTCCCTTTGTTGATGGCAAGCGCATTGGTTTTTACGGGCTTTCATATGGAGGCAAGACAGCCGTGCGTGTGCCCCCGTTTGTGAAACAGTATGCGTTTTCCATTTGTTCGGGTGACTTTAACGAATGGGTCCGGAAAAACGTGGATAGTGCCCACCGCTATAGCTACGTGTTTCATGGCGAGTACGAAATCTTCGAATGGAACATGGGGCATGTCGCCAATTATGCAGAGCTGTCCTATTTGATGGCACCGCGGCCCTTCATGGTGGAACGCGGTCACAATGATGGCGTGGCCCCCGATGAATGGGTGGCCGCCGAATATGCCAAAGTACGACGGTTTTATGTGCAGATGGGCATCGGCGACCGCACGGAAATCGAATATTTCAATGGGCCACATACCATCAACGGCAAAGACACATTTGCTTTTATCCTGCGAAATCTGAATTGGCCAGACCCGGATAAAAAATGAAGCATCGGCACTGCCAGTTCTGGATTACCACAGAAAAAAATCGTTCGTTCACATGCGAAATTGATGATTAATGTGTATATTAGAATTGCGGGCTGTTATGGAATGATGACAGCATTGTATGTCGGAAAATAAGTAGTCAATTACACTTAGGTGATGTTTTGACCGCTCAACCAAGCTGCGTTATGGATGCAAGTTCATTTCGTCAGGGCTGATCTATTCCTAATGGGTTATCAAAATGAGTAAAGCTGCTACGGATTCACAGGAAGAACCCCAGGAATCAACGCTGGAAACGGATATCAAATCGCTCAAGGAAATCAGCGCCAATTTGAAAATGGACTACAACGGCAATATTGCCCAAGTCTCATTTTCCGGTTCCAAGTTAGTTGATGCAGGACTGGTTTATCTGGGCCGTTTGGTTAAGCTGCGAAAGCTGGACCTGTCCGGTTCCAAAGTCACCGATGAGGGCATGGTCCACATCAAGCCGTTGAAAAGCCTGCGTGAAATTTCACTGCATGGGATTCCGGTTTCTGATGCGGGGTTGGCAGAATTCAAAAAACTGACCAATCTGGAAGTGCTCAATCTTTCGCGCACCAAGATTACTGATGCCGGCTTGAAGCATCTGAAAGGCTTGGACAACCTGAAAGAACTGTTTCTAACCGGGTTGGAAATCTCTGATGAGGGCCTGGCGCATATTGCCGGCCTGAAGAGCCTGGAAACATTGGGACTCTCAGAAACACAAATTACGGACGAAGCCCTGGTCCACATTAAGGGCTTGAAAAAATTGCGAGTTCTTCTGCTGCGTGATACCCATATTTCTGACGTGGGACTCAAGTATATTAAAGGCCTGACGCGGCTGCAGCGATTATGGATTCGAAATACCGACGTGACAGACGATGGTATGAAATATCTGATCAAGATGACAGATATGGAATGGCTGGAACTCAATGATACTCAGGTCACCAATGCCGGAATTTCTGAGATCAAAGTGCTGGAGAATATCGTAGATATGAATTTGCGGAATACTCATGTGAACGATAAGTGTATTCCCTCGCTCAAAAAGATGAAAAATCTCGGCACCCTTTATATCGACGGCACCGAAATCACCGAAGAGGGAATTTCCAAGCTCGAAAAAGCGCTCCCTTATTGTCGGATTGAAAAATAGTCGAACGTTGGAAACCGCTGCCAAGATCATTTCGGCTGACTGGCCTTGCGCACGGCGCACGTGGTGCTCTGGTCTCAATGTTTTAAACGAGACCCAAGTTCTGTCTTCAGGCGTAAGTCGATTCCGGCGGAATGGGCTGGTCTTCGCTTCCCATCTGGAATCCCAGTTCTTCAGGAATGATAGCAGGTAGATAACCCAGCATTTTCTCAGCTTTGCTCAGATCCCAGCGACGCTTCGAACTTTCTCCCACGATGGTAATGACTTCGCAGCCTGCGATGTCAGCCGTGAGTGACTTCTGGTAAGCCTGCATCAGATCGGGGAACGGAACCCATTGCGGACGGAGTGGATGTGTTTTCCAGAGCGGGTGTTCCAGGTCAATCGGTTTGGGAATCCGCAGACAGACAATCGACATTCCAAACGTGCGCGCATAATGCGCACACATTACTTCACACAGTTGTTTCGTCAGTGCATAGGAGCCTACCGGCAACGGTTCGGCATCTGATTCCACCCACAGTGGTGCCTGATAACCCAGGACCGTCATTACGGAGCTGGTAAAGATGAATCGTTTTACGCCGACGTCTTGCGCCGCTTCGAGCAGATTGAATGTCCCTTTTACATTGACGTCGAAGCGTTTCCCGTTCAGGTCATCCCCTTCCATGGGGCCTTCATCGGCCTGTTTTGCCAGATGAATGACGGCGTCAACACCTTGCATGGCAGCGCGTGTTTGTGTCGGGTCAGTGATATCCAGAGGAATAAAACGCGGGTCATTTGGGTCCGGATGGATGTCTCCCAGAATCAATTCGTCATCAGTCTGCCAGTGACGGGCAAAGTAGCGACCGACATAACCTGCGGCGCCTGAGATTAACACTTTCATATTCGGGCTCACTTAGAGGAGATGATGCTGGCGTCGATTCAGGAAAATGACTGCTGACAGACTCGCAGGATATTGCCGCCGATAATTTTCTGAATGTCAGCATCAGAGTAGCCACGTTGGACCAGACCGACGGTAAATAAAGGCCAGTTTGTCCAGGAAACACTGATCCGCATATTTGGGGTTTCTACAAAAGGATCGGCGGGCCACAAACTTCGCCAGGGAGTTCGTGAACGCGGTGCACGAGGGACCTTTTTACTTTCCAAGGCGCTATTACGAGAGGTATAAGAGACATCGGTTCCAATGGCAACATGCGCGATGCCAAATTTTTTCACGACATAATCGACCTGGTCCAATAAGGCGCTGATATCGCCTGGGCCTCCCAGATAACGGGGAATACAGCAGATGCCGATCAGTCCGCCGGTATCGGCGATGGCTTTAATGACGTTATCCGGTTTGCTGCGGATATGGTGATGCAGGCTGTTGCAGGTAGAGTGACTGGCGACAACAGGACGCGTGGAGACCTGTGCGGTTTCCAGGCTGGTCTGCCAGCCGGAATGCGCCACGTCCGGGATGATTCCCAGCCGATTCATTTCTGCGACCACGGTCCGTCCAAAGTCACTCAGTCCTGCGTTGGCCGGTTCGGCGCAGCCATCGCCGAGCATATTGCGGCGGTTGTAAGTCATGTGCATCATGCGAATGCCTAACTGGTAAAAGATCCGCATGTATTTCATTTCGTCGGTTGTTGTTTCCCACTGCTGAGTCAACGGGACGCCATTTCCCGTCAGATATAAACAGTGGCGGCCCTCTTTTTTCGCCTGCAGAATATCATCGGGTGTGACTGCCTTGGAAACGAAATCGGCCAGCATATCCGTCGTATAGGTGAAGCGCGCCAGGCGTTTGATCAGTCGTAGCGGGTCCTGCCCTTCTTCGCCGGCGTTTTGGAAGATGCAGGTCACACCGGCCGCATCGAAGGCTTCTTTGAATTCACGCTGCTCTGCCGGGTCGGTCACACAACGGGTCATCGACATGTCTTCTTTTAAATCCTGAATTTCCTGAGTCGAGGCATGTTCTTTAATCGCCGTCGCCAACCGGTCTCCATCAATGGCGGCCCGTGGTGCAAAACCATAAGAGTCAAACACCAGCGAGTCAGCGTGTAGCTGCAGCCCGTGCTCCAGTTGTTTGGGCGTCGGCTTCAGAATATCCAGCGCCACTTTTCGCGCGTGTAGAATCCTTTCATTCTGAATCGGCTTTTGTTTCGGGGCAGTGGCTGACGCGGCTTCCTGTTTGTCTGCCGCAGAGAGTGATGACGTCGCGGCGACTCCCAAACCGGCAGTGGCGGCTGTGAGTGAAGTACCCAGAAACGAACGACGGTTGATGGAGTTGCTCATGATGAATTCCGTTGGTGTGAGAAGTTGGTATGACCGTTCGAGGGACGAATTCAGGAACGTTGTCTTATGATTGATTAGCAGCCACATCCGCCACTGGAACAACCCGAAGCGGCGGGCGCTTCATCGACGGGGTGAAATACAATTCGCCAGGCATAATTCGCATTCAGCTCCTGGGCTAGAATTTCCAAAGCGGGCATCCGGCTGCCTAGATAATACAGCACAACCGTTTGCTGATCAAATAATTGTTCGCAGTCTATGATTTCTGTCGGCATTCCCCGTTCTTGGATCAGGGCCTGACAATCTTGAAAGACATGCGCCGTCACATCATCCTGACGGGCAAGTATCTCTCGGTCTGTCGGGGTGAATTCACGTAGAATCGTGCCTGCAGAAGAGACGGGTTGTTCCTGCTGGCTGGCTGAGGACAGAATTTCTCCCACCTCTTCGCCGCGACTGGTTTTTAAAATGATGCGATCGCGGTGTGCGTACGTGGCGTCCTCCTCTGCCGAGAAGTGATCGACCCAACCCATCACACCATAACGCACCAGAAACGGATTTATGGGAATGTCCTGTTCTTCAATCGTGGAGTCATCAAGCAGGAGCACCCCCGATTCCACTTTGAGTTCATAGCGAGTCAAAGGAAATTCGGGAAAGTCATGGCATTCCCCCGTCGCGACATCAAAGGACCAGTCATGCAACGGACAACTGACTTCGGTTCCACAGCCATCCCCTTCTACCAGCGAGGCACCCTGATGCGGACAGGAATCATGAATGGCATAGAACGCGCCCGGTTGCGCATCGCCGACGACATGGAACACCGCGACCTCGGTGCCCTTAACGGTATATACTTTTCGCTCGCCGGGAGAAATTTCTGAAACGTCTCCCAGTGGAATCCAGTTTGTCATTATGCGTTAGTCCATAGTCAAATTCAGACGTCGCCACTCTGGCTGTGACATCAATTTTATTATATGCTCAACAGGTAATCATACCGTTTTATCTGCAAAGTGTCTTCCTGGTGAGAAAAAACCTTCATGGCTGTGCGACATATATTTCTGGACATGGATGGCGTCATCTCTGATTTTATGGGATCGATCCTGGAACTGCACGGTCAGGGACATCTGGCCGGGAACTGGCCGGAGGGAGAAGCCGATTACGCCGGTGTGCTGGGTTTGACCAAAGATGAGTTCTGGAAACCCGTCGATGCCGTCGGAGGCCGGTTCTGGAAAGAGTTTCCCCCTTATCCGTGGCTCGATGAACTGCTCGCGCTGCTGAAACAGACGGCGCCGTTTACCATCAGTACGTCACCCAGCCGCAGTGCTGCCTGTGCTTCAGCCAAGGTGGAATGGCTTCGGCAGCATTTCAAGCAGCCGCACTTCATGGATTTTATGATTGGCACTCAAAAATATCTGTTGGCAAAACCGGATGTCGTGCTGATTGACGATCAGCATAAAAATATCGACCAGTTTCGCAAGCACGGCGGCCAGGCGATCCTCTTTCCCCAAGCCTGGAATGAAAATTATGCCATCAGCGACAAGGTGGCATATGTCAAATCTGAGCTGGAACAGATGCTGTAAGCCGTATGACCCCCGTCTTTTAACCCCAAAGTAATATACGTATGTTTGTTTTCTGTGGAAAAGGGTAGTTTTTGCCACTCAGGAAAGGTATCCTAAGACGTGTTTCATAAATAAAGTTGTTAAATGGAAGTTGACGAATAGGAAATATAAGAGACAATATATATAAGCGGGCACACAGAAGATTGTAGACAGAGTGCTATCAGGTTGCTGTTGTGTTTTGAGTGTCTGCGATTGATGCCTTCCTAACTTTCCTCGTAGCACTGCTACCGCCAAGCCTCACAGCCTTCCTTACCTATTGATTTTGGGATAGACCATCGAGATGAAATCTCTACTCTATCAGTTTCTTGGTTGTCTGATTCTGCTTTCCGCTCCCCCTGCGCAAGCAGCCGAGGTGCGTACGAAATCTTCTCTGACAGTTTACCCGGAAAAAGTACAGTTAACCGGCAAGCGATCCCGGCAACAACTGCTGGTTTCCGGGACGCAAAATAAACAAGCCGTTGATCTTACCCGTGATGTGAAATTTCAATCTGATCAGCCAACTATAATTCAGGTCGATCAGGCGGGCGTCATTCATCCGCTTTCCAATGGTGCGGCCACTGTGACCATTTCCGATGGTGCGCAGAACATCAAAATACCCGTTGAAGTCAAAGACTTTGACAAACAGACCTTAATCGATTTCGAACGCGACGTGCATCCGATGTTTTCCCGCTTTGACTGTAACAGCGGTTCCTGTCACGGGAAACAACGTGGACAGGGCGGGTTTCAGTTATCGATGTTTGCCTTCGACCCCGAATTTGATTACGCCGCACTGACGAAAGAATCGCGCGGACGACGCGCGTCTCCATTAGCCCCCGATCAAAGTCTGATATTGCTCAAGGGCGCTGGCAAGGTCCCGCATGGCGGAGGTAAGAAGCTTCGCGAAAACAGTCTCTATTATGAGGTGATGGAACAATGGGTTGCAGAAGGTGCAACACGCGCCGTCGCGGAGTCACCTAAGCTAATGAAAATCTCGGCGTATCCAACCGAGCGGATCATGCAGCCCAAAACGCAACAGCAAATGGTGGTCACCGCGTATTACAGCGATGGTTCCACCCGCGACGTCACCGATCTGGCAGAGTTCATGTCGAGCGAAAGCGTCTACGTTTCGGCCGACGAACATGGTCTGGTGACAGCCGGTTCTCTGATGGGCGAAGCCTCGATCATGGCCCGTTATATGGGAAATTTTGCCTCACTGAGTGTGACCGTTCCCTCTGATAATTCTGTAGCGGACACGTTTTATGCCAAGCTACCACGTAACAATTTTATTGATGGACTTGTGTGGGATAAACTTCAGAAATATGGGCTGAAGCCTTCCGCACCGGTGGATGACGCGACCTATCTGCGGCGCGTGTCGATTGATCTCATCGGTCGTACGCCCACCGTGGAAGAGGCCCGTGCGTTTCTGCAGGATCCCTCTCCCAACAAACGCGAACGGCTGGTGGACTATCTATTGGAACAACCGGAGTACGGTGATCACTGGGCCAATAAATGGGCGGATCTCTTGCGCCCGAATCCTTATCACGTGGGTATCAAGACCGTTTTGAACTATGATGCCTGGATTCGGCAGTCATTTCACCAGAACAAGCCCCTCGATCAATTCACACGTGAATTACTGACGGCCAAAGGCGGAACGTGGCACAACGGTGCGGTCACCATGTTCCGCGATCGTCGAAAACCTGAAGAACTCACAACGATCGTCAGCCAGCTCTTTTTGGGAATTCGTTTGAGCTGTGCACAGTGTCATCATCATCCGTCTGAAATCTGGGGTCAGGATGATTTCTACAGCTTTGCTGCCTACTTCGCAAAAATTGGTCGCAAAGGCCGCGGAATCTCTGCACCGATTTCGGGATCGGAAGAATTAGTCTACACCGCGAATTCCGGCAGCGTCAGACATCCGCTGACCAATGAAGTGCTGCCGCCACGACCTCTGTTCGGTGAAGTTCCGGAAATTAAACCGAATCAGGATCCACGCGATATTCTGGCCGACTGGATTATTTCACCCCAGAATCATTTCTTCGCAGAAGTGAGTGCAAATCGGATCTGGTCTGAGTTGATGGGGCGCGGCATCGTTGAACCGATTGATGATTTCCGGGAAAGTAATCCTCCCTCCAATGCACCGCTGATCAAAGCGCTGGGAAAACAGTTCCGCGATCAGAAATTTGATATGAAACAATACATTAAGACCATTGTGACGTCACATGTTTACGGTTTGAGTGCACTGCCCAACGAAACCAATGTCGGCGACACGCGGAATTACTCGCGGCATTATCGCCAACGTTTGCGTGCCGAGGTGCTTGTGGACAGTGTGAGCGAATTGATCGGCGTTCCAGAAACATTTTCAGCGATGCCCGCAGGTTCCACCGCAAAACAAATCTGGACGCATCGTGTAAAATCGGACTTCCTCGATTCGTTCGGGCGTCCCGATCCGAATCAGGATCCGCCTTGCGAACGGACCACCGATACCACGGTCGTGCAGGTACTGCATATGATGAACTCACGCGACATGTATGCTCGTATTCATTCGTCAAACGGTAACAGTGCCGCCTGGGCGAAAAGTAAAATGACACCGGACCAGATTGTAGAACAAATTTATCTGGCCGCGTATTCGCGTTATCCGACCATTGAAGAAAAACGACTGGGGCGCTCCCTGTTTGAAAAGGAAGGGGCAAACCGACAACAGGTCATTGAAGACCTGATGTGGGCGCTGCTTAATACGCCGGAATACCTTTTCAAAAACTAAGGTTGCCTCATCTCAAGACAAACGTTGTTTTATATTTAACAGGATCAGAAATGATGAATGTTTCAAAAAATTGCAATGGAATCACCAGACGGAGTTGCCTGCAGTTGGGCCTGGGCGCCATGACCGGGCTGGGCATGGTCGATCTGTTACGATTGCGAGCCGAAGCAAAAGGGACTTCATTGCTCCAACCGAAAGCGTCCGCCAAAAGCGTGATCCTGATCTGGATGGACGGCGGGCCTTCCCATTACGAAACGTTTGACCCCAAGCCGGATGCGCCTGTGGAAATTCGTGGTGAGTTCAACCCGATCTCGACTGCCGTTCCCGGCGTTCAGTTTTCACAGCACATGACGCGGCTGGCATCGATCTTCGACAAATATTCGGTGATCCGCTCGATTCGCCACAATCAGGGTAATCACGGTGCCGGCAATCACTACATGATGACCGGTGCCCCACCACGTATTCCCGTGGGCTGCGGTGCGTTCGTCAGTTTCCATCCCAGTATAGGCTCGGTCGTAGCGCATGAAAAACCGACAACGAATAATCTGCCCGCCTATTTCTCCATGCCCAGCATGTCACGTTCTGGTGGCCCTAATTTCCTGGGTGCCAAGTATGCACCGTTTGTCGTTTCCGATAATCCAAATTCCAAGAGCTTCCGTGTTCGCGATCTGGCGTTGCCCAGCGGATTAACCGATGGGCGTTATCAAAGCCGCCGCGAACTGCGCGAACAGGTCGATCAACTGAAACGCATCAAAGATAAAGTTGCCGGTGACCCGGTATTGAACCTGGATGAATATTACGATCAGGGTTACAGCCTGGTTGCGTCTACCGAAGCACAAAAAGCGTTTGAGATTGATCGGGAATCGGACGAACTCCGCGACAAATACGGCCGGACTCCGTTCGGTCAACGTGCCTTGCTGGCCCGGCGTCTGTCGGAAGCGGGTGTGCCCTTCATCACCCTGTATGAAGGAGGCTGGGATAATCATGGCAGCTTGTTCAAAACTTTTAATGGCCGGATGCCTGGGTTTGAAAATACGATTGCCACGTTGATCGAAGACTTGGATGAGCGAGGCTTGTTGGATACGACGATGGTGCTGGCGCTGGGTGAATTCGGGCGGACTCCGAAAATCAATCCGGGCGGCGGCCGCGATCACTGGTCGAATGCGATGTCTGTTTTGATGGCCGGCGGTGGTACTCCCGGCGGTTTGGCTCTCGGAGCAACCGATAAAGCCGGTTACTCTGCCGTCGAACGAGTGCTCTCCCCCGAAAACTTTGTCTCGACCATTTATACCAAAATGGGCATCGACCCCGACAAAGTCATGTATACGCCGGAAGGTCGTCCGTCGCATCTCGTCAGCGATCCGACACCCATTCCGGAACTGTTTGCTTAAACTGACTGCACTCCGACTGAGAATGATTTTGCCGATGTTTTCCACCGCCCAGATTCTACCCGCTGTTCTCGCATTCTCACTCGTCTGCAGTCTGACTGCAACAACCAGTGCGGCACCGCCCAGCGTGAACTATCTGAATCCGGCCGGGGGACAGGTTGGTCAGAAGGTAGACGTCAGCGTCGACAAAACCCTGGGAACGCAGCCGGTTTCGGTCTGGACGTCAGCCCCCGGGTTGAAAGTCGAGATCCCGGCTAAACCCGCCAAAGGCAAAGAGAAGCAGTTTTCAATACAGATCGATCCCAAAGCCAAACCCGGTTTATACTGGCTACGATTTCATAATGCCGAAGGGGCCTCGGAAATCCGTCCGTTTCTGGTGGGCACACTACCCGAACAGGCAGAGGCGGAACCAAACGAAAAATTATCAGACGCCCAGAAATGCGAGCTGCCCAGTCTGACCATCAACGGCGTGCTTGCCAAAAGTGGCGATGTCGACACATATCAGGTCAAACTGAAAAAGGGGCAGACCCTGGTCGCCTCTCAAACTGCCAATGAGCAGTTGGGCTCTCCGATGGACGGCGTGCTGCAGATTCTGAATCATCGCGGAACGGTACTCGCTCAAAATGATGATACGCTCTGGTTCGATCCCCGCATTATCTTTACGGCTCCGGAAGACGGAACCTATTATGTGAGAACGTTCGCGTTCCCCGCAGATCCGAACAGTTCGATTCGCTTTGCCGGCGCTGCGTCTTACATCTATCGAATGACACTCACAACGGGCCCGTTTCTCGATCACAGCTTCCCACTGGCCTTTCATCCATCGACGGCAAAACCCGTCGCGCTGGAAGGCTGGAATCTTCCCGACAGTCTTAAAACACTTCAGCCGCTGGTAAAAGAATCCAACGACGTGGCTTTGCTGACTCATCCCGAGTTGGCTAACTGGTTAACAATCCCTCTCAGCCCGAATCCCGTTCTGTTGGAATCAAAAGAGAGCCAGCAGGAAAAAGGGCAGGCACTTTCTGTTCCCACCAGTCTGACCGGAAAAATCGCAGAGCCGGAAGAGATCGACGTTTATCATTTCAAAGCGAAGAAAGGGGAAAACCTGACTTTCCAGGTCGACTCGCATGCATTGGGTTATCCACTGGATGCACACTTGAAGCTGTTTGATGCGAAAGGCAAGCTGCTGAAAGAGATGGACGATCCGACGCGAAATTATTTCGACGCACGCTTGAGTTATAAAATTCCCGCCGATGGCGAATATCATTTACAGGTCCTCGACCGTTTTCAGCATGGCGGCTTTCGTTATGTGTATTTGTTGTCGATCCAACCGACGGAAGCTGATTTCGAACTGCAGACACCGGAAGAACAATACACGCTGACGACCGGCGATAAACCGCTGGAGATCGAAGTCACGATTAATCGCCTGAGTCCCCGTTTCGGCGATGAAATTGAAATCAGTCTGGTCGGCCTGCCGGAAGGAGTAACTTGTGCACCGGTGGTTTCCAAACTGAAAGAGAAGACCGAGAAGTCAGTCAAGTTAAAGCTGGAAGCCAAAAAGGACGTTGTCTTTCAGGGACCACTGGTGATTCAGGGAACGAGCCTGAAAGACAAAACGAAAACACACACCGCGACCGCCGTCATCAAAGGCATCAGCCCCAAACGCAAGACGGCCCGCCCCAAATCAGATCTCGAACTACCCTACCAGTGGCTGACGATCAAGAAGAAGTAGGGATAAAACTAAGACATCACAAAGATCGGGTAGGCCCGAATACAATACGGGCCGAGCGCAGCGCGCAGGAAACCTGCGGGGTAAGTGATCAATCCAGCATACGCTCACACAGGGCAGGGAGCTTCACCCCGTTCGTAGCAGCACCGTCGGACAAGCCGAGCGGTGGCACACGGAAGTTGGTGATGTGTTTAGATTCAACCAGACTCTATCGTTTCAATGGCGCGCATGTAGGACAGCCGCTACCATTATCTGATTCGTTTTGTTCTTCTGAATTCGGACGCGCTCTCTGACAGTTTCCTGTTGTCTGACGACAACTCCGAATTGCATTGGAGACTACCCGGTCTCATTGTTTTCGTGTACTTTCGTGCGTTTCGTGGTAGAAATATTTCTGTTAGATTACGTATCTGCGTGGCACTGTTGGCTTGCCAACAGTGAATAGAAAACTCACCCCCCCCAACACAAAAAACACCACAAACGGGTAGGCCCGAATAAAATTCGGGCCGAGCGCAGCGAGCAGGAAGTTGACAGGAAAAACATTCGAACCTGCCCTCTCACGTCGACACCAATACGTAGGGGCGCAACCCATGTGTCGCCCGCGGGGTTGGCGTCGTTTTCGTTTCGACGATCGAATGATTCTTACGTTCCCAATGGGACGACAATACCTGTAGGAATCTCTCCAGGCGGGGCGACACATGGGTCGCCCCCTACGAGTTGATGGTTTGGTGTGACAGAAAATGTTTGTTGCAAAATAACGACTCGAGTGTGCCACTGTTCGGCTTGTCCCAATACTGTTCGGCACGGAATTTGCGCACTGTCGTATGTTAGTCTAGAATACTGCCATTACGACAGGAATCAACATGGCCAGAAAAAACAGCAAGCCCACGAA
>Ga0222668_1000439_pt1 | contig 26319 bp, 19 predicted proteins | sample AntAcemetagen728_FD_179823 | JGI IMG/M metagenome (GOLD analysis project Ga0222668, IMG submission 179823) | Saline water microbial communities from Ace Lake, Antarctica - #728 | ecosystem: Environmental > Aquatic > Non-marine Saline and Alkaline > Saline | place: Antarctica: Ace Lake... | reverse complement strand
AACCAAAGCCTGGTCGAAGGACGCCAACAAAAAGCAGCGGGGAGTGGACTGGCAATTCAAAGTTCAGGACGCCCGAGCGAAATTGAAATCACTTTACCCCAAAATCAAATCCTGACGCAGCACTAGCGGGGTATCTCTTTTGATTTCAGTAAAATAGTCAAATCTGGTAGAAAATGGGTCGAACGGTGATCATACTACTATATATGGACCTCACCGAAATTCTACCTGACAATCGATCATAGAGAAGGTTTTGACAATGCGGAATGCTCTCCCCCCCGATAATCGGCTCCCCCGCCGTGATTTTCTGAAACAAAGTGCCATGAATGTATTAGCGGGTACAGCAGTTGCCAGCGGTTTACACTCACAACACGGTTTACAGGCCGGCGAGGACGCGAAAGCGAAACCGGCCAGCGGCTATCAACTGGGCGCGTTCACGAAGAGCTTTCAGGACATGCCGATCCCTGAAGTCTGTCGCGCGTTCAAATCGATTGGTCTGGACGGGCTCGATCTGACGGTTCGCCCTAAAGGACACATCCTGCCTGAAAATGTCGAGAAAGAACTGCCCGAAGCGTGTGCGGCGGCGAAGGATGCGGGCGTGAAAGTCCTGTTTCTGACCACGATGATCGACGAGCCCGACAAAAACGCCGAACGGATTCTGGCAACCGCACAGGAACAGGGCATCGATCGCGTCAAGATTGGTTACTATCGCTACAAACAGTTCGGCACACTGGCACAACAGTTGAAAGAGACGTCGAAAAAAATCGGCAAGGTCGCGAAGCTGGCTGGAAAATATAACGTTCTGCCTTGCGTACATGTGCACTCGAATAGTTTCCTGCCTTCGCATGGAACGCAGTTGTATCAGTTGATCCAGGACTATTCGCCGCAGGAAGTCGGCGCATATGTCGACATGCTGCATATGGTCAAAGAAGGCAGCGGCGATGGCTGGCGTCAGGGACTCGATTTGCTCGCGCCCTGGATTGCATTGTGTGCCGTCAAGAACTTTTCCTGGGAACGAGGCGAAGGCCGCGACAAACAGGGGCATCAGAAGTGGGAAGTCAAAACCGTGCCAGTCGCAGACGGCATTTCACCGATCCCGAAATATGTTGCTGCCCTGCGCGAACTGGGTTATGCAGGCACATTTTCCCTACACAGCGAATACAAAGGACGGCACAGCTGGAAGGAACTTTCAACGCAGGAATGCCTGGCGCAAACCGCCGTCGATGCAAAGTATTTCCGCTCACTGTGGCAGTAAGATAGAACAGGTTTACAAATCAACTGAGCGGTACGGCGCTAGCCGCCGGTTGAGAGCACGGGTCTGTTTTTGTTACCGGTGGCTAGTGCCATGCCGTTCAGAGTGAGGCGTTAGATGTTGACAAGATTAGCGACTGTAGTGATCTGTCTCACCGTATTTCTGTTTGCATTTGACGCACGTGCGGCTGTGCAACCGAACGTGATCTTGATCATGTGCGACGATCTCGGCTGGGGGGATACCGGCTTTAACGGGAACAAAACCATCAAGACGCCGCACCTGGATGAGATGGCGCGGGCGGGGATGAATCTCAAACGATTTTACGCCGGCGCACCGGTCTGCAGCCCGACGCGGGGAAGTTGTCTGACGGGACGGAACCCGTTTCGGTATGGCATCGTGCACGCCAACAGCGGGCATATGAAAGCAGCGGAATATACGCTGGCAGAAGGGTTACGAGATGCCGGTTATCGCACGGGACACTTTGGGAAATGGCATTTGGGCACGCTGACGAAAACGGTCCGCGATTCGAATCGGGGTGGCCCCAAACATACCGATCACTATGCACCCCCGTGGGAAAACGGATTCGAAGTCTGTTTCTCGACCGAAGCAAAAGTTCCCACCTGGGACCCGATGCGAAAACCAACAGGGAAAGCGCCCGCCAAGGGCTGGGCAGCGCTTCAGGAAGAGAGTCCAAGTCAGCCGTATGGGACATACTATTGGAACGACGCGGGCGAGGTCGTGAAGGACAATCTGAACGGCGATGATTCGCGCGTGATCATGGATCGCGTGATTCCTTTCGTCAAACAGAGTGCGAAAGAACAAAAACCGTTTTTCTGCGTGATCTGGTTTCATACGCCGCATCTGCCGGTGGTCGCCGGTCCCCGTTATCGCGCAATGTATCCTGACGCCGATCTCTACCACGCGAACTATTACGGCAGCATCACCGCCATGGATGAGCAGGTGGGACGGCTCAGGGCACAATTGAAATCGTCTTATATCGCAGAAAATACGCTGCTCTTGTTCTGCTCGGACAATGGCCCAGAAGGGAATGCGAGTGCGCCTGGATCGGCGGGGCCGTTCCGGGGACGCAAACGGGATCTGACCGAAGGGGGCATCCGCGTGCCGGCGCTGGTGGTCTGGCCCGCGAAAATCGAGGCGGGGACCGAAACCAGTTTTCCGATGGTCACCAGCGATTATCTACACACGGTTCTCTCTGCAGTCGGACTACTTTTTAGGGACAGGCGACCGCTGGATGGGATCAATCTGGTGCCTGTCTTTGAGAAGAAGCGGCAGGAACGGAAAACACCGATCGGCTTTCAATTTCAAAATAATGCCGCCTGGATGACGCACCGTTATAAGCTGTTACGCACGGGAAAGCCGGGTAAAGCACAATTTCAGTTGTTTGACTTACTCGCGGATCCGGGCGAGACGACCGACCTTTCACAGGATCACCCCGAGCTGGTGAAACAGTATCGACGTAACCTTGAAGCCTGGATTCAATCGTGTGACAACAGCAGCCAGGGAAATGACTATTAATCGAACTTCGACTCTACGGATGAACTTACTTTACTTATGTAGAAAGAACCTTATGTCGTCTCTGAAAGCGCTCTTCAGTTTTACATTGGTTCTGTTTCTGCTCATGACCTCCCGCGTCAACGCAGCAGAGGACGCGCGGCCCAATATCATTCTGATCTTGGTCGATGACCTGGGGTTTTCCGACATTGGCTGTTATGGCGGAGAAATCGAAACGCCTCATCTTGATGCGCTGGCGGCAGGCGGCGTGCGGTTTTCTCAGTTTTATAATATGGCCCGCTGCTGTCCCACCCGGGCCACATTGATGACGGGCCTGCATCCGCATCAAACGGGCATCGGCTGGATGACCGATCCGCCTAACAATCCCCGCAGCAGTTCCAAGCCAGCCGCCTATCAGGGCTATTTGAATCGTGAGTGTGTGACCATTGCAGAGGTACTGCAGACCGCCGGTTATGCAACCTACATGACGGGCAAATGGCATCTGGGATTTAATGCACAGGATTGCTGGCCGCTGCAGCGCGGTTTTCAAAAATACTTTGGCTGCATCTCGGGAGCCACCCGGTTCTTTTATCCGGAGGAACCGCGGGGCATGACGCTGGGGAATGCACATATCAAGACGCCCCCCAGCACAACGAAGCGTCCCTTTTATACGACGGATGCCTTTACTGATTACGCGATTGGCTATCTGAAAGCGCATCAGCAGAAAACATCACAACAGGCGCAGCCATTTTTTCTGTATCTCGCATATACGGCCCCGCATTGGCCACTCCAGGCGCATGAGGCAGAAATTAAAAAGTACCGTGGCAAATATCGGATTGGCTGGGACCGGCTCCGCAAACAGCGTCTGGCGAAACAGAAGAAACTCGGTCTGGTGCCGACGGATACGAAACTGTCGCCGCGCAATGAAGTGGCTCCCGCCTGGGATTCACTGGATGAGAAGAAACAGAACGAGATGGACCTGAAGATGTCCGTCTATGCGGCGATGGTGGATCGTGTAGATCAGAACATCGGCAAGCTGGTCGAATGGCTCAAAGCCAATCAGCAGTTTGACAATACGCTGATCCTGTTTCTGTCGGACAACGGCGCGTGTGCTGAAGGCCCCGCGCTCGGACGTGGCCGCTTTTTCAATATCAAAAACCGCAACCAAGAGCACAGTAACAGTTACGGCAAAGCCTGGGCGAATGCCTCGAACACACCATTCCGCCTGTTTAAGCATTATGCCCACGAAGGCGGAACTTCGACGCCGTTCCTGATGCACTGGCCGGCGCAGATTAAGCCGCGCAAAGAATGGTACACGGAACCGGCACAGTTGATTGATATCATGCCGACGCTCGTTGATATCGCCGGAGCGAAATATCCCACGACGTATGCTGGCAATAAGATTCCCGTTTTGGATGGCGTCTCTTTGAGGCCGGCCATGCAGGGACAAAGCTTGAATCGTGCAGCGCCGCTGTTCATCGAACATGAAAACAACGCGTTCGTCAGAGACGGCGACTGGAAGCTGGTCGGTCGCGGCGTTTCGCCTGCGAATGGATTACAGCCTGAGAAGTGGGAGCTCTATAATGTGAAACAGGATCGCACAGAGTTAAACAATCTTGCTGAGAAACAGCCTGAGATGGTTTCGGATTTATCCGCGCAATGGCAGGCGTGGGCGAAACGGGCGGGTGTGTTTCCCAAGTAATTTTTTTTATTCTACCATGAACAGCACGAACAGGACTTGTATGCCACGAGAAGGTTATGGGATGTTCTCGACACCATATCTGAAGTTACCATATGTAACACAGTATGCTTGTGAAAAAAGATTTGTGTGCCCAACAGTATTGCGGCTGGCCCGACAGTGAGAATGTTCTCTCCGTTTTTCGATAGGAGATAAATGTTTTCATGATGTTATACGAGCCAGTCTTCTAACGATTTGCGAGAGCTGAGTGGGTAAGCCCGAATGTAATTCGGGCCGAGCGCAGCGAGCAGGAAATCACAGAGAAATCTTACTTGTTCAGAAAAGTCATGGTTTGCTGAAAAGCAGTACGGGTGGTTTCAGTGATGTTGTAGAACAATCCGTTAACTGCGCGCGTTTAATCCTGCTTCGGTTTCTGGCGGGGAAATTGTGCTGCCAGTAATTTCACTGCTGTTTGAAACGCGGCTGCATCAGACGGCGCATCAACGATATTAGTGTTCTCATCGGGATCGACTTCGTGGTCGTAAAGTTCTCTTGCTTCGACCTGGCCGGTTTTGAAGTTGCGCCATTCCGTGTAACGATAACGGGGCGTACGGACGGAGACGCCCATGAATTCGGGGTTGTCTTTGTAATACGCGGGCCGCGGATGCTGCGTATAGGCGGCTGGTTTCACTGTTTGTGTGGGATCGTCCAAGATCGGAACCAGACTCTTGCCATCCAACTTCTTAGGGGTCGGCAGATCGCATAGCGCGACGAGTGTCGGATACATGTCGATTAATTCCACGAGAGCAGCAGAGGATTGGCCCGCCTGCTTCATATGCGGCGTTGAGATCATTAAAGGCACGCGCGCGTCGTTTTCAAAATTCGACGTTTTGCACCACAGTCCGTGTTCGCCTAAATGAAATCCGTGATCCGACCAGAAAACGATGATGGTATTGTCGCGCAATCCGAGTCGATCCAGGGCCGCGATAACTTTGCCGATTTGCGCATCGAGATAACTGATGCCCGCCAGATAACCGGTGCGGAGTTCGATGATTTCCTCTTTCGTCAGTTTCCTCTTCACACTGCGTAGCAACTCGCGTCCGTTATGCAGCGCGACAGCCGGCACGTTTTTCGGAGGTTCCGGATTGTCGGCTACGGTAATCGGACTATCTTTGTAGAGGTCCCAATACTTTTTCGGTGGATTGAAAGGCAGATGCGGTTTCCAGAATCCAACGGCTAAGAAGAACGGTTCCTGTTTCTGTTTGAGTTCCTGTAATGCTTTGACTGCTTTGTCGGCGATGCGACCATCGAAGTAAGCGGAGTCAGGAACGTCGCGGCACTCGTTTCTCGACATCTTTGCAAAATTAACGGGAAGTTCTGTGTTGTTGTTGAGAACCGGTTTGTCACTGCCATGCGTAGCGTAATGCATCACCGCGGGCACGCTCCACGATGCCGGGTCTCCCTGAATGTTCTGACGCCAGTTGTGGAAGATTTTTCCAATGTTCTGTGTGAAGTAACCTTGTTGTTGAAACAGTTGAGGCAGTGTGACAACCTCGGGTTCGACTTCGCGAAAATGCGTCGGCAGATCCCAGACCTTAAGACTGTCCGGGCGACGTCCCGTCATTAACGAAGCGCGCGACGGATTGCACAGTGCCTGTTGGCAATACGCTTGTTGAAAGAGCACGCCACGTGCGGCCAGTTGATCCAGGTGCGGTGTTTTGACGAGCGGGTGACCGTAACAGGCCAGATCACAGCGCAAGTCATCCGCGGCGATGAATAAGACATTCGGTTTCTGAGCCGCACTGGCATCGAAGCAGATCGCCTGGCAGAGTATCAACAACAGGGAGAACAGAATCGATTGGAAGCATCTGGCAGCATTTTGCATGAGATCGCGCTTTCTCAGATGTGATTGCAGGAATAGAAGTTAGGTCTTTCATTTTGCATAGATGCGGATGCTGATGCAAGGATGACTGCGTGACCATCGCAGGCGCGCATCGAAAGCATCTGGAATGGGAATGGTAAATGATTCACAAAATTATCGAAAAAATCTTGTTGACAGGATGGTTGAACTGTATTACTGTGTTGGTACAGTTTGTTTGAGGAGTCAATGATGCAGATTCAATTATCAGAAGCGGATGGCACGCCTTATTACCTGCAGGTTGCGAACCAGGTGAAGTTTCTGGTGGCGTCCGGCCGTCTGGAACCGCACGAACAACTCCCTTCTGTCCGCGGGCTGGCACAGCAGTTAACGATCACCCCCAACACCGTCGCGCGGGCTTACCGCGAGCTGGAATCGGAAGGGGTCGTGATCTCAAAACGCGGCGCCGGCGTTTTCATTTCTAACGGCGTATCACCCCTGTCAAATAAAGAAAAACGCCGCATTCTGAATGAGCGGATGGATGCTCTGCTAACCGAATCGCGTCAATTAGGCGTGGATGAAGCAACCCTGTTGAAGTTACTTCGCCAGCGTAGTCAGAAGTTCGATTTATACAAAGAGGTCGAAAAATGAGCGAGCATGTGATTGAGATCAGTGATTTAAGTCGTCATTTCGGCAAGAAACAGGCGTTGGCGAATGTCAATCTGTCCGTTCCCGAAGGCTGTGTGTTTGGTCTGGTGGGCGAAAACGGAGCTGGCAAAACAACGCTGCTCAAGCACGTGCTGGGTTTCCTCAAGCCGCAACAGGGGACCGTGCGGGTGTTTGGCTTAGACCCGGTTGTCGATCCACCGGGAGTCTTAGGGCGTGTGGGGCATCTTTCCGAAACACGCGATCTGCCGACGTGGATGTCGATTCGCGAACTGTTCGAATTCACCCGTGCGTTCTACCCGAAATGGGACCCCGTTTACGCCGAAGAGTTACGGAACATGTTTGAGCTTTCCCTCAATCAAAAAGTACCCACGTTATCGCGGGGACAGTTGGCACGGGCGGGGCTCTTGTTGGCGCTGGCGCATCGACCGCCGCTACTGGTGTTGGATGAACCCTCCTCAGGCCTGGACCCGGTCGTGCGTAAAGACATTCTGGACGCCATCATCCGCACCGTTGTCGATGAAGGCCGCACGGTCTTATTTTCTTCACACCTGTTAGATGAAGTCCAACGCGTTTCTGACCGCATCGCGATTCTCGATCAAGGTAAGATATTGCTGGCGAGTCCGCTGGATGAAGTGCTGGTTTCACATTATCAATTGACGGTTAGCTTCCAGGAGCCACAGCCGTTCTTTCCGCAACTCACCGGCGCGCTAATGTGGACCGGCTCCGGTCGGGAATGGAAGATCGTCTGCAACGGACAAAAACAGGAACTGGAAGCCGCGCTGCAAGAGCTGAATGCGGAGATTCTGGAACAAAATGCGCCGACGCTGGAAGAAATATTTGTCGCCCGCATGAAATCGGTGGAACGATCTGCAGCAACCTGATTTGCGTTTTCAAATAGTTGGCTTGAGTGGAATGAGTTTGAGGTGAAGCCATGACACAAATGCTTTATGTGGTGACGAAAACATTTACGAAACGCGCCTGGCTGGGGGCGTTGTTCGTGATCAGTGTGTTGGTGCTGGGGCCGCTTGCCTTTCGTGCTTTGATGACACTGAAAGAACTGGGGACTTATGGAGTTCCAGTCGAGCCATTCGATTATCACTTTGCCTTTCTTGGGCTATCGTGGATCTTTTTTATTACCCTCTGCGTGCATGTTTTACAGGGTTGTGAGAAAGTCGTGTTGGGGCTGCCCGTTTCTTCAACTGCTATTGTCAGCGGCTTGATGCTGATGAGTGTGGGTTTGGTGGTGATTCTCAATCTGGTGACCAACGGACTTTACCGAATATTCTTTTTCGATCAAAACTGGTTAGCCCATTATTGGCCATTGCTGGGACCGTTAATGTTTTTGATTACATTGACTCTAGTGGGGCATTCCATTTTCTGGAGTAAGTATGCTCCCAGTTTTACACGCTGCTCAGTCTGGATTGGCTTGATTGTCGGCATGCTCTGGTGGTTTCTCTCTCGTTATTTTCCGAATGGCTTTCAGAAGCACATCGTTCCCTGGAATCACGTTTCTCTTTCGGAATTTGCGACGATGATATTCGTGTGTGTGGGTGCCTGGTATCAGGGAGCCAGAGCGTTTGGGAAAGTCCGTTCTGGCACCGCTGCTCCCAGCACGCAGTGGGCACGAATGGTTGTCTGGTGGAATACCATGTTCACCGGAGCAGAATCCATCGAGGGTCCATTGATTCCTTCATCACAATCAGCAGCTTTGGCGCAGTTGCATTGGCGCGATTCCTGTCGCCGTCCTGTGATGGTGGGGGGACTGTATTTCGGAATCATGGCAATTTTGCTGAGTTTCCTGTTTTTTAAACTCTCTTATACATATGGTAGTCAGCAAACTCCATTCTGGGCATATAAACAAAGTATCTGCGTTCTCACCAATGCGTTGATTGCTTTTTCTGCACTTGCCGTTGGATTTCTGGTGGGTGATGGAATAAACAACACAGGTCGAACCGAACTGAAACAGTATTTGAGCGTGACACCCTTGTCAGATCAAATATTCGCTACCATTCTGATTCGTAATTTAGTCAAGGCGGTCAGCCTGACCTATTTCTTGATTCTGTTGAGTTGCCTCCTCAGTCATATGGCGACAATTTTTTATTTAGAGCCCGATGATCGTCTCATGTCACTGATGGACGGGGAACAATTCAACCGGTTTTTGATGATGCAGGTTCTGCCGTTTCTGTTTTTTTCGTCGACGATTTTCTGGGGCAGTATTGCCACTATGGTTTCGGTTTTCTGGACAGGCCGCACCTGGTTTTATTTCACTGTCATTGCCCTGTTTGGCGGGCTCTGTTTCGCTTTCATATTGATTAGTTCCCTCATAATCTCAGCGTCAATCGCCGCATTGCTGCAGGGAGTGCTATTAGCGCTTTCCGTTTTCGTTCTGGGAGGGACGTTTGCCGCTTACGTGATCGCGTTCAGAAAAAAACTGATTACGGCGTCCACTCTCCTGGGAGCAGTTTTACTCTGTCTCGTTGCAGCCTGGTTTTCCTGGTCTTTGTCGGCCGATAATTACGATACTCTTTTTACGAGAATTGTGAGTTCGAATTTTTTCTTTCGAGCAGCGGGAATCACCAGTATGCGAATTTTTGTTTTCGCACTCCTGACCTTGCTTGTGGCGCCGTTTGCCACGATACCGCTGGCGGTTTCCTGGAATCGGCATCGATGATCAAAGGCTATTTTATGATTCAAACTGAGATTGAAATAGAACAAGTAATGAGGTGCCGCTGATGACATCTGCCTTCTATGTAACAACAAAAGATTTTTGCAAACGGGCCTGGCTCGGCGCTTTGCTGGCGGTGGGGACGCTGGTGCTGGGGCCACTGTTTTTTGTAGTGCTGACGCGGCTGCAGGGATTGAACCTGGATGGTATGGAACATGACATGACCGGCTATCACTTCGCCTACCTGGGGCTCTCCTGGATCGCATTTCTGGCAGTCTCACTGCAGGCGCTGTCAGGCTCTCAAAAAATCTGTCTGGGGCTGCCGGTCTCGTCGCGGGCCATTGCCAGTTGGTTGATGTTTTCGATGGTCGGGCTGGTCGTCGTTCTACAACTGTTGACCAATGGCGTCTATCGGATGCTGTTCTTTGACAAGCATTGGCTCGCCGACTATTGGCCGCTCTTGGGGCCGCTGTTATTTCTGGTGACGTTGATTCTGGTGGGACATAGCCTGTTCTGGAGTATGCACGCTCCCAGTTTTACACGTGTGCTGCTGGGGAGTACCTTGATTCTGGGTATGTTTTACTGGTTTCTTTCTCGTTATTTTCCGAACGGTTTCAAAGCAGCGCTGGTTCCCTGGAGTCAAGTGACGCTGGGAGAATTTGTCTTGATGCAGCTGGTCTGCATCGCGGCCTGGTATCAGGGGACGCGCGCGTTTGCGAATGTCCGTGCAGGCACTGCGGTTCCCAGTCCGGCCTGGGAGCGGGTCCAGGTCTGGTGGGATGAATTTATTACGGGTGCGATTCCCGAACCCCAACCGGCGGCACTCTCGCGACGTTCGTCGCTGGTAAAATTGCACTGGCGGGAATCCTGTCGCCGCGCGGTGATTATCGGGGGGCTGTTATTAAGTGTGCTAACTTTGCCACCCAACCTGCTGATCGGTTTAAGGATTGAGCCAAGTCAAACAAATATGACTGAGCTGGCTGTCGGCCTTTTGAGTTCCACAACATTGTTCAGTTTCATCGCCGCAGTGATCGTGGCGGCTTTATTAGGGGAGGGAATGACCAGTACGGGACGAACAGAAATGAAACGTTTTCTGGCGATGGCCCCGCTGACTGATCGCGATTTGAGCGTGATTTTCTTCAGGAATATGGTCAAAACGTTTGTCTGGACGCTCTCGTTGATTCTTGGTGCTCTGTTAATCAGTCTTGGTATAACGGTTGCGGTAAACGGATCGCAAATTTTTGAGCGTATTCTGATTCTTCTGGTTCCAAAATTACTCAATGGAGAGGTCCTCGGTTATGTGGGATTGGTCGTGATCGGATTCTGGATCATCGCGGCAAATCTGATTTCGGTCTTCTGGACGGGACACAAATGGTTTGTGTTAACCGTCATCGGCGGTGGCATTGGTGGCCTCATATTTTACAGCATTACGATCGGGCTCTTGCAGACCTTTTTCCGCAGTTCTGTTCTGGTGGCAGCCATCAATGGCGGTATGTTATTCACCGTCTATCTGCTTCTTCTGGGGGGCACAATCGCCGCTTTTGTGTCTGCTCGTCGCAAGCAGTTGATGACAAATCCAAAAATGGTTGCGGTGTTGCCGGTTTCGTTTGTTCTGACATCCGTGTTCCTGATCATTCTCTGGAATCATAATTTTAATCCGCTGAGTGCGTTTATCTTCGTTGACACAACACTGGTGGCATTGATCGTGGCTCCGTTCGCAACGATTCCCCTGGCGCTCAGCTGGAACCGACATCGTTAGTGAGTTTGTTTTTTGAGCAAAATGAAACCGGTCAAGTGGCTGGGAAACAATTGAAAATACGAGTGGAACGAATATTGAAAATGAGGTGCCGTTGATGAGATCCGCCTTGTATATGACGACAAAGAGTTTTTGTAAGCGCGCGTGGATGGGAGCTTTGCTGGCGGTGGGCGCGCTGGTGCTGGGGCCTTTGCTGTTTCTGATCATATCGCGCATGCAGGGACTGAATTTTGATTATATCGAACATAATCTGTTTGCATATCACTTTGCGTATCTGGGATTCTCCTGGATTGTTTTTGTCGCCGTGTGCCTGCATGCACTGACGGGCTGTCAAAAAATCTCTCTGGGATTGCCGGTCTCTTCGCGCGTGATCGCTACGTGGATGATGCTCGCGACCGTGGGGCTGGTCGTTGCCCTGCAGTTAGTGACGAACGGCGCTTATCGCCTGCTGTTTTTTGATGAACGCTGGCTCGCCGATTACTGGCCGCTACTGGGGCCATTGTTGTTTATTACAACGTTGATTTTTGTCGGCCACTCTATTTACTGGAGTATGTACGCTCCCAGTTTTACGCGTTTGCTGTGTGGGAGTGCCGCAATTGGGGCGCTGTTCTGGTGGTTTATTGCGCGGTATTATCCGAATGGTTATGCTGAAGCAGTCGTCCCCTGGAGCCATGTGACGCTGGGGGAATTTATCACGCTGCAACTGATCTGTGTGGCAGCCTGGTATGGGGGAACCCGTGCGTTTGCCAGAGTCCGGGCTGGGACCGCGATTCCCAGTTCCCAGTGGCAGCAGGTTCAGACCTGGTGGACCGCTTTGGAGAGCGGGAGCATTCCCGAACGGATGCCCGTTCCTCTGTCGCGACGTATGGCGCTGGCACGCCTGCATTGGCGCGAATCATGTCAACGTGCCGTGATCGTGGGGGGGACTTTGTTTGGAACTGCGGTGTTGGCGATCAACCTTCTCACCACAGTGCAGTTTGATATGAGGACTCCCCGGTTAGCCAGCGACATCAAGGAACTTGTCGAAGGGTTCCTGATGGTAACGTCCCTATTCAGTCTCATCGCGGCGGTGATCATCGCGGTTCTGATAGGTGAAGGGATTTGTGGTCCCGGTCGCACGGAAATGAAACACTTCCTGGCGATGGCACCGCTTTCGGATCAGAAGTTGAATGCCACTCTTTTCTGGAACATGGTCAAAACGTTTTGTTTTACATTATTGCTGGTTCAGCTCGGCCTGGTGCTCAGTTTTGTCGGTCTGCTGTTGTTGAAGGGGCCCGATGTTTTCAGTGCGGGGCTGTCATCAGGCGACTGGGTCTCCATGACGATAACCTACACGGTGTTTCTCACTCTTGGGGCCTGGACCGTGACCGCCAATATGGTTTCTGTTTTCTGGACCGGGCGCACCTGGTTTTATTACACGGTCCTGGGAACCATCTGCGGCGGAATTATTTTCGTGTTCGGCTTTGCCAGTTTGCAGCATCGATTTTTTGGTTATGGCCTCATGTACTGGCTGTTTGAGATGAGTCTTACGCTATTCCTGCCACTATTGTTTTTGGGGGGCACACTGCTCGCTTATGTGTCTGCCTGGCGAACCAATCTGATTAAAAAAGGCACGGCTGTGACAGGGTTTCTATTCTGGTTGATCGGTTTGATCACCTGGTTCATGTACTCGTTTCGCCCTGAATCTCCTCAACAGACTCAACTCACCTTGTTATGGTTCTACTCATCCGTTTTAGCACTGGCGGTGGCTCCCTTCGCGACGATTCCGCTGGCGCTGTCTTGGAATCGACATCGCTAGAAAAATAGAAACGAGGAACGTGGGATGAATACTGCCTTCTATACAACATCGCGACTCTTTCTGAAACGTGCCTGGTTTGGTGCGCTGCTGGCGGTGGGGACGTTGGTCTTAGGGCCCTTATTATATCGGATCGTCTTCGAGTTCCAGCAGTCGAGTGCCAGTAGCCACGAACTGTTTGGCTTCCACATTCTATACCTGATTGTCTCCTGGATCTTATTTCTTTCAGTCTGTTTCTATGCGATTCAGGGATCTCAAAAAATCTGTATGGGACTGCCGGTTCGCTCGACGGCCATCGCCACGTGGATGATGCTCGCGACCGTCGGGCTCGTCGTGCTGTTACAGCTAATCACGAACGGCGCTTACCGGTTACTCTTTTTTGATCAACGCTGGCTCGCTGATTATTGGCCGCTGCTCGGGCCTTTACTGTTTCTGGTAACGTTGGTTCTGGTCAGTCATACTATTTTCTGGGGCCTGTATGCAGTCAGTTTTACTCGGGTTTTCTGCTGGACTGGTTCGATTGCGGGACTGTTCTGGTGGTTTATTTCCCGTTATTATCCTGATGGATTTCGAAGGGATGCGGTTTCCTGGAAACAAGTCACGCTGGAAGAAATTCTCACGCTGTTCATCGTCAGCGTCGTGGCCTGGTATCTGGGAACCCGAGAATTTGCGAACGTTCGATCTGGGATCGCGGTCCCCAGCCCACGCTGGCAGCAGATGCGCCGTTGGTGGGACTCGCTGATGAGCGGTATCGTTTCTGAACATAACGCGATTCCTTCAACAGTCAGATCGTCATTGGCACAACTGCATTGGCGCGATTCCTGTCAGCGCGCGGTCATCGTGTATGGAACCCTATTCGGGATCACCGTACTGGTTGTCAATCTGGCGATGAAGCAGACCTTTGGGTCAACCCTCTTACAATACCTCAATGGTTTTTTGCAAATCACAATCACATTTGGTGTGATTGCTGCGGTTCTTTCCGGAATCCAACTCGGGGAGGGGATTTGCGCGCCCGGTAGAACCGAAATGAAGCGGTATCTAGCGGCGGCACCACTTTCTGATCATGAATTCAGTCAGAAAATCTTCTGGAATCTAGTCAAAGTAATGAGTTCTATTTTCCTGATGCTCCAGACCGGCCTGCTGCTTGCATTCGTAACACTCCTGGTTTTGGAAGGCCCCACGGTATTCAATGCGGACCTGGCAGACGCAGCAGTCATCATTCTAAAGTATTCCTTCTATTACGCCTTCTGTTTCTGGATCATCAACACAAATCTAATTTCCGTTTTCTGGACCGGCCGTACCTGGTTTATTTATGGCTTGATCGGGGGAGGCTTAGTCCTCTTTGGGCTGTTCATCGGAGTTGCCGCTTTTTTGGAACATGCTTCTCCCCATTTCCCCGGCTCTTCTGCCAAATTTGTTTTTAAGTCCCTTTTAGTCTACGTGTTCCTGAGTCTATCGCTCCTGATTTTGGGGGGCACGGTGTTCGCTTATGTGACTGCCTACCGAAAAAAATTGATCCGGGTTTCAACCTGCCTGATAGCTGGCGTGCTCTGGGGGATCGGCGTCTCTATAGCGTATTACTTTCTCTATTCACCACCAACAGGAAGATCGCCCGGTTATTTCGTGACTCTATTCTCTCAGCTCTTCTTTGTCGCTCTCGGTACATTGCTCCTGACCCCGTTCGCAACGATTCCGCTGGCGCTCTCCTGGAATCGGCATCGCTAAACGTAGCGTCTGCCAGCAGATACCATTGTCCTTCTCCGCCTGGAATGGTGTGAAATTCTTACTTTCACCTCAAATCTGCCTTCAGAGTGACTTGCAGTCCTGAGCCCAGCAACTAAAAATAAGCAGTTAAGGTAGATTTTCCGTTTCAGGTCTGTTGTGTATAAGTACGCAATCTGCAGAAATGTGGATGAACAGTCACTGAAACAGATTCGCTGACGCACCTTGGTAGCATCTGGATCGTTTAAAAGTGAGGAGAAATGATGGCGCGGGCAACACATCACAGGTGGAGATGGGCTTTTTTAGCAGTGTTGGTTTTCACATTCATTATCAGTCCGGGAGCTTCAACAGTTCAGGCAGAAGAACCGGTGATTAAGGTTCCCGCGGGTTTGCCACCCATCGAATTTCCCGCAGACAATCCTCCCACTGCGGAAAAGATCGTACTGGGAAAACAACTCTTTTTTGACAAACGTCTCTCTCGCGATAATACGATTTCGTGTGCCACCTGTCATGCCCCCGATAAGGGCTACAGTAATGCAGACCAGTTTGCGACGGGTTTTAAAGGGCAAAAGGGAGGCCGCAATTCGCCGACCGTGATCAACGCCGCCTACAATAAGTTTCACTTCTGGGATGGCCGCGCCGGTTCACTGGAAGAGCAGGCGTTAGGGCCGATTGCGAATCCGATCGAGATGAACCTGACTATCAAAGAAGCGGTCACTCGGATTAACGCCATACCCGGCTATAAGAAACAGTTCCAGCAGATCTTTGGTTCAGACGCCACCGAAGACAACATCGCCAAAGCGATTGCCACTTACGAACGGACCATTCTGTGTGGCGATGCCCCTTATGACCGTTTCAAAGCCGGGGACAAAAAAGCCCTTTCTGAAGCGGCACAGCGGGGAATGAAGCTGTTTTTCGGGAAAGCCTCTTGTAGTTCCTGTCATGCAGGGCCAAATTTTACGGACAATGCCTTCCATAATATTGGTGTGGGCATGGATGCGAAAGCGCCGGATGTGGGGCGAAAAGTCATCAGTAAGCTGGGCGGCGATCAGGGAAGCTTCAAAACACCGACCGTACGTGATATTGGAAGATCTGCCCCTTATATGCACGATGGTGGCATGCAGACTTTGAAAGAAGTTGTAGATCACTATAATAAAGGCGGGATTCCTAACGAGTTTCTCGATGAAGAAATTTTTAAGTTGAATCTGACTCCACAGGAAGTGGACGATCTGGTCACCTTTTTGAAAGAAGGCTTAACCAGTTCAAATTACCCGGAACATAAAATGCCTGAGTTACCTAAATAGAGTCGCGACGGTTGTTTCGAGCAAAAGATAGTACGAGACTAGAAAACCAATTGAAAATCCCCTTTTCAAAGGAAGATGAACACCATGCAATGGAATTTACACCTGATTTTAAAAGCAAGCGCATGCTGCCTGACCGCAGTCTGCCTGACTCTGGGAAGTGCTAATCTGTTCGCCGACGAAAAAGGCGATAAAAAAGGCGACGAGAAAAAAGAAGCCGCCAAGAAAGAAGAACCCAAAAAAGAAGCTCCTAAAAAGGAAGAACCTAAGAAAGACGCTGCTAAGAAAGACGCAAAGCCAGCTCCTAAAAAAGAAGAGCCAAAGAAAGAAGCACCTAAGAAAGAAGAGCCCAAAAAGCCGGCTGTGACTGTGAAAACTCTGGTGACCAACCTGGAAAATCCCAGCGGACTTGCGATTCAGGACGGCACCGGCCATGTGTTTGTTGCCAGCCGCTATGGTATTTATCGTTACGATGCCAAAGGCAAAACCGTTGATCTGGAAATTGCCGGTTATCCGACAGACGTTTATGGTAAAGGACCTAAGTACAATGTTGGTCCTCTCGGCCTGGCATTCATGAGTAAAGATCAGCTGGTGGTTGGTGATGGCAGCCGTCCCGATGCGGAAGAATTGGTTCGCATCTATAAAGTCGGCGACAAGCCTGTTGCCAAATGGGTCAAAGAAGACACCGCCGTCCAGACTCTGGGCCCCATCAAAGCCAGTGACAAAAGCGCCAAAGGCGAAGGTAACTTCTACGGCGTTGCCATCGGTGGCGGAGACATCTTCATCACCTGTAATGGCGATGACACCAAAGGCTGGGTTTCCAAGTCCGTCATCAAAGATGGCAAAGCTGGTCCCCTGGAATTGACCATTGCAACCAAGGAAGCGACCAAGGTAGACGCTCCCGTCGCCATTACGTTCTCTCCTGATGGAAAAGAACTGGTGATCGGTCAGATGGGTGAAATGAATGTCGCCAACGATTCCCTGCTGACATTCTACGATCCCAAAACAGGGAAACTCACCAAGAGCCTGAAAACCGGCCTGAGTGATATCGCTGGTCTGGCTTACAGTCCTAAAACCAAAAAACTGTATGCCACTGATTTCTCCTGGGTTGATACCACCAAAGGAGGCCTGTTCGAGTTGAAAATCGAAGGCGATAAAGTGACTGCGGAAAAAGTGATCTCACTGGATAAACCAGCCGCCATCGCATTTGACAAAGAAGGCAATCTGTATTTGACCTCCTTTGGGACTCAAGGCAAAGATGCTGAAAAATCACCCGGTTCACTGGCAGTGATCAAGGCGGGGCTATAAAACGAGACGCTCATGATGCGGGTTGACTTCGCATGCAATCAGCCCGCATCGTTATTAAAAAAACTATTTTTCACCAATATTTTGAAGGTAAGTACAGACCAATGACAGTTCAAGTAATGCAGCCAGCTCCTGATTTTGCTTTGCAAGGTTATGATCGTTCCAGTGATTCTTTCAAGGATTACAAACTGGCAGATTTCAAAGGTAAATGGGTTTGCCTGTTTTTCTATCCTTTGGATTTCACATTCGTTTGCCCCACAGAATTAGTAGCATTTAACGATGCCATCGGCGAATTCGAATCGCGTAACTGTCAGGTTCTGACTGCCAGCACAGACAGCAAATACTCTCACAAGGGATGGTGCGACGCGGATCCTCAACTGGCAGATTTGAAATACCCCATGCTGGCCGATGGCACACATCAGCTTTCCAAAGATTACGGCGTTCTCAAAGAAGAAGCCGGTATCGCTCTGCGTGGAATTTTCCTGATCAATGAGGAAGGTGTCTGCCAATGGCTGGCGATTCACAGCTTGAGCGTGGGACGTAATGTGCAAGAAGTCATTCGCGTTCTCGATGCACTCCAGACAGGCGAAAATGTTCCCTGTAACTGGAAGAAAGGTGAAAAGACGCTCTAAGCAGTCTTCGCATCTCATCTAAAAGATTCAAAGCAGGGGGTTTCCGACAAGGGGCCTCCTGCTTTTTTTATAAGTTCAGTTCAGCATTCCGTTTGAAACCAATAATTGATTTCGCAGGAGATATTTTCCGTGACTTGGAAAGCCGCCGTTGATAGCCTAAGGTAAGAAATCAACACAGGCGATCATTTCTGTCGAGAGCAGCCCGCACTTAAATCATCAGAGGAGAATTCCGTTGAAGCGCTCATACCTTACGTCCTTACTCACGTTACTCGTTGTGGTTTTATTGAGTTCCGTGTTCTGTCTGGCAGCCGACACACAGGAAAAACTGTCCGTGCTGCTCATTGATGGGCAGAACAATCATAAATGGCAGCAGACCACACCGTTGCTCAAAAAGATTCTGGAAAATTCCGGTCGCTTTGACGTCGAAGTTTCTACCACGCCTGAAGCGATTCCTCGAAAACCGCGTGCGTCATCGGGGAAACTTTCGAAGGAAAATGCGAAATATGAAGACCAGCAACTCAAACGCTGGGAGGCCACTGTCGCCCGCATCAAACGCGAAGCACCAGTACAATGGAAAGCGTGGCGCCCCGATTTCAAAAAGTACGATGTCGTCGTCAGTAACTATAATGGCGAAAGCTGGCCCGACGAAGTGAAGCAGGCCTTCGATCATTATGTCGCTGCGGGCGGCAGCTTCGTGGTCGTGCATGCCGCCGACAACTCGTTTTCCGATTGGCCCGCCTACAACAAAATGATCGCCGTTGGCGGCTGGGGTGGTCGCGATGAAAAATCAGGTCCGATGCTGCGTTTACGCGATGATAAATGGACCAAAGATACGTCCGCCGGTCGAGGGGGCACGCATGGCACGAAGATTCCTGTTGTCGTCAAAGTTCGTAAACCCGAACATCCGATTGTGAAAGGGCTCCCTGTCGAGTGGATGCATCCGGCGGATGAAGTTTACGGCAAACTCCGCGGACCAGCAGAGAATGTGACTGTTCTGGCGACCGCTTATTCCGAACCGAGTGAACGCGGCACCGGCGAACACGAACCGATTATGATGACGATTGACTACGGCAAAGGCCGCGTGTTCCATACCACGCTGGGACATGATACGGTGGCTTTGCAGGGCACCGGTTTTCAGATCACCCTGCAGCGCGGCACCGAATGGGCGGCGACCGGGAAAGTGACACAGCCGATTCCCAAAGTCAAATGGAATGACAACGAGCCAACGGTTCAAGCACCCTGATTGGGGGCGCGAGAAACGGGTTCTGTCAGGGAAAAACGATGAGCAGCAGGTGAGATCAGTTAACTGGTTTCACCTGCTGCTATTTGTTTGCGCAGGCGAATGGCTTCCCGATGATTTTTACGTATTCGCAGATTGATCATTTCAACCGTCACGGAAAAGGCCATCGCAAAATAGATATACCCTTTAGGGACATGAATTCCAAAGCCTTCGATCATGAGCATCACGCCGACCATGATCAGAAACGAGAGTGCCAGAATTTTGATGGTGGGATGTTGATCGACAAAATCGCCAATCGATTTGGCAGCGAACAGCATCACGCCCACCGAAAGTATAATCGCAATCGCCATGATCGAGACATGGTCGGACAATCCGACGGCGGTAATCACGGAATCGAGTGAGAAGATAATATCCAGCATTCCAATCTGAACCAGCACGGAACCAAAAGTAGCTTGTGCTGCGGACGTTCCCGTTTCTTCATGCGCGACGCCTTCCAGACTGTTATGGATTTCATGAGTGGCTTTGGCCAGTAGGAACAGCCCGCCGCCAATCAGGATTAAATCACGGCCCGAGAATTCATACTCCAGCAGCGAAAACCAGGGCTCGGTCAGCCCCATCACCCAGGAGATCGAGAACAGCAGAACCAGCCGCGCGATCATTGCCAGACTCAGCCCCAGTCTCCGGGCGAGGTCTCGTTGCTTTTCAGGCAGCCGACCGACGAGAATGGAAATGAAAATAATGTTATCGATACCCAGCACGATTTCTAACGACGTCAATGTCGCCAACGCAATCCAGGCTTCAGGGCTGGCCAACCATTCAAACATTCTCACTCCAATCAACTAGGGTAAAATTCAATGCGTAGCGGATTATACACATCGAGACGGTTCTGAAAAGAAAGGGAACGGATTATGAGTTCGATTGGCTTAGCAAATTGCTGAATATCACAATCAAATTTGCAGAATCTCTCAGACACAGGCACATCACAAGTTTTCACCTCAATATTATGACGCAGTCGCACAGAACCGAAATCAGCCGCATAAAACAGAAAATATCCCGCGTATTGTATCCGATCACATGGAACAGGCCTGAGATGAACAGTGGGCATCGTGGAATCGAATTGAAACGCTTGAACTGCTTCCTTGGGTTGGATACGCAAATTGCTTACCAATCTGAAGAACAGAATCGCCCGCCGGTTCGTTTTTCGTTAGAATGGGATTCGGTTAATTCTGTCCCTTGATCATCAGGAATTCGAATCCCATGCAAAAACCGACCGTCGCTCTATTCGCTCCTCGAAATCGTTTGTCGCAGTCAGCCACTTTGTTGCTGGCGATGCTGTGCTTTGTGTTGTCTTTCGCTTTCGCATCTATTGTGCATGCCGGCGATGAGACCACAATCAAGCATTCGTTTCTGGGTGTAGGCAAGGCCAATCAGGCGGTGATTATCGACGAAGACGGGGCCGTGGAATGGAAGTTCGACATGCCGGCGAGCGACGGGTGGGTTTTACCGAACGGCAATGTTTTGCTGGCTTTGTATGGAACAAAGGAATTTCCCAACGGCAGCGTGGTCGAAGTCGATCGGAAAACGAAACAGATTCTGTTTCAGTATAAAGGTCGCCAGAAAGAGATCAGCACGGTGCAACCCTTGCCGGACGGCACGCTTCTCATTGCCGAGTTGGGGGCGGAGCCGCGCGCCATCGTCGTTAATCGTCGAGGCGATATATTGCTGACAACCCCGTTACAATGTCAGAAAAAAAACGTGCATATGCAAACCCGCATGCTGCGTGCCCTGCCGAATGGTAATTTCATCGCCCCGCATCTGCTCGACTTCGCCGTCAAGGAATATAACCCGGTCACCCGCGAGGTCGTTCAAGTCATCAAGACAGACGACCGGGGCCGCGATAAGCGAGACTGGCCTTTCACAGCCATTCGCCTGGAAAACGGCAACACCCTGATCTCTTGCACGAACGGGAACCGCATCATCGAAACGGACGCCGCCGGCAAGATTGTCTGGAGCGTGACGAATGAAGATCTGGGAGAGCCGCTGTTTCAAGATGCCTGCGGTGCGCAGAGATTACCTAACGGCAACACGGTGATTGCCAGCTATCGCGCCAAGGGAGATCAGGTGAAGTTATTCGAAGTCACACGGGATAAAAAAGTGGTCTGGCGTTACTCGGGAAGGCAGACCGGCTTTCACCATTTTCAAATCCTGACCACCAACGGCAAGCCGGTTAAAGAAAACACCTGGAAATAATCGCCGCGGGATTGCTGAGCAGGTACGAAGACCGCGCTTTTCTAAGAGGAACTGATCTGGGCCGTGCGATACTGGTTTGTGAGCTGATCTGGATTTTTATCTACCACGAAAATCACGAAATTAAGTTTAGATCATTTTGAATTTGAGGACAAAATGAAGACTGATCCAATCCCCGCTCGGCACGGATTCAACAACCCTGATCAATCACAAAGCAGCTAAAATCCGTTCGTGATTTTCGTGCCTTTCGTGGTAGAAAAGATTCAAAAAATGTCTCAGGTTAATATTGAGATGAGAGGAACAGCACAGTCGTGAAGTCAGAGGTCAGCGCATAAGAAAACCCCGGAATTGCGAAAATTGCGATTCCGGGGTTTTAAGTGGCGGGGACAGGATTCGAACAACCCCCTCAATCTTTGGATAAAACGGCATTTCAGGGAGCGGGCAACGCAGAATCCAGCGCACTTGCTGCAGGAGATGTCGTAATCGACTCCGAATTGGAACTCATTTTCAGAGCCTGGCCCGAACTTTCTGGCACTCTAAGAAAGCAGTTAGTCAATTTGATAAAAGAGAGTCAGTGAAGACGATATATCTTGAGTACTATGTTGTGATGATTCTGCTCCCCCATGTTCTATGCAGGGCATTAGTTCTATACACTCCCCCATCACCTTAACAGCCAAAGCCAGTTAGGTCGAACTTTTACGTACGGCGTAATTGATAGTATTTGCGTGTGGTTGTATGGTGGTGGACAAGCTGCAAATGTACATAGGGTCATTTCAAAAGGGTTTGGGACAGCTGTTCCCGATAAATTCGTTCTCGTCAAGGATACTGCCGAATTGGTTGGTGTCCCTAGGTATGACTAATCCAATTAGTCACAACACAATTACAAATCACGGGCAGGTTAGTCATTATATGGGGGGGGGAATGAGCACCGGTAGCGATTTCGACGAAATATTGAAAGCTGGAGAATCGGATACAGTAGAGTTCTTGTCAGCGGTGATTATGCCAAGGTTCGTTCAGACGATATGCGCTATGTCAAACAGTAAAGGCGGGACCATTTACATTGGTGTTGTAGATCCGTCTAAGGACTCGGATAATGATCAGGCTGAGGCCTGGATAATCAATATTAGGGGAGTCGAACCGAGGGATGTGCAAAATGTAGTTCAGAATCTTGAAAATCATTTCGATGATCCTCTCCCCGAAGTCGATGTAGAGCTGCTTGATGAACGAGGTTCACAGGGGCCAGTCGTTGTGGTCCACGTAAAACGATATTCTGGTACTCACCAAATTGCATTAAATGATCTGTCAATTTGGGAACGAAACAATGCTCAGAACGTATCTATCTCAAGGCGAGCCAGACCCATCCGCCCACGGGCCGTGATTATCCAGCAAGAGAACGAGGATGATCAGAACACATCCATCGAAACTCCACATGGGGACCCAAATTCCAACGATATAAACGAAGAGAGTGAAAATAGACCTGACAATTCGCGCCCACAACCAATAGCGTCCCCCTCGAATGTGGCCCGTCTTGGAAGTCGATCCATCATCCGCCGAGAAGCGTCTTCGAATGAGGTCGCGCTCAATGTTGATGGCTATACGCAAGTAATCGCAAATCTTCTTAAAAGTACCGATGACGACGAACGGATGTCCTTGGCGATCTTTGGTCATTGGGGGCGTGGAAAGACCTTCCTGGCAAAGAAAATAGCAGAACTCCTCGATTCAGATACTAAAAGTTCTCCAAAATACACAACGGTTCTCTTTAGTGCTTGGAGGTACCGCACAACACCTGAAGTCTGGGCCTACCTCTTTGAGCGATTCTTGCAGGAAGGCAAAAAGGAAAGCTTCTTGCTTCCGTTGCGAGCTTCTTTGGTTCGACATGGACCCTGGCCACTTATTTTTGCCATGTTTGGCTTGTTCCTGTCATTGTGGACAATGGGGGAGAGGGCGCAGCTGCTTCCCTCGCTCATCCAAGTTGTTGGAGTTAGCACGGTCGTTTATGGAGCGTTCCTTTACATTCGTTTCCGTTCTGTGACTTTTCGCTTGAAAAGCCTCTACAAGTTTGCGAGTCACTCTGACAAACTAGGTCTTCAGGCTGCAATCGGAGACGATCTTCGTGCACTACTTTTGGCTTGGTGCCGAAAGGACCCGAAGACATTCACTAAGAAGCACTTGGTTACCTTATTGTGGCCATACTTAATTTACATGACTGCCGCGCTAATGATTACATGGAAGCTCTGGCCCGTCATGGAGAAAACAAATTGGACGATTCCACTCATAGGAGAGTTTTCGAACGGTGTGAATATTTATTTTGGTTTAATGATCTACTCGGTCTGGTGTTTATTTTGGGTGGTTATCCCATACGTCCTCTATTTTTTTCCAAGAAAATCCACCGGCCGCGTCCTTTTGGTCGTTGATGACCTTGATCGATGCGAACCGATCCAGATGCTTGAAATTATTGAGTCAACAATGTTAATTCTAGATGATGAAGATGTTCACCAGCATCTTCAAGTCTGCATGCTCATTGACGAAAGCGCATTCTTCCACGCGTTAATCGACAAGTATGATCATCTTTTGAATATCGAGCATCTCGACCGCGAGCACCAGTATAGTCCAGCACGCATCTTTCGCGAAAATCTGGAAAAATTCTTTCTTATCCATCTGCGGCTCTCGGCATTGACGGATAATGAAATCGCAGAGGTCATGGAAGGCTACGTCCAGGAGCTTCGAGGGACTGACAAACCCGAATCCCATTTGCAACAAACACCAGTGGATACTGAGGTAACTGGCTCACCAGATACAGGTCAGACAGAACCCGCTAGGGATTCAGGACAAGCCGAAGCAGAAACTACTCTCGAAAGCGATTCGGTAATTGAACCAGAAGAAGCGGATGCAATCTTGGCTGCCGTGTATACACATCTGCTGAGTGGCGATGAGCGGGAAATGATCGGTCCCCGAACCCTGCGATGTCTCTTATTCCGTTACCAACTAGCACGAAACATCTTATCCAAACTCGGCACGCATCCTGAAGCAAGTCAACTTGCGGACGTCGTTGTTTCTATTTATGCGGGGACCATGAATTCCACTAATTTACAAACAATTGTTGAAAAGGTAGTAAGGCAAGTATCGTAGTTCTGGTCAAATCTTAGTTAGTCAAACATGCCAGCAAAGTAATGTTTATTTAAACAGATCATTTCAAAATTCCGGAAAACGGAAGTTCATCTTTCTTAGGTGATAACCATTGCCCTGATGTGCAAAAAATAGGCATAGACAAGCAGACGAACGGAGCACTCATTGATACAATCGGACACTAACTTCTATGACTGTTGTCTTACTAAAGGAACATCATAGTAGCGCTTGGGTTATGTATATCAGTAAGGTGATAATAGCTTAAGTATATACTGAATTAGGAGATATTTGGTGTCCGACCACATTCTGACGTCTAAACAACAGGAACAGATTAAAAATCGGGCTTTGGACACTGCATCATGGCGTGACGAGCAAAGCTTGGCGGGTCGGCGTAGAGTCGGTCTGGAATTGCGTAAGGTGATAGATCGTAGTGGTTTGCTTCAGGGGAAGACCATTGATCATCAACAAATTTGTGAATTGATAGGCCTTCAATGGCAGGTACAGAATCTAAACCCTATGCAAATGCCAAAGTTCCTGGGGCTCTATGCATATAAGGTTCATTTTTCTGGATTTCAAGGAACCCAAGCAGATCTGGCCGCCCTACGAAAAGAAGAGACGGGACACGATGGCTTCTATCCTGGAGCTGACCTAGCTGTTGTTAGTGAGGCAATTCGGCTGATGTCTTCAGAGTCGATAAAAGATCATGTCCAAGGAGCTGCAACCCTTCTTGAAGTTGATGGAGCCGGTCAAGCCTTGGTATCAGGATTCCTTCATCTGCTTCACCCAGACAAGTACGGACTAGTCAATACCCCCACGAAAGCTCCGTTCATTATAAATGGATGGTTGAATGTCACCGAGCAGCAAAGACGCATGGCACTCAAAAGTGCTACGATCATGTTCAGTGATTCGGAGGACGTATCAGCCAGAGTCTTTGGGAAGCTGTTTCGGTGGGAAGTGTTTTTGCAGGAAGTATATGTCCTTTGTAAGTTCAGTGACTATCATGAACTCGATCAATTCCTTTGGATGATGTCCACCGAACCCGAAGATGATGACGATAACCGGTTGGAAATAGCAATCGCTGCTATTCGTCCAGAAGACCTTGCTGCACGTATAGATGCCGAAAAAAAAGCGCGTCAGCTTATCGAAGACAATCTCGGGCATCTTACATCGGATCAGTTCGCAGAACTTTTTACGCTAATTAACACATGTGTTGGCAAGAAAGGTCTTGTTTACACTCGTTTCAGTCCGGGATTTGTTGGACATAACGCCAATCAGCTGATTGAACAAAGTGATGAGCTTAATCAATGGATCGAAGAGTTGTGGAAGGCTAAGGAAGAAGAGGTCCCTAACATATTAAGCCAGTTTTGGGAAAATAAAATCGCAGGAAGTGGCAGGTCTTTTCCGACGGCAATTCTCTATCTCCGAGACAAGGAGAAGGTAACCGGCCCACCAAATACACCTTGACGTGTATCGTATTCTGAATGTGTTTCAACCACTAGCATATTCAGGAGCGAAATCGATGCCCGCAGCCCAGCCACCACAACGTACCGACCAGCGGCGGAAT
>Ga0222668_1000436_pt1 | contig 26472 bp, 14 predicted proteins | sample AntAcemetagen728_FD_179823 | JGI IMG/M metagenome (GOLD analysis project Ga0222668, IMG submission 179823) | Saline water microbial communities from Ace Lake, Antarctica - #728 | ecosystem: Environmental > Aquatic > Non-marine Saline and Alkaline > Saline | place: Antarctica: Ace Lake... | reverse complement strand
TGAAACCTTTGAGCGAATAGGTAAAACGGTTAAATTGTCCAATCAAACAGGTGAGGGCATTTTGCCGCAAGATGAACTTGAAGGGTGGGTAGAAACGGGTCAGCATTTTTATGTGATATTGAAGTCAAGTAGTGGTTTGGTGATTCCAAAAGCTCAGGTGGATGTAGATGGTTTAAGGAAAGATTTGATGGCTTTAAATATTGAGCATTCGACAGATTTAGAGTGGGTTTGGTGATGAAAAACAAGGAATTAACAATATTTATTTCCAAAAAATAACTTGCTAATTCAAATGTTTATCCCTATATTACAATCCAAACTTTAAAAACCCATTATATGAAATCACCAATCACCAATCACCAATCACCAATCACCTAATCATCCTATTTTTGGGACTTTTTTTTATTAATCTTCAATCCGTTTTTGGTCAAACATTTGCCTTTGATAGTAAGGTAGTTGGTGATCCGCGAATAGCGGGAGATCATATGGGGCATCACGGAGGAAACGCTATTTTTGGTGACTATATGGTTGCTGGAGCGCATTTGGCCTCTAATACAACAGGAGGGGTAACTACACCTCAAGTGGGTGCGGTTTTTTTATATCATTGGAACGAGATTGCTTGCTCATGGGATCTTATTGATATTATATTCGCCGAATCCGCAATCGGTGTTTTGGACATTGAGTCAAATTCAGATTTTGGCAAATCTGTAGCTATTGAGAATGATTTGATCGCTATAGGAGCACCTGCAAATCACGGTGCTTTTGCGGATGAGGGCATGGTTTATATTTATAGAATAGTCGCTGATGTGGCCGTTTTTGTTGAGCGATTACAGCCCAGAAGAAATGATTTGTCTCTTGATAATGAGGTAGATGGTTTTTTTGGTGAGTCGCTAAAGATGCATGGCGAACAATTAATTATAGGTGCTCCAGGAGAGACTCAAGATGATGCGTTGGTTGCGGTTGCAGGGGCAGGCGCAGCGTATGTTTATCAATGGGTGTCAGGAAGTTTCACCTTCCGAGGTAAGTTAACGGCAGCTAATCGACAAGGAGGAGATGATTTTGGTAATGAAGTTTCGATTTTTGCGAATCATGCTGTTGTAGCCGCATTTCATGAGGATGAAAATGAATTTGAACTTGCAACCCTCTCTAATTCAGGCTCTATTTATGTCTATGAGTGTGACCCTATGTCTGGTATTTGGTCACAATCACAAAAAATAACGGCGTATGACCGATCAAGCGAAGATGATTATGGCTGTTCGGTGGACATGAGTCAAATGTACATTGTAGTAGGTTCACGGTTTGATGATGAAAATGTTGCAGGCACTGTGGCCCTTAACGCTGGTTCTGCCTATATATACAAATGGGACGATCTTTCAGGAAACTTTCTTTTTCAACAAAAAATTAATAATTTGGATAGAATGGCGCAAGATTTTTTCGGTAATCTTGTAGCTATCGATAATGAAAGTATTTTGATAGGTGCATTCGGTCAGGATTTTACTGACGTGGGTGTGGGTTTTATGCCTGAAGCCGGTGCTGCCTATTTATTCGAACTACTTGGAGGCACATGGACAGAAAGCCAAAAATTAGTGGCTTTCGATCGCGCGTCGTTAGATTATTTTGGCGAAGCAATTGCTATTAATGACCAACGAATAATGGTGGGTGCTTTTGGACAAGATTTAGACGTTGATGGAGCAGATTTTCAGTCTGAAGCCGGTGCTGTATATCTTTATGTCGCCGAAAATAAACCCATCATCAACGAAATTTTAAGTGATCAATTTGGTGCTTGTCTTGGTGTTCCAGTAAATTTAACGGTCAGCGGCGTCCTATACGACGCCTACGAATGGGAATGGCACGAAGGCTCTTGCGACGGCCCTGTTGTTGGCACGGGTGAAACGATTGAGGTTAACCCCACCGAAACTACAACCTATTGTGTACGCGCCCTTGGCTGTTTTAATTATGTAGAGGAAGTTGATTGTGAATGTGTAGAGGTTGAAGCTAAAACAGGAAATTGGCATCAAAAAACCACGGATGGTTTATACGAAACAGGCAGTGCCATTGCAACAGATAGTGAAGGTAACGTTTACATCACCGGTATTTATCAAGGTTATGCTGTTTTTGATGGCGGAGATAATGCAAATGTTACGGTGGATGCTGACCCTGCCTTTACATCTACGCTAAAATCCTATGTGGCAAAATATGACAACTGTGCCAATTTAATGTGGGTGGCGTATGCTACGGGCAATGGTGCGGATGATTATTCGTATGACATGGCGATACGCGAATCGGGTGATTATTTATTTATTGTGGGTGAATTTGAAAATCAAATTGTATTTAACCATGGCATTGGCGATTTTGGTTTTGGAGTAGGAGCAGTAACCACAACTCGAGCAGGTAAAAATGGGTATATCGCTCGTTTAAACATGACCAATGGAAAAGTAGATTATGTGGATGCTGTTTGGAGTGATGCCGCTAATTCTAACCTCACGGCCATTGCAATTAATGAAAATAACGGTAAAATTATCGTTGCAGGACAAACTTATAATACGGATGGACTAGAGAAAGTGTATATCCGTAAATATGTGCCTTCTTATTCTACCATAGGACCAAAACGGTTTCATTTGCAAAGCACCACTTTTAACGGTGCAATAGTTAATGCCATTGATTATGATGAAGATTCGCCGTTAGGCTCCGGAACATTTGGCTCATTTTGGCTTTTTGGTGATTTTAGAAGTTCTTTTAATATTCCATCCTACGGAGGTGCACCATTTGCTACGCTTAATGCTTCGGGGGCACAACGGGATGCTTTTGTCCTTAAATATTTGGATCACACAGGTGGTCCTGGCGCAATGACCGATAATCCAAACGGCGTCTTTCTTAAAAAAGGAAATATTAGTTATGGAGCAAGTACTAGCATGACGGGTATGGATATCGCCCTTGATAAAACAACAGGGAATGCTTTCATGACAGGGACAAAGAAGGGTGCTGTCACTAATACCTTTGGACTTTCAGGACATAATTTGTCAGCTTCTTTTGGACAAGAGACAAGCTATTTTTTAAGTATGCGTTTTGATGGAGGGATTGCGCCAGCCTCATTATCGGAAATTTGCAACGTAATTACTGCAAGAATGTCAAATTCATTTGGTGTAACCGTAGTAAATGAGAGTGCCTATTTTACAGGATATAGAACAGATAATGTTTTCTTTGATGCAGCAGATTTACCTGGAAGTACCTTAACATTTTCTGGGGTATTAGGTGATAATTTGTTATATGTAGTTTCATATAGTGTAGTTGATGGCTCTTATCAATGGTCTAATGGAACAACTAATCCTGCACCAGTTCCTTTACCACCTTTAGACCCTGAAAATGCTTATCATTATCCGGGAGCAATTGCTGCCGATAATTTAGGTCACTTATTCGTAACAGGTTCTTTTCAGGGTTATATGGGCTATATGTTGGGCGATCCAGCCAGCGGCAATTTGCATTATACGTCTAATGGAGGAAGTGTTTTTACTATGCGAGTTGACATTGAAGGGGCTGGCATAATGGCTATGCAAAAACCGGTTTTTGGTGATCCGGAGGGCAACGAAGATGGACAATCAGCAGTAGGTGATGAAACATTGCAATTGGTTCTATTCCCGAACCCAACGACAGGGAAAACGCAAATTAAATTATTAAATCACGACCCCGAAAAGACCTATACGATTAAGCTAATCGGCTTGGATGGTCGAGTTTTGTTAGAAGAACTTGTGGTTAATGGACAATTAGAGCTCGATTGTAGTGCTTTTGCAAATGGGATCTACACCGTATGGATCACGGATGAAACGGATAACTACAACGTCAAATTGGTTAAGACAAATTAAAAGCACCACTTTTTAAACGGATTATGCAACAATAGAGAGTTGACCTGCGTCTAATTACTTGAATTATCAAATGAAAAAAATATCTGTTATAGCATTGCTTTTCCTATCCTTTTTCGGATTTTCACAAGAGCTATGCAATAATGGGGTGGATGATGACTTAGACGGTTTAATTGATTTGAATGATCCGGAATGCGATTGTGATGGGTTAGAAGGTTTTAAAAGTTTAATTCCCAATGCTTCTTTTGAAGATACCTTATGTTGTCCAATAGACTTTACGTTTGATTGTGTGGATGACTGGATTCAGGCATCTTCTGGGACGTCAGATTATTTCAATTTATGTTACTTCCCTTTTATCTTTGGAATACCTCCAGAATTACCCCTGCCTTCTGGTGGAGACGCATATGTAGGGTTTGCTGAGTCTGCACCAACTTACCATGAGTATATCGGCACTTGTCTTGATAGCCCTCTTCTAGCTGGAAGTGAGTACGTTTTGAATTTATTTGTTGCATGGTCTTCAGGTGCTGCTCCTCTTAGCCTAAATATTTATGGGACTTCAAATTGCTTTGAATTACCATGGGTAGGGTTAGATTGTCCTATTGGAATTGGTGAATGGGAATTATTAGATTTTGAGCCAATTGTTTTACCAACAGATGGATCTTGGCAAGAAATCACACTGATTTTCTCCCCGTTGGCAAATATTGAAGCAATTGCTATCGGTGGCCCTTGTGGTTTGGTTGTGGCTGATGGTTACTACTACCTAGACGGCCTAACCCTCGTCTCCGAAGACCACTTCACCGAAATTACCCGCACAGGTGATTGGTGCGACGGCGATTTACAACTTTCCACCGGAATTGACACCATAGGCGGCACATGGCAATGGTATAAAAACGGCATAGCCTTGGTGGGTGAAACAGGTGAAAGCGTTAATGTAAACGATTACGGAATGGGCACCTATACCGCCGAATATTCGATTGGTGGCCAATGTTTGCGTTTATCACATGCTGTGTTTTTTACAGATGCATTAGATGCCGATTTTACGGCAGAAAATGTTTGTTTTGGAGAATCAATTGATTTTGCAAATACAAGTATAATTCCAGAAGGCGGCGGTCCCACGTGGCAATGGAATTTTGGCGACGGCGGAACTTCCACGGCTGAAAACCCAAGTCATACCTATGGCACACCAGGTACCTATACCGTTGAACTAATTGGTGTCAATGATTTATCATGCAATGATACCACAAGCTACGAAGTCACCGTTTATGAATTGCCAACCGTAGATTTTGAATTTTCAGGAGGGTGTATTATTAACCCCGTTTCTTTTACTGATCTTTCAACAGCGCCAGATGAAATTATAAGTTGGAGCTGGAATTTTGGTGATGGCGGAACGTCCACAGCAGAAAATCCAACACACACCTACGGCACAATTGGCACTTATACGGTAACACTTACCGTAAGCACAGAAAATGGTTGCAGTTCTTCTGCAACGCTCCCAATCACCATGACCAATGGTTTACCTCTTGAACTCGTCATTAATGAACCAACGTGTTTTGGTTTTTCAGATGGGTCTATTGTAGTAACGGTTGAAGATCCTCTAGGAGAAGTTGTTTTCACCATCAAAGATGCAGACGGAACAATCCTCAATATTGACAATAGCAATGTGGCTAATACGCTGCCCACAGGTTGGTATTATATCGAAGTTGAAGATGAATCGGAATGTGCAGGAAAAGATTCCGTTTTCCTCAACCAACCCGATCAACTGGATCTTGATTTAACAACAAATGATCCACTATGTTATGGAGACAATACCGGTTGGGCACGAGTAGATTCGGTGTACAATGCAACAGGCAGCTATGCTGCACTAGATTATAATTGGAATCCCAATCCAGCAAACAACAATGGCTTAGGTGCCGATTCGACATGGAACCTCACAGCAGGCGATTATCTGCTCACCATCAATGACGAAAACGGATGCAGTCGCAGCTTTAATTTTACAATCAACCAACCCGATTCCTTGTACTTTACCGAATTTGGTTATGAACCAGCCTATTGCCGTTTATACGATTATCAAAGTGGGAACGGCGTCGTAAAAGGCGCAGCTGCAGGCGGCACCCCCGATTATACCTATACGTGGAAAAACACCGACACCGGCGAAGAAACCCCCAGCACCACGTGGGGCGGTCTCAACCCCGGGAATTATGAATTTACCGCAACAGACAATAAGGGATGCGTGCTCATAAAATCCCTCTTTTTAGATTCACTCAACCCCCTTGCGGACTTTACAATCACCTCCATCCAACTCAATGCTGACAACAAAGGCACGGCACCCGTAGAAGTTGTTTTTGAAAACCAATCCGAAAACTTTGCCAACCCCAATAATCCGCTTGCGGACACCACCTTTTTTTGGAACCTCAATCATCCGCAAAACGATTGGCAACTGAGCACCAGTTATTTTGAAACCTTTGATACCACCTACCAAGCCAGAGGAGATTCCTACGAAGTAGAAGTCTGTTTAGTTGCCATGAATAAAAACGGTTGCACCGATACAACATGTAAAATCATTATCATTTTTGAACCCATTGCTTTTGCCAACATCAACATCTTCTCCCCCAACAACGACGGTAAAAATGACGTGTTTACCTTTGATTATAAAGCCGCATCAATCGCAGAATTCAATTGCATCATCACCAATCGCTGGGGCGAAGTTGTGGGCGAAATTACTACCATCAATGGCTTTTGGGATGGCACCAACCAACAAGGAAACAATTGCACTAACGGGGTTTATTTTTATACCTATACGGCAGTGACGGATGATGGCACCAAACTCAAAGGGCAAGGCACTTTAGAATTGGTGGGGAGGTAGGTTGAAGATGCAAGACAAAAGATCGAAGACAGAAGACTACTTTCTAATGACCAATCACCAAACCCATTGCCTTCTGCCTCTTGCCTAAAAAAGACGCAAGACAAAAGATTAAAGACGCAAGACAAGTTTCTCTCAGCTAAGCCGAGACCAATTACCAATCACTAAAGATCCTCATACATTGCACTGTTGCTCACCGTCCATTCGAGTGTTTGCGTTAGGGATTGGAGCAATTGTTGGAGCACTCCTGACGCTCGGTCAGGATGCGACTGCGTAAAGCCCGACCCTGACCGAGCGACCTGTCTAGCCCGAGCGACCTGTCTAGCCCGAGCGCAGCGAGCGTCTGGAAGCGAGCATCTGAAAGCGAGCGTTTGGGGAACGCCCAAAAAAAAGGGAATTAATTTATTAAAAGAGCCTGTCTGTTCTATTTAATCGGAATCTCAAACCAAATTTTCACATTGGTTTTATCCGGTTCTTTACTGGCATAATTTCCAATTTTATAGAGTGCGGCTTGAATGGTAGTTTCGCCTTTAAAGACCTTGTTTTCATACGTAAATTTGATTGTTTCTTTACGTTCAATGTCTCTTATTTTCATGAGACCGGTCATGCTGTATTCTCCGTTTTCTTGCTTAAACGAGACACTTTTAAACAACATTGTTGGATAGGTCGCTGCATCAAAATAATCTGCTGATTTTAGATGCTCATCCCGTTTTGGAATACCTGTATCAATTGTTTTAACATCAACCGAGCCCGAGATTTTCGATTGTGCAAGATTTTCGGTATTAAAAAGAATCGTTGCTTTCAATCCACCCACAGTGCCTTTCGTGTTTTGCATATCGGCTAAAAAAGAGATCTTAACTCCTGCAAAATTTATTGTTAAGCTTTGTGAAAGTCCCAAAAAAGGTAAAAGCAGTAGGGCGAATAGTATAGTTGTCTTTTTTATCATGGTTCTTGAAGTTTAAGTTAAGCTTAAAAACCAAATATACCGAATAATTAGATGTTGAAACACATAATGACATGTTAAAGAATTGTTAATGATTAGTTGAGTTAGATGATGATTTGATAAACGTGCGATAACGTCAAACGAAGTCCCTATACTGATCTTTGCAATTACAGCTTTCGGCATGGATTCTTTTTATTTTATTATCGTACTCGCTCTAATATTGCTAGCTATATCCGACTTAGTGGTAGGCGTGAGTAATGATGCGGTTAATTTTTTAAATTCTGCCTTTGGATCAAAAGTTGCCCAAAAAAAAACGATTTTAACCGTTGCTGCGGTGGGAATTCTTTTAGGCGCACTTTCATCAAGTGGGATGATGGAAATAGCTCGAAAAGGAATTTTTAATCCTGCTTTATTTTCATTTGCAGACATCATGACGATTTTTTTGGCCGTGATGATCACCGATATCCTTCTGCTCGATTTGTTCAACACATTTGGCTTACCAACGAGTACCACCGTTTCCATAATGTTTGAACTTTTGGGAGCGGCTTTTTTGGTGGCTTGCATAAAAATTATCCGCAGCGAAGGGGATTTCAGTGAATTAGGAGATTATTTGAATGGTGCCAATGCGCTTATTATCATTTTAGGGATTTTTCTATCCGTTTTTATTGCATTTACCATTGGCTTTATCGTTCAGTTTATTTCTCGTTTACTATTCAGTTTTAAGTTGGCTCGTAAACGCAAAACAATCGCACCACTTTTTGGCGGCATAGCCATCACAACGATCTTTTATTTTTTGTTAATCAAGGGAATGAAGGGGGGTTTAATTCTTTCCGAAGAAGTGAGTGACACGATTTTATCAAATGCGTTGCCACTGATAAGTATAATTGGTTTATTGATTATAGGAATCTGTTATGGATTGTCCTATCTCTTCAAAATTGACATTCTAAAACTTGTTGTGCTTTTCGGTACATTCTCACTAGCCATGGCTTTTGCGGGAAATGATTTAGTTAATTTTATTGGGGTGCCTATTGCGGGACTTCAGGCCTATGGTATTTATAAAAACGCTGCTCTACCTGCTGATGAGTTGGGCATGAGTGTTTTGGGAGATCAAATTCAAACCAGTGTTTGGTTGCTTTTTGCAGCCGGATTGATAATGATTATCGCCCTTCGATTTTCTAAAAAAGCGCAAAGCGTTACGGATACGGAATTAAATTTGGCCAGACAATCCAACGGAAATGAGCGGTTTAAGCCTAATTATATTGCGCGAGTAGCGGTAAGGGGAGGGATAAGAATAGGCGGTATCACGCAGCGTTTTGTTGGGGTGAAAACGCAGCATAAAATTCAACAAAAGTTTACGCAAAATACAACAAAAGAGGTTGATGTGGCGGATCAACCTGCATTTGACCTTGTTCGTGCATCTGTTAATTTAATGGTGGCCAGCATACTTATTGCTTTTGCCACCTCATTTAAGTTGCCACTATCAACAACCTACGTTTCTTTTATGGTTGCAATGGGCACATCATTGGCCGATAGGGCGTGGACCAGAGATTCAGCCGTTTATAGGGTGGCGGGTGTTATTCACGTGATTACAGGTTGGCTATTGACAGCGGTAATTGCTTTTACTGGAGCGGCGGTGTTGGCACTCTTCATTCATTTTGGAGGTATGGTAGCGATAACCGGTTTACTTATTTTAACGGTCATGTTGATGATTCGCAGTCATGTTTTTCATAAAAAGCGAGAAGAAAAATATGTTCATCCACTACTCGTATCATACGCCAAATCGAGTATCAGTGAGCATGATGTGTTGGATGAAACGAAGTATCGCATTTCCATCACCTTATTTAAGGTAAGTTGCACTCTAAATGACCTTGTTCGAGGCTTAGAAAAAGAAGATCTGCGCATTCTTAAGAAGGCAGAGGCTGATATTCGGACGAATGAGCAAGAATATTCGGCACTTTTAAAAACGTTTCAAGGCTATTTACAACGCGTAAAAAGTGCTGAATCGGGAGTGCTAAAATTTTATCTGCACGCGCTTAATGATCTCGAGCGCCTCTTGCAAATTTCCGCAAAAAACGCGCATGTTATTTCATCTCACATTCGAAATTTACATCAACCATTTCAAAAGGATGATCTTCATATTTTGGAGAATTTAACGACTCAAATGGCTGCTTTTTTATTGGAAATGTCAGATCAGATTTTGACCGAAATTCAATTGGAACGGATCCAAATAAACGGGAGAAAGCATGCGCTTCGTCGAATTTTAGACGATATTGAAACCAATCATTTACTCCAACTATCTGCTGAAAATAAGCAGTCAAAAAATCGGCAATTATTTGTAACCATCCTATTGTCTTACCGTGAAACTTTATTTCTTTTGGATCAAGTCCAGCACCTTCTAGACCAACTTGGTGATGAGGCGCCAGCGAAAGTTGATTCATTTCAAAAAAAGAAGTCTACAAAAATGAATTAATACACGATCAGTTTCTCGAGTTGACCGCCTTCATCCACGACAAAATACATTCCAGGATTAAGTGAAGAAATGTCAATAAGAATCGATTGAATTTCTGATAGCACTTCCGTGTGGATCAATTGACCATTCACGCTAAAAATTCGGATTGATTGTGATTGATTTGTTGTATAACGTACTGTAATATTTTCGTTGGCAGGATTAGGGTAAAGCGCAAATTGCGAGTCGGTTTCGCTCACTTCTACAATGCCCACAGGTAAGCCATTTTCTGAATTAAAGGTGGGAGTTAAGTAATCAAATTCGCCAATCCCGTTCGGATATCTACCATAGGTGATATCTTCAAACTGTTCGTTAAAATCGATTTGATCCACGACTTGCTCGCTGGCGTCGGACAAGGTCAAAATTTCTCCTCCTGCTGATAGTTTAAAATTGGTGTGCAAACCGCTCAGGTGTGCGCTATCACTATCTGCCCACAAGATGAGGTATTCACCGGGACCGATTGTCACATTTGGAAAGGTCCATTTACTCAAATTGTCTGCGTTATCTGAAAGGTGATAGCCCATTAAGGCAATATTCTCATCTGAATTATTATAAAGCTCAATCCAATCATCAAAATCACCATCTTCATCCGGAGAAATGGGTGCATTATCGGCACTCAATTCATTTATGACCAATCCTTTTCTGGGACTAATGGTGTAATATTCATAAGCAGCCCGAACAGGAGAAAATTTACCTGCATTCGCATTTTCGGCGTAAATATAATAATCAAGATTTGTTCCTAAAATTGGAATAGATGCACCATATACTCCGTCTCCAGCAGCACCATCATCATGGGCTCCGTCGTCAAACATGGTGACATATATAAAACTATCAAATTCATTATACCGATAGGCTAATTGCACCGCATTTGCATCTATTATATTTCCAGTAATCGATACTGTCGAGTAGGCTTCTGGTTCTGCTGGAAAATGAGATATCGCGCTTATCGTAGGTTGCAAATAATTGAATTCGGTTAAACCATTGATATACGTGTCGCGTGCTTCCATCAATTCTTCTAGTCCTGGTCTTAGATCAAACCAAAAACCTACATTATCGTATAAATTACTCGTGAATTGTGCGTACGTATAAGGATTGTATGGCTCGTCTGCTACATATTCATTAATCAAGTCTTGCATAGTTTCTGCACGTTCTAAATAATAACCATTACTCATATTTTCATTCATGATTGTTTTGTAATGTGCAACATACATTTTTCGATAGCGCGGGTTTGAAAGGAGTTGCGCAATGAGCGGACGAAAATCAAAAGCTGCCTCGTGTAAAAATGGATCTTGATTTTGTAAAGCGGGTAAGCCGAGAGGCAATAAATTCGTTCCGTTCCATAACAAGCCCCCAAAAGACATGTTGACATCCCATAAGATGATGCTCCATTTTCCATTGGGCATCTGGTAGAAATAGAAATTGTGTGCGAAAGCCGTATAGCCGTCATTGTGAACGAAGGCACTGCTGAGAGCCAAAAACCATAAAGCGCGATCTACATCAAGGTAGTCTTCAATTGTTGCTGGTTCAAATTCAAGTTCATACGTAAAGTCTTGCAAAGCTTTTAATCCAAATTCTGATTTCATGTCGTAGAGCGTGTCATAAGCCATAGAATCAGGTTGGAACGCTAAGTTCGAATTATCGCCGTAAATGTCGAATGAGATAGGATCACATTTAAAAAATGGATTTGAGCTAGAGCCATAAAATTGATTTAAATATTCATTGTCTATGGATTCGGTATTGGTGTAAATACCACGGTATTCGTCATTGATATAAAGTTCGACAAAATTTGCCCGCGGACAATCCATATAGCGGTTGGCTATTTCATAGGTCAATGCTTCACGCACCATACTTGGGTCAGTAAAACAGTTCGCCAATTTGATTTTATCTTTTCCTTGATATTCTTGTCCTGGGATGGTATAATTGAGGTCGATATTGAAGGGGTTTTTATTGCTCGTTGTATCCATGGAGCTATTGCCTTTATAACGGACTCCGCAACTGTCGAAAAATTCACCGTTGATGTAAACCTCCGCCAAAATTCGTTCAGTACCACTTCCTGTTCCTATTCCGAGACTTGCGAGTGAATCCAATTGATGATCCCAATCCTCATCAAAGAAATTGATGTCTATTCGTTGTACAACGGTTATATCAAAAAAGCCTTGAGAAAAGCCAGATGTCCCAATTAGGGCAATAAAAAGGATAAAAATAGGACGCATATTCTAAAATTAGATACGACCAAGTTAATAATTTCTTAATACGAAAGCAAATATTACCAAAAGGTTAAGCTCAACATATTTTAACACATTACTGCACAATAAATTTGGCTTGTTCGACACGCTCGTCTACAACTAATCTGATAATGTAGGTGCCAGCACTCAGGTGTTCAACCGTGATTTGGCTTGGATCATCTGCAATGCCGACCAATTCACCACTAAGGTTGTAAATCTGAATGGATTGGAGCGATCCGTTGATATTACCAATAGATATAAATTGACTAGTTGGATTCGGATAAATGGTCCATGTGAGTGGTTTGTCTATTTCCTCCCAACCTGTGGTCTGAAGTGCTTTAATAACACAGCGATAAGCATTGATTTTTCCCGTGCCCCACTTGGTGCTTCCTTCAACTGGAATTTCACCCGTATAGTCATCTTCTCTCGCTGTCTGTTGAATGATAATTTTTACTTGCCAAGGCGATAAATAAGGATTTGCCTCTAAAATTAAAGCTGCTATTCCCGCAACAACTGGCGACGACATGGATGTACCGCTCAGACGTGCAAAAGGATAATCACGTCCTTCGAAGGTTACAGAAACGGCTTCCACAAATGCGTTATCTGTATAAGATGAGATGGAGGACGCTACGGAAACACCAGGGGCTGAGATGTCTGGCTTCATGGTTTCATCCATCAGTGGGCCATAACTTGAAAAACTTGCCGGTCCTCCTCCAATTTCTGTTCCGCCACCTGTTAAATAGGATGCCGAATAAGCGGCGACTGAAATGGCAGACTCGGTGCAAGCAGGAACACCAATTCCGTAAAAATGATCGCCTGCAGTTGTACCAGCGCCAAACGCTTGAAATTCCATCCCCCAATTTCCGACATCCGTTGTCGTTTCTGTCACATTCCAATAGTGCACGGTTCCTTCCAGTGCCGTTGATTTAAGAATAATTTTATAGCCAAGGTCATGTTTTTTGACCCTTAAACGCACCTGCGGTCGATTATTTGTTGGATAGGCGGCATCCATTGAAAGGTTGTAAAAAATGGTATCAGTTGTTGCAGGAATGACGAGGAAGGTATCAATGTATGTATCCGTATCAAGTGTCGAATAATTTGGACTTTCAATCAAGAGCGTATTTGAACCATTAAGAACTTGAATGCCTGCCGAAAAGGAACCATCTATATCGCCCCATCCGTGAATGCTTTGTCCCCATAAAGTGGCCAATGCTCCCGTGTAAAAACGTATTTGTGTCCGCAAGGTATCACCCGAAAATTCTTTCTTGATATGAAAATCAACGTCTCCATTATTCCCCCCTGATGTGACGAAGACCACGCCGAGTGATGAGAAATCATTGAGCGCTTGACTCAGTAAAGACGTTCCGTCCATAGCGCCTAAATGATAAAGTCCCCAACTCATATTGATGACCAACCGTTTCGATTCAGATAGCGATTTTTGATACATCCAATCCCAGGCATCTAAAACGGCCGCTTCATCTACCAAAAAAGTTGTAAATAAAAATTGCGACTCAAAGGCCATCCCGCGAAAGGGTGTTCCTGCGCCGCATCCACCAGCTATTCCGGCTACGTGACCGCCGTGCAATGCATAAGAGTAGATATTTGCTGTGTCTGATTTTGCGTCCAACAAGGCGGCAACACTCGCATATTCGGTTCCATACCCATAGTCAACAGGTGCCGGTCCACTCATTTTAAATTGATCCCAAGCGGCAAGTATCCGCGTTTCAGTTAAACTTGTATCGTAATACATAGGATGCGTATAATCAAATCCCCAATCCGTAATGCCGATTAGGACATCTTTTCCTGTATATGCCTGTGGTAAACCAATTCCCTGATGAACACTGTCTGTGCGGGTGTCGTAGACAACTTTGTTTAATTCGGGTTTTATCTTTCCTGCGAGTTGAATGTAGCTAATTCCAGGAAGTGTCTCAATCAGATTCAAAGACGAAAGCGGAATCTTTAGGCTCAGTATTGCATTCATTTTGGCACCCACAATACAACCCAAGTCAGTTAAAACGTCTTCGTTAAAATCGCTGTTCGCTTCTGCTAAAAAAGCCATATAGGTTTCCCCGTGGATTGTACGGAGCGGAAAGCGTTGTTTCATTTCCGGCGTAAGCACCCCGCCATTTTCCTTAAGGGTTCTCTTAAATTCTAATAAATCAGCTTTGCAATTATTGGATAAATGAACTTGCGCACCAAGCGTGAGAACAAGAAAGAAGGATAGAATGGAAAGAGTATATTTCATAATACGAATGTTCGAACCTTCTAAAGGTAAACAATTTTTTTCTTGGCATGGGGTTTGAATCTACAACCAAAAAAACACAGATGAAAAAACGACTACTCTTTTTATTCATTCTTAGTTCGGCATTGGGGTTTGCGCAAAAATGTGAGCCCAAAGTGTACCGGAGCCTATCATACGCTTTACAATATCCTGATGAGGTTCGAATTTTAGATTTAAGTGAACAAGATTTATCTACATTGGATTGGGAAATCCGAAAATTAGTGAATCTAGAAGAGCTCAATCTTTCGCACAATCAATTAAAAGAAATTCCGTGGGAAATTCGTTATCTCACACAGTTGAAGAAATTGGATATTTCACACAATAATTTGCAAGCGTTGCCTTGGGAGATTCGTTATCTATTGAATCTTAAGAATTTGGATGTTAGCCATAATGACTTGGAAGAATTACCTTGGGAAATTCGTTATCTTGAAAACCTGAATGATATAGATTGTTCACATAATAATTTGGCTGAAATTCCATGGCAAATTAGATATCTCGCGAAGTTAAGAAAAATGGATTTTTCGCAGAATAAATTAAGTGCTGTTCCATGGGAGATTCGCTATTTAGAAAACTTGAAAAAGGTCGACTTTTCGGATAATAATATTGGACAAATTCCATGGCAAATGCGTTACCTCGTTTCTTTAAAGGATATGGATTTTTCTGATAATAATTTAACTGAAATCCCTTGGGAAATCAGATATCTTCTAAACTTAGAAAAATTGGATATTTCAAAAAATGAAATAAAATCATTACCATGGCAAATAGGAGATTGCAAAGCGTTGCGGAAACTTGATATTCGCAAGACTCACATAGAAGTTTTGCCATTCGAATTGAGTAAATGCCCCTATTTGAAAATTCTGCATTAATCCGAAAAGAATACGCTGTTTGGCGTATTTTTTATTGAAAGAGTACTCTTTATATTTGATCCAAAAAAAAGGGCATGAATTTAAAAATTGGGATTAAATTGTTACTGGTGCTTTGTTCATTCAATTTAGTTGGACAAGTTTCTTTTCAAGAGTTTAAAGCGACGTATACACCAAATTCTGAAAAGCTTGCGCCAGATTGGGATCCTGTAAAAACATACAATGAACTCAGCGAAGACCTTTATGGCGCGGCATTCTTATTTCTACTCGGAGAAATGGAGTCGGACGCAAGTCTACAAAAGAATATCGTAGGTATTTTAACAAGTGCAGACCGTGCCAAAGTAGCAAAAGGCATAGAGCAGCTTTCAACTGCGGATGCGATAACCCTTCTTAGTCAAATTAAAGATGAATGGGTTATTGAAATTGCTTGGTTTTTAGATCAAAACACCTATCACCGATTGGCGCCTAATGTGCCTGCAATTGCTGCCTATAGGCCCAAGAATCCGAATGGTTTTTTTCAGCGAGAGAGAGGGTTGTTTATGCCCGTTTATGCAGGTATTGGGCCAGACTTGTCTTATTCTCGTTTAAAGGGACTCAATACGTATGTAACTGCGTACAACAATTGGCCCAACAAAATTGGTCCCGAAGGTGTGGTGTATAATTTGTCTGAACCTTTGGATAAGGTGTCAGGATTTAAGGGTTTTCATCTCGTTGCAGGATTCAAAATGGGATCGTCTTATTATTTAGATTTGGGCTATCAAAACAGGTCAACAGTGGCGAGGGGTGGAGGTACTTCTCCTGATAATTGGAACAAAGCGATCAAGTTTTCAATGCATACATTTGATGTTGATTTGATGCGCATGTCGTCGCCTGGATTCATCTCTTTTGCTAGGGGGTTTGGTCTTCAATATTCGCTTGGTACCGTAAGAGATAAAGCAGCGTTTGGATCCACAAAATCCGACTTTCAAGTGGTGGGTGACAAGGTCTCAAATTTTGGAATAAAATATAAAATAGGTGCGTTTGTGAATCCTTCAAATTTGCCAATAGTGGTTGGTATATTTCCATATGTACAAGTTAATTTTACCAAATTTGATTTTAGTTCTATCGAAGCTGCTAAGCCCCAATTAGGTTTTGGAGGGGGTGATCCTGCAGATCTAAAATCAACAGGCGCTAATATTGGATTACAGCTGACCGTTGCTTACAAATTCGGGAAAGTTCCCGTTCAAAAAGAATATATTGATTTCGATCAAGAGGTAATAACCGCTATGGATCCTCATTTAAATACAAAATACAGCGAACTTGCTCCACGAGTGAGTCCGGATGGTAAAACCATGTATTTTGTTCGTGGAGATCATCCGATTAATTCGTTGGGATCTCTAAATACACAGGATGTTTGGGTAAGTGATATTTCAAATGGACTTGAAAATGCAACTGCCGTTCATATGCAAGCTCCATTTAACACCGATCAATATAACAATGTTATGGGTGTCAGTCCTGATGAAAACACGTTAATGATTAACGGAGCAGTTATAGATGGTGTAAAAGGGAGAGGTTATTCAATGATTGAGCGAACCGAGACGGGATGGAGCGCACCTGTCGCATTGGATATCGAAGGTTATAGAGAAATGTCATTGGGTAATTATGCAAGTATGTATTGGACACAAGACGGTAAGCATTTAATGCTCAGTTTTTCTGAGAGTAAAGATGTTCAAATGCAAGATTTATATGTTTCGCATCTTCAAGAAAATGGATCTTGGTCGCGACCGGCAAATCTAGGTAACACAATCAATACAACAGTTGGTGAGCATTCTCCGTTTTTAGCGTCTGATGGCACTACACTTTATTTTTCGTCAAACCGTGACGGAGGTGAAGGCGATTATGATATTTGGATGTCAAAACGATTAGATGATTCGTGGACAAATTGGAGTGCACCAGTGAATATGGGTACAACAATTAATACGGAAGATTTTGAGGCCTATTATACGATTGATGCACGTGGTGAATATGCGTATATGGTTTCAGCAAATAATTCGATTGGTGAAGAAGATATCATTCGTGTTGAACTTACTGAAAAACAGAAACCTAACCCTGTTGTTTTAATTTCAGGTACGGTGTTAAACGCTACTACAAATAAGCCGTTATCCGCTACTATTTCATACAATGGATTAACAGATGGTAAAAATTATGGTTTCGCCCGAACGAATCCGGCTACGGGTGAATATAAAATGGTTTTACCTTACGGCGTGAAATACGATTTTACAGCCATTGCTGATAATTTTGTTGGCATTTCTGAAACAATCGATCTTACAGCGGTTGGTGCCTATCAAGAAATAAGTAAAGATTTATTTTTGGTGCCATTGACGGTTGGTTCGGTTGTAAGATTAAATAATATTTTCTTTGATTTTGGCGCTTCTACATTGAAAGAAGAATCGTATAGTGAACTAAATCGTTTGGTTAAATTACTCAATGAAAATCCAGCAATGAAAGTAGAGTTAGGGGGGCATACGGATGATGTTGGAAATGCTGAAACAAATAAAAAATTGTCACAAAATAGAGCGAATGCATGTAAGGCCTATTTGATCAGTAAGGGAATTGATGAAGGTCGACTAGTGGCTGTAGGGTATGGAAAAGAGCAACCCGTTGCAGCGAATAGCACAGAAGAAGGGAAAGCTAAAAATAGAAGAGTTGAATTTAAAATTTTAGGTGTGTAAACTAAATATAATAAACTTTTTAAGCATGATAAAAGCGAATTGCGTGGACAAGCAGTTCGCTTTTTTTAACCCATCCACAAAAATTGAGCAAGGCCAAATAAAGCACTTATTCCAATCCAAACAATCATATTAACTTTGAATCGATACAATGCAATAAAAGAAATAATAATCCATCCCAACGTGATGAAATTGAGCGCGTCAAAACTCAGTTCTTTTGGAAATAAAACGGCTTTTCCTAAATAAATGGTAAGGTTAAGGATTACACCTACAACAGCTGCGGTGACAATACTTAATGCTTTTTTAATGGTTTCATTTTCACGCGATCGCTCAATAAGAGGGGCGCCCACAAAAATGAAGAGGAAACAGGGTATAAATGTAAAAATTGTCGTTGCTACAAGTCCAATGGAGCCAAAAAGTAAGGATCCGCCCGAATGGTTGAAACCTGCCATAAATCCTACAAAAACTAAAACCATCACCAAAGGGCCCGGAGTCGTTTCACCTAAGGCCAATCCATCAATCATTTGAAGTTCGCTTAACCAATTTAATTGTTCAACACTGACTTGAGCAACGTATGGCAATACTGCATAGGCTCCGCCAAAAGTAATGAAGGCCGCCTTGGTGAAAAAGAAGGCAAGTTCACGCCAAAAAGCAAAGTCTTGCGTAAAATAGTAGAAGAGAATCAAGGGCAATAACCAACACAAAAAAGCAATTGTAATTTGTTTCAAAAGGCGGCTAATCTTAAAACCTGAATCAGGTAAAACAGAAAGGTCATTGATATAATAATTGGTTTCATCTTGTGCTTGTTGCATCTTTGCTGCTGCAGTTTGCGTAAAAAGTTGGGGCATTACTTTTCGAGAAATATAAGCAAGGATCAATGCTCCAATAATCAAATAGGGAAAAGGAACATTCAAAAAGAAGATGCAAATAAACGACAACACCGCAACAATCAAGTGAAAAGAGGTGAGCAGTGATTTTTTACCAATCTTGATCAGTGCTAAAATGACAATGGCAATGACTGCTGGCTTGAGTCCTTCGAAAAGAGCGTAAACCCAAGGTATTTCACCAAAACTAACGTAAAGTACGGCTAGTCCTAACAATATAAACATGGATGGCAAAATGAAAAAGATGCCAGCTACTAGTCCCCCCTTTGTGCCGTGCAACAGCCATCCGGTATAGGTTGCTAATTGCTGTGCTTCCGGTCCGGGTAAAATCATAGTAAAATTTAGCGCATGTAAAAACCGACTGTCCGAAATCCATTTCTTCTTCTCCACTAAAAATTCATGCATGATCGCGATTTGGCCAGCTGGCCCGCCAAAACTGATAAAACCAAGTTTTAACCAAAACCAAAATGCTTCTTTGAATGAGGGGGTTGTAGGGTTCTTGTTTCTCTCCATTTAATCTTAAACTGAATTATACTTTGCCTCTAAGGTCGTTATTTTTGTGCAATAGGCAAAATCATTCATATGTTGATTAGCTTGGAGCTTGAAAAGCCATGTCCTTCAGAGTAATCGGTATATCCGAGTTGATTGGTGACCATTTTTGTGCCATTAATTTCAAACTCGGCTTTGTTTCTGTGGCTGTGCCCATAGATCCAATAGTTTATGTCTGAATCGGAAATGAAGGTTGTTTTATCTATCATGAATCCTTCGTTTATTGGACTGTTTTTGAATTCTTTTACATTGCAAGATGAGCTGGGTAAATGATGTGTCACCACAACCTTTTTCCCCGGCGCAGCAATAGCTTCTTCCAGAAATTCAAAACAAGATGCATGCGCTGCATTGTAGTCATCTACATGTATTCGTTCGGTTCTTTTTTGAATCAGACGAAAGTCGGCCATGAACTTCGTTACTTCACGAACGTTGATGTTAATCTGCGACCACATGGTGCTGAAAATGAGTTGAACATCTTCTTGCTCAATGACTTGGTTGTTGACCATTTTGACATTGTCAAATATAGATTCACTAAATGATCTACCCGCCCAATCAAAATCATACCCGCCGTAAAATTCATGATTGCCCGGAATGAGATAGACCTGTTTGAAATCATCTGCCATTTTTTTGATTACATCTAATTTAGAATAATCACGACCTAAGTAAAATGTATCTCCTGCAATGATTAAGGTTTCAGCGAGGGCGGGAATAGGATTTTTTTGCAACCATTTTTGATTAGCGGCAAATTCGAGGTGTAAATCGGAGCAAATTTGAATCTTCATGATCGTTTTTTGATGCACTGAGAATGTTGAATGCGTCAAAAGTAAGCAAATATCTGAAGTTTTGAATTGGCTTAAGCAGAGAGCCACCGAGAAGGACGTTGAAATCACTTCTCGGTAAACTCAGGTCTGACTTAATTTCTTTCTATTTATTGGGCACGTTCTGTTTCTGTTTCATTTAATTGTAAATGGTCGTAATTGGGTGCTGTTAATTTGCCAAATGTGTAGCTGAATAATACACGCAAAAAGCGCGTGTCCTGCGTGGTAATAGAACCATAATCGTTTCCATTTATGGAATTTAAGCCATTTGGTTTTGCGGTTTGGAAAATATCGTTGACCATAATTTGCGCATAGCAACTGCCGTTTGCAAAACGTTTTGAAATGGCCAAATCTAATTCGCCCATTGCTTTTACTTTTCTCCGTCCATCTGCGTAAGCCGAATTAAATTCACCAATTATTTCAAAATTGAACCATTTTTTAATGGCAATTTCATTGTACATATAGGCAAGTAATTTGGGTGTTGTTGGTGTATTTCCAAAATCATAAACCGAACTGTTATAAGTTGAATAGGAAAGGTTTAATAAAACAAAATTATACCAAGGTCCTAATTCAGATGATTTCCGAATTGCAATGTAAAATTCATCCAAACGATCCACATTTACCGTTTGCATCACATTCATACTTTCCGCTAAATCATCTTGCAAAGTAATAAAGGTGCGCGGTTGTTTGGTATAATTATAACCCAAGCTTAAACTCGTTGTTTTATAGCGAAATTTATGTTCGAAATTATAGACAAAACTCGGCTTTACAAATGGATTACCGTAAACAGAAGTAAAGGCATTCATATAATAGATATAAGGTGTAATATCACTGTATTTCGGGCGACTTATTTTGGATGTGAATTGATCGGACATGGACCAATTCTTAAATTTTGTGGTAAATCCGGCATTTGGAAAAAAAGAAAGATAAGTTGTATCCAGATAATTCTCCAATTCTCCATTTTTATTTGCTCGACTGTTGGTATATTCCGACCTTAAACCGATTTGATAATCTCCTTTTTTCCATAATCCGTTCCAATTGACATATCCGGCCGAAATTTGTTCCAAATATTCAAATTGATCATCTCTAAAATTAAGACTAGAATCCGTGTCGACCGTTTTTAAAAAGACGCTTGAATTTGAAAGGGTTTGACCTGTTTTTGCGCCTATTTTTAAGGTGGATTCATTTTTGAAGTTTTTAACATAATCAACTTGAATCGTCCCAATTCCATTCTTGTTTATTCCCGCGGATTTTGAATTTAAAACCCTCGTCATTAAGTCACTTTTTTGAATCTCTTGAATTGTATCTGAATAGGAAATGTTTACACCGCTATAGGTGATTCCTGCAAAAAGTGAACTTCCAAGTGAATCTGTTTTTAACCAATAATTGGCAGAAATTATATTGGTTTTGTAGATGCTCACAGCTGTGTCAAGGGTCTGAATCTCATAAACTGTAGATTCGATCGTTTGTTTAATTCGATTCTCAATCTCTAAATCGTAATCCGAATAATTGCCATTAAATTGAGCTGAAAAAACTTGATTTGGAGAGATTTGATAACGCATTCCAGCAAGGTAATTCGTAACAGTTGGCAAATATACATTTTCGCGATAAATGCCTTCAGCCGTATAAGGTGTTTCGCCCTCAGTGATCGAATAAGAATCTATTCTTCGCGTGCCTGTTGCACCAAAATTCAGATTTGCTCCTGCGCTTAGTGTTAATTTATTTTTTTTGTATTGCAGGTTCAAATCTCCAAATCCTAAATGGTAAAAACCGCGTGTATAATGACTTGTAAATGTTCCTTGTAATCCTTCTAAACCAAGTTCTTTTAGGACCACTAAAATAATGGCTTTGCCCTCTGCATCATAACTTGCATCTGGGTTTTTAATAATCTCAATGGACTGAATTTGAGATACAGGAATACTTTGAAATGCGGCCAATGAAATAACTTTATTCTCTAAAACTAGGAGTGCTTCACCACTTCCAATAACCGTGACACTGCCATTTGCAACCACAACTCCTGGTGATTTATTGAGCAATTCTTGCGCGGATGCCGTATTCGCAAAAATACTATTCTCAACATTGATTTTTAAATTTCCGTTTTGCATGTCAAAAGGTAGTTTTTTCGCTGTAATTTCTATTGCATCTAAAAGTAATGGACTTAAAATAATTGGTCCAAATTCGGTGCTTTTGTCAATTTTAAGAAACCAATCTTCGAATCCAACTGCATCAATTTTTAACAGTATTTCATTTTCATTTACAGTGAGATTAAAGTAACTATTTTCAATAATTTCACCTTTAATTAAACTGCTGTCAGCCAGGTTCAGAATCAAAATATTGCAAAATTCAAGTGGTGTTGTTTTGTCTTGCATGATTCTGCCACTTATTGTTATCTGCGAATGGGACGCCAATGATGCGAGGAGAAGGAATGAGAAAAGGATTGTTTTTAAGTTCATGACCAAGATATTTTAGTCGAAACTAGCGCTATATTTAGAATGCTTTTTACCCTTTTTGTTTGCTTCAGTCGTCAGTTTGTGAACGGTAGATTTGGATTTTTAAATGGAAATGATCGCCACCTTATTTTCTATATCTTTGTTTGGAATGATGAGAATTGTAGTCATAGAAGACCAAGCTCCCTTGCGAAAGAATTTGATACATCAAATTACAGCAAGTGAATTGGGTTTTGAAGTTGTTGGCGAGGCCGACTCTGTAAGTCAAGGTGTCTTCACTATTCTCAAACAAAAGCCGGATATTGTTTTTTTTGATATTGAAATTATTGAAGGAACAAGTTTTGAAATATTAGATGCCTTGCCCATTTTAAATTTTAAATCGGTATTTGTAACGGCACATGATCATTTTGCAATTAAGGCGATAAAATACAGCGCTTTTGATTTTTTGCTTAAACCTGTTCAGACAGAAGAACTCCATGCAACATTGACGAAATTGCGTGATGAGTTTTACAAAAAGGATGATTATCAGGCAAAATTTGAATTGCTTTTTAATGAACTAAAAGGAAAACGAAATCAAAAAATTGCCATAAGTAGTTTGGATGCTGTTCGTTATCTATTAGTGGATCACATTGTGAGATTGGAAGCAGATGGCAGCTATTGCAGTATCATCATGGAGGATGGGGAGACTATTGTGAGCTCGAAAAATATGCATCATTACGAGCACCTTTTACCACTTGATACCTTTTTTAAAGTTCACCGATCACATATTATTAACACTAATTTTGTGAATGCTATTTTAAAAACGGACGGAGGAGCAATAAAATTATCTAACGGGAATGAGATTCCTATTTCGAGACGAAAAAAGGAAGAATTTTTAAAGATAATTGAAGAAAAATTAGCTTAAAATGATGCGGCTTCTAATCTTTTTTCTGCTGATTTCTAGTCCTGTTTTTGGGGCAAATGGTTTAATTGATAGTTCCTACACAAAGGGCAAAGAATTTTATGCTAAGGGCGATAAAGGTGCGGCTAATTTTGTTTTTACCCAATTGTTAAACAATCCAACGATTGAACCTGCAAAAAAGGGGCAAATTGCGCTAAGCATTGCCAATTTTTACAGGGGCAATTTTGAGTACGGCTATACAAATGCCTATTTGAAAAGAGCTGAAAAATTATCTGATTCGTTACACGCAAGTGTTTTACGTGTTGATATTTACAACGAGTTCGGTTTATCCTATTTTGATCAGCATTTATTTACGACGGCTTTGTCTTATTTTTCTATTTCACTTCAAATGGCTACTGAGCTGCAAGATACCGTGGGAATGACGGTTGTATTAATCAATATTGGTAATGTTTTTAAAGAATCGAAGGATTATGAAAATGCCTTGTTTTATTATAATAATGCCTTGGCAAAGGTTCAAAATTTTTCAGAAACACGGTTTAAATCTATCTTGCTTATCAATATTAGTAGCGTATTCTACTTGCAAAAACACGTAAATGAAGCGCTTGCTGTTATGCGGGAGGCGGAATCACTCGTGATCCAAAATGAAGATTCTATGAATTTAGCGCACCTGCAAGTGAATATGGGTTTGTGCTATATGGATTTGAAAAATTATGCTGAAGCCAAAATACAGTTTGAATCCGCACGGCATTTTTACGAAGTTTCCAACAATAAAGATGGACGTTATCTATGTTATATCAATCTTTTTCGGTTGGCGAGTGAAATCAATAATCATCAAGATTTAACCTATTATTTAGGGAGAGCGAACGATTCGAATTTTGCAGATTGTAACCTACAAGCACAACTAGATTTTGAAACGTATAAACGCGATTATTATCTCGAAAAACAGGACACAATAGGTGCTTATAAAGCTTCCAACGAAATCAATAGGTTGCAAATAATGTTTTTTGATGAATTTCAAAATGATCAACTTAATCAACTAAAATCGGATGTGAATTATCAGCATATTATCGGTCAACTGGAAGCATCAGAAACAGATTTGGAAGAAGAACGCGAAGAGAAAAATTTATTGAATTCATTAAATATCAAGCTCCATAGTCAAAACAAATGGATCATTTTTCTTTCTTTATTTGGGATGTCTTTATTTATTGCGTTAATCCTTATTTTGATTCGATCCAATCGAAGAAAAAGGGAGTTAAATAAAACCTTACAGGCCCAAAAAACAGAATTAGAACGCAAGAATGAGGAAATTTTAAATTCCTTAACCTATGCCAATTCCATGGAAAAATTACTCCTCCAACAAATGAATCCTCATTTTTTATATAATGCCCTAATGACGGTGGATGCGAGTATTACCACTGGCGACACTGAATTTGCCAAACAATATCTCAATTTATTTTCTGATTTATTGCGTAAAACCCTCGATAATTCGAGGAAGGATTTTATTAGTTTGGGACAAGAAATCGAATTTTTGAAGGCCTATATTAAATTAAATGCTGTAAAACAAGGCAATGATTTTGATTGTCAGTTTATTTATGAAGTTGAAGAGGTTGAGGATTTTGTTTATACACCACCAATGCTTGTTCAACCTTTTATTGAAAATGCGCTCGTCCACGGTCTTTATCATAAAACAGATGGAACAAAAAAATTGACCATACAAATTCAACCTCAGCAAAAGCATATTCTTTGGACCATTACTGATAATGGTGTTGGTCGCATAAAATCAAAAGAAATAAGCAAAACCCACAAAGGCATTTCGCACGGTGTTAAAATAACTGTGGATCGTATTTATTGGATGAAAAAACGATATTCAACTGATTTTTCGGTTGAATATTTTGATTTAGAACAAGGTACACAAGTGATATTAAAGACACCAATCGTTGACGCTTTTAACGACTAATCTATTCGATTTATACTACTTTTGCAGCTTAACTAAGAAGTTTTAACCTATGTGGGAAATTATTGAAGGATACAGCCTATTAATTCTTGAATCTTTTATTGCGCTCATTGTGTGGATGATTATTCGTCTAGTTTTAAGTCGTATCGTAACAAAACGTTTGCGTTTAACTGATTTAAGTGCTGCGCGGAAAAGAATTACCTTAAAAAGTGTTTTTGCCGTCCTAAACGTGATCCTCATTGGTGCTTTAATTACAATTTGGAGTGTAGATCAAAAAGATATTCTCGTGTTTCTTTCCTCCATGGTAACCGTATTAGGGGTCGCTTTTTTTGCGCAATGGTCTCACCTCTCGAATATCACTTCGGGTATTATTATTTTCTTTAATACCGCTACTAAAATTGGCGACGAAATTCGAATTATGGACAAAGAATTTGATATTGAAGGGGAAATTCTTGATATTGGAATTTGACTAGTCTAAATTATACCACTGCGTAAATAGTTTACGGACCAACTGATCATCTTTGTTAAAAAAAACAAGATGAAGATCCATGCATTTACTCAAAAATTTCCGAACGAAAACAGTTGCCGCATGCATTTTAAGGTCGTTCGCGAGCAAGAAGGAATTGTTTGTAAAAAATGTTCTTGTACGAAACATTATTGGCTTCAATCTAAATGGCAG
>Ga0222668_1000431_pt1 | contig 26691 bp, 24 predicted proteins | sample AntAcemetagen728_FD_179823 | JGI IMG/M metagenome (GOLD analysis project Ga0222668, IMG submission 179823) | Saline water microbial communities from Ace Lake, Antarctica - #728 | ecosystem: Environmental > Aquatic > Non-marine Saline and Alkaline > Saline | place: Antarctica: Ace Lake... | reverse complement strand
CTTTGCGCCTCCTATGTTTACAATTCCAAATATAATTGATTTTAGTTTTCATAAATTAGGAGTAATTAAGTGAAAAAGAATGAGAGTGCGTTTGCGCCTAAATAGTTCTCAGAAACATATTCTCGCAAAGAAATTACCTCATTCTTTTTTTGTTTTTTAGAGTTTGAACAGAATGTAAGGAATAGTTGCTTTTAAAATTATATCCAGAATAACCAAGCAGGAGACAAAACGAAGGAAAACAGACTCACTTTTTATTCATTTAAAACAATAGATTATGAGTATTTTAAGACAAGTTTTAGGAGTTGATGTTGCTCAAAAAGAACTCGTTGTGAGTTTAGGTAGATTGAATGAAGATCTAAGTATTGAGTTGTGTGCGTATCGGGTTTTCCGCAACAAGGAAACTGGATTTGAAGCCTTGCACAAATGGTTGATAAAGAATACTGATGATGCTGTAAATTGTCGGATTGTGATGGAGGCAACTGGTGTTTATCATCAGAAATTCGCTCATTTTTCTCTAGAAAAAGGATGTGATGTGAGTTTAGTACTGCCTAATAAAATAAGCAACTACATGCGTACTTTGGATACAAAAACCATTACAGATAAAACCTGCAGTGAGGCTATTGCACGATTTGGATTGGAACGAAAACTAGAGAACTGGACCAAGCCTGATGAAACGTACCGAAACTTGCAACAATTAACCCGAGAACGTGACCAAATTGTGAACGAAAGAACTGTTGTTAAAAACCGACTACATGCTGAAGAAACTGAAATGTACCCCAATAAGGGCAGTTTAAAACGGATGCAAGAATTAATCAAATTTTTCAACAAGCAAGAAAAGGCTATTAAATTGGAAATTAATCAGTACCTGATTAAAAATAAATCTGTAAAAGATAAAGTAGATCAAATTTGTACAATTCCAGGTATGGGTGCATTAACAGCAGTGATAATTTTAGCAGAAACAAATGGCTTTGAACTCATTAGAAGTAAGAAACAACTCACAAGTTATGCAGGTATGGATATACGTGAAAAACAATCTGGCACCTCAATAAAGGGTAAACCAAGGCTATCAAAAAAAGGCAATAGACATCTCAGAAAATCACTTCATTTGCCTTCCTTATCAGCAGTAAAATACAATCCCGTCCATAAAGAAATATACGCAAGATTAGTAGAAAAACATGGCATTAAAATGAAAGCTCTTGTTGCGATACAACGTAAAATGCTTGAATTAGCTTATATTTTATTCAAAAACAATACGAATTATGATGAAGATTTTGAAACAAAAAAGAGAGCCGCACGAATGACAAACCCTCTCGAAGCTAACTTATAGTTGCTTTAAGTAATAAAGATACAAAAAAACATTGATTTTCGTTTGGAAATTAACACAGAATCTTTGCGGTGAATAAATACAAGTTCTTTTTTAACGCAGAGAGCGCAGAGAACTTACACTTTGCGCCTTTGCGGTGTAAAAAACATATCAATGAACAAGTCAGAAAAGAAAACGCTTCTGAATTAATACAGTCTTTCCGCAATAATCTCCTCCACACATTCAGGATTGAGCAAAGTGGAGATATCGCCCAAACTATCCATTTCATTGCAGGCAATTTTACGGAGGATGCGGCGCATAATTTTGCCTGATCGTGTTTTTGGTAAACCGTTTGTAAACTGAATTTTATCCAACTTTGCAATTGGGCCGATATGTTCGGTGATAATTTGGTTGATTTCTTTGCGTAAATTTTCGTGATTTCGTCCTTCACCCGTTTCTTTTAAGGTTATAAAACCATAGAGTGCCGACCCCTTAATATCATGTGGAAAACCAACAATTGCAGATTCGGCAACTGCAGGATGTTCGTTAATCGCATCCTCGATTGGTGCTGTGCCGAGGTTGTGCCCAGAAACAATGATAACATCATCTACCCGACCGGTGATACGGTAATAACCAACCTCATCACGCAAGGCGCCATCACCCGTAAAATACATGTTTTCGTAGGCCGAGAAATACGTTTCACGATAGCGGTCATGATTGCCCCAAATTGTGCGCGCAATAGATGGCCAAGGGAATTTAATACACAATTTACCATCCACTTGGTTGCCTTTAATTTCTTTCCCTTCATCATCCAATAAAGCGGGTTGAATTCCAGGTAGAGGCAAAGTTGCATACGTCGGTTTAGTGGCAGTAATTCCGGGCAAAGGCGAAATCATAATGCCACCCGTTTCAGTTTGCCACCACGTATCCACAATTGGACTTTTCTTTTTACCGACATTGTCATTGTACCAATGCCACGCCTCTTCATTAATAGGCTCCCCAACTGTCCCTAGTACTTTTAAAGAAGACAAATCATGCTTCGTTACAAAATCCAGATGCTCTTTTGCCAACGCGCGAATGGCAGTAGGTGCCGTATAAAACTGCGTAACCTTATGTTTTTCAACAATCTCCCAAAAGCGACCACAATCAGGATAACTCGGCACGCCTTCAAACATCACCGTTGTTGCGCCATTTGCTAAAGGACCGTAAACAATATAACTATGACCCGTAATCCAACCGATATCAGCTGTACACCAATAGACGTCATCATTGCGGTATTGGAAAACATTTTTAAACGTATAAGCCGAATACACCATATAACCTGCGGTGGTATGCACCATACCCTTGGGCTGACCAGTTGAACCAGAGGTATACAAGATAAAAAGAGGATCTTCGGCATCCATAATTTCAGGTTCACAATCGGAAGAGGCAGCATCCAACAAAGGTTGCAACCATTCATCACGCCCGTCCACCATTTTAATTGTAGACATTGTGCGCTTAACGACCAGAACAGATTCAACCGAAGTGCAGTTGACTAGGGCTTCATCTACAATCCCTTTCAAATCAATGGCTTTTGTTCCTCGAAACGAACCATCCGAAGTGATGACCATTTTACAATCGCTATCATTGATTCTTTTCGCCAAAGCCGTTGAAGAGAATCCTGCAAAAACGACCGAATGAATCGCACCGATACGCGCGCAAGCGAGCAACGAAATGGCTAATTCAGGAATCATTGGCAAATAAATACAAACCCGATCTCCTTTTTTTACACCTTTTGATTTAAGGACATTTGCAAATTGATTTACCCTTTGTGACAATTGATTATAAGTGATATGCTGCGCAGCTTCAGAAGGATCGTTAGGTTCAAATAAAATAGCCGTTTGATCCCCTTTCGAAGCCAAGTGCCGATCGATACAATTTTCGGTGATATTTAGTTTTGCACCTTGAAACCATTTCACTTCAGGCTTTTTAAAATCCCATTCAAGCACTTTGTCCCAACGTTTTCGCCACAAAAAATGTTCTTCAGCAATTTCTTCCCAAAACAATTCGGGATCGCGCACCGATTTTCGGTAGACGTTAAAATACTCTTCGAGGTGTTTAATGTGATAGTTACTCATAAATTATGCTTTAGTGTTGCGATTGAAAAATCGCTTTTATTTCGTTAATAATGGTGACATCATCAATTGTTGATGGTATCGTATATATTTCGTTGTCGGCCAGTTTGCGCAACAAGTCCCTCAAAATTTTACCTGACCTCGTTTTGGGTAAACGTTGAACAATTATAACCTCTTTAAACGAAGCAACAGGACCTATTTGTTCGCGCACACGCGCAATGACCTCAGCCGCAATTTGCTCTTCACTGAAGGAAATTCCTGATTTTAAGACAATCAAACCGAGTGGCTTTTGACCTTTCAAATCACAATGCACACCAAAGACGGCGCACTCTGCGACAGCGGGGTGACTTGAAACCACCTCTTCCATTTCAGCCGTTGACAAGCGGTGACCGGCTACATTGATAATGTCATCAACCCGACCGGTGATAAAAACATATCCCTCTTCATCCACATATCCCCCATCTCCAGAAAAATAATACCCTTTAAAACGAGAGAGATAAGCCGCTTTAAAACGCGCGGGATTACCCCATAAATTCGATAAATTTCCAGGAGGTAAAGGCAATTTAATTGCCACCAAACCTTCAACATTTGGTCCAGCTTCAGTACCGTCCTCATTTAAAATTTGCAGATTATAGCCGCATACCGGTTTAGTCGCAGATCCTTCACGAACGGGTAAAAGTCCTACGCCCGCCATATTTGCCACCATAGGCCAACCCGATTCGGTTTGCCACCAATGATCGATTACGGGAACGCCTAACATTTCTCGCGTCCAATTGAGTGTAGAAATGTCGCAACGCTCACCTGCTAGAAATTGATATTTCAAACTTGAGAGGTCGTACTTTTTTAGGAATTTGCCCTCAGGATCTTCCTTGCGTATAGCACGAATTGCAGTGGGCGCAGTGAACATCACCTTTACTTGATGCTCGGCAATAACCCGCCAAAAAGTAGAAGCATCAGGCGTGCGAATGGGTTTCCCTTCAAATAAAATAGTTGTATTACGATTTAACAAAGGACCGTAAACAATATAACTATGTCCAACAACCCAACCCACGTCAGAGGCTGCCCAAAAAACATCACCTGGATCAACGCCATAGACATTCTTCATACTAAAATGCAAAGCAGTCGCATAACCACCTGTGTCACGAATGATTCCTTTTGGAGTACCCGTCGTTCCTGAAGTATACAAAATGTACAAGGGATGCGTCGATCGAACCGAAACAGGGGCAACAATATCAGAAGCATTAACAAGCGCACTATAATCAATATCCCGTCTGTTTAGTTTAAAATCCACCCCCAATTTTCGGTCAAATAAAATCACGAAATCAGGTTTATTTTGCGCCTCTTCAATTGCCGCGTCGACGAGTGGTTTATACGGAATAATTTTATCAATCTCCACCCCGCTCGTTGCTGTTATCACCACTTTTGGTTTACAGTCATCAATTCGAATCGCTAATTCATGCGCAGCAAAGCCACCAAAAACGACAGAATGAATAACACCAATTCGAGCACAAGCCAACATAGCATATACCGCTTGTGGAATCATGGGCATGTATAGAATTGCCGTATCCCCTTTTTTCAAACCTAAAGATGCCAATCCACCTGCCAATTTACCTACCTCCTCAAATAAATCGAGATAGGTTACTTTTAATTTCGTATTGGTGACGGGCGAATCATAAATTAAGGCCACTTGATCGCCAAAACCATCCTCAATATGACGGTCAATACAGAGATAGGCCATATTTAGTTCACCATCTTCAAACCAATTGAACCAATTCTCCGTTGGCGTCAAGATTTCGGTAGGTCTTTTAAACCAAGCCAAGTTCTTTGCATAACGCTCCCAAAATCGTTCAGGATGCAGAATACTTTCTTCGTGCATTTCGGAATAATTCATTCTTCTCTCGATTTAGACTTAATCAACCCAAACCAATTTGGATTGAGGAACTTAATTTTAATTAACCCCCAAATAATGATCACGAATAGAAACCCAATAAAGAGTGATAACAGTGGATTTAAAACCACTTGACTTTCCAATTTAAATCGAATAAACAAAGTCATGACGACATAAATCAGAATGAAAACATCTGAAAACCGAGGATTTAATTTAAACTTCATATCTACTATTTTTAAAAACTACTGACCTAATTATCTGTGTTGCGCACTAGCTAATTTTTTAGGTCAGTAGTTCAGTTATTTCTGCTATTATTTTTTTGACAGAAAAAGGTTTAATGAGGTATTTATCAACCCCCATACTCAATCCTTTTTCAATATCACTGGTCTTATTTTTTGCGGTTAAAAAGACGACCTTAGTGGCTGCCAATGCTGTATTATTTTTAATCCATTTTAAGGTTTGATAACCATCTACTTTCGGCATCATAATATCCAACAAGACAATATCTGGCACAACACTTTCCAGAATATCCAATGCTTCTCCGCCATCTCTTGCAATAAACACTTCAAAGCCTTGCTTTTTAAAGGCATATTCCAATGTCATTACAATATTTGGCTCATCATCAACAATTACAATTTTACTTCCCATCTTCTCTTTACGCTTTATGTATGGGCAATTCAAAACTAAAATTGGCCCCACTATTTTTTTCGTTAACAACTTGCATTACCCCCCCGTGTTTTTCAATTATTTGCTTTGAAATGGCTAAACCTAAACCACTTCCATTTGGTTTAATTGTATTTTGATTTTTAGATTGATAAAACTTGTCAAACACAAAATCAAAATCCTCCTCAGGCACCCCATACCCATTATCAGAAACACTGACGGTCAAGGTTTTCCTTTCAACTTTATAATGCACTGAAATTAACCCTTCCGCTTCTTGACAAAATTTGAGCGCATTGGAAAAAAGGTTGGTCAACACTTGAATGATGCGATCCTCATCATACAATAAATACACATCTTTTCTTGTACCAACAACAATCCGCGCATTTTGTTTAGTAGCCATTTGCTCAAAACTCTCCATTACAGTTGCTAAGGTGACTTTAAAATTTTTGTATTTCAACTCCATCCGATCACGTTCTGTTTCTAATTTTTCAAAATCCAAAATATTTTGAATTAAGCGTGTGAGGCGGTCCGAATCTTGCAAGATATTGCGCAAAAATTGTTGTTTCATTTCAGTTGGCATATCATCTCCCTCGTCAAGGAGTAATTCTGTTGCACCTTTGATTCCTGTTAATGGCGTTTTTATTTCGTGCGCAACCGTATCCAAAAATTCATCCTTTTGTTTATCTTTTTCTATCAAACCATCATTTGCATCCTTCAATTGCGCTGTCAATTTTGTCAACTCTAAGGATTTCTCTTGGAGTAATTTATTGTTTGCAATCGTTTCTTTCGACTCTTCGAGAATCTTTAGTACTTCGGGCAAACTTACCTCATCCTCTTTAACCACACTTGAAATGAGAATTTTAGCTGAGGCACCACCGATTGTTCCTGTCAACAATTTCTCCGAAAAATTAATTAATCGAGCATCCGCAACTTGTGTATCAGATGGCAAATCATATTTACGAAAGAAGATGTCTAGCGCTCGATTGGTTCGAACATCACCTAAAAACTTAACCAAGACATTGCGAATATCGTCTACATACGCCTCCCCTTTCCAAACGTAAGCACTGTCTTGTAATGATGCATATTGTTTCGTATCGATAACCATCTCGGCATAATTCCGCTCGCGATAATTTCCTTTTTGAAGAAGCGAAACCCATAAGTAAAGAACGGTATTCAAGGTCAAACTCCAGAAAAAGGCGTGTGTTGGAGGCGACAAGAAATCGATTCCAAAAAGTGCATTTGGTTTAAAAGCTGCAACGCCAAACAATCCATTTTCAATAAAGTCAGTAGACCCGCCGTAGGCTTCAATCGAAAAAGGAATGATGAGGGTATAGACAATCACTAAAAATCCAGCAATTATTCCGACCACAGTTCCTTGCGAAGAACCTCTATTCCAGAATAAACCAATAAAAAATGAAGGCGCAAGTAGCGCAATGATCACAAAAGAGATCAAGCCAATTGAATACAACGAAATTTGCACCGAAAAATTGGCATAAAAAGCATACGCCGTTATAATGATGCAAAAAATGGCGATTCTTCTAATATTCTTGATATAACTCACATTCTTTTCAGGATTTCCGCGTACAAACTTATCGAGGAAACCATACGGAATGACAAGGTTATTACTCACCATATTGGAAAGCGCAATTGTAGACACAACAATCATGGATACAACAGCTGAAAACCCTCCTAAAAAGACGAGAAGGGCCATAAAAACATTTCCTTGTTGGAGCGGAAGAAGCAGTGTATAATAATCGGCATTCACCGCGTCACCAAAGGTTAATTTACCACCCCAAGCAATAAAAATGACAAATACATTAAACAGTAAAAGATAAAGCGGAAAGAGCCAAATGGCTTTTTTAAGGTGTTTTTCCCTTCCGTTTTCAACGACACTTACTTGAAATTGACGGGGTAATAAAAAGATGGCGAAAAAGGAAAGTAAAATTAAGAAAAACCAATCCATTGCCCCTTCCAACCCGCCTATTCCGATTAACTTTTCAAAATTCGGCGTAATAGAAATGCGTTCGTAGATGTCAGTGGTTCCATCAAAAAGGTAAAAAGTAACATAGATACCAATTGCTAAAAAGAAGATTAATTTTAGTAAAGATTCAAGAGCAATGGTCGTCATGATTCCTTTATTTTTTGAAGATGCATCTGATTTTTGTGTTCCGTAAAACGTGACAAAAACAGCTAAAATCAAGGCGATATAGAATGTAGAATCCCGAAAAACGACAGCAGAATTAAAACTCGAATTCGCTGTCATGACCTGAAAAGATTCTGAAATCGCTTTCAACTGCAATGCGATATAAGGAATTGTAGCAATCAAACAAATCACCGTAATGAGTGCACCTAGAAAACGATTCCGACCGTAACGCAAAGAAATAAAATCAGCGATAGAAGCAATATTGTGTTGCTTTGCAATACGGATAATTTTTCGCATTAAAATAATCCAAAGCGGAATGGCAATAATAGGACCAAGATAAATGGGTAAAAAACGAACGCCCGAATTTGCGGCTGTTCCAACACTTCCATAATAGGTCCAGGCCGAACAATATACGGCCAAAGAAAGCGTGTAAATGTAGGGACTATTGACCCATTTGCGCTTTGCATTTTTATCGCCTATATATGCGACAAAAAACAAAATTGCCAAGTAGACAATAATGATAAAAACCAAGCCATAATCACTCATAATACCTCTTTAAAACGATATAAGAAAGTACGATAGCCATTAACCAAATAGAGAAAACAGAGAAATAGAAAACAGGAAAGCCAAAAATTGCTTCGTTCCGATCAAAGATCAGGACAAGCGGCACATTAAACAGCATGAATAATGCGATTGTAATCACCACCAATTTTTGCTCATGTCTCTTTTTCATTTTCTTGAAGTTAATTATAATGGCGACACGAAAAGAATGTGTCGCCATTATTTAAAAAAATAGTTTAATGTGCCTCACCGGCCTCACCGGCACCGCTTGGAATGCGTATATCCTCTACAATTTCTTGTACTTCGATTGGAGGGGCAGGCGTTAAGCGAGAAACCACCATTGCTACAACGAAATTAACTGTCATGGCTATCGTTCCGAAACCTTCAGGCGAGGTACCAAACCACCATTCACTTGCTGGTCTAGGATCCATTACACCAATCAGTCCCGTTTTGTAACGTATCATATAAAAGAGCATCAAAACAATTCCTATAATCATCCCTGCGATAGCGCCCTCTTTATTCATTCGTTTATCAAAAATCCCCATAATGATTGCGGGGAAAAATGAGGCAGCAGCTAATCCAAAAGCTAAAGCAACCACTGCGGCGACAAACCCTGGCGGATATATCCCGAATAATCCTGCAATAACTACTGCGAATAAAATAGAAATTCGAGCTGCTAATAATTCTCCTTTTTCTGAGATACTGGGTTTCAATTGTTTCTTAATCAAATCGTGCGAAACAGAAGTAGAAATCACCAATAATAAACCCGCAGCTGTTGAAAGAGCCGCAGCTAAACCACCGGCAGCAACCAACGCAATTACCCAATTTGGTAGGTTAGCGATTTCTGGATTGGCCAAGACCATAATGTCACGATCGACATACAATTCATTCGTTTCTGCAGAAGCATTTGCGATCATTCGTTGCCCGTATGCGCCGCGTTCTTCAATAAATTCAGGCTTCTTACCTGCTAATGCTTCGCCGTTCACATATTGAATTTTTCCATCTCCGTTTTTATCTGCCCAAGCAATAAGTCCTGTATTCTCCCATGTTTTAAACCATTGTGGCAATTCTGAATACGATTGATTGCTTACCGTTTCGATTAGGTTGGTACGCGCAAATACTGAAACTGCAGGAGCAGCTGTATAGAGAATTGCAATCAATAACAAAGCTAATCCTGCGGATTTACGAGCATCTTTCACTTTCTTCACGGTAAAAAATCGAACGATTACATGCGGCAATCCAGCTGTACCCACCATCAGTGCCATTGTAATTGCAAATACATCCCAAGTCGATTTTGATCCACTTGTATATTCTTTAAATCCAAGCTCTGTATGCATGGCATCTAGTTTGTCGAGCAAATAAACACCATCTGCACCTTTGGCTCCCATGCCTAATTGCGGAATAGGATTTCCAGTCATTTGAAATGAGATAAAAATAGCCGGCACCATAAAGGCAAAAATCAAGACACAGTATTGAACGACTTGCGTATAGGTAATCCCTTTCATCCCGCCCAAGAAAGCAAATACAAGCACGACCGTCATTCCAATAATGACTCCTACATTAATATCCACTTCAAGAAATTGAGAGAAAACGATTCCTACCCCACGCATTTGACCTGCAACGTAGGTAAACGAAACAATTAAGGCGCAAATCACCGCCACTGTTCGTGCTGTGTTGGAATAATAACGATCTCCAATAAAATCTGGCACTGTAAATTTGCCAAACTTCCGCAGATAGGGCGCCAACAATAAGGCTAATAAAACGTACCCTCCAGTCCATCCCATGAGGTAAACAGAACCATCATAACCAATAAACGAAATAATTCCAGCCATTGAAATAAAAGAAGCTGCACTCATCCAATCGGCTCCAGTTGCCATTCCGTTCGCGAGGGGAGAAACATTACCTCCTGCAACATAAAATTCTTTAGTTGATCCGGCTCTCGCCCAGATCGCAATTCCGAAATAGAGGCTAAACGTTATCCCTACCAAAATCCAAGTCCATACTTGTACACTCATAATATCTTAGTTTAGTTTTTTTAAATTAATTAGTCTTCGTAACCATATTTTTTATCTAGCTTATTCATTAAGCGCACATAGACGAAAATGAGTATCACAAAGACATAAATTGATCCTTGCTGGGCGAACCAGAATCCGAGTTTAAAACCGCCCAAACGAATCTCATTCAAGGTTTCCCGCAAAAAGATGCCGAAGACACATGAAACGAGAAACCAAATTGATAGGAGGATCACCAAATATTTTAAGTTTTCTCTCCAATAGGCTTTCGCCTTGTTTTTTTCTTCTGTTGTACTCATAGTTATAGGTATATCATGGCTTGAACGGTAACGTTGTTGGTTATAGCTGCGCCAAATTGTGAATTTTGAAAGTCTAAGGTTAATTTCGAATGATGTCCAGAAAAATAGGCATTGATTCCTGCTCCAATAACATTCCGATTGTCAGCCGTTGCTTCATATGAATTACTTGCAAATGAAACGTAAGGTTGAAAACGCGTTTTTTCATTGTCTCCTGGAATGAGGTATCCAACGTGTGAATAGATCATACTTCCCGTTCCGTATGCACTAAACAAATAATTGTCACCGTAGTCATTGAATTGATAGGTTGCATAACCTGAAATAGCAGAGCCATTTGAACCCAATGGCAATTCAACAAAAACATCCCCTGCAAAGAGTTGAACATTTTGACCCGCTATACCTCCAATGGTATCTGTTGCCACGACCGCTCCATTTGGATGGAGGAAAAACCCAGCGCCAATATTGAAGATCTTTTTCTCACCTAAATAGGTACCCACCTTATAGGGAAGAAAATCTGATTCTTTGTCTAAAAAATGGTAATCGAAATAGCCGGCATAAGTGAATGCGCTCGTTTTAGAACCGAGTAAACGCTTACCTCCATATACTGCTCCGGAACCCAGTTCGGGATTTCTTATGTCTAAATTATTCGTTAACGCATCATTGATTGAGACTCGGTATTGTAATTTACCAAATCCACCTTTGGCATACACACCAAGATGTCTCGCAAATTGGTCAGAAAGACCAAGTGTCGACCACGATTGCCGATTATTATCCATGGTCATCATATTGAGCGTGCTCTGATTGTTTAAGCGAGAAATGCCATTGTAATAATGGAGACCACCACCGATCGAATGGTTTTCACCTAGGTTGTATTGTCCCCAAACGTCATGGAAAAACAATTGCGATCCCCCACCCGTTCCTGTTGGACTCATTGAATTTGCGGTTAAGCTATTCAATCCGAAGTGGGTAAGAATGAGGAATTTTTTGCTGATTTGAGCATACATCAAGACACGAGCCCTTCTCAAATTCAAATTAACATTCGAAGCATTTGCAGCAACATTGTCTGAATAAACAGCCTGCATTTGCGCCCAAGAGATAATTCGAAAGTATTTAGATCCATCTTCGGAAAGCTTGACTTTCATCCCTCCTTGATAAGGGTCGGTACTCTTTTGACTGTGACTTATACTCGCAGTAAGCAAGGATAAGCCGAGAATCAAGATTGTACGTTTACTACTTTTTTTCATTGGTTATAAGGTTTAGTTAAAAATGAACCTAGTGCGCTCTGCTAAATTGAAAAAAAAGCTGAGCCAATGAAAAAGAAGTATATTTAATTGTTAATTGCTATATTTTTAATCCCTAAATCGCTCCCATTTAATGAGCATATATTTATCTCCCAGCTCGGTAACGATTGTGCCCGAACCCGAAATGTTTGCAGGATTTCCAAAATAAACAGCAAGCTCTGCGGCATTTAAAATCTTGTAAGTGGGGTGATAATTAATGTTTTCTGGTCGTTTAATTTTATATTTTTTAACCCAATTGAGCACACTTACGTGACTGACGCCCAAAATCCGTTCGATCTCCCGATAAGTGAGCCCCTCCAGATAAAGTTGAAGGGCTTTATTGACGTAGTAATCATCAATCTTCTTTCCGACTTTATTAACTGTAAAAAAATAGCCGCAACCTTTGCATTTATAACGCTGACGATCATTTATTACACCACTTTTAATGTACTTCTCAGAAGCGCAATTTGGACAAGCATCTATAGTCATATATATTTATTTAGCATAAATATATTAATTTAGCAACAATTACAAAATACGTGAGACCGATTTTTTAAAATAAGTTGACTATATTAAACCTTTATTCATATACTCTCAGCTCAATTATGCCTGACAAGAATTTAATTTGCTCAGTAAGTTCCTATTCAAAAAAACGGACCTTTTATGCGGGCCTCGTGCTTGCATTGTTTATTGGGTTCCTTTTGTATCGTGTTTCTTCTAATCTCATTCTATCCTTTTTTTGCTCGATTTTAATGTATATTCTCACGTCTCTTAGCGCTAAATTAGCACAACGCACTGTCAACGTTTTTCCAGACTACATTGAAATTGATTATCCTCATTGGTCATTTGCTAGGGCGCAAATTTTGACAACAAACCTTCAAGAAGTCCGTTTTACAAGACATTCATCTAACGGAATCACGCTATTTTGGATCAGCGGTGGAAAGAAACACCGATCTAATCTAACCCCTTTAATGGCCTTCGCTAAAGCGCTTAAGTTTTGGTATCAAAACGGAATTCCTATCAAAAACTTAGATAAAGATCATGAATTAGAATTATATATAACTGGTCAAATCGAAGAATATCCAATGAAAAATGAAGGTTAAGTGATTTGATTGATTGATTGATCGTTTCAAAATAGATTCTTAACCAAAACAGTTCAAAACAAAAAAAAGCGGCCGAACCGTTGTTCGCACCGCTTTTACCCAGAAGTACCCTCAACCCCTATCCGGCCTTCTGTGGATTTATTAAAATGATATCACGGACTTGAACCTCAGTTACACGGCGGTTCATTCCTCCTAGATCTTTGTATAAGCGATTCACGAGTTGTCCTTTTATCGCTACCATTTGCCCCTTTTTTACAAAGCGCTCACATAAATCCGCTTGTTTACCCCATGCCACAATTGCATGCCACTGCGTCTCTTTTCTTTTTCCATTTACTTCGTAAATAAAATCGTTGATTGCAATCGAAAATTTAGCCAATTTCATTCCGTTCTCAAAGCTTCGAATAATTGGAGTAACACCTGTTCTTCCTATCAAATTAACACCGTTTTGTAATGAGTTCATATCGTCCATTTTTTTTAATTAATTACTTGTTTCGGTTTTTAAAGAGCGTATATCACACTTTCGGTTCGGATATACGCTCCTCGTTTGGGTTAAAAATTACGTCTTAGGCTTTCCCGCCTAGCAACAAAACTTCTGAAATTTGAACTTCAGTATTCGTGCGTTTTTCACCTTCTTTGGTTTCGTAAGAGCGAGTCACCAGCTTCCCTTCGATCGCCACTTCTTGTCCTTTTTTGGTGTACTTTTCAAATAGTTCAGCTTGTTTACCCCAAGCGATTGCATTGTGCCATTGCACGGCGTCCACCTTTTCACCTTTTGCGTTTTTGTAGGACTCGTTGGTTGCTAAACTGATTTTTGCCAACTTATTCCCATTCTCGAAATTGATGATTTCTGGTGCTTGACCTAAATTCCCAATTAACTGTACTTTATTTCTTAAATTATTCATGTGATTTGTTTTTATGGTTTATTTACTTTTTCTTAACTGAACTAAGGAGTCTGTAGCGTCCACTTTCCTATGACCGTTTTTTTTTAATGGATCATGGACGCTACATAACACCTACCCCTTCTTCTTCTTGCCCTCTGCGCTTCTACCAAATAGGTTGATCTCGTTGATTTGAATTTCTGTTTTATAGCGTTTCTCGCCTTCTTTTGTCTCGTAAGTACGATTCACGAGTTTGCCCTCAATTGCAATCTCTTGTCCTTTTGTAACGTATGCCTCAATGAAGCTCGCTTTTTTACCCCATGCGGTTAATGCATGCCATTGTACGTCTTCTACTTTTTCTCCTGCTGCATTCTTATACGATTCATTCGTTGCGATACTAATACGTGCTAACTTTTTACCATTCTCAAATGAAATGATTTCTGGTGCTTGTCCAATGTGTCCGATCAATTGTACTTTGTTTTTTAATGTGCTCATGTTGTTTGTTTTTAAATAGTTTGTAATTGTTACAGTCGTTGTTTGTTATCGACACTGCAAAGAAATATCAACCTCCAAATCTTACCCGTACATTAAACATTTGTATACGAATAAAATACATTTGTAAATATTTGTAAACGTTTTTATAATTGATTTACAGATATTTAATACGAATTAAAATTAAAATTATTTTTTAAAATATGCGTATTCAACCAAACATTTTAATCAAAACCTACATATTTGATACGTGAGAATAGTTAAAAGGGACCTATAAAAAATGCTTGTTCTATTAATATGGGCTATTAAAAAGATATATGCGCGAAAGTCCATTTGTTTAGTCTACCTTCGGCTTTTACTAAATCAATAGCTCTATATTCCGAGCGTTAATAACATTTGTTCAAAAAACATCTTAAATGCATTAATGTGCTCTTTCAATAAAAAGAACACTGCTTAGTTATTAATTTTATTCTTTGGTCCAACTTGATCTGATTATACTTTTAAGTAAAGCATTCCCTTTTGCGTAATGATTACAATTTTATGGTGAAAACAGAAAAAAGTACAACAGATTATTTTAAGCTTGGATCATTTAAAGATTCACTTGAACAAAACATTTCCACGATTTATGCAGGCGTCTTAAATAATTTGATTCGTAACGTTCTATCTACTTGGTCAAAAGTGAAATTATTACGTTTTATACTTCTAATATGCATCTCAATCCTTTTGCAAAAAAACACGTATTCACAATTACCAGATTTGGGCACAACAATTGACTTTGCTCTATTCACTTCAGTAGGTGCTTTAGGCAATACTGGAACTTCTGATATATATGGAAACATTGGGTCGCATGTTGGAGCGATAACAGGCTTTGACCCACCAACAGTTGTAATTGGCAATATATCTTCGGCAGACGCGGTAACAGCTCAATGCTTAATAGATGTTCAAGCAGCATATGATGAAATTGTGGTGAAGGTTCCGACCGTTGCAGGGCATGCACCAGCATTTGGAGGGGGTGAAACACTCGTCCCCGGAATTTACAATATAGGAGGAGCAGGATCAATCTTTGGCGATTTAACTTTAGATGCGGGAGGCTTTCCCAGTTCAATTTTTATATTTCAATTTGGGGGTGCCTTTGATTCGGGCGCGACTTCTGAAGTACATTTGATCAACGGCACTTCGCCTTGTAATGTGTTTTGGATTGCAGAAGGGGCAATGTCATTGGCCGCACTTACAATTATGAAAGGAACGCTTATCTCCAATAATGGAGCGATTTCAATGGGCGCTGGCGCAGATTTAGAAGGTCGTATGTTAACAACTGGAGGAGCGGCAAATGTCTACAATACAATAATCCATGTACCGTGTGCCAGTATTACCCTTCCTATAAATTTGCTCTCGTTTACAGGCCACTGTGACTTACAAAATATTGTTTTAGAATGGAGTACCGCAAGCGAAATAAATAATGATTATTTCTCAATAGAAAATAGTAAAGATGGCCTTATTTGGAATAATGTAGGGAGGGTTTCAGGAGCTGGAAATTCATCTTCACAACTAAACTATACATTCACTGATTCGTCTTACTATAATGAAACAACATACTACAAATTAAAACAAACCGATTTTGATGGAACCTTTAAATATGAGCAACTAATTAGTGTAAGCAGATGCAAAAAGGTTGGGCTGCCATACATTACAATTTATCCAAATCCTTCTAGCGGAAACATACAATTACTTTTTAACGGCAATTCTAGTGAAATAAATTCCATTACAATCTTAAATGCACTTGGACAACGTATTTATCACACGGATATCTTTCAATCGAGTTTTGACCTTTCTTATTTCGTACCTGGTGTTTACACCATGAATATTCAATACAACACGTACCAAAATAGTGTAAAATTTATAATTGCTAACTGATCTAGTGTGCCATTCCTTCAGCAAACATGTCGCTTTTATTTTAAAATGTACTTTTATTTCTAAAATCTCAGCCTCGCTTGTTTTTTACGAGATGTTTCAACCTTTAGTAATTAGTAAACGACAGTTCCTCAGCGTCCTCAGAGCTTCTCGAAATTAACCGCATACAGCTGCTTCACTCGATAAAATTTTGCATCTTTACAACTGAATATATTATATTTTTACAATGAGAAATGGAACAGTAAAATTCTTTAACGATTCAAAAGGATTTGGATTTATTACAGACGACGCAGACAACCAAGAATACTTTGTTCATGTTAGCGGGTTAATCGACGAAATCAACGAAGGAGACAACGTAGAATTTGATTTAAAAGACGGTAAAAAAGGTCTCAATGCTATCGACGTTAAAGTTCTTTAATTGATTGCATAAAAAAATTAAAAGCCTGTTCTTTAGGCTTTTTTTACGTCCTAAAACAAATTAAATAGGGGAAAAAGAATTGACAACCGACTCTAAAGTGAACAAACTTATTTCATATGAAAAATCAATCTCTTGCGCTTTCACTTTTCTGCTTTGTACTCGGAACAAATCAACTGTCTGCTCAATTGCCAAAAGGAGATCGCACCATGTCATGGCTCGTTGACAAAACAGAAAACGACGATTTTGTGCAAGCCTTTGAATTTGCTCAAGCCGGATGTATCGAATCTTCTCATTTAAGTGTAACATGGTCGGATATAGAACCAACTGATGGGCTATTTGACAGTGATATCCTCAACATTTTCAATACAGCGGATTATTTTTACACGCTCTATTCGACCGAACTTGAATTGCAATTAGCGGTAACGAATACGGTTGTAAAAACCGTTCCTGACGATCTTCTTGCTGTTGACTATAATGATCCAAGCTTCATCAATCGCTATAAACGCGTTCTTGATTCCGTTTTTGCCCATTTACCAACGGTTGAATTAAGTGCGCTAAATATCGGAAATGAAAGCGATATCCTTTTTGGAACAGATCCATTACAATATGAGGCATATAAAACATTTCTGGATGCCGTTATTCCTTATGCTAAAACCCGCTATTTTGAATTGTATGGACGCGACTTAAAAGTGGGAACAACACTTACCCTTTATGGATTAATAGATCCTATAAAAGGACCTTTATGTGAAACGTTGAATGATGGACTTGACATTGTTTCAGTCACCTATTATCCTTTAGAGAACGATTTTACCATGAAACCAATTGACGCAGTAGAACCTGACTTTGATGCCTTAATTGCAATTTACGACAATCCTTCTCAACCGATCTATTTTGCCGAGTGCGGATTCTCCTCTAGTGAAATCTGCAACAGTTCTGAAATACTTCAAGCTCAATTTTACAGTGAAGTTTTTCGACTTTGGGATAAGCACTACGATTATATAAAACACCTCACAATCTTCAAATCAACGGATTGGTCTTATGACGCTATCGATTATTTGGCGGGATATTACGGCATTGATGATCCTATATTTTTAGAGTATTTGCGCACACTTGGGGTAAGAACATGGGACGGGGACGGCACCAATAAATTAGCCTATGATTTTATTCTTTGCGAATTAGAAGCACGCGATTGGTGCACAACAAGTTGCGCGTTAACAGGAATCGAACAAAATAAAAACACAGTTGAACTTGCCCTTGTTCCAAATCCATGTACGAATCAATTCATCATTCAATCTGATCAAGCCCTTGCACATGTGAAACTATTCAGTTTAACCGGAGCAATGGTATATGAATCATCAACTGGTTCAACTAGAATTGATACAAGTGAACTTCCTACCGGAATTTATTTCATTGAAATTGAAACAATTAACGGAGAAAGACGGCAAGAAAAAATAATAAAAATCACGCCCTAAAAAGCCATTTCATTTAATCGAAAAAAAACAACCTTCTAACGAACTGTAACAAGTCATCTTCTTTTTTTTGACAATTTAGATCCGCTTAGTATTCGTCGAGATATCTATAAAAGGTATCTGTCTCCACCCAAGTCGAGCTGGCATTAATCTAAAAAGAAAAAGATGAAAAAATTAATTGCAGAATTTATTGGCACCATGTGGCTGGTCTTAGGAGGATGCGGAAGCGCAGTCTTAGCAACCGGCGGATTTGGAGATTTAGGAATCGGTTTTGTAGGTGTATCACTCGCCTTTGGTCTCACCGTTGTTACCATGGCTTACGCAATCGGTCACATATCCGGTTGTCACTTAAATCCAGCCGTTTCAATTGGTTTATGGGTAGGTGGACGATTCGATTCAAAAGACCTTCTACCGTATATTATAGCTCAAGTTTTGGGAGGAATTTTAGGTGCAGCTATACTCTACCTCATTGTGAGCGGTCAAAGCGATTTCAAATCAGTAAATGATTTTGCTTCAAACGGCTATGAAAAGGGTTCTCCTGGTGGTTACAGCATGTTGTCTGCGCTGATAACGGAAGTTGTAATGACCTTCATGTTCTTAATCATCATTTTAGGAGCAACGCATGAAAAAGCACCAAAATATTTAGCTGGTTTAGCAATTGGATTAGGTCTAACACTCATTCACCTTATCAGTATTCCTGTAACAAATACGTCTGTAAATCCTGCACGCAGCACAAGTCAAGCGCTTTTTGCCGACAATGATTGGGCTCTACCTCAGCTTTGGCTGTTTTGGATCGCTCCAATCATTGGTGCTATTTTAGCAGGTATAGTCTATAAATTTTTAGGGTCAGACGAGCGTAAATAGGTTTAGTTATACGTCTGATTATGGTCCGAGATGCAGTTGTGTCTCGGACTTTTTTTTGAACTTAATTCAAGGTGATATTTATCACTTTATCTCTTAAAAAAGAACCGTACTTTGCAGCGTTAAATTATATTATTTCCTCAAACATGAAAAAAGGAGTTGCCTTTATTAGCTTAATAACGTTAATCACGAGTCTTTTTGCCTTTCGCTATTTGCAACCTCAAGGTACACTAGAAAACTATTCTGTCCGCACCTTTCATGCAGGTTTTCCCCTTCCGAGTGAAATCAACACCTTGTTTGTTGGTTCGGGTAAATGTGAATTCTGCCATGGTGAAGGAAGTTTAGGTCCAAATCCTGATGCAAATCGCGATCCTGATGGCAATGACATTTCTCCCGTAACTACTTGGCAAGCAACAATGATGGCGAATTCGGCGAAAGATCCTTTTTGGCAAGCAAAATTAAGTCACGAAAAGTTAGTTCACCCTGAGCATGCTGATGCGATTGATGCAACGTGTATTAGATGCCATGCCCCTTTGGGAAAATTTAATGCAGTCCATCACGATATTGCTTATCCATTCGACAGTCTAAAAACCGACCCTCTTGGTATGGATGGTGTTTCGTGTTTAGCTTGCCACTCCATGTCTGCTGATGGATTGGGAACTGTTTTTTCTTCGGAAATGACCTACGATACGAATCATATGGTTTTTGGACAATACGCTGACCCTCTCGTAACACCAATGCAATCGAATATCGGCTATACACCCACGTTGGGAACGCATGTTTCCTCCTCCGAAATGTGCGGCGCATGTCATACGCTTATCACCTCTCCACTCAATGAATTGGGTGAAGAAATGGACACTTTTTTTGTCGAGCAAGCCATCTATCATGAGTGGCTCAATTCGGAATATGCCGAAACAGATATAACCTGCCAAGGCTGTCATATGCCTAAAACTGAATTTGATGTAATCATTGCCAATCGCCCACCGTGGCTTTCCGCTCGACCGAACTATGGAAGGCACGATTTGGTGGGTGCAAATGTATTTATGCTCAAGTTATTGTCCGAAAATATCGATACGTTGAACTTAACCGCCTCTACTACCGATTTTGAATTGACCATTGAAAAAACATTGGACATGCTCCAAAATAAAAGCATGGAGGCAGCATTGGAAATTGCTGCATCAGATGCCGACTCAATCACCTATGAACTGTCATTGAAAAATTTAGCAGGTCATAAATTACCGGGTGGTTATCCAAGTCGCCGATTAATTGTGGAATTTTTGGTGCAAGATCCCAATGGAGACACACTCTTCCATTCGGGTCAATTCAATCCTGATTTTTCGCTCACCCACGAAGATGCAACCTACGAACCGCATTACGACTTCATTCGTCAAGAAAATGAGGTTCAAATTTACGAAATGGTGATGGGCGATAATTCGGGTGAAGTCACCACACTACTTGAACGCGCGTATAGTAGTTTAAAAGATAATCGTTTAGTCCCAAAAGGATTTAGTACATCACATGCCTCTTATGATACGGTAAGAATCGTTGGAAATGCAGGTTTAGATCCTAACTTTAACGCAGATAATACTGGAACGGATAAAATCTATTATAAACTGCCCAATGCCGCAGGTTCGGCTAATTGGGTCGTTACAGCACGCGTGTTCTATCAACCTGTTCCGCCTAAATGGGTCGCGGATATGTTTGGCTATTCTAGCGCCGAAATCGACTTATTTAAACACCTTTATTTAGGAGCAGACGGAACGCCAACACTCATTGCACATGCCAATATCAATGGTTTTTCATCTATTTTCGATTCAGACATAACGTTCAAAGTCTATCCAAATCCCAGTCAAGGGGAGGTTACAATTTCTGCTTCTGAACAGATTAAATCCCTCACAATTTACACAACAAGCGGTCAAATTGTCTACTTCAAAAAGGATGTCAATAACCAGATCACCTTCAATCCAGGAAACCTCAAAGGAGCTTATCTTATTGAAATAAAACTAGACGACGATCAAACCTATATGCAACGGATCGTTTTTCAATAAGCGTTTTTTCAGTTGGGGCTTACCCAGTCGCACGTTGCACGCGCGATCGGTCGGGCTTTACGCTATAGTCTCCCGGTGAAACCGTGAGCGCTGCCGCTGCAATCCCTAAGCCGAAACTTTCGGTAAATTGGACAGGTAGCTATCTATCATGTGCTTAAAAATTTCTATATTCATGACAGATAATTTTAAGCCACCACGCCACATGAATAAGCTATTTGCTTGCCTCATCATTTTTATTTCACATTTCTCATGGACACAATTACCCAATATTGATAGCTTAATTCAAGTTTCCACATCCGTAAAAGGGCAAGAAAAAATAACACTCTTATCTGACATTAGCTATTATAGCACATACATTAATACAAACCAAGCTGTAGAATATGGTCAAAAATGCTTGCAAGAATCTTTAATTTTTGGCGATTCACTGCTCATTGCAGAAGGGTTTAATGCATTAGCCATAGCCCTCTACGCCAAAAGTGATTTCGAAAACTCTCTTGCGAGTAATTTACGTGCACTCGATATTCGCTCTCGTCATGGAGATGATTATAGCCTTATGTCAAGCTATAGTAAAATTGGCAATTGCATGCATGAGCTTGGGCGCTTTGATGAGGCGATTGATTACTATTTAAAAAGCTTGGCTATTTGCGAAAAAAATGGGCTTACAGCGCAGATGGGTCAAATCGCAAATAATATTGGAGAACTCTTTAAACAGCAATCTAAATTTGATCAATCGCGAACCTATTATTTGCAAGCAATTGAAATAGCAGAGCAAACAAAAGACACCTTTCAACTCGCCCTTTCAATTCTCAATCTCGGCGTAAATTACAGTGCTGAAAATAAAAACGAAGCGGCCGATTCACTTTACTCGATCTCCTATCAACTCATTAAAAATAAAAATTACCTCGAATTGGAGGCCGGATTGATGACCAATTGGGGAGTCGTCGCTCAAATGCGAAACGATCCTGAAAGCAGCATTAATTATTATAAACGAGCTCTTGAAATCTACAACTTAACAGGAGAAGTATTTGGTACAGGATTGGTCTATTCAAATCTTGGAAAAAGTTATATGCGCAATAATCAACCCGATTCTGCTCGCTATTATTTAGAAAAGGGATTGGAACTTGCCCAAGAAACAAATGCACTTCCCCGCATCATTAATGCGTACATCAGTCTCACAGATTTTTATCGTCAATCGGGCAATTTTGAAAAAGCCTTTTACTACGACAGTATTGCAGACGTCCTCAACGATTCGATTTACAACCTCGAAAACGCTGCGATCATTGAGGATTTAAATACGCAATATCAAACCGCACAAAAAGAGAATCAAATCAACCAACAAAAGCAAGCCCTTACAAAAGGTGAACTGGAGAAGAATCGCAAAAATATACAAATCTATACCCTCCTAGGTGGAACGATAGCTCTGCTGAGTATTCTTTTCTTTTTATTTCGTACACAAAAAATAAAAAGGCAAAACTTAGTTCAAGAAATTGAACTAGAAAAGTCTAAAACACAATTGCGTGTTCAAGAAGAGAAGCTTAGAATTTCGAGAGATTTACACGACAATATTGGCGCTCAGCTTACATTCATCATCTCCTCACTTGATAACCTAACGTATGTTCAAAACGAAAACGATCGGTCGACAAGGATATCCTCCGTCACAAACTTCACAAAAGAAACCATGAATGAGCTAAGAGCCTCTATCTGGACCTTAAAAACGGAAGATTTAACCATTGATAGTTTTAATGCAAAAATGAGTGAACTCTTTGGACGTGCAAAAATTGCTTGCCCCTCCATTCAATTCAAAATGGAAACAGTTGTGGACGAAGACCTACTTGGTAATGAACTTGTCGTACCCCTATTTCGCACACTTCAAGAAGCCCTCAACAATGCGATTAAACACAGTCAAGCGCATCAAATCACCTATTCATACACCAATAAAACATTCACACTAAGCGATAATGGAATTGGGTTTAATCTCGAAAATAGCGGAACCGGAAATGGATTAGAAAATATGCGATCCCGCATGGTTCAGGCGAGAATAGGCTATGATCTCCAATCGTCCAAAAATGAAGGCACTACCTTAACACTCACCCTAAAAAATACGACCGATAACGTATAGGAAGGGCTACTACTTCTTCTTACCTTTGATGCCATTAACTGATTGAATTATGATAAAAATTGCTGTAGCAGAAGACAATACATTTTTAGCGGAAGCGATTCGTGAAAAAATTTCCTTTTTCTCCGATTTAAAACTCAAATTTATTGGATTTAACGGCGAGGATTTACTCCGGCAATTGCAAATCGAACCGCTCATTGACGTAATCTTAATGGACATTGAAATGCCAAAATTAAACGGCATTGAAACAACCTATCGTGTTAAACAAAAATTTCCACATATTAAAATAATCATGCTCACTGTTTTTGATGATGAAGAGTCTATCTTCAAAGCCATTCAAGCAGGTGCTGATGGTTATCTCCTTAAGGATGAAAACGCGGGTCAACTTCATGCCGGAATTCTCGAGATATTGAATGGAGGTGCACCTATGTCCCCATCTATCGCATTGAAGGCACTGCGCCTCTTAAGACAACCAGTTGAGAAAAGGTCTGACAGCGTGCCTCCAAAGGTATTTGGATTGACTAAACGAGAAATTGATGTCTTAGAACAATTGAGCAAAGGCTTAATCAATCGAGAAATTGGGATCAATTTGAGTATTTCGACAGGAACAGTTCGAAAACACATTGAAAATATTTACCATAAACTCCAAGTCCACAATAAAATAGAAGCGATTTCTTTAGCTCAAAAGGAGCGAATTATCGGGTAAAAAGATTAAATACTTGCCGTTCCTGAATAAAATCGTTCATTTAATAAAGTTGATCGCTCTGTTGGGTCTAATTTTCTTAAATTGAACTCAATTGAGTCCGCTCTCCACCTAACACCAATTAAAAACCTTGTTCATTTGATTCAAGGTTTTTTTATTTCTAGGCTGTTTCTGAACATTAAAGCATTTTGTTTGTTTTCTTCATATCAAATCAACTTGCGTTTAAGAAGTAAAGCTATGAAATACTTAATTATTGGAGGATCATCTGGGATCGGTCTTGCTATTACAGAATTGCTCAGCGACGGAAAGCATGAAGTGCATGCAACCTATAATAAAACTGTTCCACCGTCGAGCCTAGCAGGCGTGTCATACCATCATCTTGACGTGCTAGAACCCACCTTTGCATTGGATTTTCTTCCAAATGAATTAGATGGAATCGTTTACTGTCCGGGTGCAATTGAACTAAAACCGTTCGCTCGAATCAGTCCTGAAAATTTTACCACAGACTTCAATCTACAAGTGCTCGGAGCAATAAAAGTTGTACAACACTGTCTTCCTCAACTAAAAAAAGGGAACGCTCCCTCCATCCTATTCTTTTCGACTGTTGCTGTTCAAACAGGTTTCAATTTTCACAGTCAAGTAGCTGTTTCAAAAGGTGCCATTGAAGGATTGACGCGATCACTTGCGGCAGAACTATCACCGACTATTCGTGTCAATGCTATTGCTCCTTCGCTTACAGAAACACCGTTGGCTGCAAAACTCCTCAATTCAGAAGAAAAAAAACAAGCGAATGCGGATCGGCACCCCTTAAAGAGAATAGGAACACCGAGTGATATTGCAGAAATGGCCGCCTTTTTACTCAGTTCAAAATCAGCATGGATCACCGGTCAAATCATAGGTATAGATGGCGGAATGTCGGCCATTAAATAAGAATCTTAAACTATGGGAAACGAAACTATAATAGATAAAAAAGCGATTAAAGCTGCTTATATCGATTTTTTACTCCACGAAAATGAACGTCCTAAAAACGTATTTGTATTTGTGAAGGAATTGGGTATTTCAGAACTTGACTTTTATGCGCTATTTGCCTCATTTGAGGCATTAGAGGCGACAATTCTGTCCGATTTATTAGCCGAGACAATTGAACAGTTGGAGACGACCGAAGGTGCCTCAAGTAAAGAAAAATTGGCACAACTTTATCATGCCTATTTCAATACATTAACAGAAAACAGAAGTCTTCTTTTAATTTTATTTGATGGTGGTCAAAAAAATCTTCAAAACTTAAAAAAAATAGCTAAACTAAGGTCTACCTATCTCGATTTTATCGTTTCAATCAATTTACAAATGAGCGATTTTGGGAATCATACGATCGTTCAAATTATGCACAAAAGTGTGTCCGAAGTATCTTGGGGCCAATTTATTTTCACGCTCAACTATTGGTTGAATGATGTTTCTCCAAGGTTTGAAAAAACACACGTTTTAATCGATAAATGCATCAACACAGGATTCGACCTTCTAAAAACCTCAACCGTCGAGAGTATTATTGATCTCGGTAAATTTTTATTCACTGACCCCTTTAAATCAAAAGAAACATGTTAAAATTTTTTAAGTCAAAATCGCCTATAGATAAGTTGTATTTGAAGTATGAAAATTTAATGCAAGAGGCGTACAAATTATCAACCAAAAACAGGACGGCTAGTGATGAAAAGCATGCCGAAGCAGATGCAATTCTCAAGCAAATCGAGCAACTAAAAGAAAAAAAATAAGTATGGCATTTTACCAAAAACACCAAGAACAGGTTGTTAACGCAACGCTCGAAGAGGTGTGGGATTTTATTTCATCTCCTAAAAACCTTAAAGAGATAACGCCTGATTATATGGGATTTGATATCACTTCAAAAGATACCCCTGAAAAAATGTATCCTGGAATGATCATTAGTTATAAGGTTAAGCCTGTTGCGGGAATAAAAACAACATGGGTTACAGAAATAACGCAAGTGGTGGATAAAAAATACTTTGTGGATGAACAAAGAGTAGGCCCTTACGCTATGTGGCATCATCAGCACATTTTAGAGCCTCTTCCGAATGGCAAGGTATTAATGAAAGACATCATAAGCTACTGTCCGCCTTTCGGTTTTTTAGGTGCTATAGCAAATAGCTTGCTGATCAAAAAAAAATTGAAGGAGATTTTTGAATATCGAACGGTTGCCGTCGAACGTAAATTTGGTAAAGATGTCGGAAGTATTTAACCATGAAGAAATCGACCGAATTATAGAAATGGCTTGGGAAGACCGAACGCCTTTCGAAGCTATAACTGTGCAATTTGGATTACCTGAAAAAGAGGTTATTAAACTCATGCGGGGACAACTAAAACGGTCTAGTTTTAACCTATGGCGCAAACGTGTAAATAGTGGTGTAAGTCAAAAGCACGCC
>Ga0222668_1000425_pt1 | contig 27400 bp, 23 predicted proteins | sample AntAcemetagen728_FD_179823 | JGI IMG/M metagenome (GOLD analysis project Ga0222668, IMG submission 179823) | Saline water microbial communities from Ace Lake, Antarctica - #728 | ecosystem: Environmental > Aquatic > Non-marine Saline and Alkaline > Saline | place: Antarctica: Ace Lake... | reverse complement strand
ATTCTTATCACCGATTTTGATTTTAAGAGTCAACATGTGGTCACAATTGATTTTATCACAAAAGAGGTAGTAGAGGCTCCCATAATGGTTGAAAAACCCGTTATTTATTTGTACGGTGAGGAAAACTTGAGGGTGAAGGTGCAATTGGATTTTAAAGGTGATTTGCTTTTCTCTTATCCATCCTATGATCAAGGGTGGGACTGCAGAATTCTGGAAAAAGGGAAGATCGAGGTGGATCGAAATGTTTATCCTTATCTTTTTTGGGAAAGCAAGCAAGAAAACTTAAATTTTAAACTAAATATTGGTTCAGTTGATGGGTTCTATATCAATACAGATTCTACCATTCATTTTCTCGAGCAAAAATTAACGCTATTAGGACTTAATTTTACCGAAATGACAGATTTTATTACGTATTGGGCGCCTAGAATGGAAAAATTCCAATTTGCGACGGTTCAGTTTTTAATTGATGATTCGTATGATAAAAATATTGCCGGAATTCAAGTTTCTCCAAAGCCAGATGCGCAACGACGAATTTTTATGATCTTCCAAGGTTATGATCAAAATGTACCTCCCAATTTTTTAGTTGAACCCAGCTGGCTAGATTTTGAAAGGAAAGGGTTTACATTAATTGAATGGGGCGGAGCTGAACTTAATTAAGATGAAAGGTAGATTTGTGTTTTTTTTGACGCTTGCGTTTTTTATTGAATTGCCGCAAGCAAAGGCTGAATCACTCCCATTTTATACGATTGTTTCGGATAAATTAGTCGATTCTATTCCAGCTGGTAAATGTTTAATAACAGGACATGTAAATGTGCTGAGTAGCGGAAGGGCAGTGCAATATGCGTACATTGGATCGGTAGACAGAATATACTCAGCGATATCTGATTCAAAGGGTGGCTTTTCCTTTCTAATGGACGAACGTGAGTCGGCGCTTTTTTTTCACCACTTTCTGCACGGTGAAATCGTGACAGATTCGTATAGGTTTAAAAGTAAACATGTCGTCGAAATTGATTTCAAAACCAACGAAGAGGTCGAGCGACGCATTGAGGTTGCTAAACCTGTCATTTATCTCTACAGCGAGAGCGAATTGGATGTTGATTTGACACTGAAGCAGCACGGAGAAGTTACGTTTACCTATCCTGACTCTAATGAAGGTTGGAAAGTGAAAATCAAAGGAAAAGGGCATCTTGAGGTGGGAAATAAAGCGTATCCCTATCTCTTTTGGGAAGGTGAAAGGGAAAATTTAGATTTCATTGAAAAGAACGGAAAGGTTGAAGGTTTTTATATTCAGACAGATTCAACCGTTCAATTTTTAGAGCAGGTGCTGACCACAGCTGGTCTTAACTCAATAGAAATGACCGATTTTATTACGTATTGGGCACCTAGAATGATGAAATATAAATTTGCACAAGTTCAATTTTTGTGGAATGAAGATTATAGTCGATATATTGCCGAACTTGAATCTAATCCAAAGCCAGATAGTGAGTTACGTCTTTTTATGCTTTTTAGAGGTTTTGATTATGAAGTAAAAACTAAATCTTTAGTTGAACAAAGGGTGAAGCCTTTTTATCGAGAAGGATTCTCGCTCGTTGAATGGGGCGGAGCGGAATTGAATGCGTATTAATTTTTGAATAATCCCCCAAAATCATTATCTTAGTCTTTATCAAACCTGATTTATGGATAAATTCGAGAACTACATCAGTATCAATCGCGACAGTTGGAATAAAAAAGTGGATACGCACATTACTTCTGATTTCTACAATGTAGAAGGTTTTATGAAGGGTGCCTCATCACTCAATGCGATCGAACTGGCGTTTTTGAAAGACATAAAAGGGAAATCTGTTCTGCATCTTCAATGTCACTTTGGACAAGACACCCTTTCACTTGAGCGTTTGGGGGCAATAGTTACAGGTGTCGATCTTTCAGATGTGGCGATTGAGGCCGCCCGTGAATTGGCCGAGGAACTCGGGAGTAAGGCTAAATTTATTTGCTGCGACATTTATGATTTGCCCAACCATCTCAATCAAGAATTTGATTATGTTTTTACAAGTTACGGAACAATAGGTTGGTTGCCCGACCTAGATAAATGGGCGGCAATTGTCAGTCGCTACCTAAAAACAGGAGGAACGTTTGTGTTTGCAGAATTCCACCCTGTCATTTGGATGTATGATGATCAATTTGAAGGAATTATCTACTCGTATTTTAAAGAGCATCCCATTGTTGAGTTAGAAACAGGTTCTTATGCTGATCGCGCGGCAGCAGTTACCACATCATCTATTACATGGAATCATGGGCTGGGTGAGGTGATTCAAGCTTTAATCGATAATGGACTTACAATTGAAGTTTTTAGGGAATACAACTACTCACCCTACAATTGTTTCTATAAAGCGGTTGAAATGGAACCCAACAAATTCGGAATTGAAACAATGGAAGGTAAACTACCTATGGTGTATGCTTTGGTGGCGACAAAATAATAAATGGCCTAAGTCAGTAAACATCAATTGCGCTTGATGGTCTGATCCTAAAACTGACAATTGATTTTGATGCATTAAATAGTATTGATTAAAAGTTAGTGGATTCGCCTTGCTAAAAAAATCAAAGGTGAAGAATCAAATTTTTAACCACTAATATCCCTTTAAAGTTTTATTTTTACGCAAGAAAATCGTCTGATCAAAAGCGTAAAATGAAAAAGAATATTATCACAAAATCGGTTGGCTCTATTTACCGTTCAATCTTTTTGCCTCTAACTAAGAAGGTTAATACGAAGGTATCCGCAACCATACCTAAAACACAATTGTTGGAAAAGCATGTGAAAAATGCAAAAATCTTACCTTCTCGTAAAGAAATGTTGGATTTATTTCCTAAAAATGCGGTGGTTGCTGAGTTGGGCGTAGATGAAGGTACTTTTTCTGAGATGATCATGAATCAAACACATCCTAGCAAATTTCATATTGTCGATTTTTGGGGCAGTAAGCGATATAATCAATTAAAGCGTCAGCAGGTTGATGCTAAATTTGCAACACAATTAAAAGATGGATCTGTACAAATCAATCTAGGATTGTCTACAACTGTCGTTAACGACTTTCCGGATGATTATTTTGATTGGATTTATATTGATACCGATCATGGTTATAAGGTTACACATGAGGAATTGGAAGCCTATAAGGATAAAGTCAAAGCGGTTGGTATTATTGCTGGACACGATTATATTATTGGAAATTGGGATGGCGTAGTGCGTTACGGAGTTATTGAAGCTGTGCACGAGTTCTGTCTTAAATATGATTGGGAGATCATTTATTTAACGGCTGAATTACACAATAATCCCAGTTTTGCAATCAGACGTCTCTAATTTAAAAGCGTACTATGAAAATTGATGCAGCTTCAATAGAAGATTATCTTAAAAATTTACCGGAAGACCGTGTAAAGCCTATACAAAAATTAAGGCAAACGATTTTGGAAAACCTCCCAGATGGCTTTGAAGAAACAATGAGTTACGGCATGATTGGCTATGTAGTTCCTCACCGCATTTTTCCGGCAGGATATCACTGTGATCCTAAACTCCCACTTCCTTTTATTAACATTGCTTCGCAAAAGAATTTTGTCGCACTTTACCATATGGGTATGTATGCCGATCCTAGTCTATTGAATTGGTTTACAACTGAGTATTCCATTCATGTTAAATCAAAACTTGATATGGGAAAGAGTTGTGTTCGCTTCAAGAAAATGGATCAAATTCCTTACGAATTAATTGGTGAATTGGTAAAGAAAATGACGCCTCAAAATTGGATCGACTGCTATCAAGAAAATTATACGACTCGTCTTAAGAAATAAGTAAGACTACTTCGTACCTAGGTATACAAACGCAGGGGGAATGTTAACGGCGACAAATCCCAATTGTAATTTACCAAACTTCAGTTCCAACAATTTCTTGGCATTTAAAGAATATTGATATTGCACAAATACGCCACCAGTTCTCAAAACGTCGTAAGACTTGATGATAATGCGTTTTCTAATTTGGTCTGGTATGACGGCAAGTGGTAAGGAAGATAAAATAGCGTCTACCTCTTGAACGCCATGCTCTTCCATAATTTCATCCAAACGATCCGCACTTTCACAAAGTAAAATAATCCGCGGGTCTTTGAATTTGTTTTTAAGAAAAGTGTAAAAAGCCTCGTTTAGCTCGATTACAAAAATACGACATTTTGGATCGGCTCGTTTCAAGAGTTCTTCTGTGAAAACACCCGTACCAGGGCCTAGTTCAATGATGTTTCTTGCCGTTGAAAAATCGATTTTATCACACATTTTTTTGACCAAGTATTTAGAACTTGGAGCTAATGCGCCTACTTGCTTCCGTTCTTTAAAAAACGTGCGTAAAAAGTTACCCTTATGTTTCTTATTCGTTTCCACTCGCGTCTTGTAAAGAAAGTATTCCGTTATTTATCAACCCATATACTTTCCCTTTCAGCTGCATGCCGTGTAAAGGAGTATTGGTTGATTTAGAGTGCGAATCCATGGCATCATAATTCACGTCACATGAAGGGTCAAATAAAGTGAGATTTGCATATTCATTTTCAGCGATTGAATTGCTTTTAATTCCAAAAACCAATCGAGGTTTTTCACTTATTAGGTTGATTTTTTCAGCTAAACTTAATTCAGTTACCTTATTTAAAAGGGGGAAAAGGGATTGAACACCGATCATGCCAAATGCGGCTTGATCAAATTCAACTTCCTTGTTTTCAATATCTTCTGGCGTGTGGTCCGAACATACAAAATCAATCGTTCCATCCTTTAAACCATTTATTAGTGCGATTCGATCAGACTCTTCACGAAGCGGTGGGAGTAATTTAAATGATGCGTCAAATCCCATTACACGTTCTTCTGTAAAAACTAGATTTTGAACATATACATCACTCGTCACTTTAAGGCCTTCATGCTTCGCTTTGCGAATTAATTCGACACCCTCTTTGGTAGATAGTCCTGTAAAATGAAGTTTGCCTTCGGTATATCGTACCAAATTTAAGTCACGTTCAATGGTCATTGATTCAGCTAAGGCAGGTATAGATTTTAAGCCTGTTAAGACACTTGCACGACCTTCGTGCACATATCCTTTTCCAAAAATACTATGGTCTAGGGGGAAAGATACAATGTGTCCGTCAAAATTTTTAGCATAGAGAAGTGCCCTATACATTATTCCACCGCTCACATGGTTGTGAAAATCGGTAAATCCAATTGCTCCAGCTTGGCTCAGATCATACATTTCTGAAAGGTTTTCTCCTTTCATGTCTGCCGTCAAAGTTGCATAGGGATAAATGTCAACTGGCGAAAAAGCCCCGCGCATTTTTAAATATTCGAGTTGCGACTTATTTGATACGGTTGGTTGTGTGTTTGGTGTCAATGCTACAGCAGTCATTCCTCCGGCTTCTGCCGCTTTTAGCCCAGAAAATAGATCTTCTTTCACTTCATTGCCTGGGTCGCAAAAATTAACCTTTGCATCAAACCAACCGGCCGAAACATGCAGGTTTTCTTGCTTAATTACATGATCCGCGTAATCATCTATTGTCTTGTCAATTTTTACAATCAATCCATCCTGAATGAGCAAGTCGTGTGTACCGGCGTACATTTTTGTAGGATCGATAATGGTACATGATTTCAGCAATATTTTCATAATTCCAAGGCGAACTTTAGTGTTTCCAAAATTTCAAGAGTAAGATTTCAAATAGCATAAAAAGCAGTGCCAAAATTAACAGAATTCTCCAGTATTCTGTTGCTTTTAGTTGATTAATTTCCACTCTGCCAGCTGTGCTTAAAACGAATGGTTTAGCTTTGTTCCAACCTATATTTTGAAAATTTTCAATGATTCCATCTCCTGTATAGGTTGCAATTTTCGATTCTATTCTATTGTAATTCAACGCTATGATCTCATTGAAGTTTGATTGATCAGTTAATTCGTAAAAACCAGAAGATTTAAGTGCTCCATCTAAATGACTGAACGAAATCATGCGGGCATTTGCAACGTTTATGAGGAGGGGAATGACATCCACTTGTTTTGATTCGTTTTTCATGTGAATTGGATTTTTTTCTGAAACAGCTGTCTGTAAAGGAAAGTTGGCCATTTCACCATGCGTCATGTATAACGGTTTTTGAAAGGAAGCAGTCTCCGCAAATCGTAAAAATGTAGCTGCAAAGAGTGCATGGTTTTGAAAGTTTGAATATAAGGGAAGGAGAGGACTTGATAAGAGAACGATTCGTCCATTTTCGCGCGGTGCATATAAAAGGTAAGGATTTTCAGATGATATTCCGAACAGCGTCGTGAATCGCGCAGTGTTGGTTACGCTGAGACGGTATCGCTTAAACATTGTTGGATTTCTGTAATCTGATGGCTTTTCTTCAAATACGCCGGTATACAAGGGGTCGTCTGAATTGAAATAAGTTAATTCTGTGGTAGTTGTATCTATTTTTTGGAGCGTGGGAATTTCGTTTTTTGCTAAAAAAGGATTCCAATTGGCAACATCTGCTTTCGGACCGGGAATAAGAACAATTGTTCCGCCATTTTTCATTACGCCTTCAAGTAATTCTTGTATTCCACTTGGAATCTTGTCCGCATTTTGTACAATTACCAATTCCTTGTCCTTAAAATCATCAGGAACTAGCGATTCCATTGCGACGTTGGTCGAATTATAATACGCGTCTAAATTATAGAGCTGATTTAGATTGTCGCTAGCGTAGTCTTTTGAGCTAACAAGTAGGATTTTAACATCTTCCTTAATGGTGTATGTAAAATAAAATGAGTCATCAAAAAACAGTTGACTTGTTTCAATTTTTAATTCTCCTTTTTTTATCCCAGCAGAACGGTCGGTAAACGTAATGGATTCTTCAGTGAACGAACCTGCTGGAATGCTGATGCGTTTGGGTGCGGGTTCGTTTCCATCTATAGAGAGCCGAATGGTCAGGTCCGTTAAGTTTTCTGTTGAATTGTTTTGTACACGAAAATGAACATCTACTGGAGCATTGATGCGGTGAACGGGGCTCTCAAACCAAATGCTGTCAATGAATATATTTTCTTGATTGACCGCTTGGGCTTGATAATAATAGGTTTGAATTTCAGGTAATTCAAGGTTCTCCAGTTTATTTGTTTCTTTTTGAAAATCACTTAGGATAAAAATGCGGCGATTGCCTTGCTCTTCAATTGAGTTTAATAAATCGCTTTGCAAACGAAGAACTTCGGCGAGTTGCGTCGATTGCGCTGTATAGTCAATCGCCTTAATTCGGTCAATAATTTCCGATCTAGTATAGAAACGTTGCTCAAGGGACGCTAAATCTCCTGTTAATAAGCTGATGCGTTCATTGTTTTCAAGCGATTTAACAAGGTCGATCGCTTGATTTTTTACTTCATTTAATAAATCACCATCTCGCCCTGCTGCTTGCATGCTGAACGAGTTGTCAAGGTAGATTGATGTTAGATTTTCTGTTTTTTCACCCTCTTCATTTGGAAGGTAGGGTTGAGCAAAGGCTAAAATGAGTGCAGATAGAAATAGAATTCGACTGAGTAAAACGAGTAAATGTTTTAGTTTGGATCCAGATTTGGAATCTTCAACGACTTCTTGTAAGAATTTAACTCTTGAGAAATAAACAATCTTGTATCTCCGAAAATTGAAGAGATGGACAATTATCGGGATTAGCAATACAAAGAATGCCCAAAGAAAATGAGGGTAAACAAAAGTCATAGTACAAATATGCGAAAACGGTTTTGATTTTAGCTTGCTAATCCATCTTTTGCATACGTTTCGACTTAAAATAAATTTTGTTAAAAATTTCATTAGTCGCTATTAAAATTGAAATATTTTGGCTAAATTTCATCCATTCATCTTTTATACCTTGTTTGCCCTTTATGAAATTCCCAATTATACTCAATAGCGCAGATCAGAAACGGACCATATGGTCTGGTGGTACAACTACGGAATTATTTATTATGCCAATCGATTGTGCGTTTGTTGAACGTGATTTTGATTTTCGAATAAGCACGGCTACGGTTGAATTAGAAGCGTCAACGTTTACCCCTTTGAACGGATATAAACGTGTGCTGATGGTGATGGATGGGCAAATGACTTTGGAGCATGAGTCGCACCATACAGCAAAGCTCAAGAAATTTGATGTGGATCGTTTTGATGGCGCATGGAAAACTAAGTCTTTAGGTACATGTGTAGATTTTAATGTGATTTTTAGAGGTGATTTAACGATTAACCCGCAGGGAATTGTATTGATGAAGGGAGATTGGTTAAGGGACCAAATTTTGAATGTACATTTTGTTTTGGTTTATTGTTACGCAGGGGAATTAACAATTGCTCATAATGAATCTCTATTTACCCTTACTAAAGGTGATATTTGGGTTTGTGATAGTGTTGTTGAAGGAAGTCTTGTGTTTGAAGCAACGACTATTTCTGACTTTGTATACCTGAAAATCTCAAAGCAAGTGGATGGCAATTAATCGAAGGAAATTTATTAAACGTTCACTTTTTATTGGAGGAGCAGGTTTGTTGACAGGGTTGTATGCATGGCAAATTGAGCCTTTTTGGCTTGAATTCGTTCAGCAGAAAATGCCAATTCAATTTCTTCCGCCCGAATTAAATGGTTTAAAGTTGATTCAAATAAGCGACATGCACGTTGGGAATCGCTTTGACCGCCAGTTTATAATTGATTCTTTTATTGAGGCGCAAGCTTTAAACCCTGACATTGTCGTTTATACTGGTGATTTTGTTCATTTTGAATCCAGTGAACAGTTTGGTCAATTGGAGGAAGTTTTTGAATTCGCCGTGAAAGGAAGGTTGGGGACGGTAGGAATTTTAGGTAATCATGATTATGGAGCTGCATGGAAGATGGATGTGGTTGCCAATCGTGTTATCGAAATTCTTGAAGCAAGTGGTTTGACTATGTTGAGAAATGAAAAGATCAATATAGCTGGTTTAACTATTATTGGTATTGATGATTATTGGGCCACTAATTTTAAACCTGAATTGGCTTTTGAAAATTATGATGCGCCCACCGCTAATCTTGCTTTGTGTCACAATCCGGATGTTGTTGATTTGGACGTGTGGAATGGCTATCAAGGTTGGATATTAGCAGGGCACACGCATGGTGGACAGGTTAAACCGCCTTTTTTACCTCCTCCAATGCTTCCCGTTAAAAATAAGAAGTATGCTGCAGGTGAAATCGATTTGGAAGATGGCCGAACATTGTACATTAATCGTGCTTTAGGTTGCTTGAGACAAATACGATTTAATGTGAGACCGGAGATTACCGTTTTCGAATTGCAACGTGTTTAAAGGTTTAACGATTCTTATTGATTGGCTGCCAGTCCCCATTTTATTTCGCGTATTGGGCGAATAAAATCGCACAATAATGGCCAACGATTTGGGTGTTTTTCCAATAAACGACGTATTTTTGAATTGTGCTTTTTAATAGCGTCTGTAATAGCTGGCGCACTGATTTGCAATTCTTCTGCAAGATTTTTGCCATTAATTCGTCTGCTTTTTTCTGTTAAACCTCTCGCCGCCAATTCGTATCTATCCAACAAAGCATGGGTTTTATCCAATTCTATTAATTGAGTCGATTTTTGATCTTTGTTCGACTCTTTGTGAATGTCTTTCGTAATCAAATTTGGCGTAAGGTCAATGGTCCGTTGATCGATCGCTAAATCATACGCTGTATGTGCTGCGTTCTCAATTATTGATTTAAGAATCTCAATTCCTATTTCACTCGTTTTAATTTTATCAAGGAATCCATCTTTGAGGTGAATCTTGCAGTCTAAAGCGACTTCTTGATCTTTTACCAATTGATTAATATATTTCTCCAATAAGTCACGACTTTTAACACGCTCTTGTTCGAGTGTTTCTAGTGTGCGTTCTAATTCATCCGCATTGTTTTGATACGCCAATTGTATCCGGTTGATATTGTTCTTCTGTTGAGCGTGAAGTGTGTAAAGCCATTTAATTTGATTGCAGATCGTTTGACCAATCGATTTTTTTAAATCAGATGATAGTACATTTCTCCCGGATGGTATGTAAAAATTACTAAAGGTCTTTGAAAATGAAATGGCAAATACATCAGTTGCATCATCTGTTAAACTGTGTATTCTGAATATGAGAACGTTGTGCTCAATTTCATCCTGAATTGACAGTTGTTTGATTTCAAGTGGTTTTTGATCATAGCGCTCACCAATTGGTAAGTCGTCCAAATCACCCCAAATAAGTTCTTTTTTTGCTACTCTAAATTTTTGCACTTGGGGCTTATTCTCAGTTTGCAAAATATCTGTGGGAATGAAGATGCTTTTATTTAGACCTTGGCAATGATATGTTTTTAACCCGTCGTCATTGCAAAATAAATAAAAACCTATGGCACCAGGAAATTGTTCATGCAAGGATTGCATGGCTAATAACGCGGGGTGATATGAGGTCAAAATATTCACAACTTAATTTGTTTAAACCACTTAATTTGAATTAAGTCATTGCTTAATGGTTTTAAGTAAATAATTAACTATTAAGTTTTAGTTACTTTATTTTAAGCGAATTTACTTAATTTATTTCTATCTTTTACTACATATACCGAGGTTTGTGTCATAAAATTATTGATATGTCTGAGGTAAAGATTAAAACTAGGGGAGCAGCCTTGTTTCATTTATTAAGTGAGATTGCTTATTCTGAATTGCTTAATATTTCTCGCCGTATGCTCAAGTTCTTGCTGAGTTTAGCGCGAGGATTGCACGTGCAATATTGTTTTTTGCGAAATTTTGACTACTCCAAGGGGAATGTTCACCAGCACCTAATAAATAAGGCAAGTCTCTTTTTTGGAATCGAATGGGAAGAGGATGGAATGAAAGAGAAGGTGAAAAATAAGCGATTTGGACAACGGATGAAGGAACGATTGAACCGAAAACGAACGACTAAAAGGTGTAAGGTTAGTGAACTGTCTGAACCAATGTGTGAAAAAACGAAAAAAAAATCAAAAAATTTCTATCGCGCACCTGAATGATTAAATTGCTGTTAGTCAGTATTTAAGTAAAATCATTTAACCTGTGGCATAAGATTTGTCTTACTAAAAAAAGGTATGGATCTTAAATGGTGTAAACCTTTTTTACGGAGTGCCGTAAGATTTGCCATCACTAGTTAATTTAATACAATTCGATATGAGTTTAAAATGTATGAGAAAAACAATGGTTAATGCAGCTAAAGAAAAATTGAACCTGCATAAAAGTCTAGGACAACGTTCTACATTGTCAATTGTTCAGGTTGCCGCATTATTGGATATTGTGACTGGAAAATCTATTCCTTCGAATAGTGCAACTGTTTACAATGAAGAGGCCTTTAGTTTAAATTAATCCTAGTGAGTAATGGTTCCTGAGCCGACAAGTTCGTCGCTTAGGTACCATGCTGCAAATTGGCCTGGACTTATGCCGGGTACAGTTTCATCAAAAAGGATATATAACCCCTCTGGTTCGCAAAATAAGCGCGCCTTTACTAAAGGTTGTCTATACCGAATGCGAACGCCATAGCTTGCAGATTGACCAATACTCAATTTCAAGTCTTGTCTAATCCAATGTGTTTCACTGCTTTTTATGAAGAGTGCTTTTCGATTTAATCCAGGGTGTTGATCACCTTGACCGGTATAAATGGTATTTGTTTCCACATCCGTTCCAATCACAAAAAGCGGTAAGGGCGTGCCACCAACAGCTAATCCCTTGCGTTGACCGATTGTGAAATAATGCGCTCCATGATGTGTGCCAACCTTTTTACCTAATTTAGGAAAGTACGTGTAGGGTTGCGACAGCACTTTATAATCGTTTGATTCAAGTTGGCTCCGATAATCACGATACATGGCTAAATCTTCTTTCAATTCGATAATATCGCCGTCCTTTGGCAAGAGTTGCTGTTGCAGAAAGGTGGGAAGTTTTACTTTTCCAATGAAACAAAGGCCTTGTGAATCTTTTTTTTCTGCCGTAATCAAATCTTGTGCAGCTGCAATTTTTCGTACTTCGGGTTTTTCCAAATGCCCAATAGGGAACAAGGCTTTTGATAATTGGTCTTGCGTGAGTTGACACAAGAAATAACTTTGGTCTTTATTTCCGTCTAGCCCTGCTAACAAACGGTATTCTCCGCTTTCTGCTTGCCCTTTTCTGCAATAATGGCCCGTGGCAACATAATCTGCTCCCAGTTTTTCGGCTGCTTTTAAAAAGACATCAAATTTAATTTCTCTATTGCAGAGTATGTCGGGGTTGGGCGTACGTCCTGCCTCGTATTCAGCAAACATATAATCCACAATACGCTCGCGATACTCTACACTTAAATCCAATGTTTGAAAGGGAATACCTAGTTTTTCAGCAACTAAGAGCGCATCTTGGCTGTCGTCTATCCATGGACATTCGTCTGAGATTGTTACCGACTCGTCATGCCAGTTCTTCATAAAGATGCCTATCACATTATAGCCTTCTTCTTTTAAAAGATAAGCTGCAACACTCGAATCAACTCCTCCTGACAGACCAACAACAACCGTTTTCATTTTTTTAAATTTTCTTCGCAAAGGTAAAGATTTTCGAGCGATAATTCTTCCATGAATTTTTTTTTACTTACGCAGTTTTTTTATAAAGACGTTAGGGAATGTCGTTTTTAATCTCTCATTCATAACCAAGGTTGGCGAAAAACTTTTCTGCATGAATGATAAGATCATCTGCTTCAATTTCTTGCTGTAAAACAGATCGTGTGCAACTAGTCTTGGAATGCTGCAAATATGCCAGCAGTTGGTTTTGGTCACTTTGAAGGGTGCTATTCAGGAATTAATTCTAAATCTTTTCGTTTGTTTGAATACAGTCAAAAACTGTATCTTCGTCTATACACTTTATTTTATGAGAAATTTAATCCTATTCCTGCTGTTCTTTTTAGGAAGTCCATTTTCGTGGGCACAAGAAGAGTATCCGCTAGAAACGGTGCTTCAAAATGGGCATACGTCCTATATTACTGCTTATGATTTTAGTAGCGACGGTGCCCTGTTGGTGACTGGTAGTTTCGACAATGTTTTAATTCTATGGGACATGGAATCAGGTAAACAAATTCGAACCTTTTCAGGACATACAAAACGGATTAGAAGCGTTCATTTTAGCCCGGATCAAAAATTTATCGGCTCTGTATCAGCAGATAATTCATTAAAAGTTACGGAGGTGATATCGGGTGAAATGAAGTATAGTTTCACTGTTGCGAATTACGATTTGTCTTCTGCCTATTTTAGTCAAAATGGACATTATATATATGGACTTGATAATCGAGATGGTGTTTATGTTTGGGATTTGACAACTGGTGACTTAGTGGGTAGATATGTGAAGGAATATGGTGCACATGTGGAGGGTAATTTGATTTCTCCAGACGAAACTGAGATTCTCTCACTTGATGGTTATCAAGGTTCGGTAAGTATTAATCTGCTCACAGGAGACACGACGGGGTACTTTCCTTTTGACAAAATTCATTCGCAATCCTACAGTCCAAATGGAGAGTATATTGCAATTAGTTCTCGGAAATTATTTGCATCTATCTTTGAGGTTAAAACAGGAAAATTAGTCGCAAAGCTAGAAGATGGTGAGGAGAAGTGTGACGGTTGTAATACAAAGCATGTTTTCTCTCCTGATAGCAAATATGTATTGACTATGTCAAATCGTGTTGGGGCCGTATTATGGGATGTTAAAACGGGACAAAAGCTACGGCAATATCACGAATCTACTGACCGTCCAACACAATTGTTGTTTAGTTCTAAAGGTTCTTATTTGCTTGTAGGTTTTGATGATCTTGTTCTTGTTTTTGACACTAAGACTGGTAAGCTGAAGTTGAAGGTTGAAAGCGATTATATTGATTATTTCGAATTTCAATTCTCCCCAAACGAGCAATTTATTGTCTTGCCAAATAAGGATAACGGAATCGACGTGTGGAATGTGAATAGGGGAAAGGTGGATAAAACGATTAGGGGGTATCTCAGTCAATCTAATAGTTCTGGCATGGATTTGTCTTACAGTAATTGGATTGATCAGTCCATTCTGAGTGCGATTCAATCCAAGCGTAAAATCTTGCTTAGTCCCAATGATAAATATGTAATGGTGGCAGGAATAGATAGTTCGGCGCAACTTATAGATTTGGAACGCGGTAAGGTTGTAAAAACGTTTGTCGGTCATAGTAAATCTGTAATTGCCTTTGATTTTTCGCCGGATGGAAAATTTGTCGCAACAGGAGGCGGTGATCGACTGATTAAGATATGGGATAGTGAAACGGGGCAGGAAGTGAAGACGCTTAGCGGTCATCAAGAAACGATTTTTGATCTAAAATTTACGGCTGATGGTTCTGAAATCGTTAGTGGTGCTTGGGATGGTACAATGCGTGTGTGGAATATAAAAACAGGTAGATATCAATATGTTGATTTGGGAGGAACGTCTCCCTATTCAGTGGGGTGTACACCGAATGAACTGTATCTCATCTCGGCAGATTTAAGTGAGAATTTACAGTTTTGGGAGAAGGATGGTTTGCAGCCTTTTCGTCAATTAATCGGTTTCAATGATGTTCCAAGCAGTTTTGATTTCAGTCCTGATGGTAAAACGATTGCAACAGCATCTTGGGATGGAAAAGTAAAAGTATGGGACGTTTTGACGGGTATGCTTATCGGGAAAATGAATCAACATTCAGGTCGTGTGTTTGGGGTTAAATACGATCCGCTTGGGCGATTCATTGCTTCGTGTGGTGCCGATAATAAAATTATTTTATGGGATCCAATCGCCAATAAAATTAGTGCAAAATTAGAAGGGTATTCATCTTCAATTACATCAATTGATATCACGAAGGACGGTCAACGTCTTGTTTCAATTAGTGCAGATGGTGTGGTTAAAGTATGGGATCTTAATACATATCAAGAAGTTTTTTCGCGGGTTCAATTATCTCGAAATGAATGGTTGTCAACTGCTCCATCTGGTCTTTTTGATGGTTCACGTAATGCTTTAAATTGGGTTAATTATGTGAAAGGAAATCAAGTCATTAATGTAAATAGTTTGTTTGAGAAATATTATACACCTGATCTAATTCGTCGTATTCAAGCAAACGATCCTTCAATAAACGATCGGGGTGAAATATCAATCGAGGATATCGAGCGTTTGCCTGGTGTGACCCTAGCGTTGGGGGCTGGAAATAAACGGTCACCCGTACTTTATGCTGACTCGGTATTTTATTCTCCAAACGCAACTATTCCGCTGGAAATAGCAATCAATAGTCATACGCAACCGCTGTCCGAAATTTTAATTTATAACAATGGTAAACTGGTTCAGCAAATGAGTTTGGAGGAAGGAATTTCATTCCGAAACATAGGAGCGACGAATCACATGGTATCACTTACCTTGTCGAATGGGGTGAATCGAATTGAAGTGGTGCTCGTGGATCAACAAAGAACGAGTTCTTCCCCTGCAAAAGTTTTGGTTGAATTTGCTGGTGATAACAAAACCGTTGATCTTTTTTTGGTCACGATAGGGATTAATCTGTATAAAAACCCAACTTATAATTTAGACTATGCGGTGAATGATGCACAAGCATTTGCAGGTGCAATTCAAGCCGGAACAGATTCACTTTTTAATCGGGTTTTTACCTATTCCATTTTAAATGAAAAAGCAACGAAGGCCTTTATTATGAGTCAAGTCGCAGACATAAAATCTAAAATTGGACCGGAGGATGTTTTTCTTTTTTATTATGCTGGACATGGTGTAATGAGTAATGTAAGTGCAACTGAGCACACCGAGTTTTTTGTGGTCACGCATGATGTCACGAATCTATATGACGAAACAAAAGTTTTGCGCGAGAAGGCCGTCTCAGCGGCTGAATTGATGCAGATTTCTATGGGTATAGCGGCCGAAAAACAGCTCTTTATTTTGGATGCTTGCCATTCGGGTGGCGCAATTGAAGCGTTCGCCGTTCGCGGGAATGAGAGGGAAAAGGCATTGGCGCAATTGGCGAGAAATACAGGAACCTTTTTTCTAACGGCTTCGCAAGATGCTGAATATGCGAATGAAGTTGGACAACTGAATCACGGCTTGTTTACGTATGCATTATTGGAAATTTTACAGGGTGCAGCAGGTCTAGGAGGTGATTCTAAAGTGACGGTTAGTGAACTTAAGTCTTATGTCGAAGATCGTGTCCCGGAACTTTCAGAAACGTATCATGGCAGCCCGCAATATCCAACCGGTTATAGTTTTGGTCGTGATTTTCCAATCGTAATTTTAAAATAACTAAATTCAACACATGGATGCAAAATCAGTAAATAGTTCTAGAACAACAATCACCGAATTAATGATCCCTTCTTTTGCGAATTTCTCAGGAAAAGTGCATGGAGGAACCTTGTTGTCCTTAATGGATAAGGTGGCGTATGTCTGCGCAGCAAAACATTCAGGTGCGTATTGCGTTACGGTGTCGGTTGATGGTGTAGAATTTAGAGAACCTGTGGAGGTGGGGGAGTTGGTGTCTTTAGCTGCTTCTATAAATTATGTCGGAAATTCTTCCATGATCGTTGGGATTCGTGTAGAATCTTTAAAGCCTAAAACAGGCGAAGTAAAGCATACAAATTCATGCTATTTTACAATGGTTGCTAAAAATGAGGATGGATCGCTTATGACTGTTCCAAAATTGATTCTTGAGTCGCATGTCGATATTCGCCGCTTTCATGATGCTAAACAAATGAAAGCGAAACGTCAAGAAATTACCGATTTATTAAACCGTGAATTTAAAGATCTGACGGACCAGCAAATTGCAGAGAGTCTTAAAGAGAATCGTTGTATCATTAATCTTAACGCATAATAATAAGCTTAATTTGTGTTTAATGGGGTGAATTATGATCGGCAGTGAGAATGATTTTGTTATTTTTTGTAACCTTTTTCAAGTTCAAACGTTTAATAGTCAGAATGTGACTGAAAAAGTCTAACATTTATTTATACGGTTTTAAAGAGGGTTCTTGTGCTAAGGTGTAAGAACCCTTTTTAATTTTAGCTTTGTGATATGAGTAAACGCGCACTTAAAACGTACCTTTCCGATTTGTCTAAACCTGAATTGGAAGAGCAAATAGTTGAGCTCTATGATCGTTTGAAAGAGGTGAAGTCTTTCTACGATTTTGTCTTCAATCCGAAAGAAGATAAGATGCTCGATACAGCCAAATTTGCTATTTCTAAAGAATATTTCCCCATTAGTTCACGACGACCTAAAAAAAGAAGATCGGTGGCTCAAAATCAGATTAAAACGTTTATTAAGTTAGGAGTCGATCCTGTCGTGACAAGTGATCTAATGTTGTATAACCTAGAAGTTGCCCTCGCATATACGGCTGATTCTGAAATGAATCAAACAAGCTTTTACAAAAGTATGTTAAAGTCATTCCGCGAAGCGCTCGAATTTATTGATGGGGCAGGACTTGAATCTCATTTTAATGAACGTGTAAATCAAATTATTGACAAGGTGATTCAGCAAAATTGGGAGAATAAATTTGCCTTCGAACGCTTAATGGATGAGCGTTTTTAGCTGATAAATAAGCTTAACTCAATTTGAAGTGAATTTATGAATATAATCAAGTTGAATTTTTAATATTACCGCGATATAGTTTGAGCAAATTTAATAGAATCATCACGAGAGAATTCAGTAAAAGTTAAACTTCATTTATACTCGTTTATTAAATACACTAGATCTCTATAAGCAGTCTATATGGCTAGAAACGGCAATTCAAAGGACTTTACATTAATATTTTAAGCCAAAAAAAGGACAGGCCAACAGACCTATCCTTCTCTTTTTAAGGGGAATCAATGCAATTATTCTATAATCGTCATCTCATCAATAAGGTGAGATGCACCAGCGTATTTGTCAATTACAAATAAAATATATCGGATATCCGCACAAATCGTACGTTGAAAATCTTTCTCAAATGCAATATCTCCACTCATAGCTTCCCAGTTTCCATCAAAAGCACAACCGATTAATTCGCCTCTTGAATTCATAACGGGACTGCCTGAATTACCACCAGTAATGTCATTGTTTGTGATAAAGTTAACCCATAAATCACCGTCTTTTCCATAACGACCGTAATCCTTTTTGTCGTATAATTCCTTTAAGCGACTTGGAACAATGAATTCTTCATTTGTAGGGTCTTCCTTCGCCATCAAACCAGTCATAGTAGTATAATAAGGATACTGTTTACCGTCGATTGAAGTATAAGGTAAAACATTACCATAGGTTAGTCTTAGGCTGAAGTTAGCGTTTGGATAATACGTTTTATCAGGATTCATTTCACGAAGGGCTTCAACAAATAAACGGTTCGCATGCTCTAATTTACCTTTTGCTTGCATTGCTTTCTCTCCGTTCACAATCTCAAGGTAGCTCGTAAGCATAGTGTTGTTGATCATGAATAGCATCTCATCTTCCATGACCAGTTTAGTTGGGTTATCTAAAAATGCATTGTAACGTCCAAGATCAGTAAAGACGCTCAACTTCATCCCGTCGTTCACAAGCATTTTCCAATCCCCATTGTATTCTTCGAATAAATCTGTAAAAACTTTAGGATGTTGGTCTTTAGGAACGTTTGAATAGAACATGTTTAACATGGCCATTTCTAACTTTTCTTCGGTTGAAATGTTAAAACCAGCCATTGTTTCTTCAACTGACCCTCTTAATCGCTCAACGATTTTATTTACTTTGTCTTGATCGATTTTGTCTTCTTTCAGCGCATTATACAAGCGGATGTGTTGAATCATAAACTGATTAATTCCGAGCGAATAAATTGCCTCAAAAAAGTAAACCTGTGTTGGATTAATAACGGTTAACTCTTTGTACGCCTCATTGATATCCGATATTACGTCCTTGTATTTTTCTTTGCGTTTATCGTTTTCATTGACCCAAGCGGTAAAGGCATTTTCTATGGCTTTTTTCTTATCTAAAACTCCATTCTTCTTTAACTGTTCTGTCTGGCCTATAAAATATTTCCAATAATTACTCACTTGTGCATAGGTGGAGGCATACTGAATTCGAACAGCATCACTCGCGCTCATATCTTCTTTCATGATGCGCAATTTTTCTCCTCTTACTTTAACGCGCGCAGGTTGGTCTTTTTCAATCGCCATTTGCACCCCGAATGAGGTTAAAAATCGATCAGTCGATCCAGGAAAACCCATGACCATTGCAAAATCATTCTCTTCAACTCCTTTTAAAGAGATGGGTAAGTGGTGTTTTGGTGTGTAAGGCACATTGTCCATGGCGAATAATGTTGGCTCATTGGATGCGTTTGCATAAATTCTGAACATTGAAAAATCTCCCGTATGACGCTCCCACATCCAATTGTCTGTATCTCCTCCATATTTTCCAATTGCTGATGGTGGAGCACCAACTAAACGAACATCTTTGAATATTTCATAAACAAAAAGGTAGAATTCATTTCCTTCATAAAATGATTTTACTTCGGCTTCATAATTTGTTCCCGTTACTGCTTGGGCAGCTAACTTTTCAGACATCAAATCAATTGCATTTTGTCTTGCAGCCTCAGTCATAGTTGAGTTTAATACTTTTTGTATCTGCTTTGACACGTCTTCAATCCGAACGACAATAGACGCCGTTAAACCCGGAATTGGTTTTTCTTCACTGTAATTTTGTGCCCAAAAACCATCTGTTAGGTAATCATGCTCAGGTGTAGAGTTTTCACGAATGGCATCATAACCACAATGGTGATTGGTGAGCATTAGTCCTTTTGGAGAAATAATCTCCCCTGTACAAAAACCGCCCAAAGAAACAATCGCATCTTTAACGCTAGGTTTTTTAGGATTGTAAATTTCTTTTGTGCTCAATTCTAAGCCGCTTTCTTTCAGTTCGTTTTTGATGGATTTTAACTGAAAGGGAAGGAACATTCCTTCATCAGCTCGACCGAAAATGGTGAGGGCGATAAATGCGAATAAAAGTGTTTTTTTCATGTTTGGTTGTTTGGTTGTTTGCTCGCGATTGGCCAATACTGTTTTTGTTATGACTAGCGAAGCAAAGTAATTACATATCTTTTAAAGATGGCAAATGTACTATTTTGTCCTTGATTTTGGAGGGGTTGAGCCTTTTTATTTTAGGCTTTTTCTAGAAGGGAATCATGATTAATTGATCTTGCTAATCAATTGTCGTTCTGTTCCATTTTTCGTATCAACGTGCAAAATGTAATTCCCAATAGCTAAATTGGCTAAAGAAATTGTGTTTTTTTTACTCGTCAAAATCAACGTTCCATCCAAAGCATAGAGTCGAACAAGTACTATTTCACGTAAAGATTGAACGGTGATTATATCAACTGTTGGATTCGGATAAATAGAGATTACTGACTGAATAGGTTCCATTGTACTTGCTGTTTCGGCGCCTAAAACGGTAACTTGATCAAGCAATAAAACAAAGCCATTTTCCGTATTGTTCTTAAATGCGATATAGACTTCTTGGTTGGCATAACCCGCTAAATCAAGTTCAACACCTCTTGTTGTGAAATAATTTGGTTCTGCTTCAACAACCATTAATGTATCCGTAAAACTTGAAATTAAACTATCTGTGGTAGAGATAAGAACAAGGTAACCGTCTGGATATGAAGCATCAACCGAACGAGCAGACCAATTAATTTTAGAGAAATTACCTAATGAAATTTTAGGTGTGATTAAAAAGTCAGCTGCACTTCCTTCAGTGTCGTAATAAGACGTACTCGCCGCACAGGTGTCCGATCCAAAGATAAAAGGTATCCAAGCTTCGGTGAATTCAATCACGTCCTCAGCTGGGGATAGGCCATCTTCATCCACAATTGACCAAGACGCTGGAATGCCAGTACTGAAAGTTTCTTGGAATAGAATACCTTGACTAAGGCCAGTAAGAGGAGTGATAAAGAGGAGGTATGCAATGCTTTTTAGTATGTTCATCTTGTTTTTTTCAATGGGTAAAAATACATATTTCACTTGGGAAGTACTGGCTTTTAACAGTTTTTAGCAAATTAATTTTGAGTTACGATCTATTCGAAGGACAAAATGAATAAATCTTCGTCCTTCTTTTTGAAAAAATGTTCTTCACGTGCATACTTTTCAAGCGTGCGAAGATCTTCAAGTTCGCCTATCGATATTTTCAATTCCTCAACACCATCTTCTTTTCGCTCAATTTCTTTTTGAAGTTCAGTAACGCGTTCATTTCGTTTGACAAGGGTGAATATGTCGGTTTCATGGAGAATGAGAATGTAAAGCACCACAAATGCCGTGGACATCACATATTTATTACGTACAGTTTTTATAAAACGTTTCACCTTTCAAATTTACAACGAATGAATGTACATTTTATTCTTTTCTATGGAACTTATTCACACGATAACCTTGAAAAGGAACATTGATAAATTGATGAAGAGAATCGAGTATATTTTTCTTAATTTTGGAGAAAATAGTAGAAATGCTTGGACTAAAGTTATTAACCGATCCCCGTTGGGTGACCATTGTGGAAGAGAATATTGATGAAATATTAACGGACCATGCGTGGTGCGAACAAAAGGCGGCAACAAATGCCATCAGTTTGATTGTTCAAAATCCAGAGCGAACGGAAATGGTGGAAGCGCTTTTAGTGATCGCACAAGAGGAATTGGAGCATTTTGATCAGGTGCATAAATTGATTAAAGCGCGCGGTAAAGCTCTTGGGCGCGAACGTAAGGATGAATACGTGAATGAATTGTACCATTTTATGGAGCGGGGCAGAGATAGAAATACAGCGTTTATTGATCGTTTACTTTTTTCAGCCATGATTGAAGCTAGGAGTTGTGAGCGATTTAGAGTGCTCTCTGAAAATATACCCGATAAACAGCTGGCTAAATTTTATTATGATTTAATGGTGAGTGAGGCTGGGCATTATACCTTGTTTTTGAAGTTTGCTCGCCAATTTGCTGAAAATGTTGATGTTGAGATGCGTTGGAAAGAGTGGCTTGAATTTGAAGCTTCGGTGATTATTAAGTACGGTAAAAGGGAAACTGTACATGGATAATTTCCTTTTTTTTATTGATTAGTTTTTGAAATTATATTGTGCCTGATTGATCTATAGCTTATTATGAATTTGCCGATTTTAGTTGAATAGAATAATTCAATCAAAAGTTCTGTATTCACTGAGTGAATGGAATAATTTGTTTAAATTGGTACCATACCAAATCGTTACACAAACTGGACTAACATATTAACGAATTATTTTGAAGTCTGATCAGTCATACTCCCGTCAATTTTATGGAAGAAACCACGAGATGGATTTCTTGGATCGATTCGTTAAAAACTATGGTACTAGCAATGAATCATTGCTTCTCGTAAAAGGTTCTGTTGGCATTGGAAAAACGGCCTTGGTCAATCACTTTCTTAAACGGGCATCAGAAGACTTCTATTTACATTGTACAATTGGCTATAATGATTATCCTCAAAAGGATGCGTTTGGTTCAATCATTGAAATCGGTTCGGATGCGTTCGATTTGCTCGCTAAGAATTGTTTTAGCGCATTCAAATCTGGTTTACATATTTTAAACAGTCGTCTCACCAGTGAGGAATTGGCTGATTTTTGTTTGCTGTTTCCACGACTCAAAGTTTATTTTAATTATGTGGAAATTTCTAGTTCGGCACCAACAATTGACCGGATAAATAGTTTAATTACAACACTTTTAAAGGTTATATCGGAAGTGTTGATAGAGGCAAAAAGAAAATTGATCTTTTTTATTGATGATCTTCATGGGATGGATGCAGAAACCACGAAGTTTCTTGAAAAATGGTTGTCAACGTCAATAAGTGGGGCGATTATTTGGATTGGTGCTGTTGTTGATGATATTGAGGTTCCCGATTTTTGGTCAAAGAAGTCTACCTTTATTCTTCACATAGAGGTGTTAGAATTGAAAGGCTTGAATGAAGATGAAATTGGATTATTGGTTGAAGAAAATTATCCTTTTTCAAATGCTCGAAAAAATGGCTTTATTGAAATTATCAAACAATTAACGACAGGTAATCCTCTTGAAATAAAAATGTTATTGCCTGCTTTAGCTGATGTTGGAGTACTCTATTATGATCCTCAGGCAGAATGTTGGGACTATAATTTAGAACAGATTTATAAAATAGATCGATCAAATAAATCCTTGAATTATTTGATCCGAAAAATGGACGATTTATCTCCAACTGCTCAGTTGGTTCTTTCTGCTGCCGCTGTGATAGGATATAAATTTAACACGACAGTTCTCGGGGTTATCTCTAAAATTGAGCCAAATGAGCTAAACAGTATCCTAAAAGATTGTTCTGATCGACTCCTGATTGAAAATGTGCCAGAAAAAGAAGGTAGCGTTAAACATTCATATCGCTTTTTGAACAGTCAATTGCGCAATGCCGCTTATTATCGACTGACTGAGGAAAAGAAGAGGAGGATCCATTTTACATTGGGTAAGACCTATTTAGCTTCTCTTGGCTATGCGGCAAGAGAACGAAATATAGTGGATATTGTAGATCAATTCAATAAATGTATTACCTATTTTAATTCCGCGAAAGATCGCTTGGAATTAGTTGAAATGAATTTGCAAGCCGGCAAAAAGTCGAAAGTAGAAGAGAATTTTGATGCTGCTCAGCATTATTTCACACAGGCAATCCAACTCATTGAATCGAATCGGCAAATTTGGAGCGCAACCCTCGTTTTTGACGTTTACATTCAGTCAGGTGAAGTTGCCTTTTTAATGTGTGACTATGTCAGTAGCGTCATGTTTTTTGAATCAGCGTTGAAATACACTACCACGTCGCTCGAAAAAGCAAAGGTGCACTATCATTTCTTAGTCATGCAGAATGCCGTATGTGATGTAGATGAAGCATGGAAGAGTGGCTTGCAAGCGCTCGAACTTTTAGGTTTCCCATTTCAAATAAAGATATCAGCAGCCAAACAATTGGGCTATTTCTTGTATTTGAAATTCGTTATAACACGAAAACGATTTCCGAAAATTAAGGATTGGAAATTACTTGAAGATGATTCAAAAGAATTAAGGATTGCAATTTATATGGAACTCATTCAAACATCACGTTTGAAGAATGAAGCTTTATCACTTTCACTTATATATAAGACATTTCAGTTGATCGTTAAGGAAGGAATCACCCCTAAGGCATACTTTGTATTTACAGGAATGGCTATTGGAGCAAGAGTTCACCTGAAGCATTATAATAAAAGTCTCTTCTACATGAGTTTGGCTGAAGATTTAATGATTCGATTTCCGCATGCACGAAGTCGTTCTCGAATTTTACACGATCAATTTGGTATTTACGGTCATTATATTAAACATGTAACGAGTTGTCGAGAACAATTGGCCGCAGCATACGAGGTTGCTGTGGCTGCGGGTGACCAAGGTTCGGCGGCACGAATAACGGTGTCGGTAGGAATGCTGATGTTTTTTGAAGGGTTACCCATTCAAACTGTGAAATCTACCCTTCAAAGCTATGCTCCTTTTATTCAGCAGACGGGGAATTATAGGAATAAATCGAGAATAGATGCGCTTTCGGATGCTTTAGGGATTCTTTCAGGAGAACGATCAATGGACGCAACTAGTTCAATTTGGGCCGCCCAATATGATGCTAATGAATTTATCGAACTGAAATACGTTAGTGAACTTGCTCATCTCTTTGTAGCCCTAGTGATGAAGAAAAGGAGTGATACAATTTCAATTTATAATCGACTTAAAAGCCTAGAATATCGGTCCTATAGCATTTTTCATTTTCTCGAAAAAATATGTGAATTATTAATGCTTGTTGACGATATTAATCCTTCCCAAACAGGAAAACCAGGGCTGCAGAAAATGGCTAAGTTATCGCTTGAATTTGAATCCTTAGCTAGAGACAATCCTGCAAATTTTTCATTTCCTTCGCTCTTATCTCGAGCTTTAATCGCGGAGGTGAATGGGAGTGAAGAAGAGGCGATATCAGAGTATCGCGCGGCAATCGCAGCAGCAGCAAAATTTCAGTTTGTGCATTTTAATGCGCTGGTGAATGAACGAATTGCGACAATTCTAATTAAACTGAAAAGGGGTGCAGAAGGCGAGGATCATTTGAAAGCAGCTCAGAATCTTTACCGTATATATGGAGCGAATGCGAAAGTGGATCAATTAGATGTGTTGATGAAGAGTAATAAAGGATAATTGATGATAATGAATAAGAACAGAGAGCAGGGCATAATGGGTTTGGAAACATTTTTTTTGTTTATACTCTTGCTTATTTTTAACGGTGGTTATAGCCAAACGCGGTTTAAGAATGAGATCTTTGATTCGTTCATTGTCTCTAAGGATTTCCAATTCGGAAAATCGCTAACTCAGGGCGGAAAGTTAGATCTCTTGAAAATGGATATCTATCAACCAAAGGGAGACGATTTGGATAAAAGACCTCTGATTATTTTGGCGCATGGAGGACATTTCATGTTCGGAGATAAGCAAGAATTCAGTGGTGAGGCTGAAGTTTTGGCTAAAGCAGGATTTGTTGTTGCATGTGTTAATTACCGATTAATCGACGTTGAACCTTCTGATACAGCTTCAATGAAAGCGGTAATTGACGCCATTCATGACCTTAGAGCGGCTGTTCGTTTTTTTAATAAAGATGTGAAAACGGAAAATAAATATAGAATCGACCCAGCGAAGGTTATAATCGGTGGCTATTCTGCTGGGGCTGTTGCATCTCTCCATTATGCGTATGCAAACACGATTAAAGATGTTGTAGACATGGGAGGTGAATGGTTGTTGGAATATGTTGAAAGGACAGGTGGATTTGAGGGTAGAAGTGGTAACCCTGGTTTTCAAAGTCAGGTTTGTGGAGTTATAAATTTTGCAGGATCTATGCATAGTGCGAACTTACTTGATGTCGACGAGCCGTTCTTAGTTTCTGTTCACGGTACAAATGATAAAACGGTTCCGTTTAACGCAGGTTCAACTGGAACAACTGCTGTTGTTACTGAAGGTTCTGGACTTATTCATGCCCGAGCGAAACAAATTGGCCTTGCTAATTTGTTGATTGCCATGGAAGGGGCTGATCATCTTATTCGTTTTTCATGTGAAGATTGCCTTGAGCAAATTATGGGTTTTTTGTCAACTCAACTTTAAAAGACCCTTTCATGAAAATAAAATTCCAAGTTAAACGAATTAAGTTCCGCCTTTAATCGATTTGAATGAGAATTAAACTCGGTTACAAACATAAACAAGGGCGCTTTCCGAAGTTGCGCTTTAATTTATTATTTTAGGCGTTCATGAGAATTGTTGTAATCATATTTTTTCTTTGTTTTAATAGTGCATTGAGTGCATGGGGATCAACTTCTAACGACTTGAAATTAGATAGTTTAAAAGAACTTCTGAAATCAGCAGACCACGATACGACTATCATTGATATACGCCTCAATCTAGGGGCAATATACACTGGTCTGGATCGAACAGCTGCCTATGTACATTTGGAAAATGCCATTCGTATTTCAATTTTAGCAGGCGATAAAGCAAGATTAGCCAAATCCTATGAAGCAATGGGTATGTATTATAACAGTGGAAGGCTATACGCTGAAGCACTCGATTATTTTATCAAAGCCGCAGAATTGTTTGATGAACTGAAATATTTCAAAGATAGATCGCGGGTTTTAAGCTTGGAGGGAATCATTTATGGTAGTATGGGGGCGCATTTTCAAGCCTTGACGGTATTTAATGAAGTTTTAACCTATCAAACAAAACTAAATGATTCACTTGGAATTGCGAATGTTTATAACAATTTTGGAAACGTATACCTCGATTTGGAGAAATTCGAATTAGCAAAGGATTACTACACAAGAGCGATCTCAATTTATCAATCATTGAAGAATGTTAAACTTGTCGCTCGGACTTATAATAATATGGGGCTCATTGAACTAGCCTTGTCTGAATTTAATCAGGCCAAAATTTATTTTAATTCTGCGGCCTTGTTATTTGAAGAATTAGCAAATGTTTCAGAAATTGGTAATACGTATATTCATCTTGGTTTCGCGCATTTAAAACTGAAGGATTTTGATTCAACAGTCTATTATTTTAATCGGAGTGAACTCATTATTCAAGATCAAAACGATTTGTATTCAACACTTCATTTAAAGCTCTCACAAGCAGAGCTAGCTTATCAATTGGGCGATTTTTCAGAAGCAATTCGTCAATCACAAGAGGGGCTTGACATGGCTTTGAATATGAAGTTCTTAAATCCTCAAATTCAAGCCTTGAATTTGCTCTATAGGGCTCATGCTGCCCTTGGTGAATTTGAAGATGCCCTTGGTTTTTATGATCAATCAGTTCATTTAAAAGATTCCATTCAACGCAGTGGCGACCAATTTGAATATTCTCT
>Ga0222668_1000422_pt1 | contig 27561 bp, 20 predicted proteins | sample AntAcemetagen728_FD_179823 | JGI IMG/M metagenome (GOLD analysis project Ga0222668, IMG submission 179823) | Saline water microbial communities from Ace Lake, Antarctica - #728 | ecosystem: Environmental > Aquatic > Non-marine Saline and Alkaline > Saline | place: Antarctica: Ace Lake... | reverse complement strand
TATTATCGGGTTAGACCCTGACGGCCTCTTCATGACACCCGTTTACGTTGATGTCGACTTCGGAACTGATTACCTGACCTATCCATTTAGTGGTACTCAGGATAGTATTAACACCCTGGCATTTGGGCTGTCCACCGCGGGCAACTACGGGCTCGACTTTGGTGATGCCCCCGCGACCATTGATGGTGTTCCGACTTCCTACCCCACGTTGCTTTCCGATCCGTTGTTTGTCGATGGTGGAGCCCGGCACAACCTGGAAGGGAACCTGACACTTGGCGATTCTGCCGATTATGAACTGGACGGTCTTCCCAGCCCGGACGCCACAGGCGACGTTGACAACGGGATTACATTTCTCTCAAATGGAACGTCCGAAGACGATTATACTGGAATCTCCCAAAGCGATTTTAATTCATACATTGAAGTAAAGGTCTCCGGTGATGGATTCCTGCAAGGCTGGATCGATTTCAATCGCAATGGAGTCTGGGAAGCCAGCGAGCAAATCTTCACCGACGAGCTAGTCACAGCAGGCACCCACAGACTCCCGTTTCTCGTCCCCCAAGTCGAAGACTCATTTGAGATTGGAGAAACCTTTGCTCGATTCCGTTTTAGTTCAGAAACGGGACTGGGCGTTTCCGGACGCGCCATTGATGGGGAAGTCGAAGACTACCGCGTCGATCTGACCGCTTCACGCTCTGGTACCATCATCTTAGACAAAACAGCTTATGAATCCGGCGAGTTAGTCACCATCACCGTGACTGATGGCGACTTACTGGGAGCCAGTTCGGTAAACGTCCTCGTCACATCCTCTGGTGGAGATTCAGAGACGGTGGTATTGGACGTAGTTCCTGAATCCGGCGGGACTGTGTTTAAAGGCACAATTTTCTCTTCACCCGGTACGCTTGCCGTCGGCAACGGCAGACTTGAAGTAGTGTTCGAAGAAACCATTACCGCAACCTATGCAGATTCCGATACAGGTGAAGGGCAACCCGGTAACTATCTGGGTGACTTTGTATCCACAAATTTGAACAGCCCGCGTGATCTTGTATTTCATCCAACAGATTCATCACAAGACATCTTTGTCAGCAACGGGTTTAATCTCGATCACGCGATCCAGCGATTCAATGGTCAAACAGGAGAATTCATAGAAGCCTTTGTTGTTCCAGAGGCGGGAATGGAAGTTCCCAGTGGTATCGCCTTTGGACCTAACGGCGACCTGTTTGTCGCCAGTTACGGCACCGGAAAAATTCTGCGTTATGATGGTACTAATGGTTCGCTTGTGCCGAGTATTCTTTTCGCTTCACTTGGCGCAGCTTCTGGACCACGATTTATTGCCTTTGACCCTGATGGCAATCTGTATGTCGCAACCACGGGATCCTCCAACCGTATTTACAAAATCGACTACGACACACAGGTTCAGGAAGTCTTTATAGCAGAGGGACCAGGTGGCTTGAGCGGCGAGCCATCTGGCATCGACTTTGATGAAGACGGAAACCTTTATGTGGCCATCTTCGACAGCAATGAGATCCTGAAGTTTACTTCGAACGGCACTCAGGTCGGCGATCCTTTCATCGCTGCGGGAATTGGCGGACTGGGAAGCCCACGCGGCCTGACTATAGGCCCCGATGGACTACTCTATGTTGCGAACGGAGCAACAGAAAGTATTCTGCGGTTTAATATCGAGACCGGTAATCCCGTTGATGCGGGAAGTTACACTTATGGAGCCGACATTGAATCGGCTTCTGGAATCGAGTTTGGCCGTGATGGTAATCTCTACGTTGTCGATACCGACCGGGGAAGAGTGATGAAATTTGCGGGCCCGGATGGGACCACCACTCCGAAACTCATTTCCGTAACGGCAGATATTTTTACAGACGAAATTGATTTTGGTGCATCCCCTGAGTCATTCCCCAACCTCATCGGTGATGTGGATGGAGAAGGTCCACAACACGCAATCAATTCGAATGGTCTGTTCCTGGGTAGTGGGGTCGACGCCGAAACCAATGGGGTGGAAACGACTGATTTCTCCTCAGGTGAGAGTGATGATGACGGAATCCTGCTCAACACGATGATCGCCGGCGATACCTCATCCACAATTACGGTCATTTCGTCAGGTGCCGGCTTTATTGATGCCTGGATCGATTTCAATGGCGATGGAGTCTGGACCGCAAACGAGAAGGTTTTAAGCAGTCGTGCAGTCGTGGCTGGTACGAACGCCGTTTCCGTTGTATTGCCATCCAATGTTGCTGCGGGTACCGTCGCCGCCCGGTTCCGTCTGAGTTCTGCTGGTGGGTTATCCATGACAGAAAAAGCGGCTGACGGTGAAGTGGAAGACTACCAGGTTACCATCATCGCGCAAAACACCGTTGGCTTACAACCAGACCCGAACCGTCCTGGAAAAACGGCTCTGTTTATCACGGGCACAAGTGGAAATGATACGATACTGCTCTCAGAAAATCTTCAAGGGCTGATTCAGGTTCGGATCAACGGTAATTCCGCTAACTCTCAGCCGTATTTTGCCCCGACTGGTGGCGTCTATGTCTGGGGCCTGAGCGGAAATGACCGGATCATCGCCGATGCGAATTCTTTCTATGACACCGAGTCCATGTTCTTTGGTGGTAATGGAAATGACTACCTGCAAGGGGGCCGAGGCAATGATGTTCTGGTCGGCGGAAATGGAAACGACGAGATCGAAGGGGGCCCTGATGGATTCGATATTCTGATCGGGGGATACGGATCGGACTATCTGAGAGGCCACAACGAAGCGATCTACACCAACTACGGTCAGAATGGCGATATCCTGATTGGCGGAGCCACGGCTTACGATAATGGTCTCACCCAACTCTACGGCATCTTGTCTGAGTGGTCTTCTGCAACCCCATTTGGAGACCGGGTTGAAAATATTCGCACACGCGTTGACAACACCACCGCTGGCGTCAACAATGTCAGACTTGATAGTACCACTGTCGATAACGATGATGGTGCTATCGACGAGCTCTATGGGGCCGTTGCCCGTGGCGATGACTGGTTCCTGCTCGACCTGGGAATGGACCTTCAAAATGCCGGTGCCCACGATCAGGTGAATTAAAATTGCCTCTCAACAGTAAAAACCAAAACAGCCTCCTGAAACCCCGTTTTAGAGAGGCTGTTTTTTTTGTGGAATCACGGAGAATCGTCCGGGTGCTACCAGCGTTCCACCGGACCATTGGGTGTCTTGATTAAAGCAGTCGGAACTGACGATTCCCGTTCGCCGTGTCGCAGGCGAATTTGTGTCACGATTTCATGAAACTCATCGATCGACTGAATTTGTCGCAAACGGTCTTCCAGATCTTCGGGGATTCCCAGTCGGACGCCGTACCAGGCTGCAAACTTTCGAATTAACAAACAGCCATAGTCTTCATGCTGTTCCACCATCAGCGTAAAATGACGCACCAGAAAGCGGATCTGCTCTTCCATCGTGGGATCTGAAACAGGCACCTCGCCTTGAATGGTCTGAGAGATTCTGCGAAAGATCCACGGATCAAGCATGGCACCCCGGCCAATGGAAACCGCTTCACAACCAGTTACTTTCCTCATATGGAACGCGTCTTCCACCGTACAAACATCACCATTGCCGATCACGGGGATTTGCTGAACCGCTTCGACCGTTTGTCTGATTCCCTCTAGATCAACGGTTCCTCCAAATCCCTGGTTGCGCGTGCGCCCATGAATGGTAATCGCTGCGACCCCTGCTTTCTCGAATTCTCTCGCCAGCAACGGCGCGGTAATGGAGTCCCGGTCCCAACCGAGTCGCATCTTCACCGTCACCGGAATCGAAACCGCATCCACGATATCAGCCACCATCTGGCAGGCCGCATCCGGCTTACACATAATCCGAGCGCCACCTCCATTGCCGTTGATCTTAGCCATCGGACAACCCATGTTGAGGTCGACCGCTTCATAACCCTGCGTTTCTAACCAGCGCGCGCCCACGACTAATTCGGAAGCGATGCCGCTAAAGATCTGTACGGTCAGGGGCCGATCTTCAGCCGAAGTTTTCAACAGCGCCTTGGCTTTCCGACTGCTGGAAAGCATTTGCGAAGCCAGTACCAGGTCGGTCGTGCATAACCCCAGCCCTCCCAATTCACGTAATGCCACGCGGAAAGCATGCTGCGTATATCCGGCCAGCGGCGCCAGAAAATAGCGAGAACTGAGAATACGATTACCAATTTGGATTTCAGGAGATTCCGTGGAATCCCATTTTATCAGTGTCATAAGACTATTTTAGGTTCGATCTAGAAAAATAGGGCGTTCAAGGAAGCAACCTGATTAAAAGCTCCAGCGGTAATCCTACAACATTTGACAGGCTGCCTTCAATCCGTTGAACAAAAATACTGCCGGCCCCCTGCACGGCGTACCCCCCGGCTTTCCCCAAAGACTCTTGCGTGGAAAGATACCAATCCAGGTGTGCACGCACATATTCTATCTCATGGAAGGTCACCTGTGTTTGTACGATTTCTGTAATGATCTGATCGCCGGCCCGAAAGCAGAGCCCCGTCAGCACCCGATGTGTCTTCCCTGCATAATCATTCAAAAACCAGTCTCGAACCGTCTGTTCCCACTCCTGCCCTGCCGGCGGTTGCCCCAGCACAAGATGCTTTGACGGCGTTCGCTCAACCACAACGATGGTATCAGCCGTCAAGATCGGAGCTGTGACATCCTTGCCCTGATTAATCTGCCCCAGGACATCGTCGTTTTTGGTTCTGCAAATCGAACTGAGTCGCTCGCGAATCGATTCCCAATCGTGGAGTGCATCAAAACCGGCTTCTGCCGAATTTTGTGGCGGCAGCACTTCAATCGCTGACTCGGGAACAATCTGAGACAATAATTCTTTTCGACGCGGAGATCTCGATCCCAGAATAATCTTATCAGAGCTCATCAGCAGTTTTCTCATTCAAGCTAAAAACATCAGACTCAAAATGGTGGCAATCACTCCCAGCACACCCAGTGTAATCCACCACCGGGGACGATCACTAAAAGGGTGCGTATTGACTCCCACATACTCCCCACACACCGGACAGGCGACCGCCTCTTCGTATACCTCTGCTCCACAATTGGAACAGGTCACCGTCTCTGTTTCGTATTCATCATCGACCTCCGATCCGTCACCATAATCGACATCATCAGCTTGATCCCACTCCCAGTCCTCATCCATGCCGGCTTGCTTTCAGAAAACGCTCTGAACAATATTTTCAGAGCAATGTTTAATAATTCATTCCAGTGGGCTCAAAGGCCAGACTAACACCGCGCCCGGAAACAGTGATCTCGTGATCTTTACAAAAAATTAATTTTTTGCGTGAGATCCCGTACATCCCCGGTATTCAATGATGGCACTTTTTTTACATACATAAATCATCTTCTGTGAACGTCATTTTAACTATTGGAGACGCAAGATGCAGCCTCGCAACCCGAAATCGGCCCAACGGTTCGGTTTTACACTGATCGAACTACTCGTTGTGATTGCCATTATTGCAATCCTGATTGCCTTATTACTACCGGCTGTACAGCAGGCGCGGGAAGCAGCTCGTCGCAGCACCTGCAAAAATAACGTGAAACAATTCGGTCTCGCCCTGCATAATTATCACGAAACTCACCGCTGCTTTCCCTCGGGTTGGGTCCAACGCTCGACGGCTTCCACCTGTCAGGCCAATTCTGTGACTGCCAGTGGTTGCCTGCCCGGATGGGGTTGGGGAACCATGCTGCTCCCGTTTCTCGATCAAGCCAATCTTTATAACGGGCTCAACGTAAAAAGTGCCCCTCTGGCTGTCACTCCTACCAATGAATCCAAAACTACGCTTCCCCTGTTTCGCTGCCCTTCCGATTCGGGTAGCAAACTGAATTCAGACCGCGGTGGTCATGCGACTTCAAACTACAAAGCCGTTTACGGCAGCCGAGGCATTGGGAACACGATCAACTCCAGTCCCCATAATTCCGCAGGCGGCAATGGGTCCTTCTGGTCAAACAGCGATACGCGCCTTCGTGATATCAAAGACGGAACCACGAATACAGTTCTCATCGGGGAAACCGCCCGAGGACGTGTGGGATCCAATACCTACAACGGAGGCATCTGGGTTGGTTACTACGATAATGGCAAAACGGCTTCCTCTGTCTGGAAAACCGAAAACCACCCCGGTTCCCTGATCAATGGAACTCTGGCATGGGCTTTCAGCAGTTCACATACGGGCGGGGCTCACTTCCTGCTTGGTGATGGCGGCGTGCGTTTCCTCAGCGAAAATATCGATGGAACGACCTACGAAAATCTGGGAAAAATCAGCGACGGAAACGTGATCGGTGAATTCTAAGTGAATGCATCATCCTATCCAGGCAAACCCTAATAAACCGTAAAAACTCTGCGCGAACCGGTTCTGCGATATCCGTTATTACAGGGTAGTTTCAGCACGATATGCACGAGTGTCCCAACCACCACATCTAATTTTCAGACACACCTGAAGGGTACATTTCTCTTGATACCCCTTCCGAACGATATCATCTTCAATTGACATTTTTTCCTGATAATCTTTAACCAAGGAGAGACGATGCCGCCTCGCATTTCAAAACCGGTCTCACGGTCCGGTTTTACGCTCATTGAATTACTCGTTGTGATTGCCATCATCGCGATTCTCATTGCCCTGTTATTACCGGCCGTCCAACAGGCGCGGGAAGCAGCTCGTCGCAGTACCTGCAAGAACAACATGAAACAACTGGGGCTGGCATTACACAACTACCACGATACCCATCGCACCTTTCCCGCAGGATCGATTTCCTCAGGGTCCTCGTTCAGTTTTAGTGGCAGTACCTGGTGTACCTCGCCGGGAGCAGACGCGCGCGCCCCCTGGACTGTCATGGTTCTCCCGTTTATGGATGAAGGCCCTCGCTACAACACCTTCGACTTCGAGGGGAAATTTACGACCTCTTCCAATGTTCCCGGCGTCACCGCAAACAACAATGCATTCAAGCTGGGAGTGAATAAATACCAGTGCCCTTCCGACCCCAATTCCGGATCCGGAGTCAATAACTTAAATTATTTCGGCGTTCAGGGAGGTGGTGCGACTCCCGCGTGTAGCGCAGCATCCGGCGGGCGCGTTTTTTATATCAACGGTCTGTTACACCACAATTCCAGCGTTCGTATTCGGGACGTGACCGATGGAACGACCAACACATTTCTGTTAGCCGAATCGAAATATGGATTGAATCCCAAAAGCCGCAGTGACGGAATCCATGCCGGCTGGGCTGCAGGTACCAAACTCGACAGCAGTGCGAACACTTACACTCTGGTGGCTGCGCAATTGCAGATCAATTCCATTCCCGGCCATGCGGGAGACCATGACACCATCAGCCAGTTTTCACGCCTGTTTGGTAGTTTTCATGTGGGTGGCTGTCATGTGACACTCGGCGACGGTTCCGTTCGCTTCATCAGTGAAAATATCGACCTCAACACCTACTTCATCCTGGCACAACGCAACGATGGAGAAGTCGTTGGTGAATTTTAACCCGTTGATTCACCGTTCTTTTCTACCCAACGATCACCGTGAATCAGGAACCATGCTGTGAATACCAATCGTCTCCCTTTTATTTACCTGAGCTTTATTTACCTGAGCGAAAAGCGGGCACTGCTCGCTGCCTGCTGTCTTCTGTTCTGCTTGATCATCTCAGGTTGTGGAGGCGGACAAGCCACTGACGGTCCGGCGCGCTATCAACTTGAAGGAACCGTCATCTACCAGGGGAAACCGGTCCCCAAAGGGGAAATTACATTTCGCCCGGATTCAACCGCAGGTAACAAAGGCCCCGGCGGATTTGCCTCAATTGAACAAGGCAAATTCATAGTCGCAGCCGACAAAGGAGTCGTGGGAGGCGCTTACATCTTTACGATCACGGGCTTTGATGGAATTCCCATTTCCGGTGACGCTGTCGGTGAGCCGAACCCAAACGGGAAAACCCTGTTTGCCAGTAGCGAGCTCAAACAAGAACTTCCCAAAGCGGATTCCACCATCGAGCTGAATGTGCCTGCAAAGCAGCAAAAGAAAAAACGATAAGACGTTCCCGATCGTTTCGAACTCGCTTGAGGATGCCCAGACCAGTTTGCGTCTGGGGCATCCTTGAGGCTTGAAACACGTTCTGCGTTACAGAATGAACTTGCTCAGATCTTCATCCTCAACAATCGCATGCAGTTTTTCTTGCACATAAGCGGCATCAATGGTGATTTTCTTTGTCTTCAAATCAGGCGCTTCGTAACTGACCTCTTCCAGTAATCGTTCTAAGATCGTATGCAGTCGTCGTGCTCCGATATTCTGTGTGGTCTGATTCACCTGAAACGCGATTGCCGCCAATTCTTCCAGACCGTCTTTTTTGAATTTGATGTCCACGCCTTCCGTTTTCAATAATGCCTGATATTGCATTGTGATGGAACTGGAAGGCTCGGTCAGAATTCTCAAGAAGTCATCGCGTGTCAGCTCCTGCAGTTCAACGCGAATCGGAAACCGTCCCTGGAGTTCGGGCATTAAGTCAGAAGGCTTCGTACGATGAAAGGCGCCTGCGGCGATAAACAACATATAGTCTGTTTTGACAGAGCCGCTACGCGTCTGAACTGTAGTCCCTTCGACAATCGGAAGTAAATCGCGCTGTACGCCTTGACGACTCACATCACCGCCACGGCTTCCGCCTTCTTCCGACGTACAAATTTTGTCGAGTTCATCGATAAAGACGATCCCATTGCGTTCCGCCAGTTCGATCGCTTCTTCGGCAATGGCGTCCTTATCCATCAACCCTTCCACTTCCTGTTCAAGCAATACCTTGCGGGCTTCCTTGACGGTCAGCTTACGGCTCTTGTTCTGGCTGGGCATCATTCGCTCTAACATTCCCTGCAGATCAACGTCCATTTGATCCATGCCCATATTCGAGAATACCTGCACGGGAGAGCTTTTCTGGTCAATAGAAATCTCAATCTCTTTGTCTTCCAGATCCCCTTTGCTCAACATTTTCCGAAACTTGTCTCGCGTACGCTCGTAGCGTTCTTTCGCATCCTCTTCCTTCCCCTCTTCCTCAGGGGACTCCTGAAAAGTGGACGATTCCCACTCCGGGCGAGGCACCAGCAGATCCAGCAGACGTTCTTCGACACGGACTTTCGCCTTATCGACCAGTTCCACCCGTTTCTTCTCACGCACCAGATTTTTCGCGGAATCCACCAGATCACGCACCATGCTCTCCACATCGCGACCGTAGTACCCCACTTCCGTGTATTTGGTGGCTTCGACTTTGATGAATGGCGCATCAATCAACTGAGCCAGGCGACGGGTAATTTCGGTTTTCCCCACACCAGTGGGCCCGATCATGATGATATTTTTAGGCGTGATTTCTTTGCGGATCTCTTCCGGAAGTTGCTGCCAGCGCCAGCGGTTTCGCAGGGCAATCGCCACAGCTCGCTTTGCGTCATCCTGACCAACAATATGCTTATCCAGCTCTGCGACAATCTGCCGAGGCGTTAACTCTTGCACTGAAGCTCCTCCACGATGATGTTATTATTCGTATAGATATCGATTTCTGAAGCGATGCCTAATGATGTTTTCACAATTTCTGCAGCCGATAACTGAGAATGTGCAACGAGGGCCCGTGCAGCCGCTGTCGCATAATTTCCTCCGGAACCGATACCAATCACACCATCAGAGGGAACAACCACGTCTCCCTGTCCCGTGATGAGCAAGCTGTGCTCGCTATTCACAACCACGATCAGTGCTTCCAGTTTTCGTAATATCCGGTCGGTACGCCAGTCGCGTGCCAGTTCCGTCGCAGCACGCGGCATATTTCCCGGATAGTCCTTGGCCTTGATTTCGAACCGCTCCAACAGCGCGAAAGCATCCGCAGTGGAGCCTGCAAATCCACAGATGACCTGCCCATCGAGGATCTTGCGAATCTTACGGGTATCGCTTTTCATGACCGTATCCCCGTGAGTCACCTGCCCATCGCCGCCGATGGCAACCTGTCCTTTATGACGGACGGTTAAAATCGTCGTGGAACGCCATTTCTTTTTTGAACTCATAACGGATTCACATTTCATAAATATATGCTGATACAAAAGACCGACACCACGATAAGACGCCGCTATGTGACACCACCGCGAGTGACACCGCCGCGATGAGACACCATAGAACAGAGCCTTATCACATGCAAGCTTACTGAACCTGAATCATAGTCTGCTGGGTTTGCGTTTTTCAATCTCGGCAGACCCGCTCCTTATTTATTTCACTCAAAGCGAAACTGATCATATTTCTCCATCAGATCAGTAACGGAGCCAGATCAATAACGGAGCTTTTGCGTCTACAGATCACAGCGCAGTAAAAAAACCCTCAATTGATCCAAAAGAGGGTTTTTGATTCGATAGATCACCGTAATTCACAAGAGTCCATCACGCAAGAACACCATGCGCCACATGACCGGCAACATCTGTCAGGCGGAAGTCGCGTCCTGCGTAACGATAGGTCAGCTTTTCATGATTCATTCCTAACAGATGCAAGAGCGTGGCATGGAAATCATGAATGTGCATTTTATCTTTGGTAGCGTAGTAACCAAATTCGTCTGTGGCGCCATATTTGATACCCGCTTTGACGCCGCCGCCCGCCAGCCACATCGTATATCCTTCGGGGTTATGATCACGACCATTTTTTCCCTGCGCGGTGGGAGTGCGGCCGAATTCCCCACCCCAGATAACCAACGTATCTTTCAATAGACCGCGCTGCTTCAAATCTCTCAGTAAGCCGGCGATTGGTTTATCGACCTCTTTTGCATTTTTTCCATGACCTTCTAAAAGGTTGCCATGCTGATCCCACTGCACCTTCTGGTCACTGTGCGACACCTGAATGAAACGCACGCCCCGTTCGGCAAAACGGCGTGCCATCAAGCACTGACGACCAAAGTCGGCTGTCTGCTTTTCATCCAGGCCGTACATCTTACGCGTGGCTTCTGTTTCTCCCGAGATATCCTGAATCTGGGGAACCTCTTCCTGCATCCGGAAAGCCAGTTCAAACGAACCAATCCGGTCTTCCAGAACCTGATTGGGCCCCGTCTGCTGTTGATGCATCCGGTTTAAATCGTTCAGAAAATCAACCTGCTTCCGCTGTACGCCGCGCGAGAGAAATCCGTTTTTGATAAATTCGATCTGCGCCTGCTCAGCAGCAACCGCCGCATTTCCCAGGGGAGTTCCCTGATAGGTCGCCGGTAAAAAAGCGGAACTCCAGTTCTTCACACCACCATGCGCCAAAGTCGGGCAGATCGTAATGAAACCCGGCAGGTTCTGATTCTCGGTTCCCAGACCGTAAGTCACCCACGAGCCCATACTGGGACGAACAAAAGAATCACTGCCGGTATGCAGTTTGAGCAGAGCGCCCCCATGTGCGGCGTTGGAGCCATGCAGCGAATTGATGATACACAGGTCGTCCACGCATTCAGCAACATTCGGAAATAGTTCGCTGACGTGAATTCCACTCTCGCCGTACTGTTTAAACTTCCAAGGCGACTTCAACAAGTTGCCGGTCGGTGCAAACTGAACCCGCGGTTTATCAAACGGCAGCGGTTTCCCATCATACTTCTGCAGTTGGGGTTTATAGTCAAACGTGTCCATGTGGGAAGGGCCTCCCTTCATGAACAGGAAGATGACCCGTTTGGCCCGCGGCGTGAAATGGGGTTCCTTCGGCGCCAGTGGATCTTTTGCAGAGTCGGCCCGGGCTTCGTCATTCAACATCGACAACAGAGCAAGATTTCCAAATCCGACGGCTGATTTTTTCAACAGATCGCGGCGGGAAAATAATGATTGAGGTAGGATACTCATGGCAGGTCTCGATTGAAAATGATTAACGTTTTATAGCGGCTTTGATATTAGTGATGCCTTCCAAACGAATTACCTGAGGTAGATAAATTCACTCGATGCAAACAGGGACTGACAGAATACCTGCCAGGCACGATGAATCCGTTTTTTCGAATCGGGTTCTTCGTTCTGTAATTCTCGTTCCATTTCATCCAGAAACTGTAATGACCGGTTGATTTCCAGCTCGGATGGCAAACGTCCATACGCTTTTAACACCAGTTGTTGAACCTTCTGCTCTGGTGCTAACGCCGTCTGATTTAAATAGGTATCCGCCATGCGTTGTGAAGCGTCTTCGACAAGCTCGCTATTCAGCAGAAACAAAGCCTGAGGTGCAACGGTGGTTGAGGACCGATTCCCGTTCAATACGCTGGCATCCGAATAATCAAACAACATGAACATCCCAAACAGATGATTTCGAATCACCGGGAGATAAATTGAGCGCCTGTTAAAATCGTAAGTCACGCCATCTTTTGATTCATGATTGAAAACAAACGCGCGATTCTTCACGTTCAGTAACGAGCCCCCCATTTTCAAGTCGAGCCCCTCGCTGACTGCCAGGATCGAATCGCGAATCGATTCCGCATCCAGACGACGCACGTCGGCTCTCCACATCAAACGGTTTTCCGGATCAATGGCGGCGGCTTCTTCATTCCAATCGCTACTCATCTGCCAGGTATTGGAAAGCAGAATCGTGCGATGTAATTTTTTGAGCGACCACCCCTGGTCCATCAGGCTGGCAGCCATCCAGTCCAGCAAAGGCTGATTCGTCGGCTTCGCTCCCAGTTTTCCAAAGTTATCCGGTGTGGAAACAATCCCCTTACCAAAATGCCAGCGCCAGATACGATTCACGATCACGCGGGAAGCCAGAGGATGATCTCGACTCACGAGCCACTCGGCAAATTTCAAACGACCACTCTGTTCTGTGGAAAACGGTTTTTGAGGTTGCTCGCTCAGAACCACGGGAACATGCCGCGGAACCGTTTCGCCCAAAGTCAAATGACTGCCGCGAATATGAATGGGTACATCAACGATTTCCCGTTCGGTTGCTCCCATTGCTGTGGGAACTTCAGGCCGTTCTTTTTTCAGTGATGCGACTTGGCCGCGCAGCGCTTTCAATTGTGCCTGGGCCTCTTTGGAATAAGAGGGTTCCGGCTTCTTGGGCAGTTTAAATTCTTTGCCCCCCTCTGTCTGGAGCCGTTTATTTTCTGATTTGACCAGCGCGGCAATTTGATCTTCTTCTGCCTTGATCTTCTGATCCCATTCCGCCTGAACTTTCAGGTCTGCTTCCGTGGCGAGTGAGTTTTCGTTCCAGCGGCCAACGGTCTTGTAACTCTCCATGATTTTGGTGCTTTTTAAGATCCCCGCCAGACCATAATAATCGTTCGCTGAAATCGGATCGAATTTGTGATCATGGCAGCGAGCACATCCCAGCGTCAGCCCGATCAGGGAGACGCCGATGGTATTGATCTGCTCATCGATGATATCCATTTCCATTTTGGTTTTATCGACTTCGGCCAGAACTTTCGGACCTAATAACAGAAAACCCGTGGCAATCAAACGCTCATTGCGTTCGGCAACATCTTTCGCTGGTTCGAGCAAATCACCGGCCAACTGCTCTTTGAGGAACAGATCATAGGGCTTGTCTTTATTCAACGCATTCACGACATAATCGCGATATTTCCACGCGGTGCCATACGCCACATTCTCGTCCAGGCCATTCGAGTCCGCATAACGGGCGACATCCAGCCAGTGGCGTGCCCAGTGTTCGCCGTACTGCGGTGATGCGAGCAGACGGTCGACGACTTTTTCAAATGCCTGCGGCGAGCTGTCGTTCAAAAAGTCATCAATTTCCTGAGGCGTCGGAGGCAGACCGGTTAAGTCAAATGTCGTACGACGAATGAGCGTGCGTTTGTCAGCCGGTTTGGCGGGAGTTAAACCGGCCTGTTCCAGTTGCTGTAAAATAAACCCGTCGATGGGACTCTTTACCCACCCTGCCTGTTTGACTTCAGGTAAGGCCGGTTTTTTCACAGGTTGAAATGACCAGAATTCACGCTCTTTCTCGAGATCGTATTTTCCTTTTTCACTCGCAGCTCGGAGCAAACTCAAATCCGCATTGGGATAGGGTGCCCCCATCTTGATCCAGTTCGACAGGTCGGCAATTTCCTGCTTGCTGAGTTTCTCATCGGGGGGCATCTGCAGATCGGCAACCTGATAATTCACAGCCGTCATCAACAGACTCTGTTCCGGTTTGCCGGGAACAATCAGAGATCCGGCTTTGCCTCCTTCGGCAATCCCCTTGAAGGTATCGACGCGCAGCCCGGATTCCTGCTCATCTGCTCCATGACAGTCGTAACAATGTTTGATTAATAAGGGGCGAATCTTGGATTCAAAAAATTGAATCTGCTGCTCACTCGGCTGTTTCTCGGCTGCCGACAGACACGTGGCGCCGAACACAACGAATGCCATCAACAATCCTGATGAGAATTGTTTTACGATAGAGGAAGAACGAACTCGTAACGTTGCGTGCATGGTCATTATTTCCAGCATGATCAGGTAGGAACCACAAGTCGATTGGAATGAGCGCTTGCTTCTCAAACCAGAATTCTGCGGCTGATGCGTGAAGGTAAGAAGTTTCGAATAATGAGTTTATGCTTACCCTACATTATATTCCCATCGACTCAGAATTCAGCAAAAAACCTTATTAAATTAATGTCATCTCGATATTTTTCAGTGCCTGCGGCGTAAAAACCGCTTAATTCCCAACAAAACTGGGAGAGAGTGCATATTTCAATTCTCGCAGAAATGTTTCCACGTCCTCAATAGTATTGTAACCATGTAACGCGACACGAATTCGTCCCGCATGATACATGGGATAGATTTGTTTACTATGCAGGTGCTGATAAACGCGTTCTGCGTCTGGATGGCGAAACGCGATGATCCCTGCCAGATGTTCCGCTTGATGAGGCGAAATGAGTTCGACGGGCAACGCCTTGAGCCCTTCCAGGCACGCTTCCACTAAAGGAGTTGCTGCCCGGTTAATGTTTTCCACTCCCGCATCCGCAATATACTTCAATCCCGCACGAATGGCATAAACGGCCGGGTAGTTCGGCATGCCGACCGTAAAACTGGCGGCGCCCGGCTGACTCTCTGCTTTTTCGAAACGCTGCTCGCCAAAGGCATCTTTCAGATTGAACCAGCCCCCCGCGGGAACCGTCCACTCATTCGCACGCGATGAGGGTACGCCGACGAGACCTCCGCCGTGCGATGCCAGAATCCATTTGTGCGTGCTGCTGATGACTAGATCGATGTCTTCCAGATCCAGTGGAATGCGTCCTAATGCCTGCGTTACGTCTAAGGCAATCAAAGCAGATGAATGTTGGCGAATCGTCTGAATCACTTCTTTTAAGGGAATTTTGAATCCATTAAAAAAGCTGACCAGTGAGATACTCACCACGCGTGTTTTGTCACTCAACAGCGTTTGCAAATCTTCCAGGTGCAATTTCCAATCGCGAGATTTCCAGACCTTCACCGTCGCCGGACAACTCTGCTGTAAGCCGAAGGTATAACTGGCGGGAAAGTCCAGATCGCTGACGATAATTTCATCGCCGGCTTTTAACTGCAATGCCTGATACGCCAGATTATAAGCTTCAGAACTGCAGGAACAGATGCTGACTTCAGACGAACTTAAACCATACATCTGAGCAATCAGTGTTTTGGCTGCGTCCCATTCTGCCTCATGTAGCGTACGACCATCCATGCCGAGCAACTTGTCTTGAAAGTATTGCTGAAAGGCTTCACCCACAGCCAGAGGGGGAATTCCTTCCGCGGCACTATTTAAATAAACGCGTTCCCGCAGACTGGGAAAATCGCGATGTCGAGTTTGTTGATCCAGCATGAAAACTCCGTTTGTTTAACTCGCGTGATTCAATTGACACTCTATTCTTGAGTGTCAGGTGCATTTAACATCGTGGGACCAAATTCACCTGAGATGGCTTGCGAACACTGTAACAGTGCTGAGGAAATCCGGGTGCTGCCACTGGATTCCCCTACCCGCAGAATATGAGACACACACAAGACAGCCAGCAGTCGTCCGTCTGCGCCCAGAATCGGTGCAGCCGTATCCTGAACTCCCACAATCAATGTACTTTCCATCGTACGAAATCCAGCGCGTCGAATCGCTGTGAAATCGGACTCCCATTCTTTAATTTGAGAAGCACGCTGATCAGATTGCTCCCAGTATTTCTGTTTCTGTTCGTGCGGCAGATAGGAAAGCGCCACATGCCCGCTGTTCCGATCATGCAGCTTGAAACTGGCACCGATTCTGACTGCCAGCGAAACATCAGCGTCGCTATCGACGCGTGCAATCACCAGCATCTTATTACGCACCACAATATTGAGGTGGCACGATTCATTCAGCTCATGCGTCAAGGCTTCCATATGAGGCGTCGCACGGGCGATTAATGCTTCCGTACTCGCATGCTTGGCTCCCAGCTCGAACAGTTTCGTACTCATCCGATAGCCCTGGCTGGCATCACGAATCAAATACCCCTGTTCATTCAGGCAAGCCATCACCCGAAACAGTTCTTGTTTGGTCCGCCCGAGACGATCGGCAATGTCTGTCAAAGAGAGCGGTCGAGAGATTCCGGACAACAACTCCAAAACCTCCAGCCCCTTTTCCAGAGCAGGCGCCCGATACGAGACTCTTGCATCATTTCGCTCTAATGTTTTACTCATAAAATATGATTTTACATATAAAACAGCATTCGTCAAGCACTAAATCGGACTTTACCCACTTGCACCTAACCTGTTAATAAATAATGCCTTAGATGCGTTGACACCTAAGGCATTGATCAATGAAATTGGATTATCTGAGAGACAAAGGCAGCCTATACAGACTCAGGGAACGGTATCTACGAGATCTTCGACAAGCTTTCGCAAGACCTCATGCGTGAGCTGTAAATCGACCTGGGTCCGACCGCTCTGGCCTGGCTGGGACGCAAAACGTTTCAAACTGAAATGCCCGTTGGCGTGGGACGACAGAATGATTTCGTAAAACTGTGTCCCCGCCTGGTTCTGATCCGGGGGGGTCGAGCGGATTAATACCTGCCCTGCATCCTCATCGTATTCGAGAGGTCCGATATTCTCCAAAAGATACGTCACCCGCTGACACAGTTTCTGCCCCCATTCTTTCAGCTTGTCAAAAGCCGCCTGAGACAGTGAGGGCACAGTAACGCGAATTTCCTGAAACGAACAGCTCATCGAATCGACCGACGTAAAATCGATCATGACTTCGATCTTGCCTTTGGCAGCCAGCGTTACCGTTCTGGGCTGTGCAGAATGAAACCCCGTTAACTGCGTCAGTTCGTGATTTAATTGATTGAGTACTGTCATGATAGAATCCCCCTTACGAGGATATTTTAATTTTTCTCTTTTGCATTTGTAGAATGCTTCTTGCCGTCATAACTTAAGATGGTCGGCCTGTCGTCAACCACGGTTTCAATATTCACAGGTCGTTTCCAGATGTGATGCAAATTGACCAGCGTATCCTGTGCATAATCGAGTTTCAGTTCGACGCCCAGAAATTCGTGTTCCAGATAAAGCTCGCCGCGGTTTTTATAGTTGGCATCCTGAACGTAAATCACAGGTCGACCATGATTACTCAGACTATTCAACATTTGCTGTTTGATCTGTTGAAATTCGCGTGACTGGATTTCGTACGTTCGATTCGAATCGTTATACGCAAAGGAAAACATCTGCTGCTTATAACAAAACTCGGGAGTCAGAAAGGTATCGATAAAGGTGATATCATTGTGAATTCGGCGTACTTCAAATATTTTATCTCTTCCCAGGCCGAGATCTTTATCCCAGTGTTCTTTCCCAAACATGTCGGTGCAGTTTTCATACTCGGGACCAAATTGCCCTTTATTCCAACGCTCTTCGATATCTTTCAGTAGTTCGATCCCCAGCTTATACGGATTCAACCGGTTCGGGCTGGTTGCCATCGTACCGCTATGATGGTCGGCGTAGTTAATCAAGCCTTCATCCGTCAGACCATGTTTCGTCATGATCGTGGAGTGCCAGTAACTGGCCCAGCCTTCGTTCATGATCTTTGTCTGCCCTTGGGGCGCAAAATAATACGCTTCATCGCGAATGATCGACAGCACGTCGCGCTGCCAGTCTTCCAGCGGGGCATACTGAATCAAAAAGTAGAGCACATCCCGCAAGCGTTCTTTCGGAAATGTTAACTGATCGGCCAGTTCCCGAGCTTTCTTTTGTTTCTGGTCCGCCTCTTCTTCGAGTATTTCTTCCGGATTGATATAACGGTCCATATACTTCTTCGCAGGAAATCGCCCTGAAGAACTTTCCGCTTCCTCATCGCTCCGTTTTTTCGACTCCGCTTTCGTCTCTGACTTCTGGTTGCGTCTAATGTGCGGCAGATAAGGATCGATCAAACTCTCCAGCGAGAGGCAGGTATCGATAAACATCTCGACCGTTTCATAACCGTACGTGTCGATATGGCGGTTCACGCGCGTGGCGTGATTGGCCATCTGATCGAGCATTTTGCGATTCGTATGCGAAAACCAGGCATTGTTCTTGAAAAAATCGCAGTGGCCATACACGTGCGCAATCACCAGTTTTTGATCGGTGATATCATTCGCACTCAACAGATACGCATAACAGGGGTCCGTATTGATCACCATTTCGTAGATTTTCTGCAAACCATACGAATAGCCTTTCATCAGCTCATCATACTGCGCACCGAATCGCCAGTGAGGATACCGCACAGGGAACCCGCCATAGGCGGCAAACATGCTCAGCTCTTCGTAATCCAGGACTTCAAAAATCGTTTTAAAGAAGTCGAGACCATAATCGAGCGCATGCTGTTCCATCTCCTGCTGGATATCACTTAAGACCTTAGGCAGTGGGCGATGAGTTGTTACGACCATACGAACCTCCGTCAGCGATCAACGTTTCTTAACCAGAAGCAGCGTTTTCAGCTTCCGATTGAAAAACACACTGTCAAAACATTCTATTTCCCTGTTCCCAGGAACGTTTTAATAGAACCGTAGATGGCTTCCTTGTCCTCTATTTCCGATAGAATCAGATTGTCGAACTCTTCCTCTACCTTTCTCAGTTCCTTGATGAAATCTCCCGATCCATACGGGCTTCTCACCTGACCGTAGCAGAAGAGATTACAGATCGGAAAAATATTCTGTTTGAGATTTTCAATGCACTCCGAGTTATCTTCTCCCCAGTTGTCTCCGTCCGAGAATTGGAAGCAGTAAATATTCCACAACGAAGGGGGAAAATCCCGTTGAATGATCTGACTGGCTGCCCGGTAAGCGGATGAGATACGCGTTCCACCGCTTTCGCGAACGCGGTAGAAGGTATCTTCATCCACTTCATGAGCAACGGCATCGTGCACGATGTAACGCCGTTCGATGCCGTTGTATTGACGTTTCAGCCAGGTATCGATCCAGAAGGACTCCGTGCGCACAATTTCTTTTTGAACATCGGTCATCGACCCCGAAACATCCATCATATAAATCACGGCGGCATTCGTGTGTGGTTCTGAAACCGTTTTCCAACTGCGATACCGTTCATCATCTTTCGTCGGAACAATAAACGGGTCTTTCGGATCGTAGTTGTCACTCGATAACATGCGTCTGAGCGCCCGCTTGTAAGTCCGTTTAAAATGCCGCAACGAATTGGGACCGGTAGGACGAATTGAGGTATAACGGTCTTTTTTCGAAGTAAGTGCATCGTCCCCCTTGGGTTCAATTCGCGGCAGCTCCAGCGCTTCGCCGAGCATGTCCGCTAACTCATCCAGGGTTAATTCGACTTCCCGAATATGCTGGCCACGATCATTGCCAGCCTCGCCTTGACCATCGCCGTCAGACTTTCCCCGGCCGATGGCTTCGCCCACTTCGCCTTCCCCCTGCCCCACGCCGCCACTCCCCTTTTCGCCATGTTGAAAATGGGGAATTTCGATATTGGGCACGGGAATACTGACCGTCTCCCGACCTTTACGACCAATCATCTCGCCATGATTGATATACTTTCGGAGCTGCTGGCGGACCTTGCCTTTGATAATCTGATCAAAGCGTTGCTGGTCACGATCTATTCGACGTACCATGGTATCGAGACCCTTTCTGAATCGAGAATCAAAGTGAGTCGGCGCTAAAACAATTCCTTCCCGTGTTCGTATCAATCAATAAAACCGCATTATCGATCAGGCGGCGTCACTGCTTTTTTTCGTATCGCCGCGAGCAAAAATGCTGGCAACGTACTGCAGCACATCCGTTGCAGATTCTTCGTCATAACCATAGTTTCGAATCAACCGGGCTTTGACGATATCGATTTTTTCCTGCGTTTCCGCATCGACAACATTCGACACCAGGCTGGTTAATTTAATGGTATCCTTCTGGTCCTCGAACAGTTTCATTTCGAGGGCCTTCTGCAAGCGTTCGTTGGTTTTGTAATCGAAGGTTTTCCCATCCATTGACAACGCGCCAATGTAATTCATGATCTCACGACGAAAATCATCTTTCCGCGTTTCCGGGATATCAATCCGTTCTTCGATTGAACGCATCTGTCGTTCATCCGGTTCTTCGTATTCACCCGTAAATTTGTTTTTCACGCGTTCTTTCTGCGTGTACGCTTTCACGTTATCAAGATAATTACCGCACAATCGGGTGAGGGCTTCTTCATCGGCGGCAATCGCGCGCTGCACTTCATTTTTCACGATGTCGGTATACTCTTCTTTCACCACCGTAATCAACTGGCGGTAATGGTCACGCAAGTCTTCGTTAGCGATCAACGAATGATGCTTGAGGCCTTCTTCCAGTTCATTTAACAGCATGAACGGATTCAAATTCGAACTGTGTGAATTCACCACCAGCGCATTGGATATTTTGTCCTGAACGTAACGAGGAGAAATTCCGAACAGACCTTCCGACTTGGCTTCCTTGCGAAGTTGTTCTACGTTTTCCGTTGTAAAACCATTCAACGACTTGCCGTTATACAGGTTCATTTTCTGAACCAGCGTCAAACCGTGATGCTTAGGCGTTTCCAGCCGCGTCAGCACGGCCCACATCGCCGCAATCTCCAGTGTATGCGGGGCGATATGCTTGCCACGGACCCGTTTCGTGTTGTAGTCCTTCTCGTAAATCTTGACCTCTTCGCTGAGCTTGGTCACGTAAGGCACGTCAATCTTGACCGTACGATCGCGCAGGGCTTCCATAAATTCGTTCGACTGCAAGCGACGATATTCTGGTTCATTGGTATGACCGATAATCACGGTATCAATGTCCGTTTGCGCAAACTTCTTCGGTTTAATTTTGTGTTCCTGCGAAGCTCCCAGCAGATCATACAGAAACGCCACATCCAACTTGAGAACTTCGATAAATTCAATCAGACCGCGGTTGGACACATTGAACTCACCATCAAAATTGAACGCACGCGGATCACTTTCGCTCCCGTATTGCGCGATTTTGCGGTAATTGATATCGCCCGTGAGTTCTGTGGAATCCTGATTCTTCTCATCTTTCGGCTGGAAAGTACCAATACCGATTCGATCCTGTTCCGAAAACGTGATGCGTTTGATCACGATCTGGTCCATAACTTTGGTCCAGTCTCCGTTGGCTTGCTCCAGCTTTTCGTTGAACATGAATCGGCTGAGCGGGCAGACTTCGCCGGCAATCTCCACCATGTAGTCTAACTCATTGTTCGCATCGCGATTGGCATTCAGATATTTACAGATCTCCGGCCGATTTTCTTGTGGAATCAACTGCAGCGGCTCGCTATTCATGGGATCCCAAAGAATCGAACCGTCTTCCTCTTTCCAACCAAAGGAATACAAGGCACCTTCTTCAGTGCGGGAATAGCGTTCCAGTCCCTGCTTCAACAGGCGGGCAATGGTACTTTTCGAACTTCCCACAGGGCCGTGCAACAACAAGACGCGGCGTTCGCTGCCGTACTTGAGAGCCGCGGATTTAAAGACATTCACCAGATCCATCAACGGCTTCGAAAGACCGAAAATTCCATCGTGCCCTTCGTTCACCGGATCATCAAAAAAGCGATAGCGAATCAATCCCTTTTTGCCTTCAACGGGATACGTTCCATAGCTCATGATCATGTCATAAACTCTTTGGAACGCCGTTCGCGTTACCTTGGGGTCTTCCCGAACAAGATCGAGGTACTCATCAAAGGTCCCCTGCCAATGTTCCTGTAGAAATGATTCAGAATTAAGCTGACCAGAGATCTGATTTAAAATTGATCGACCATTTTCCATCGGAATCCTCCTCCTGGCTTCACGACCTGCACACTGGCAGGCGCATTGTGGGCCAATAGTTCGAGGTTATGAAATTGAACTAGTTCTTTTTCAAGCGCTACTGCCTTTCAAAAGGACCTGAATTGTTACAAACATTCGTAGAGACACGAATCGCGCAGGGATAGTTCCCTCATACAAATTTGAATCTGTGACGAGGTTGTTTTTAAGACCATCCATGGCCAACACCATATTGTAAAACTGGGATTATCGTGTGGACGTGACTCGACAGCTCTCAGGGCATGCCACACAGGTATGTAAGTGACTTCATATTTCTTCGAGCACCTACATTATTTCCCACGCCACACTAAGAGACAATAGCAATCTTCATCTCAGAAATATTTCCCCTGATAATAACTCTTATTTTTTAATCGATAAGTGACTATCAGATAAACAGTTAGTAAAACCTTAATCCAGGCCCCCTGTTGACGGGAAAACGCCGTAAGATTTCCTGAACGAAATATTCTTTGACTGACTGGACAGGCTGGATTTACAACGTTTTTCAAATCACGATTCAACAATACCTTCCAGTATGATTACGCTTAGATCAATCACAGCGTTGAAAAATTCATCGTAATTTGAAACACCAAACGGAGGCGTTCTGCGTAAATTCCCTCAGCGCATCCTCGAACATAAATCATCGCACCTTGACCGGGGAAAAACGCGACCCGCTAGGGTTTCACCAGCGTGTGGATCAGCTTGATAATGCGATCTTCCACACCGGGTTTAAAGGGACCATGCAAGCCGAAATACTTCATCGCACCACCGCCTTCATATCCCCCTTCCTTCAGAACGCGTTCCGAGGGAATGTAAGCAAAGACTTCATTGCAATAGCCGGCCACCCAGATGCGACGGTCGGATAATTCTTCGTGCAGACGAATCGAATAATCAATCACTGCTTCGCCTCCCAGGCCAATCAACGTCAGATCATCGCCGAACGAAATCACCTGCGCCGAGAAGGGATACGAGGTGGCAATCTCTCCCCGCTGATCGAGTTGATTCAGCAGGTACCTTGTTAGACGCTGCGAGTACACGTCTCCCTTGCCCTGCCGCGAGATCAGTTCGGCTTTCGTGGGCGGATCAACGAACGGTAAATCGGTTCGCTCGAATTTGACAGTCAGCGGCCCCCGGATCGGGTCCATCGGCTTTTCCGCCGCCCGGATCACCGCCTCCGACAGGGAATTCCCATGCTGCTCTGCCAAAGCAAGCGTCCCGCGCGGCTCGGGATTCGCATCTCCCCCACAGCCGATCATAAACAGTGCCATCACACCGGGATACTTTTTCTCCAACGCCACCTGGGCAAAACCGGCATAGTCGCCGCAATATTCAAACAGGCTGATCGTCGTATTATGGCAGGCATAACCAAATAAGAGCGCCTGCATCTTTCCAGCTTCATCGCGCACTCGTAACACAGGCACCGTATGATCAACGGGGCCATCCGGGTTAATCCGACCGCGGCGGTTGATCGCAAACGTGGCCCGCTCTTCTCCATACGCGAGTATCGCCGGCGCCAGCGACTGGCTGGCCTGCACGATTACCTTTGTCAGATTCTCTTCCAGCAGCTTCGCGTACGCATCCACGTCTTTCTGTTGTGCAGCGGTCAAATCATACGCCAATGCAGCACAGCCGCGCACCACGGGACCACAATGAGTGTGCGAAGAATTCAACAGAATCTGTTCGCGCGCGATTCCCGTTTGCTTGGCAACCCGATTCCCCACGGCGTCGGAAATCTCGCGTGTTAAACCAATCAGATCGGTGGTCACAATCGCCGCCCGATTTCCGTTTTTGTCTTCGAACACCAGAGCTTTGGCCCATAAGGGATGCGTCGTGCCCTCAGCCGGTTTTTTGCGCGAGGCATAACCGGCCATCCAGCCCGGTTTCACAGGAGTAATATCCACCCGCGCCATCCCGACCTTCCAGTCAGCGGCCGCTAAGAAAACCGGATCACAAAATAACAGCCCCCACACACAAATCAGAATGCTTCTTAACATGGTTTTCATCTCGATCTTTTGCGAACGATTTCTCAGGGTCGAATTTAGCGCGACGTACCGCCATCCATGGCACAAACACATCAGTAACATTTTATCCTATAAGATTGCCGCTGAAAAACGAAGTCTCAGCCATGAACCGATATGCCGTGAACCGATATGCCATGAATCGCTATGTTGACAATTCCGTTCTCAAGACTACGATAACGCCTGCGTAAACCGCTTGCTGCCCTGCGTAAACCGCTTGTTGCATTGACATTAACAGGGAGACAGAGACATGGATGAATTTATCGCCCAGTTACCCAAAGCAGAATTACATCTGCACATCGAAGGGACTCTGGAACCCGAGCTGGCATTTCAGCTTGCGGAAAAGAACCGGATCTCGATTCCCTTTGAATCCGTCGACGACATGCGGGCCGCCTTTGATTTTTCCGATCTCCAGTCGTTTCTCGACCTGTATTACGCCTCAATCAGCGTGGTGCGCACCGAAGAAGACTTTCATGATCTGACAATGGCGTATCTGAAAAAGGCAGCTTCTCAAAACGTGCGGCACACCGAGATCTTCTTCGATCCCCAATCGCATACCGCCCGCGACATCCCTTTTGAAACCGTCATCAACGGTATCACGGGAGCCCTCAAACAGGCACAAACCGAACTCGGCATGTCGTCACAACTCATTCTCAGCTTCTTAAGACACCTGTCTGAAGAAGCGGCAATGGAAACACTGCAACAGGCGCTTCCCTTCCGCGAACAATTCATCGGCGTCGGACTCGATTCATCCGAGATGGGACATCCCCCGTCCAAATTTGTGAACGTGTTCGAGGAAGTCCGCCGTCAGGGGTTGCGCGTGGTCTGTCATGCCGGCGAAGAAGGTCCGCCCGCGTACATTACCGAAGCGCTGGATCTGCTGCACGCGGAACGCATCGATCATGGCGTGCGTTGTATGGAAGACGCCGCCCTCGTAGAACGACTCGCGGCAGAACAGATTCCGCTCACCATCTGCCCGCTTTCCAATGTCCGTCTGCGTGTCTTCAAAACCATGTCGGAACACCCCTTGAAACGGATGCTCGACGCCGGCCTGCTCGTGACCGTCAATTCAGACGATCCCCCTTACTTCGGCGGCTACGTCAATGAAAACTTTGCCGCCGTGCAAGAAGCACTCGATCTTTCACGCAACGACCTGGTACAGCTCGCCCGAAATTCCTTTCAGGCGGCGTTTCTGTCTGACGCGGAAAAGCAGACGTTGATTGCGGAACTGCCGTCAGACGATGACTGAGGCAATCATGCTTCAAAACTGTTAGTTCAACGTATCGAGTACCTGGTTCAGATATTGTTTCATTTTCGGGTCCATTTTTTGATAACCCTTGTCAGACCGGGGCTGCCCCATCGCGTGCCGCATTGCGTTGTGCATCAGGTAGCGGCCGCTATCGGTTTTCATATGAATCGCGTCCCGATACAAATCTGAAACTTGACTGACGGGCGCTTTCTGCTGTTTGATATCGGAGTTCACCTGCTCCAGCAGATTGATGGCGTAGGTCTGCTTGAACTGCCGCTGTGGATAGCGTTTCTGCAGCGCCGCAATCAAGGCGTTGATATAAGCAGTGCTATGCTGCATCTTGCCTGAGATTTCTTCATTCCCAAATTCGTCCGCCCGCGTGGCACTCTTCGCCCAGCCGGTATGAATAATAAACGTCGCCTGCGGCTGCATTTCGACCCACTTGGAAATCGTATCGACGTCTTGCGTCAGAGTCGAACCATAGTGCGGCTGCACGGAAATCAGATCGTACTGTTTGTCTTTGAGTGCCTGCGGCCAGAGCGAGGAATTCTTAACGCACGGCTTTTCGGGATGCGCAAAGATATAAGGCAGACTCTTCCCACAATCGACGTGCCACTGCACGTCCCCATCCAGCAGCGAAGGCACCGTATCCCACGTCAGCGAATTCCCAATCAGATAATAACTCTTAGCCTTATCATCCGCCTGCAAAGCAGTAACCTGCGACACAAAGCAAAGTGCCACCAGACAAACAACCAGAATTCGGAACGTCTTCAGCATCAGACCTAATCCTTCCCCAGAATAAAAGGAGACGCCACATCAAGCATCCCCCGAAAAACAGACGAGAAACATACCCCGAAAAAACATACCCCCGGCAGGGTTCGAACCTGCGACCTATGCTTTAGGAAAGCATTGCTCTATCCAACTGAGCTACGGGGGCCGATTGATTAAGTACTGTTATAATAACCTCTTGGGCATTTGGTCAAACGACTCCCCCCAGTGTTTTTACATTTGCCCCAATAGGCGGGCCCACCTTGGCCCGTGATATTACAGCAGCTGAAGTTGGTATGTCTCGCAGAACCGCAGACAAGGCAGCCTAGCAGGGGGGAGTTGCTGAATTTTCGGTGTGAAGTATCGGCGGGTTGGTGTGCCGAAGGCCCATGCGTAAAAACCATGATGGCCGGCTAGCGAGGTTTGACAGGGCGCACAGTTCGCATGACATCGAGAATCGCTTCCGAATCGGAAGGGTCGCCGATTCGGGTATAAAAATTTGCCGGGCCAAGATCTGGAAAGGAAATGAACAAAATGTCCTGTCCACGATCCTTTCGCATTGCGTAGTCCATCGTGACACCGTTATTAACTTCCTGTTTCTGGAAGTCGAACGTATGGAGTTCACTGGTCGCATAATTACCAGCCAAAAAGCCAATGTCATATGTCATTGTTTTGCCCAACCAACCCAGTTTTATCTGGCCAGTAAAAGAATCAATGCCCTGCTGAATTCGGTGTCTCGAGCCCTTGGGTAAAGAGATTGTCAGGAAATTATGAATATTGACAGAGCCGCTCACTAGCGGGTTGGTTGAAAGGTCATAAACGATCGTGGCAAGCAAGATAACTGTAACGACGGCTAGGACTCGCTTTTTCATTGTCATTGAGAAACCAATGCGATTGACCGGCCAACGGAAGGTTTTTACGACACCGCCCTTAACTTACGACACCGCCCTAAACGAAGCGAGCGACATCTGAACTACGAGAGATTATACCAACGCCAGCCCGCAAATGTCACTAACTTCCACATCCAGACACCAACCCTACACTCATTAACAAGCAGTCGAGCAAAAAGGAAAAATACCAAACGCCTGTATTATTGGCGGTTGGTGTCTGGTGAGTATTTAGTGAGTGTGTTTGCCCGCTTTAGGAAAGCATTGCGCTATCCAACTGAGCTGCGGGGGCTTAGAGATGAGCTACTACCTAGTGCTGCGTCAGGATTTGATTTTGGGGTAAAGTGATTTCAATTTCGCTCGGGCGTCCTGAACTTTGAATTGCCAGTCCACTCCCCGCTGCTTTTTGTTGGCGTCCTTCG
>Ga0222668_1000420_pt1 | contig 27584 bp, 23 predicted proteins | sample AntAcemetagen728_FD_179823 | JGI IMG/M metagenome (GOLD analysis project Ga0222668, IMG submission 179823) | Saline water microbial communities from Ace Lake, Antarctica - #728 | ecosystem: Environmental > Aquatic > Non-marine Saline and Alkaline > Saline | place: Antarctica: Ace Lake... | reverse complement strand
TGCAGCGCTAACCCCATCCTGCTACGTTTAACTCAGCGAGACCATCGAGAGTTTTAACAATAAACGGGACATCCCCAATTTTTCCATCGCGTAATCTGAGAATATAGTCTGTATCTCTGATATAGCGTTCATCATGTGTCACAATCACAACCGTCGTTTTATACTGCTCGCTCACCTCTCTCAAGCAATTGAATATTTCTTCGCCGGTTTGCGTATCCAATTCGCCCGTTGGTTCATCAGCCAGAATCAGTAGCGGCCGCTTTAACAAAGCCCGCGCAATCGCCACGCGTTGTTGCTCTCCACCAGACAGTTGACTGGGACGATGCGTGATCCGCTGCCCCAGTCCCACCTGTTTCAACAATGCTTCTGCGCGTTTCTTTTGCTCTGTGGACACTCCCTGAGGCAAATACGGCGCGAGAACATTTTCCAAGGCGTTCAGATTTTTCAACAGATTGAAATTCTGAAAGACAAACCCGACTTTTTCGCGGCGGTACGTGTCGCGTTCATTTTTATTCAGTGTGGACAGCGACCGGTTTTGCACAAAGATCTCGCCTGCAGACGGTTCATCGAGCGCCCCCATCAAATACAGCAATGTGCTTTTCCCACTTCCGGATGGTCCCAGAATAAATGAGAATGTCTGCCCGGGAAACTGACAACTCACACCCCGCAGGGCGTGCACTTCGGTTTCACCACTTTGATGAATTTTCGTCACATTACGGACTTCAATCATACAACGACAACTTTCTGAACTCATTTTTCAACGAAACTGATTAAAGATATTTAACCACGGCGGATGGCATCGATGGGAGTCATTCTTGTCGTCCACCAGGCTGGATATAATCCGCCCGTAATTCCAAGGAAGGTACTAAACACAACACCAAACAAGAGTAACCCCGGACTGGCATAAAGATGAACCTGGCTGGCAAATTTCCAATTCACGATGAAAATCGCCACTAATCCCAGCATGCCTCCCAGTATCCCGCCTAACACACCAAGCAGAGAGCTTTCTGCCGTAATTAACAACATGACATCCCGATTCGACCACCCGTTGGCCTTCAGGATCCCGAAATCCACGATCCGCTCCATGACACTCATTAACATGGTATTTATGATACTGAGCATGGCAATTAAAACGCCGATGCCTGTCATCAAACCGAGAAAGATATCCAGATCGGCTGTGAAGGTTTCCAGGCGATCTCCCCAATCTGCCGCTGACCGAACTTCCAGCGCACTTTGAGCCTGAACTGTTTTTTCTGTCAATGTGCCTGCAGCACTTGGTTTGTTTTTTTGTTTCTTGATATCGGGTTTGCGTTTTGCTTTCGCAGGAGCATCAGTGGTTCCTTTCAAAGTCTGATCAATAACATTGACCAGATCCTTGAGAATATTCGATTGTGATGCATTCGCCAGCGCCAAAGATGCTGGTTGCCAGGAGGCTAATTCACGATCTCTAAAATGATCTTTAATCTGACTCACCAGTACCTCGTTTTTAACATCCCCCGTCTGTTCGATGTAGAAGCAACTGACACTATCCGGATCGAATCGGGTGACATCGCGAACCACTTCGATATCCAGGATGATGGCAATGTCGAGCAAGATCGAACCACATTCGTAAAGTCCGACGATCGTCATTTCCTGTCCATTGACATCAATCGTATCACCAACCTGCTTGTGATGCTGTTCAGCAATCTGTCGACTAACGACGGTGTTTAAAGTTCCCTGATCCTCCAAAGAGAGGAAGCGTCCTGCATAAACGGCGTCGCGATAGATCCCCTTTTTTAACGCTAACCGTGAGGGAAGGTCGGTCCCGAGAAGAAAACGGGGAGGACTGATGACCGGTTTTCCTTCAATGATATTGACCCGGGACCAGATTTCCGGATTCACAATGGCGACCCCCGGAATCTGGCTGATCTCTTCACCCCACAATCGGGGGATTCTGGAAAACAGCGGAATCGGAGCGCCAGGCTGCATTGCTACAATTCCCGTAATTTTGCCAAATGTCTGTGAAACGGTCTCTTCCAGCCCTCCAGCGATGGAAAACAATCCTACCATGCCGGCAATGGCAATGGTCAGTCCCATTAAACATAAAAATGAACGTAACGAACGGCTGAGAAGATTTCGCAGGGCAAATTTAAACATTTATGCAGTTTTCCAGTCAGTCAAGTTGGTCCAAGCGTCAGGATATATTGGTATTTTACGCAAGTCGCATCCATCAATGAATCAATTTGATTCGTATTCTCATAATAAAAGAGTTGAATATAAGGAGTTATAGACGAGCCTAACTTGAAAACCAGTTAATTTCAGACGTAGAATGCTCCCAGCTGAAATCAACGATTAAATCAATCAACATGCAAAAGCGCCTCGCGGCAATTACGTTTCTCAATTGAGTTTACAAAAGCCGTCTGAAAGAGCGGCGTCTCTTTTGGCTCTCCGGCACTTCATCAACATACATTTTTCTTTGACGCTTGGTACTAAAAACGAATTTCGAATCCATGAACAAACGCGACTATTATGAGATCCTTGGCGTTCCCCGCAGCGCCAGTGCTGACGAAATCAAAAAAGCGTCTCGGAAACTATCCAGAAAATATCATCCTGACATGGCTCCGGATGATAAATCGGCTGACCAGAAATTTAAAGAGGTTCAGGAAGCATACGAGGTTTTGCGTGACGAGACCAAACGCAAACAATACGACCAGTTTGGACATTCCTTCCAGCAGGCAGGTCCTGGAGGAGGACACTACCAAGCTGGCGGGGGCGGTGGCGCAGGTCCGGTTGATTTCGAGGATCTGTTTGGTGGGGGCGGAATCGATCTGGGTGATTTATTTGGCGGCTCATTCCGCGGCGCAAAACGCGCACAGCCGCGCCCGCAAAAAGGCGAGTCGCAGCGGCTACAGATCGAAATCCCATTTCATCTGTCAGCAGTCGGAGGAGGGCATGAGGTCACTCTTCAAAAAGGGGGAGCTTCCGAACGTCTAACAATCAAGATTCCGGCTGGAGTTGATAATGGCTCGGTCATCAGACTCAGCGGTCAGGGAAACCCTGGAATTCAAGGAGGCCCTGCAGGAGATTTACTGATCACAATAAAAGTGGGTAGCCACCCTTACTTTAAACGGGATGGCAGCAACCTGATACTGGAAGTGCCCATCACTCTCGCGGAAGCAGCTTTGGGCGCGAAAGTAGACGTCCCCACCTTAACTGAAGGTGAAGTCACTGTCACCATCCCGCCAGGAACATCCAGTGGAGCGAAATTGCGTCTCCGAGGAAAAGGAATTGTCAATCAGAAAACCAAACAGCCGGGAGACCAGATCTGCTCAATAAAAATCGTCGCGCCCAAAGACCTCAGTGACGAGGAACGAAAACTTTATGAGCAACTCAACCAATTACAACACGATACCCCGCGGTCGAAAGTATGGTAATGTCAATGCAGCTCCGACGAAATCGAACACCACGTATCATCTACCTGTTGGTTTTATGCCTGTTTGTTACGTGTCAACCCGTCGATGTACTTTCTGCGCAAAACGTTGAATCAGGCTCCACCACGGTTGAGTCCGACGCTAAAAAAGGCATCGATGTGCCTGCTGATTCTGATCAGGACGATCAGAATCCAGAGGAGAAAAAGGAAGAGACTCGGCCGCGAGAATTGGGTGTAATGGTGCTGATTCTCTGGTTGTTAGCAGGAACTGGTATCGGAATTCTGGTCTTCACATCCCTGTTTGGTCACTCAGTACGGAGTATGATCAGGAGACCTTATCCACCACAGACGACGCATTCTGAACAGCAGCCGCAATCGGAAACACCTTCTAAGAGTTCCCCTGCATCGGAACAAATTGATGATGAACCAAACAAATCATAAACGGCCCACGCCCTGATCCTGGAAGGCAGAGTTCACCTGTGAAGCAATTTGGATTTCCGCCAACGAACAGAATTCGCAGCCAGCAGGATTTTGCAGAGATCTACTCAGCACGACAGAGGGCTGGCGACCAAAATTTATTAGTGTTTGCGATCATAAATCATCTGGAGCAAAGCCGACTGGGAGTGAGTGTTTCTCGAAAAAACGGAAATGCGGCCAAACGGGCCAGAAAAAAGAGACTCATTCGGGAAGCGTTTCGACTTGTACGACACCAACTTCCCAGAGGATTAGACTTGGTTGTCGTCCCTCGTCCAGACGTAGACGCTAATCTGAAACAGTATCAACACTCACTGAAACGGCTTTCACAGAAACTCTACCGCCGCCTGGAGCACCAGCAAAGCTGATGAAACAGATTGCGTTGCAGATCGTCCGATTCCTCTATCAGATCCCGGCAATGGTCCTGATTGGGCTGGTTCGTATATACCAGATAACGCTAAGCCCCTGGGTCGGCAGACAATGTCGCTTTCAGCCGACTTGCAGTGCCTATTTTATTCAAGCAGTCAAAAAATATGGAGCCGTGAAAGGGGCAGTAAAAGGGATTTTGCGTATCTGCCGCTGCCACCCTTTTCATCCTGGTGGCTACGACCCTCCTTAAATGCCATCCGATTTAGTAATTCGTTCGTGCTGGAGCTTGCTTGGGCAGTGGCGTATATGGCGAATTATTTGAAGGACTGACTAGTAGTGGCTGCATCTTACTCTGGGATCTCTGGAGACCGATCTTTCGAATCGAGGGAGCATCTTCCTGCGACAATACGGGAGGCACTGATAGTTCGCGAGGATGCGTCAATTCGATCTGACGCTTCAACTGACGAGGAGATGAAACAGGGGTTGCTGTCTTCAACTGATTGAAGTGCTTTACCTGTGCTGACTGCTGCATTCTCTGCTTAGAATGAGGCCACCATTCCATCTCATCTTCTAGTGTCGAGTAGTCTTCGGCAGGCAGTTCTTCAAGAGTCGCTGAGACTCTCCAGGAATCATCCCAATTTGTTGCTTCTCCGGGCGGAGGTAACAGAGGGAGGCCCTTGTTTTCCAAATCGGGCTGGGGCAGTATCGGTTGTGGTTGTGGATGAATCGGCTCTGGAAAGACTGGTCGTGGGTGGATTGGCTCCGGAAATACCGGATTGGCCTGAATTGGATATTGTCCCGGATAAGGCGTTGATTCAATACAGGAAAGCTCACCGCTCGTGTCATCAAATTCTATAATTTCTACTTCTTGAACTTCTACTTCCTGAACGTCTACTTCCTGAACGTCTACTTCAGTATCAGAGACTTTACGAATCCACTGAGGCGTCTTGATTTTCGATTTCACTTTGGAACAGAAATCTTTGACCTTTCCATTCATGTGTTTCACTTTTTGCGAAACAGATGAAGATACTGATGAATAACGGGGAACTAAACCCAGATGCTTCTGAGCGGGCTCCACAGGTTCTGAACTAAATACGGATTTGAAATATTCCTGATCTTCGGCATCTTCTTCTTGCGATGTTTTTCTGATCCATGATACTTTTTCGTTACTCTGCTTTTCAGGTTGAGGCTGATACAAACTGGGGGGAGCAGTCGGAGGAAAGTTGCTATCTACCGGTGCAGGAGCCGGTTCGTACAGAAACTGATCAGGACTCTGGTATCCGGGAGCCATTGGTTCCATTTGGCTATACGGCGTTGACTGGTAATCAGCACTGGAACGAGAAGCCTGCTGATAAACTTTTTGTTGAGCAGACTGACAGCCATATAATCCCGTTAATGAAAGCAGGCAGGCAAAAAACGAGATCGATTTTGAATAAGGCAGTGTCATCATGATTTCCTCTTTCCATGTCGTGCAGCTTGCACCGTATTAAAATACCACTCTTGAAATTTGACAAACTTCAAAAATGTGGTATGGCACATGGAATCAAAATCGGTTAAATCTGCCGCTCGATAATATATGAAACTGATGAATCAACTAGAATCGGTTCAACAACCATCCGTTTATTCTTGCTAAAACGATTTCTCATAAATGCAAGTGTCGTGATTGATAATACTGTTTTTCGCACTCTAACGATCGTATCATTTGTAACTGATTTCTGAGTGCGCATAATCATTGATAAATCGGATATAAAGCTGGTACTCCTTTTATGAATTAGTCAAAGTTTGTGGATTATTCCTGCCAGCGACATTCGCGAGAAGAACACAGATCTTGTTATATTCAAAATATTAGATAAGCCAGCAACCAATACACGGAAAAATGGCTCACGATTTACTAGAATGAGCTGAGACAGCCTTTGTAAAGTTTTCAGGAGTCAGGAGTGAACCTATGTTAAAGATCAAAAAAATTCTCGTTCCTACGGATTTCAGTGAATTTGGCGAGCAGGCTCTGCTCTATGGCTGTGAATTAGCCAAAAAATTTGATGCCGAGTTACATTTGTTAAATGTCGTTCAGGATGCTGTTGCGATGTTCCCAGAGCCAAATATGATGGGGACCTCTATGAATGACTTGGTTGCCGACATGCAGAGTCTGGCCCAGAAACAGCTGGAAGAAATGCCCAACCTTCCCGGAACAGAGGACCTGAAAGTCGTACGCGAAGTCCGTGTCGGGCCAGCATTTCTGGAAATTTTGCGATATGCGAAAAAGTCAGATATCGACCTGATTGTGATTGGTACACATGGTCGTACCGGAATCAAGCATATGCTACTGGGCAGTGTCGCAGAAAAGGTGGTTCGCAAGGCCCCTTGTCCTGTACTAACGGTTGCCCATCCCGAACGGGAATTTGTAATGCCGACTTAAATAATATGACTCAGCCCCCTATAATAGTCTGAGTTATCAGTCTGGAAGGTCATTGAAACATTGCTGTGTTTCAATTCAAAATGAATTCTAATTTACACTCCCTTTAATCTGAGGATATAATGCCGAAACTGACTGTTGAAAATGTAGGAGAATTCGAAGTGGAAGCTGGTAAACGGCTGGTACTGGCCTTAACCGACGATGCCCACATCGATCAATTACATGCTTGTGGTGGCGCAAGTCGCTGCACGACATGTCGCGTCGAATTCATTGAAGGTGAACCGACTCAAATGACGGTAGCAGAAAAAAACACACTTGATGCCCGTGATTTATCCGGTTGTCGTTTGAGCTGTCAAATTCTCTGCGATCATGATATGACGGTCCGAGCCATCAGCCGTCTGGAAGGCAGTGGCCGCGCCGATGCCGGTGGCAGACCTAAAGATGAAATTGAACCACAGCCCGTAGAATGGGTTGACAAGTAAAATAGGATTTATAACCGGGAAGTTCTGCAATTCAGAAATGGCTGTTTACAGCCCAGGACTTCCCCCAATGACCTCTTGTGGAAGTTCCAAGAGATCATTCCTCTTGAAAGAGGGAGAACCGTATGCGAAAAGTGATGACTTTTCTTTTGATCGTCGGCTGGCTCATCCTGCCTGGCGCGAGTTCGACGTTTGCTAAAAATCGCGATCCCAAATTCCAAAAAGCAGTTTCCAATGCTCTGGAATACCTGGCAAGAGAGCAACGTCGTCAGGGATATTGGGAAGCAAATGGTGGCCAATACCGTGTCGCTATGACAGCGCTGGCCGGAAATGCGCTTCTGGCTGAAGGTTCTACAACCACCCGTGGAAAGTACGCGAAAAACATACAAAATGCGGTGGACTATCTTCTCGAAATGAGCCAGCCCAATGGACTCATCGGGTACAAGAACGACTATCATTACACGTACGGCCATGGTTATTCGATGGTCTTTTTATCGCAGGTATATGGTGAAGAAGAAGACTCATCGCGTCGCGAGGAATTGAAAAAAGTGCTGAAGAAAGCAGTTGAGTTCTGCGCCGGCGCACAAACAACCCGAGGTGGCTGGGGTTATGTTTCTGCCAAAGATGGCAACGATTTTGATGAAGGCTCAACCTGTATTACTCAGGTCCAGGGATTACGTGCTTGTCGCAACGCAGGCATTCCGGTTGATAAAAAAATTATTGATCGCGCCAAAAAATATATCGCGGACTGCACAACTCAGGATGGCGGTGTCCAGTACAGTATTCGTGGCGGAGGCGATCGCCCCGCGATTACAGCTGCGGCTTGTGCTGCCTTATTCAATGCTGGTGAGTATGACTCGGATCAACTGAAAAATATGCTGGAATACTGTCGAAAGAATATCTGGCCTGGTGGAAGCTCGAATCGCTATTTCGGTCACTGGCACTACGCGCATTTTTACTATGCTCAGGTAATGTACCGCGGTGAAACCAAAAATTGGGACAAGTATATTAAAGACATCGGCCAGCAAATTTTACGCAAACAATCTGCATCCGGTGCCTGGATGGAAGGCCATGTTGGACCCGTTTATACAACCGCCATCAATGCGACCATTCTGCAATTGGATAAGGGATATCTCCCGATCTACCAGAAGTAGCTTGAATGCTGGAGCGCCACTCCCGAGCCCGCTCATGCTTTGCTAAGTACGCAGAGATGGCTGACGACAGACTCGGCCAGTTTTTCAGGGTTGTATCCCCCTTCGAGCAAACTGACGACTCGTCCTTCACAATATTCATGCGCCACGTTCAATACCATCTGAGTTAATGTTCCAAAATCAGCGCTCTCTAAGCCCAATGAACCAACGGGATCATCCTTATGGGCATCGAAACCGGCGCTGATCAGAATTAACTCGGGACGACATCGGCGTGCCGCATCGGTCAGTACCCGCTCAAATTGAGAAAAATACTCATCTCGTGAAATCCCAAAAGGCAGGGGGAGATTCCAGATTGTCCCTGCCCCCTTCCCAGCTCCGGTTTCCTCGGCAGCGCCTGTGCCTGGATAAAAGGGAGCGCGATGGGCCGAAAAAAAATGGACCTGCCCATCTTCATAAAAAATATCCTGCGTCCCATTGCCATGATGGACATCCCAGTCCACAATCAACACCCGATTCAATTGGTGCTCGACCACAGCATGTCGGGCCGCGATGGCAACGTGATTCAACAAGCAAAATCCCATCGCCTGAGTGGCGAGTGCATGGTGCCCAGGCGGTCGAATTGCACAAAACGCCCGCTGTGCCTGTCCCCCAACAACTTGATTGACAGCCTCAATCGCACACCCTGCGGCATAACAGGCAACCTCAAATGACTGTAATGAAACAACGGTATCCGTCTCAATTCGCCCCCCTCCTGCTTCACAGAATCGCTGCAATTCCTGTAGATAGTCTGGTGTATGGACTCGCTGAAGCTCTTGGCTTGTTCCTTTTTTGAGTTGATCGCATATGATCAGATTTGGAATTTCTTCTTCTGAAACACGATCCATCACTTTCTTCAAACGTGCTGCGTTTTCCGGATGGGCCCCTGTATCATGGAGCAAAAATGTTTTACTCTGAAAATAAACAGCCATAAAAAATCCATTTTATTGGGGAAGTACCAAACTCTCAAAATCCGCCGCAAGTATCACAACCCTCACGGCCGTAAATTCTCGTACAATTCAAACTGAACATTCCAACAACATCCTGGTTCCTGGAACGCAGGCTGACGGGAAACATAATCTAGCTTATGAACCGTCATTTATTTAGATCAGCAAGGTAGATCCACTGCTTCTGATCACCTTCAAAAGAAAAAACAGGCCACGATGATTGAGAAAATTCTTGACAGGTCGTAAGGTAAAGCGATAACGTAAGATAATAAAATTAGAGTCCGGAAGACAACCGTATAAAACTTAGTCCTCTCAATACGAGAATTTCTCCCTTTTCAAATGCAAGATCAGAGATAATTCCTTGTATCTGGCAGCATTAATTGGCATATTTAATTGGTAACTGATCAGTATTTAACGTATTATATAATATAAATCATCTCTTCATTCCGCTTCGTTCGGAACCATTATCGCAGTCGGCATTTATTCACAGGAATTCTATTCGGCTGCCATAGAGTTTTTTGCCTTATTTGTGTAATATTTTCCTTGAATGTAAAGCTCCCTATTGTAGTCGAGAGTACCCCATAAGTTTTTTTACTAACTGGGGTTCGAGCAGAACGTTGAATGAAGGAACTTTCCGTGCGACAATCCATATGCTCGTCTCAGGCATTTTCACAAACTGGAATGCTGTCTGTCCGGCTTAGAGTCATTTCTCTGCTGGCAGTCAGTCTGCTACTACCTGCCAGTTTGCCACTTTTAGGCCAACAGCCTGCCCCTTCCAATCAACCCGAGACTACACAGCCACAGGCAGATCCGGCTGCAACGGAAGAGCCCGTTGAGGATAAAAAAAACAACCTGCAAGATGAATCGCTGGATAAAATCAAGGAGTTGATGACTCCGGAAGAGGCGGTTACTTTTCGAAAAACGAAACTCATAGACTTTGATGACGTACTTCGAGGCGGAAAAATCGGCTCTAAAGCTGACAAAAAACTCATCGAAGAGGGTGCCCGTTACCAACTTTACCTGATGACGCTGAAGCAGGATCCGCATAAACCAGAAAACCGAACGGACCTTAAAAAACTCAGATCAAACATTCTGCGCGACATTCAATTTTCTGGTCGTGTATCGGGCAATTATCAAGCGAGAGAACTCTACCTGGAAGAACTGACGAAGCAAGCACAAGATTTATTTGATAATCAACGTATGGTCCGCTTCAATGCAGTTGTTCTGCTGACACAACTTGATCTCAGGGATGAAGACCGTCGCAAGAAAACAAAACGAACAGCTTACACTCCAGCTTTTGATCCACTGCTCAAAGTCATCAATTCAAAAAAACAACCGACCGAGCTGAAAATTATCGCAGCCAATGGGATCGCCCGAATTGGAGAGATGGGTGATCCTTCGAACGCCTTGCGAGTAAAAATCGTGGAAGCGATCATTATTGCATTAAAACAGTCTCAAGAGGAAAACTCCTGGTATCAACGAAGTCTGGTTGATGTTTTAGGAGCAATGGCGATCACAGACAACCTGGCGCGCCGTCCGGTTGTCGTAGATGCGTTGCTGGAAGTGATGAACGATGCAAAACGAACGTGGAGAGTCAGGTCTGCAGCAGCTTATAATCTGGGCAGGCTTCCGCTTAAAGCGAATTCTGATATCAAGCTGATCACTTACTCGATTGTAGACCTCTCACGCAAAATGGTCGCGGCCTACAACGCGAACAATAAAGCCCGCTTCTGGAAACGCTGTTTTTGGAATGTGTATCTGGCATTCACACCTCAAATCGCAGGCGGCGAGAATGGGTTGAAACAAAAACCGGTGAATCAGACTGTGGTCGATAGTGCTTATAAGCAAATCATCAAACCCGTAGCGATTATCGTTCAACCTGGAATCACTCCGATAATTCCCGCTGCAATCACTAAGTCGATGGATGATTGGCTGAAAGCGAATTTACCTAAAAATTTCCGGGTTGCCCCCGTTCAAGCCAAACCTCAAAACCAACAAGTTGCTGAAGGTAAGTAATCCTTTCTGGTTGAAGTCGGTATTTTGCATTCTCAGGGCGTTCGCAAAGCCCCTCTTCTACCTCAGACTGAAAATTTCATAATTTTCTCCCCGCTGATATGAATTGTGCTCGCTGCATTTTTCGTGTGGTTCATGTAGAATATCAGTATGAAAATCACCGACGTTCGCGCAGTACAACCTATCGGAGAAAACTCTCCTGCAGACTGGCGTACCAGTTTGGGACAGATTCTTGTCGCCCTTGATACTGATTGTGGAATCACCGGCTACGGAGTCGGTGGCGGCGGCTTGGCGGGAATCCACGTCGTCAGAACCGTTCTACGAGATCTACTGATCGGCAGAAACCCCGAAGAAATTCCTCAGCTTTGGGATGAAATGTATCAGGCTACGCTGGCATTCGGGCGTAAAGGAATCTCGGTGATGGCCATCAGTGGTGTCGATCTGGCATTGTGGGACTTGCGGGGAAAGTCTGAGAAGCTGCCCGTTGTCTCTTTACTGGGAGCTCATCCAGGAGAAAAAATCCCCACATACCACACCGTCTGGGATTATCAGGATTTGTCTGGAGTCAACGAACATGCAGGCTATAAACTACATCTGGGTAAAGTCGCAGCCCCTGATCAACAGGGTGTCATGATCGCAGCTATTGAACAGGCCCGTTCAACAATTGGAACAGACCGGCTCTTAATGGTTGACGCCTGGATGAAATGGAACGTCGATTCTACCATTTCCATCGCAAACGAAATCGCCAAGTACCGGATAGAGTGGATTGAAGAACCACTGTCTCCAGATGACCTGGCTGGCTATGCGGTACTGAAAGAGAAATCGACCATACCGATTGCCGGTGGTGAGCATGAATTTACTTCAGCCGCTTTTCGCACTCTAATCGAGCAGAAATTGCACTCTGTGTTACAACCCGATGTTTGCTGGTGTGGTGGTTTGACGGAACTGATTAAAATCTACACAATGGCAAAAGCGGCTGGATTACGCGTTTGTCCTCATCGAGGCTGCGAAATCTGGGCTCTGCACGCAATTGCCGCCCTTGACCCGAATCCGCTCGCCGAGACCGGACGCCCCTGGATGACATGGGTGGAGGGACAACCAAACATTCAGGCAGGGATGATCGAACTATCTGACCGCCCTGGATTTGGACTGACGTTTGATGAGCACGCTCTCAAATTATTATATTAACACATTCATAAATACTGCCATTGATTTTTCTGACCCAGAAAGTGCTGTTCGCCATGAAACATACTTCTTTTCTCTTCGCGGTTTTCATTGCTTGTTTTCTGACGGCAGTTCTGATTCTGGCGGGATGCAATCAGGAACAACCTCAATCAGATGCGACGACAAATCGCGAAACAGAGGACCCACCAATTCCGACAGCGCCTGCTGGCCCTGCAATCCTGTCGGAAGATGACATTCATGATCGTCTGAAGAAAGACAATCCGAATTACGCGAAAAACGCAGAGTTCGGGAAAGAAAAAGGGGAGATCATTTCGGTCAATCTGTTCAACGCAAAAGTCGAAAACATCTCTGCCCTCAAGGGATTAAAACTGCAATACCTTGACCTCACCAACTGCCCGGTCTCTGATTTAAGCCCCCTCAAAGGGATGAAACTAGTGGAACTCTATCTGGAAGGAACCTACGTCAGTGATCTGCGTCCGCTGAAAGGAATGTCTCTTCAGACACTACGATTGGAACACACTCCGATCTCAGATATTTCACCATTGGAAGGAATGCCTCTCAACCAACTCAATCTGTTTGATACGAAAGTCAAAGATATTGATATTGTGAATACACTACCATTAAAAACATTGTGGATTCCTAAGACTGAAATCACAGATATCTCCCCTCTCAGAGGAATGCTACTGGAGAGCCTGGATATCCAAGACACAAAAGTCACAGACTTGTCCCCCTTAAAAGGCATGCCGTTTTTGCGACTGAATCTGGCAAATTCAGAGGTAACCGATCTGACACCACTCAAAGGTATGCCTCTGCAACGGCTCATTTTCACCCCTGCCAAAATAACAAAAGGCATGGACATCATTCGCGCAATTCAGTCAATTCAAGGGATTGGAACCAACTTTGAAAATGTGAAGGCAGCAGCGGAATTCTGGAAAGAGTATGATGCCAGTCAAAGTACACAGAAGAAGTGAACTCGCACTGCTGACATCAAAGCTGTGTTTAATCTACCAGAACCTGTTTGTTACTTGAGAAAACATCCGACTTCCAAATTCCGAGTCGGTTTCCCCAGTATTGAGCAAGAACTCCCAGCGTCAACAATCCATAGCGGGCACTGCGTTTAAAGTTGATACTGGATGCTTCCTCAAAATATCGAACCGGCACTGGTATATCACTTAATTTAAACCCGAATTGAACTGACTGCGCAAGAAACTGACTGTCGAAAACAAAGTCATCGGAGTTCTTTTCAAAGGGAATTTTTTCCAGAACCTCACGACGATATGCGCGAAAACCGCTATGAAAATCACCGAGATTCTGGCCAAGAGCAATATTCTCAATGATAGTCAGCATACGATTGGCAATATATTTGTAAAGCGGCATGCCCCCTGCCAGAGCTTCCGCCCTGGTCCGGATTCGCGATCCCAGGATCACGTCGCAAATTCCCAGTCGAAGAAACTCGATCGCCGCTGGCACGACGCGACTATCATATTGGTAATCCGGGTGAATCATCACCACATAATCTGCGCCCGCATCCAATGCGTAACGATAGCAGGTCTTCTGGTTCCCCCCATAACCGGTATTGCGATCATGTTGAATCACCGTTAACCCCAGCTTCTTCGCCACCTCTACAGTATTGTCACTACTGCAGTCATCAACCAGGACAATTTCGTCAACAGAGCCCTCGGGAATATCAGAAACCGTTTTTTCGAGCGTGCTGGCGGCATTATAAGCCGGCATAACAGCGATCACTCGTCCTCTGGGACGTACGGAACCAGGTTCATGAGAAAATTGATTGGACATGGAAAACAGGGATCTAAATTGATGCGCATTCATAAAAATGAATGTCACTCATTGAAAGACGCATAACACCTACTGCAGATAAACAACCACTCTGGTAGAAATGATCGATTTTTGCAGTACAGGAATATGACAAAGACTGTTGTGCATTGTTTACAAGAAGAAGCCTGTAAACAAGTCTCAAAAGAGCGATATTTGCAGAATGAGTTAAACCGGCGATGAGGTCAGGCCGCAAACTCGGTTTCGTCCTTCTGCTTTTGCCTGATAAAGAGCGCTGTCTGCAGCAGCAACTAACGATTCTACGCTCTCCATAGTATGTTGAGAATAGGTCGAGATGCCAATGCTGGCAGTAACAGGAATCTGCGTTTCATTAAATTGAATAGTAGCTGACTCAATGGAATGCCGAATAACTTCTGCAACGCGTTCAGTACCGGCTAATCCAATATCAGGCAGCAGGACAGCCAATTCCTCACCACCATAACGAGCTGCAATGACATTATCCGATGAGCGAATTTCTTTGATACGTTCTTTCAATATCTGAGACACGCGTCGAAGAACTTCATCTCCGGCCTGATGACCATAATTATCATTCACTAATTTGAAATGATCCAGGTCGATCAGGATCAACGAACAAGCCATCTGCATATTTTGAGCGCGGTTAAATTCATCATCGATAATCTCATCAAACGAACGGCGATTCACCAAACCTGTTAAGCCGTCCTGTTTGGCCTGTTTTTCAATCGTTGCATGACTGAGTACTTTCAGTAGTGTATTGGATAGAAACTGGGAGGCCCAGGAGATGAGACGCAACGACCTTTCATCATATGGTTGATTTTCCTGACTCGTCAGGCAGATTGCGCCAATTCGTTTTCGATTCGTAACCAGTGGAGAGACCAAAGCAGCTCCGATCAGAGAGTGAATGCCATGTTTTTCTAATTGATCCCCTGACAGAGATGTATTCTCACCTGAATTCAATCCAAGTCGGACCAGGTTGATTTCATGTTCCCGCCACCGTGCTTTGACTCCAGACTGAAGTGTGATCCCACATTGGACAATCGCTTTACAGCCTGTTTCTTCACCTGGAGTTGAAAGGAATAAACCTGCTCTACTGGAATCCGTCAATTGACGTAATCGATCCAAAAACTCCTCTAGCATCTTGACAGGAGTTTTAAATTGCTGGTCAGCTAACGACCGTAATTCGAGTTGTTCTCTTGTGACCCGAAGTTCATATCGATGATTCTCAAAATCCTGATTTTTCACAATATTGCGTGAAACGCAAACCAACAGTCGCTTTGCCAGTTTGATCTGCTGCTGTTCTTCGACACCTTTGGGATAGAGGTCTGTAGTAATAAACACCCCTGAGATATCCGCATTGTCATAGACCGCCATCAGACAGAGTTTTTGGACTCTCGACTTATCATCATCATGAATACAAGCATAGATTTTGGATTCACGCAGTTTCTTCCCTCGCAGAATGAGGACATTTTCATTTCGCAATTGCCGCAAGATTCTATCATCGATATCGTAGAGGCCTTGCACATTCTTCGTAATACCACGCGATTCCCGTAGTATGAACTGGCCATCCACCAGATTAAGATAAAGTCCAAAGCCTTCGCGCAGAGAGGGAACATATCGTTTTAACAATAATTCGATCGCCTGATCGAATTCTGACTGACTGACAAATTCTCTGAGAATATGATTTTCGATGAGTGTAATTGCACGATCAGACTGGACATCGTTCAACTCTTCTTCTACTTCGGAAATATTACGTTGATATTGTTCATTCTCGCTACGAACAGCGGACATCTTCAAACTATAAACCGCGTATTGTAACAGGCAGACAATAGCAATCGCGACAACGCTGATACTGGACACACCGTGTGCAACGTTATCCGTAAATACTTCAATAATAGATGCGATAAGATAGGACAACGGTCTCCTGCGCTTTCTAACATACAGGCCAGTTACGAATCAATCAGCTTACTAAGTAACGTGTGCTCAAATTCGATTTGATGAGATTCATTAAAACTTAATTCACTGAAACCTAGTTCAAAAACGGTAATGGATGAACACATTTTTCATTCGCGCATGAGGAATTTACCTACTGTATTTGATTCCCCTTCGAATTCGTTATAATCCTAATAATGTGACTGATTTCTCTTTCAGATCAAATCGCGTTCTTTTCTAATGAGATTGTACCTAAACCCGTTACAGATAACTTTTTATCGAGCGTCAGGCCTTTTCATGAATAAAACCACAGCTCTCCATGCGCCACTGTCCAAAAATCACTCAAATAAAATCTGCCTGCTGTTAGTCATGGCGCTGTTTGCATTAAATGCGGAAGCAGTTTCTGCTGACCAAAAAACAGGGCAAGCAGCCAAAAAAAATGCAAAACAAATTAAAAAAGCCAAAGATGCCCAAAAGAAAAACGCGCCCCACTGGGTTTCTCTCTTCAACGGGAAAAATCTGGACGGCTGGAAAACACCTGAATTTGGTGGTGAGGGTGAAGTACATGTCGCAGATGGAAATCTGATTCTTGAAATGGGTGTTGATCTGACCGGCGTCACACTAACCAACGCAAAAAAAATGCCTCTCACGAATTATGAAGTGGAGTTGGAAGCGATGCGCGTTGATGGAACTGACTTCTTTTGCGGACTAACGTTTCCAGTCAAAAAAGACCCCTGCTCCTTTATTTTAGGTGGTTGGGGAGGCAGTCTGTGCGGAATCTCCAGTATCGATGGAGACGATGCCTCTCAAAACAGTACAACGACCTTTCAAACATTCAAAAAGAAGCAATGGTATAAAATCCGTCTACAGGTCACCGACCATAAAATTCAGGCCTGGTTGGACGGAAAGCAAATCGTCGACCAAAATCTGAAAGACCGTAAGATCTCAATCCGTCATGAAGTTGAACTTTCCAGACCGTTTGGAATCACATCTTTTGCAACAACTTCGGCTTTAAAAAATATCAAAGTGCGAAAACTCACTCAGCAGGAAGTTGCTAAAACAGCACCCCAATAAGCAAATTACGTTGATTTTTATCAACACACTGATGGCTTAACTCACCAAGTGTCATATCGGCAACAAGTGAATTTTGCTCATAAATCAAGACATATCTGGTACTTAAACGAAAACCGTTTATTCATAAATTAGGTGGTACTGGTTTTGCATTAAGAGAAAGACAGAGGGCTTCGAAATATCGCGTGGTTTCCAGCCCTCTATTTTTCAATACTCAGGGCAGAACGGGATCATCTTGAACTCACAATTAACTGCAGAAGCCACAGCACAGATTGCATCTCAAAGCCTTTTACTTGTGGAAGGTACAACCCCTTTCCCTTCTACTGCACTCTATGACTTCTGGTTTCACGGACAGGAACATCTGAAGCAACGGCGCAAAGTCTTTGAACCCTTGACTACGGAAGATATTAAACGAGAAATCTCTGAAAAAGAATTAGAACTAATTTTCAAGGACTTCTTTACGGAAGAAATGCTAATTCGAGTGATTACAGCTGTTCTAACGGCTGCTGATAAGAAACGGAATCAGTGTCAGGCCGAACCAATTGCCCGCAGCCTCCTGTTATCATTTCTAGAAGTCAAACGGCTGGCTTTGACCGTACTGGTGTCAGAAAAGCACCTGAGCCTCGAATCATTGAAACGGATTAACCGCATCAGACGCTCTATCGAACGCTGGACTGATCTGTTTCTGGGACAATTCGTGTTAAGGTTCGGACTTGGAGAGTTCGCTCACGATGTTGACCGCTCTAAAGATTTTGGTGAAGACCAAACATCCAACCATAACACGCCGCATCCTGTTCAAATCTGGGACCTGATTACTGCCGGATTACGAATTTCCTTTCCTTCAGGCCTGACCAGCAAAATTGGCGACAACTGGGAACAAATGCTGGGGGCCATTATGGCCTGCTACCCGGCAGATTGCTTCAATCAATCTGCCACGATGAAATCGCTGCACCGAATACGGATCCAACGCAGCGGGCTGCATCCGGAAACAACTCCGGATCGATTACCAGATCAATTCAACACACTGATGTACCGTTCTGTATCTGAAAGCAACTTTCAGCAACAAACCATTCAAAATCAGCCCAGCAAGTCGAAAGTTGGTCCTGCAACTCCTCTCTTCAATGATCAATCAATCAGTTTTTCCAAACTGAAAAAACGCAATTCAGACGAAGCCTCATTCTGATTGGGGAACTCGCTGGCAGAATCTTTTGGGAATAGCGGTTGACTTAAGTTGACTGACAGGAGTATTATCTGTTTGGAAATTAGTGAATCAGAACTTTTACTGAATTAGCATTTTTTTCATTTTGGAGTTTCTTCGTGACACATCGGTCTGGTACTTTTAGCTTTAATTATGTGCGGCTGTCTTTTTATTCAGCCTGGCACTTTTTAGGCTATTGGTTTACCGGAACAGGTTACCTGACCGATCGAAAATATACTGTTCATAGCAAATGAACAGACCCTGAAATTCGATTGGCCCTGTAACCTGACTGGTTACAGGGCTTTTTTTATTCCCTGAGACTGAAATAGAAATGAGATAACGTCATGATTGTAGTAATGAAACCAAATGCCACCGAAGAAATGGTTCGGGCAATGGTCAAACGTGTCGAAGAAATGGGTCTGAAAGCCCATGTGATTGTTGGTGAAGAACGCACGGTAATCGCGGCTGCAGGAGTAAAACGCGACGGACATCAGGCAGAGCTTGAATCGTGCGCTGAAGTAGAAAAAGTGGTCCCGATTGTAGCCGCTTACAAAGTCGCCAGCAAAGAAACAAAACCCGAACCGACAGTCATCACGACACGGAACCTGAAAATCGGCGGTTCGCATGTGGGAGTGATTGCTGGCCCCTGTTCGGTTGAAAGCGAAGAACAAATTCTGCAAATTGCCCATCAGGTAAAAGCAGCAGGAGCCACCGGACTGCGTGGGGGTGCATACAAACCACGTACCAGCCCCTACTCTTTCCAGGGAATGAAAGAAGAGGGCTTGAAATTATTAGCGTTGGCGCGAGAAGAAACGGACCTTGCCGTCGTAACTGAAGTCATGACGCCCGAACATGTTGATCTGCTTTGCCAATATGCAGATGTCCTGCAGATCGGTGCTCGCAATATGCAAAATTACCACCTCCTGCAAGCCGTTGGTGAAACCCGTACCCCTGTATTGCTCAAACGAGGCCCTTCCGCATCCATTGAAGAATTCCTGCTTGCAGCCGAATACATTCTTGATCAGGGGAACCAACAAGTCATACTTTGTGAACGCGGAATTCGCACCTTCGAAACACACACCCGATTCACACTTCCCCTGGCGACGGTACCCTACTTACATGAACGAACTCACTTACCCGTTGTCATTGATCCAAGTCATGGAACCGGTATCGCCAGCCTGGTCCCGCCAATGAGTGCCGCGGCGATCGCTGCCGGCTGTGATGGATTGATTCTCGAAGTTCATCCTGATCCCACGCATGCCATGAGCGATGGGGCCCAGTCTCTGACGCCAGAAGTATTCACAGAAACCATGATAACTTGTCGCAAAATTGCAGCAGCCATTGGCAAAGAATTAGGATAGCAGATATTTCCATCAGAAACACTTTCACATTCTCAACAGGATTTTGATCATGAAACTGTGCCTCTTTTCCGTAAGCTATGCTGGGTTCTGGGGCCAACACACATTGAATGTGACCGACTTCATCGCGCAAGCGGCACAGTCGGGTTATGATTCCGTGATGTTAATGGGAAAGCGTCCTCACCTGTCTCCACTGGATATCACGCCCGAGCAAATTGAATCGATCCAAAGTTCGCTCAGTGAACATCAAATCAAATGTTCGATCGTTGGCGGCTATACCGACTTTTCTGGAACCGGTGCAGCCGAAGTCCCTTTTCTGGAAATGCAAATGCAATACGTCGAACAATTGGCGCAGTTGGCCCAACAATTGGGTGCGCCGACTGTTCGTATTTTTACCGCTTATGACTCTGGTCTACATTCGCCGCATGCTCTCTGGTGCCAAGTCGTTTCTGCACTCCAGGAATGTTGTGACCGCGCTGCCTCCTATGGTGTCACGCTTGCTGTGCAAAATCACCATGATGTCGGCGTGCACTCAGATGCGCTGTTGGAACTGCTGCATGATATTGATCGGCCAAACTGTCAACTCGGCTTTGATGCCTGGTCCCCTGCCCTGCGTGGCGAAAACTTGTTTGAAGCAGCTCGCAAAATGGCCCCTTATACTGCTATCACCACCAATGCCGACTACATCAAAATGCCGCGATTTGCATACCAGCCAGACTTAATCAATTATCAACGATTACAGCCAGACATGGTTCGCGCGGTTAAATTCGGGACCGGTTTCATCGATTATTCTGCCTTTTTTCATGGCTTAAAAGAAGGGGGCTTCAAAGGCATCGCAACCTACGAAATGTGCTCCCCCCTTCGAGGTGGTGGCAGTCTGGAGAATCTCAATGACTACGCCGCTGAGTATCTGACATGGATGAAAACTCATTTGATGTGAGTTCTCAATGCACGGCAATTCCTTTCGCATGACACCCTGCCTCGGAAGAAATGACTTACTTCCGCGCTGGAAGATACTTTAATAGCTCTTGGACAACAGAGGGCTGTTGTGCGGCGAGGTTCTTGACCGGATCAGGAGTCTTTGAAATATCATAGAGCTCCACTTTCGTTGGTCTTTGTTTGTTCATGGTTGCTATCAAACGATGTGTTTTATTTCGCACACTGACAGCCTGATTCCAATAGCTCAATGAGACTTCTCGCACCGCTGTTTTATTACCTGTCAGAATCGGCTTGAGACTCAGACCATCCAGTGGCGTTTCTGTCTTCTGAAACTCCGGCTGACAAAGATCAATCAAAGTCGGATAGAGATCGATGCTTTCGACCAGTGCAGATGACTTCAGCCCTGCCTGGGAAACGCCGGGAGCACGAATGATGAGTGTACTCTTCAATGCACGTTCAAAAGGTGCATGCTTGGCCCAGAGCGCTGTATCACCCAGAAACCAACCGTGGTCTCCCCAGACAACGACAATCGTATTTTCACTCAATCCCAGATCATCCAGTGCGGTGAGCACTTTCCCCACTTGTCGATCGACATACCGCACACACGCCAGGTAGGCACGGCGTGTCTTGAGTTGCGCCTCGGGAGACAAAGGCCGCGTCTTTTCAAATTCCATATTGTAATTGTAAAACTCACCACTTTTGTGCCAATAGGAAGAAGTGACCTTTTCCGGATGAGGTGTCGCTGAAATGTTGACGCGCGACATCGCCTCCCAATCTTGTTTTGGCGCGACGAAGGGAAGATGTGGCTTAATAAAACCAAGCCCCATGAAGAAAGGCTGCTGTTGCTGTTTGAGCTCACTTAACTTGTGAATCGCCTGTTGAGCCAGCAAACCATCGGGGAGGTCTTCGTCCTTTTCTGCAGTGAATTCCATCAAATCGCGGATGCCGCTTCCATCTTCGCGGCTCCGCCCATTCGCATAAGCGAAAAAGATCCCCCAGCCTCGTTTCCAGGAACCAAAGGGAGTCGCCAACTCATCCCAGGCATGTGGTAACTCATCGCGACCATCCCCGCTCCCGTTATATTCGAACACACGGCCATCCGCTGTATGGGAGATTTTCCCGATGCACGTTGTATGATAACCACTCCGACGAAATAATTCCGGCAGTGTCTGCGCCCCTTCAGTCTGCTTTACAGAGAGTGCCGACTTCCCGCGATAAAAGGCCTGGTTAATCCGACTGACCCCGGAATGTTTGGGGCTACGTCCCGTCAACAAGGCATAACGCGAAGCGCCACACGTCGGAACTTGTACAAAATGATTCGTAAACAGAACTCCCTCTGAAGCCAACCGGTCCAGAGACGGACTCTGCACTTCAGGTAGTCCATAACAGCCTAATTCCGTCCGCAAATCATCGATGGCGATGAACAGGACATTTGGACGTTGTGCAATCTTCGATTCACTTGCGCTAACAGGTAAACAAAAACAGAGAGAAGCCACCACGATAATCAGGGAGCAAAGCCGAACAAACGAAAACCACATGACACACATCATCCCAAGCTGCAAAATACGATTCACTGAATCAATTCATAAAAACAAAGTCAGTCAAAGTTTGACACGTTCTCATAGACTTGTACACAGTAAATACGGCTCTGGACAATACATCTGAGTTAATAGTAATGCCTCTTCGAAACTGCTGAGATGACTTAAGGTTCTATCACCAGAACTCCGGTTCCGTTAATTTGATCGTTTTTTAAAGAGTTCAATGCTCGATTCGCCTCATGTAAAGGGAAAGTTGTGATATGAGGACGGATCGGTATCTGGGTTGCCTCCCGTAGAAGCGCTTCCCCATCCTGACGGGTATTGGCTGTGACCGATCGCAAAGTACGTTCATAAAAAAGCGTTTCCTCATAATTCAATTGAGGAATATCCGTCATGTATATTCCTGCCAGAGAGAGTGTGCCTCCCTTTTCCAAATATTTCAATGCAGCGGGAACAAGCTCGCCCGCCGGGGCAAAAACAATGGCAGAATGAACTTTGACCGGCATCTGCTCGGCATACTCTCCCACCCAGCTCGCCCCCATGGAGCGTGCCAACTCACGATGTTTCTCACCACGTGTGACAACAAATACCTCACAACCACGGTTTAAGGCAATCTGAATCACCACATGGGCACTGGAACCGAAACCATAAATCCCCAGTCGCTCACCAGGTTTTAATTCACTTCGTTTCAATGCACGATAACCGATAATTCCGGCACACAGTAAAGGCGTCGCCTCTTCATCACTGAAGATCGCAGGAATCGCATAAGCATAGTCTTCCAGAACCACTGCCAACTCTGCATAGCCACCATCCGCATGATAACCTGTAAAACGAGATTGTTCGCAAAGATTCTCACGTCCAGATTGGCAATACTTACAGACACCGCAAGTGCTACGCAACCAGGCAATTCCGACACGGGCTCCCAATTGAAAACGGTTGCATGACGCACCGGCTTTGATTACCGTTCCTACAACCTGATGCCCCGGAATAATCGGAGACTTCGCTGTGGGTAATTCTCCTTCTATCACGTGCAAATCAGTGCGACAAATCGCACAGCAATGAACTCGTATCAATATCTCATTCGGCCCCGGTTCGGGAGCGGGTACTTCAACAAGTGATAAAGGTGAACCGCTGATATCTGCACGCCGCTTCAATATCATGGCTTTCATCAGATTACGACACTCCGACATCTTGTGCTTCAAGCCGCGAAATAGTCATCTGTAAATGAAACCAGAATTCATAAAACACGACTTGTTGGAAATTTGCGACTATTTTGAGACAGACTTGTCGAAAGCATCCTGTACCATCTTAATTTCCTGAGTCTCACTTTCGCGAAGATCAGCCAGCAATGTTTCAAATTCACTTAATGCTTCGCCCCAGTTCTTGAAAGGAGGCTCTGATTTTTTTAAGCGTGCAACAAAATCATCTATCCGGCATAAAAAAGTCGAATGTTTCTTTTTAAAGTCTGGCACCATGATGCAAAAACCAGGTGACTCATCTAAAACCGGCTTAAAATAGCCTTCCTGTTCTTCATCACTAAAATGTTTTGCTAGCAGATCTCGAAAACCTTCCACGCGTGTTCCCATCTCTCCGAATTTGGGTAATCCACGTTCATCAAGTTCCGACCACCAATCGTTAAGCTCCTTGATGTGTGACAATATTTGTTCGTGCTCATCCAACAAATTCTGTAAATGTTCGTTCGATTTTAATTTTTTATCCATCACCATCTCCTTTTCGAATTTAAAATTAAATTCCGGATCATATTTTTACATCGCTTTTCATTTCAGGCTTCGAATACTGTGATTCTATTTCTGCCTCGACCTCCGCGATGCGCGTTACTGTTTTCAGCACGGAATCGGGATTGAGCGAAATACTGTCAATTCCCTGTTTCACAAGAAATTCAGCGATTTCAGGATAATCACTGGGAGCCTGGCCACAGATGCCTATTTTTCTTCCCGCTGCTTTGACCTTTCTGATCGCGGCTGCCAACGAATCCATGACCGCAGGATCACGTTCATCAAAGATGTGCGCCACAATTTCGGAATCCCGATCGACTCCCAGCGTTAACTGAGTCAGGTCATTCGAGCCAATGGAAAAACCATCAAAGATTTCGGCAAACGCGTCTGCCTGAATCACGTTACTGGGAATTTCGCACATGATGTAAATTTCAAGGCCATCTTCCCCGCGGCGCAAACCATGTTTGGCCATTACTTCGAGTACTTTTCTTCCCTCATCCACCGTGCGACAAAATGGAATCATCAGTTTCATATTCTTCAAGCCCATGGTCTTACGGACTTTTTGCATTGCCTGACATTCTAATCCAAAAGCATCGCGATAGCGTGGATCATAATATCGTGAGGCGCCCCGAAAACCGAGCATGGGGTTTTCTTCTTTGGGCTCAAAAAGATTTCCGCCAATCAGATTGGCATACTCGTTCGTCTTAAAATCACTCATCCGAACAATCACATCCCGCGGATAAAAGGCCGCGGCAATCATCGCCACTCCTTGAGCCAGAGTATCAACAAAAAATGACGGTTTATCGTCATAAGTCGGAGTCAGACGATCGATCTCTTCCTTCAATATCAGATCTTGCAGCTTGTCATACTCTAAAAGTGCCATCGGATGGATACGAATGAATGAATTGATAATGAATTCCATGCGCGCCAGTCCAACCCCATCACTGGGCAGCATGGAAAGCCGGAAGGCTTCCGTTGGATTTCCCACAATCATCATGACCTTGGTTTTGGTACTCGGTAATTGAGACAAGTCGACTTCTTCGATTTCGTAATCCAGGTGCCCCTCATAGACATTGCCGGTATCACCTTCAGCACAAGAGACGGTCACCATTGATCCAGAGGAAATCGCGCTGGTTGCATCTTCCGCGCCGACAATCGCCGGCACACCCAGTTCACGGCTGATAATCGCCGCATGACAGGTGCGACCTCCACGATTGGTAACAATCGCAGCCGCTTTTTTCATAATGGGTTCCCAATCGGGATCGGTCTTGTCTGTGATCAGCACATCCCCGGGTTTTACTTCGTCCAGATTTTTCGCACTTTGAATGACGCGTGCAATACCGTGGCCAATTCGTTCCCCCACGCTGTGACCGGAAGTAAGAATTTTTCCTCGCTGGTTCAAATGATAGGTTTTTAACAAATTCGTCTGCTTATTTGAGTGAACGGTTTCCGGCCGCGCCTGTACAATGAATAATTCCTGTGTGATGCCATCTTTTGCCCATTCAATATCCATCGGGCAGGAACGCCCTTGAACCTTTGAATAATGTTCCTCAATCAGACAGCCCCAGCGCGCCAGTTTTAGAATATCCTCATCGTTAATGGCATACTGCCTTCGATCTATCGGATCGACCGGGACATTCCGAGTCATTTTCTCCCCACCGGTATCATAGATCAGCTTGAATTCTTTTGATCCCAATGATTTTTTCAGAATGGGTTCGTATCCGGTTTTCAGCGTAGGCTTGAAGACATAATATTCATCTGGATTCACACTCCCCTGGACTATGTTCTCTCCTAACCCATAGGCTGCGTTAATTAAGACCGCTTCTTTAAATCCGGATTCAGTATCAATCGTAAACATGACTCCAGAGGACGATAGATCGGAGCGCACCATACGTTGGATGCCGATAGACAAGGCAATATCAAAATGATCAAATCCTTTTTCGACCCGGTAGGAAATCGCACGATCCGTAAACAATGAGGCAAAGCAACGCCGACAGGTCTCCAGCAAAGTGGCTACGCCACGCACATTCAAATATGACTCCTGCTGTCCGGCAAAGCTCGCATCAGGTAAATCTTCTGCTGTCGCACTACTGCGGACAGCGACATCAATGCCCCCCGGAAGATTCTCGCTCAGTTTTTCATATGCTTGCTGAATTTGCTCTTTAAAGGAGCCGGGCATCTCTACAGAGAGAATTGCATGTCGCACCTTCAAACCATGCTGTTGAAGATTAGAAATATCCGAAGTATCCAGGTCTTGGAGAATCTCCCGAATTTGCTGATCGAGGCCCGTTTCAGATAGAAAATAACGATACGCGGCGGCTGTCGTCGCAAACCCATTGGGAACGGAAATCCCCTTTGATTTCAGGTTACAGTACATTTCCCCCAGCGATGCATTCTTCCCTCCTACTGAGGGAACATCCCCGATACCAAGCTTTTCGAACCAAAGAATCAGAGGCTCCTTCGTCGTCATGGTTCCGCTCCTAGCTTTCTAATTTTTAATGTGCATCACAGTGTATATTGGCCGATAAAACAGCGACCGACAACATACGGGGTACTTCAACAACCATACAAGTATAACAAAGATTTCTTATCAAACAGAACTTTTAAACGACGATCTATACATCCTTGTCTCTACCTTACATCCCACCAAGTTAATAAATACCAAGATGACACTGAAATTCAATAGAGGAGAATCCCGGCCCTGCTATAGGGGAAACCATTACCCTTCTGCTGGCTTCCTTCTGTATTCATACCCAATATCGAAAAAGAGTCACTTTTGAATTTTCAATCTCTTGCATACAATCTGGTAATCAATCGTTTTCACTATGAAAGTCAAGTAGCCAGACCGTTTCACATTTGCTAGCATGAAATAAAGAGTCAAGCGAGTGCCTGTTAACTGCAGGAAGGGTGCAATAAGAAATGCAGCAGAAAATCCTGACAAATGATCTCAACCAGGGAACAATCCTGTCGGTTCGAGGCAGTGTCATTGATGCATCTTTTCCTCATCAATTACCACCAGTACAAAGTGAGCTACACGCAGGCGAACATCACAAAATCGTGATAGAAGTGCTGACCCAGTTAAACAATCACACGATCCGTGGGATTGCCTTGACCTCAACGCGTGGCCTGTCGCGCGGCTCCCAAGTCACGAATACCGGACATCCACTCAGAGTCCCCGTCGGGCGGCAATTGCTGGGACGCATGCTGAATGTCTTTGGCGAGACAATCGATCTGGGAAAACCCATTGAGGATGCCAGTTGGCGATCGATTCATCATGCATCACCAGCATTAGTAGAGCGTCCTCCAAAATCTGATATTTTCATAACGGGAATCAAAGCGATTGACCTGCTCTCGCCTCTCGAACGCGGCGGCAAAGCGGGCCTCTTTGGTGGAGCCGGGGTTGGAAAAACGGTATTGATCACGGAATTGATCCATAATATTGTCGGTGAACATAAAGGAGTGAGCCTGTTCTGTGGGATCGGCGAACGTTGCCGCGAAGCGGAAGAACAATATTATGGATCAATTCC
>Ga0222668_1000419_pt1 | contig 27619 bp, 21 predicted proteins | sample AntAcemetagen728_FD_179823 | JGI IMG/M metagenome (GOLD analysis project Ga0222668, IMG submission 179823) | Saline water microbial communities from Ace Lake, Antarctica - #728 | ecosystem: Environmental > Aquatic > Non-marine Saline and Alkaline > Saline | place: Antarctica: Ace Lake... | reverse complement strand
GGAAACTGTGGCGGAAACGCAACAGCCGGATGTACTGACGCTGGAGCCTGCAACTATGATCCTGCAGCATCTTGTGACGACAGCTCATGTGAATTTGATTCATGTGCCGGTTGTACAGATCCAGCAGCCTGCAACTTTGATGCAACAGCAACAATAGAAAACGGTTCTTGTCTAGCAGAAGATGAGTGCGGAAACTGTGGCGGAAACGCAACAGCTGGATGCACTGATGCTGGTGCATGTAACTATGATCCTACAGCATCTTGTGATGACAGCTCATGTGAATTTGATTCATGTGCCGGTTGTACTGATCCCGCAGCATGTAACTATGATGCAACAGCAACGATAGAAGACGGTTCTTGTTTAGCAGAAGACGAGTGCGGAAACTGTGGCGGAAACGCAACAGCTGGATGTACTGATGCTGGTGCATGTAACTATGATCCTACAGCATCTTGTGACGACAGCTCATGTGAATTTGATTCATGTGCCGGTTGTACTGATCCCGCAGCCTGCAACTTTGATGCAACAGCAACGATAGAAGACGGTTCTTGTCTAGCAGAAGATGAGTGCGGAAACTGTGGCGGAAACGCAACAGCCGGATGTACTGACGCTGGAGCCTGCAACTATGATGCAACAGCATCTTGTGACGACAGCTCATGTGAATTTGATTCATGTGCCGGATGTACAGATCCAGCAGCCTGCAACTTTGATGCAACAGCAACGATAGAAGACGGTTCTTGTCTAGCAGAAGATGAATGCGGAAACTGTGGCGGAGACGCAACAGCCGGATGTACTGACGCTGGTGCATGTAACTATGATGCAACAGCATCTTGTGATGACAGCTCATGTGAATTTGATTCATGTGCCGGTTGTACAGATCCTGCAGCATGTAACTTTGATCCAACAGCAACGATTGAAGACGGTTCTTGTCTAGCAGAAGACGAGTGCGGAAACTGTGGCGGAAACGCAACAGCCGGATGTACCGATGCTGGAGCCTGCAACTATGATCCTACAGCATCTTGTGACGACAGCTCATGTGAATTTGATTCATGTGCCGGTTGTACAGATCCTGCAGCCTGCAACTTTGATCCAACAGCAACGATAGAAGACGGCTCTTGTCTAGCAGAAGATGAGTGCGGAAACTGTGGCGGAAACGCAACAGCCGGATGTACTGACGCTGGAGCATGCAACTATGATCCTGCAGCATCTTGTGATGACAGCTCATGTGAATTTGATTCATGCGCTGGTTGTACTGATCCCGCAGCCTGCAACTATGATGCAACAGCAACGATAGAAGACGGTTCTTGTCTAGCAGAAGATGAATGCGGAAACTGTGGCGGAGACGCAACAGCCGGATGTACTGACGCTGGTGCATGTAACTATGATGCAACAGCATCTTGTGATGACAGCTCATGTGAATTTGATTCATGTGCCGGATGTACAGATCCTGAAGCCTGCAACTATGATGCAACAGCAACAATAGAAAACGGCTCTTGTCTAGTAGAAGATGAGTGCGGAAACTGTGGTGGAGACGCAACAGCCGGATGTACTGACGCTGGAGCCTGCAACTTTGATCCTACAGCATCTTGTGATGACAGCTCATGTGAATTTGATTCATGTGCCGGATGTACAGATCCTGCAGCATGTAACTATGATGCAACAGCAACGATAGAAGACGGTTCTTGTCTAGTAGAAGATGAATGCGGAAACTGTGGCGGAAACGCAACAGCCGGATGTACTGACGCTGGAGCCTGCAACTATGATCCTGCAGCATCTTGTGATGACAGCTCATGTGAATTTGATTCATGTGCCGGTTGTACTGATCCCGCAGCATGTAACTACGAAGTAACAGCAACGATTGATAATGGTTCTTGTCTAGCAGAAGACGAATGCGGAAACTGTGGCGGAGACGCAACAGCCGGATGTACTGACGCTGGAGCCTGCAACTTTGATCCTACAGCATCTTGTGATGACAGCTCATGTGAATTTGATTCATGTGCCGGTTGTACAGATCCTGCAGCATGTAACTTTGATTCAACAGCAACGATTGATAATGGTTCTTGTCTAGCAGAAGACGAATGCGGAAACTGTGGCGGAAACGCAACAGCCGGATGTACCGACGCTGGAGCATGCAACTATGATCCTGCAGCATCTTGTGACGACAGCTCATGTGAATTTGATTCATGTGCCGGTTGTACAGATCCTGCAGCATGTAACTTTGATCCAACAGCAACAATAGAAGACGGCTCTTGTCTAGCAGAAGACGAGTGCGGAAACTGTGGCGGAAACGCAACAGCCGGATGTACTGATGTTGGAGCTTGCAACTATGATCCTACGGCATCTTGTGATGATGCTTCTTGTGACTTTGGTTCTTGTGCTGGGTGTACCGATGAAGGAGCATGTAACTATTTACCAAATGCTTCGATTGATGACGGCTCATGTGAATTTGATTCATGTGCCGGTTGTACAGATCCAGCAGCCTGCAACTTTGATGCAACAGCAACGATAGAAGACGGTTCTTGTCTAGCAGAAGATGAATGCGGAAACTGTGGCGGAAACGCAACAGCCGGATGTACTGACCCTGGAGCGTGCAACTATGATCCTACAGCATCTTGTGATGATGATTCATGCGAATACCCTGTTGAAGGATTCGATTGTGAGGGAACATGCAACGTAGATTGCGATCAAGATGGTGTGTGTGATTTAGAAGAGATAAGTGGCTGTACTTATGAGTTTGCTTGTAATTACAATCCAATAGCCACAGAAGAGGATGGTTCTTGTGAACTAGAGTCATGCGCTGGCTGTAGCTATGCAGAAGCCTTAAATTTTAATACTGAGGTAACGATAGAAAACGGAACTTGTATTTTTGAAACACCTAATGTTTGCCCGGGAGACTTCAATGATGATAACCAAGTAGCAATAGAGGATCTTTTATTTTTCCTCTCCATATATGGAACAATTTGCAATTAATTAACCAAGCATAAACCAAATCTGAATTCCTTAAACATGAAAACAATTACGAAAAAGCTATCGCTCATGTTAGCAGCATTCTTGCTGACAACATCGGCTGTAGCTCAACTTTCTCAGGTTGTAGTTGAGACGTATTTACCTACGTCCTCAAACACTGTCCAGCCTGCTGGAACAGAAACCTATAGAGTTTATGCTGAATTGGGTTCAGCAACGGATAAACTTACTGCAATGTTCGCAATTCTAAATTGCCACCCTGTGAACATTTCTACATCAACTACTTTTTTTAATGATTCTTTTGGAGGAACGACTCCTACTGGAATTAACCCCGCATTTTATGCTGTGTTCCCTACCATCGAACTTGATTCTTGGGTAACCATTGGAGTTGGTAGCTCATTGGACGCTGGTGCATCGGACGTTGGAACGGCAGCTACTTCACCAGTTAATCCATTCTCCCCTGCATTCGGATTTCCTGGAGGAGCCAATTTCTTAATGGATGATGGAGCTGTTTTCTCTTTGCCAACAAGTGCTTCAGTACTTCCTTCTGGACCATTAAACCGTGTTCTTCTTGGACAGTTCACTACAGATGGTGATTTCAGCTTTAGCATGAACGTGCAAGTGTTTCTAAACGGAGACCAAGCTAATGGTCGTGTAGATTACGTTCACAACATCGGTTGTGAAGGAATAGGAAACCCTACTGGATTTGAGGAACTAGGCACAGGATTGTCCTTCCCTGCATCTTCTGATATACCAGGATGTACAGATCCCGCTGCATGTAACTATGATGCAACGGCAACGATTGATGATGATTCTTGTCTAGCAGAAGATGAGTGCGGAAACTGTGGCGGAAGCGCAACAGCCGGATGTACTGATGCTGGAGCTTGCAACTTTGATGCAACAGCATCTTGTGATGACAGCTCATGTGAATTTGATTCATGTGCCGGTTGCACTGATCCTGCAGCATGTAACTATGATGTAACAGCAACGATAGAAGACGGTTCTTGTCTAGCAGAAGATGAATGCGGAAACTGTGGTGGAGACGCAACAGCAGGATGTACTGATGCTGGAGCTTGCAACTTTGATGCAACAGCATCTTGTGATGACAGCTCATGTGAATTTGATTCATGTGCCGGTTGTACAGATCCTGCAGCCTGTAACTATGATGCAACAGCAACGATAGAAGACGGTTCTTGTCTAGCAGAAGATGAGTGCGGAAACTGTGGCGGAGACGCAACAGCCGGATGTACTGACGCTGGTGCCTGCAACTATGATCCTACAGCATCTTGTGATGACAGCTCATGTGAATTTGATTCATGCGCCGGTTGTACAGATCCCGCAGCCTGCAACTATGATGCAACAGCAACAATAGAAGACGGTTCTTGTCTAGCAGAAGATGAATGCGGAAACTGTGGTGGAGACGCAACAGCAGGATGTACTGACGCTGGAGCCTGCAACTATGATCCTACAGCTTCTTGTGATGACAGCTCATGTGAATTTGATTCATGTGCCGGTTGTACTGATCCTGCAGCCTGCAACTTTGATGCAACAGCAACGATAGAAGACGGTTCTTGTCTAGCAGAAGATGAGTGCGGAAACTGTGGCGGAAACGCAACAGCCGGATGTACTGACGCTGGTGCATGTAACTATGATCCTACAGCATCTTGTGATGACAGCTCATGTGAATTTGATTCATGTGCCGGTTGTACAGATCCTGCAGCATGTAACTATGATGCAACAGCAACAATAGAAAACGGTTCTTGTTTAGCAGAAGACGAGTGCGGAAACTGTGGCGGAAACGCAACAGCCGGATGTACTGACGCTGGAGCTTGTAACTATGATCCTACAGCTTCTTGTGATGACAGCTCATGTGAATTTGATTCATGTGCCGGTTGTACTGATCCAGGAGCATGTAACTATGATCCAACAGCAACGATTGATAATGATTCATGCGACTTTGGTTCTTGTGCAGGATGCACAGAAGAAGGGGCATGTAACTACCTTCCAAATGCATCAATCGATGATGGATCTTGTGAATTTGACTCTTGCGCAGGATGTACTGATCCCGCAGCATGTAACTATGATGCAACAGCAACGATAGAAGACGGTTCTTGTCTAGTAGAAGATGAGTGTGGAAACTGTGGTGGAGACGCAACAGCAGGATGTACTGACGCTGGAGCATGCAACTATGATGATACAGCTTCTTGTGATGATGATTCATGTGAATATGCATCTTGTGTAGTCTTGGGATGTACTGATCCTGCAGCTTGTAACTATGACGTAACAGCAACTGATGATGATGGCTCTTGTGCTGTTGTTGACGAATGCGGTGTTTGTGGTGGCGAAGGCACTTCAGGATGTACAAATCCAGAAGCATGTAATTTTGATCCAGAAGCAGATTGCAACGATGACTCTTGTGACTTTGCCTCTTGTGTTGTTGAAGGATGTACAAATCCAGAAGCGTGTAACTTCAATCCAGAAGCTACTGAAGACGATGGCTCTTGTGCTGCATTCGATGAGTGCGGTGTATGCGGTGGAACAGGTACGCAAGGATGTACAGACCCTGAAGCTTGTAACTATGATGCGAATGTCGATTGTGATGATGAATCATGTGAATTCGCTTCATGCGAAACCCCAGGATGTACAGATCCTGCAGCTTGTAACTTCAGCTCAGAAGCAACTCAAGACAATGGAAGCTGTGTATTCGCCCTGCCTAACCAAGATTGTGAAGGAAACTGTAACAATGATTGTGACGGTGATGGTGTATGTGATGAAAACGAAGTAGAAGGATGTATGTACGAGTTCGCTTGTAACTACAACTCAGAAGCAACTGATGACAACGGTTCTTGTGAGCTTGAGTCTTGCTCAGGTTGTACATATACTGATGCTGTCAACTTCGATGCATCTGCCCAGTATGACAATGGACAGTGTATTTTCAATACAGGTTCAACTTGTCCGGGAGATTTTGATCTAGATGGAGATGTAAGTGTAGACGATTTGATGTTCTTCCTTTCTCTTTATGGTAATATCTGCAACGAATAATTAGTCAACCAATTTTTTAGAAAGGGGGCTTCCATTTTTGGAAGCCCCCTTTTTTATTATCAGCCATTGTCCTATGAACTAGAGTTCTCTTGACCACGTATAACGAACTATTAACCTCAGCTAATAATTCGAAAAACGAGGAACCATTTGCGCATTATCTCGATTTTAACAGGTGCTATTCTAACCTATGTTTCTGCCATCGGACAACCCTTTGCTGCCAATTTCATCACAGGTGCTTTAAATCTGGGTGAGGAAGCATGTATTTACGAAACCTATATTATGCGAATATGATTGCTTATGTTGCACAGATGAAGCAGCTATAATAGACAATAGAAGTTGCTCCTATTCAGTCATTCCAGGGTGCGTTGGATATTTGAACAACGACAGATTGATCAATGTGAATGACCTCATTATCTTACTTCAAATTTATGGACAGACGTGTGAATAATTCACGCATTTCAAATTGCGGAAAGACTACGGCAACAGATTCACTTCTATAAATTTACTCGAAGGTGTATTGCTGATTTCAGCCTTACTTTCTCTTGAGACCAAAGCATTGGTTTCAGGGAAATAAGTGGCTATGCACTTTCGAGGAATAGAGTAGGGAAGAACATGAAATTGATTTGTACGGCGTTTTACGCCATTGAAAACACTTTCCAAGTCAACCAATTGTCCCTTTTTGAATCCTTTTGACGCCATGTCCTCAGGATTCATCAGAACAACTCTTCGTTCATTCTCAATTCCCCTGTACCGATCATCCAAGCCATAAATGGTGGTATTGTACTGGTCATGGGTGCGAATGGTCATCATGATAAACTCAGCCTCCTTAGGGTCTATTTCTGGGAGCTTATTCACCGTGAACTCAGCTTTGCCAGATTCCGTATTGAATTTTCTTGTGCGCGCACCATTGGGCAATGAGAACCCTTGCGGAATGCGCACGCGCTCATTGAAATCATTAAAGCCAGGAATGCAGGCTTCAATGTGGTCTCGAACAACATCATTGTTTAAATGTAGCTCTGACCAATCAATTGGACTCGATGCAAAAAGGCTTGATGCTATTTGCGTTACAATCTCTACCTCACTCCGAAGTTCAGGAGACGCTGGCGCTCTATTCCCTGTGCTGGAATGAACAACCCCCATAGAATTCTCTACGGTTTGAAATTGTTGAACACCATCTTGTACATCTTTCTCGGTCCGTGAAATACACGGAAGAATGAGCGCTTCTTCTCCGGTTATAAGATGTCCTCTGTTTAACTTTGTACTTATTTGAACCGTCAAATCACAGGTCATCATGGCTTTGCCAGTGAATTCTGAATCAGGTGTTGCACTAACGAAATTCCCACCCATCGCCATGAAAAACTTCACCTTCTCTTCTGCCATTGCTTCTATAGCCTCAACGGTATCATACCCATGCGCGCGCGGTGGGGCTATTTTGAAGTGCTTTTCAAGTGCGTCTAAAAATACAGTTGAGGGCTTTTCATAGATTCCCATGGTTCTGTCGCCTTGTACATTGCTATGCCCTCGAACCGGACAAGTTCCTGCTCCAGGCTTTCCGATAGCGCCCTTCATGAGCAATAAATTTACAATCTCCTGCACATTAGCAACGCCGTTCTTGTGCTGCGTAATGCCCATGGCCCAGCAGATGATAATCTTTTTGTTCTGCGCTAACAAGTCTATCACTGGTAGCAATTCGCTATAACTGAATCCGCTGTCTTTCTCTGCTTGCGCGAAATCAGTGGCCAATAAATCCTGTTTGAAGTCTTCAAAACCTAGGGCGAAGGTGTCAATAAATTCATGGTCAAGCACATTCCCAGGATTCGCATCTTCTGCTTCTAGTAATCCACGCATCAAAAGCTTTAATAGCGCAACATCACCGTTGATTCTGACTTGAAGAAAATGGTCCGAAATTTTAGTACCACCCATCAATATTTGGACTGGACTTTGCGGATTGATAAACTTATCTGTGCCTACTTCAGGAAGTGGATTTACATGCACTATTTTCCCTCCATTGCTTTTGCATTTCTGAAGCGCACTCAGCATGCGTGGGTGGTTCGTTCCTGGATTCTGTCCGATGACTAGAATAACTTCGGCCTCATAAAGATCTTCCAGAGTTACTGACCCTTTCCCGATTCCCACGGTTTTAGTCAAGCCAGAACCGCTAGATTCATGGCACATATTTGAACAATCAGGCATGTTGTTCGTGCCGTATTGACGTACCATCAGCTGATACAAAAAAGCAGTCTCGTTGCCTGTTCGCCCAGAAGTATAAAATACCGCTTCATCTGGAGTAATTGCTTTTAGCTTTTTTGCTATTTTTTCGTTCGCCTCTTTCCAAGAGATAGGTGCATAATGTGAACTTCCTTTCGCCAGAAAAAAGGGTTCAGTAATTCTTCCCGATTTACCAATTTCATAATCAGACAAGCGGGATAAATCCTCTACGCTGTGTTCAGCGAAAAAGGCGCGGTCTACTCGTTTATTCGTTGCTTCCTCTGCAACGGCTTTTGCTCCATTTTCGCAGTACTCAAAAAACGATGAACGGTCTTTAGGGTCAGGCCAAGCGCACCCCGGACAATCAGCGCCATCAGGTTGGTTGATCTTGGTCATTAACTTCAATCCTTCTAAAAGCCCAAGCTCATCACTGAGGTGCCTTAAAGCGATGGTGACTCCCTTCAATCCCGCAGCTTTTTTAGATGGAGTATGCGTTTTTAGCCCTGTTAATTTCTCAGGTGGAAGTATATTGACAGCTCGAGTATTCATGATTGAAAATTGTTTTAGGAGTATACGGTAAGCCGGTCTTCTCTGCAAAAAGCGATCAGACGCATTCCAAATTCTTTTGCTAAATCAACCGCAAGGGATGATGGAGCGGAAACGGAAATAAGTGATGGAATTCCTGCCATGAAGGCTTTCGCCACAATCTCATAACTGATTCTTCCACTCACGGTGAGAAAGTGGGCTTCATTTAATTGTTTGTTTCGGAGGAGGTAACCAATGACTTTGTCAACCGCATTGTGCCGTCCTATGTCTTCTTTCACCACCAATAGTTTTCCTTTCTTTGAAAATGCAGCAATTCCATGGCACCCTCCAGTAGCATCAAAAAGATTTTGATGTGACCGCATTTTTGGGAGCAATGAAGCAACCAATGCAAAAGCATATTCTTCACGTTCGAAAATTTGTCCTTGTAGCGTTTTCATTTCAACGCTCCCACAAATTCCACACGAAGCAACCGAAAGTAGCTGCCTGCTATTTGAATAACCATCTTTCAAGTCGGCCTCTTCTGCACGAACTTGAACAAGGGCTTCATTCTTATCTTCATCACACTGAAGCGACATTTCGGGGTCAATCACTTTTGACCTATAAATATCTTCTGAATAGAGCAGACCTCTTACAAGATCCAATTCGTCGCCCGGCGTTTGCATCGTCATGCTCCAAAGGACCCCATTGATCATAATTTGAAGGGGAACCTCAACAACAAGCACATCAGAGACGGCCTGTTGTTCAGATGCTTTTATGCGCATCCCTTCATAGGTTCTTTTAGGGGTCAAGACAATCCGCTGATTCTGCCATCATCATCGATGTCCATCCCCTCAGAAGCCGGTACGGCCGGAAGTCCAGGCATACGCATCATCTTCCCAAGTATTGGAATAATGAATCCAGCACCAACAGCCATTTCAAATTCGCGCACATTTACACGAAACCCTGTTGGTCTGCCAATCAATGATTCGTTGTCAGAAAATGACTTTTGTGTTTTCGCCATACAAATTGGCAGTGCATTCAATCCGAGCTTATCAATGTTGCGCAAATCAGCAAGCGCCTTTTTGTCATAGTCTACACCATCAGCACCATAGATTTCTGTAGCAATGGTGTTGATCTTATCTTTTACTGGAGCATTCCAGTCATACAACTGCTTGAAGTTAGATTCGCCAGAGTCAACAACGGCAACCACAGCTTTCGCTAGGTCTTCCATGCCTTCTCCGCCTTTTGCCCAACCGGCGCTTACCACGGCGGTAACGCCATGCTTTGCACATTCAGATTGTACGAAAGCCATTTCTTCTTCTGTATCAGTCGTAAATTGGTTAATGGCTACAACGGGCCTAAGACCAAATTTCTGTACGTTCTCAAGGTGCTTCTCTAAGTTGGCAAATCCGGCTTTTACACGGTCAAGATTTGGTGTGTTGTAATCTTCTTTCGCAGCTCCTCCATGATGGCGAAGTGCGCGCAGTGTAGCAACCAATACAACGGCTTTTGGCTTCAAGTTTCCATAACCACATTTGATGTTAAGGAATTTTTCAGCTCCAAGGTCAGCTCCAAATCCGGCCTCAGTTACCACATAGTCTGCTAAAGACATGCCCATTTTTGTTGCAATAATGGTATTGGTTCCTTGGGCGATGTTTGCAAATGGACCGCCATGAATAATGGCAGGATTGTGCTCTAGTGTTTGCACCAAGTTTGGCTTGATGGCATCTTTCAACAAAAGTGCCATAGCTCCTTGTGCCTTCAAGTCACGTGCGTATATGGGTTGACGATCATAGGTGAACCCTACGAATATGTTCCCAAGGCGCTCTTTCAAATTAGCACGGTTCTGAGCCATGCAGAGAATGGCCATGACCTCTGATGCAGGAGTGATGTTGAATCCATCTTGGCGCGGAATCCCATTGCCAATGCCTCCTAAACCAATAGTGATGTCTCGCAATGAACGGTCATTCATGTCCATCACACGCTTCCAATAAATACGTCGCGGATCAAGGCCCAAGTTTTGAGTCTTACTTTGTAGGTTGTTGTCAATTAAGGCTGACAATAAGTTGTTCGCCTTCTCTATGGCCGAAAAGTCGCCCGTAAAATGTAGGTTGATATCTTCCATTGGCACTACTTGTGAGTAACCACCACCGGCAGCGCCACCCTTTATGCCGAAAACCGGACCCAGTGAGGGTTCGCGTAAAACCACAACAGATTTTTTTCCGATTCGATTTAACCCTTCATTGAGCCCAATTGAAGTGGTCGTTTTTCCTTCTCCAGCCGGGGTAGGAGTGATGGCTGATACAAGAATTAAATTCGATTTTTGAACTTTGTCTTCATCAATTAAATTAAGAGGAAGTTTCGCTTTGTACTTTCCGTACATTTCAAGTTGGTCTTCTTCAATTGAAAGTCGCTCAGCTATCATACGGATGTGTTCCATCTGATTTGCCTGAGCAATATCGAGGTCTGATTTTACAGTCATAGGTGGTGTGGTTAACGACCTCCAAATTAGGGGTTTTAGTGAAAGGACAAGTCAATTTTAACACTTCTCTAATTCAAACCAAAACGTAGTCCCTTCTCCTTCTTTTGATTCGATAGAATAGGTGCTTTTATGCGCTTCCAATATGGTTTTTACAATTGCTAAACCTAACCCTGTTCCAACACTCTTTCCTGACGGACGTGTGTGAAAACGATCAAATACTTTTTGCAAGTCTCCATCAGGAATTCCTACACCCGTATCTTGAACGATGACTTTCAATGTTGAAGACTGTTCAATTATTTTCAGCCTGATTTGGCCACCGATGTTTGTGAACTTAATGGAGTTGCTGAGTAGGTTTTGTAAGACCCTGTCAATCAGGGCGATGTCTGCCTTGGCGTGAGGTAAAGATTGAGGTATTTCTTCAGAGAGTTGAATCCCTTTTTCAGCTGATTTAATCTTGAAGCTAGAGCAGATATCCAATGCCAATTCAGCGAGGGAGAAGGTTTCTAACGTTGGTTTTCGGTCTTTCGATTCCAGCTTGGAGAGTTCAAACAACTCATCAACCAAGCTCTTGAGCTTCTCAGTATTCTTCAGTGAAATGGCGAGGTAACGTTCAATTTTCTCGGGAGGAAGACTGTCTTTCTTCATCAAGACGGTTTCTAAATACCCTTGGATGGAAGACAAGGGTGTGCGTAAATCATGACTCACATTTGCGAGCAGTTCTTTCCGGAGCAATTCTAAATCTTCTTTTTCTTGTCGAAATCGTTCTTGGGTAAGCAAGAATGTTCGCGCCAGCATAAACAAAACAAAGGTGATGCCAACTGAAACGGCCAAGGAAATCCAAACACTTTTTTGTGCTCTTTCTCTGGCTTCCATGATAAATCTATCAAACTGCTCATCTACTTGTAAGATCGCTACCGTTTGCCCTTGTTTATTTTTTATGGGCTCAAATGCAGATAACCACATCCCATTTGTGTCAGAATACATAGGTATCACTCCACCTTCAGCATACTGATCGTATAAGGTTTGAGGATAATCTATGTAGCTGTGTTTCCAAAAAGGCTCTTCAGAACTACTAATTCCAAAACAAAACTTATTTTGAAGTGGGTCAAATACCATCGTGTAAATGGTTGTAGCCAATTCGTTTTCAATTTGCGCTTGCCGAAGTAGTGTATGCAGCTTTAAATAATCAGGATCTTGATCGTTTGTTAAGATAGCATCTTTTGGAGCGTATTTATTGATTAGAAAATGATGTAAATCACCGTCAATTTGAAGGGCCAATGTAGAGACTATGCCTTCCAGTCTACCCAATTCTTTTTCTTCACTCAGTTTGAGCTGTTGGGTGTAATTGGTATAAATTAAGAACGACGTGATCCCAATCAGAGCAATAACTGTGATTAAGAGAATGCGTGTGGTACTGGGTCTGTTTTTTACACTTTTTTTCACGCGTCGTTGAATCTATAACCAACACCCCATGTTGTAAGTACATATTCTGGATCAGCAGGGTCTTCTTCAACTTTCGCACGCAACCTATTGATGTGACTATTTACGGTGTGCTCGTACCCTTCAAAATCATAGCTCCATACCAGGTTGAGCAGGTCTTTTCTGTCATAAGTGACGCCTGGATTGGAAGCTAAAAGATACAAAAGGTCAAACTCTTTAGGGGTCAACTCAATGCGTACTCCCTTGATTTCAACTTTACGCTTCGTTCGGTCTATTCTCAGGCTTTTGTATTCAATAACTTCACTTGCTTCCTCTTCTGCGGCAGCGTCAAGCTGAGATCTGCGCAAGATGGCTTTAACCCTTGCAACAAGTTCACGGATGCTAAAAGGTTTGGTGAGGTAATCATCTGCACCTGTTTCAAGGCCAAGAACTTTATCAATCTCTTCACTGCGTGCCGTCAACATAAGAATAGGGAAGAAGACTTTGTTCGCTCTCAAGTCCCTGCAGATATCGATTCCATTCTTGCTTGGTAGGTTTACGTCCAAAATCATCAAATCGAATTTGTTTTGAATGGCATAATCATACCCCTCTTTTCCGTCTCTGAATGCAATGGTCTCGCAATCCATGTCTTCAAGGTGCAACTGGATGAGCTCAGAAATGTCTTGCTCGTCTTCAATGATGATTACTTTGTGCATGATTTTCTTCTTTCTGTAAAAGTCGTGATGGAAGTTAACAGAACTATCACAATAGCATGATTAAATTCTGCAATTAAATGTCCTCAATTCAATTTCAAGGGTCGCTGATTTAAACAATGATTCAACACTTATTCTTAATGAATGAGTATTTATACTTTAGAGTTAACAGCCTGTTCCGTTATTATGCCTGTGATATATAAATGACAAATGAACCCTATCTTTGAACATCGAGAGCAATCTCGGGTTAATTACAATAAGATGTAGTTCAGAGACTGCATCTTAGTAGTTAGGTTAAGTTTAGTTGTTAGTTAAGAAATGTCCCTGCTTCGGCGGGGACTTTCGTTTTACAGATTACTTTTGGCGTGCGAATTGCAATAAACTTGAGAAAAGTGAAGAAGGAAATATTAATTCTAATGTGCTTTTTGCCGCTTTTCGCGTCAGCACAAAAAGAAATTCGGAAAGATTGGTTCAATGATGACGGTGCAGAAGAGCAGGTAGTTGGAGCCAGTATTGATAAAACATACGAGAATCTAATAGAAGGTAAAACACCGATTGAAATTATTGTTGCAGTCATTGACAGCGGTGTAGATATTGATCACGAAGATCTTCAAGGGTCAATCTGGGTGAATGATGATGAAATCCCTGGAAATGGAATCGACGATGATAACAATGGATATATAGATGACATCAATGGGTGGAGTTTTATCAGCGGGCCTTATGAGGATGTCACTTATGATAACCTCGAATTCACAAGGGTTTACAAAGGTTTAAAAAGTAGATTCGATCAGAAAACGCCCAAGGAAATAGACAGGAAAGATAAAAAAGAATACCAGCGCTTTTTGGTCATGGAAAAACAATTCAATGACCGTTTAGAGAAATCTAAAAAGGAGCTGGCAGAGTTCGAGCAAATAGTAGATTTCTACTACTTCGCAAAAGTTCAAATGACCAGTGCCCTAGGCGAAGATTTTACGTTGGAAGATTTAAAGGCCGTTGAGTCTGAAGATGAAATGGGAATGGCCATTCGTGACTTCATGATTTATTCCCTCGAAGAGGATTTTGAAAGTCAAGTAGAAGAAGGGTATGAGCACTACCGCAACACCTTGAACTACAGCTACAACCTGACGTATGATTCAAGAGCTGTTGTAGGAGACAATCCAGAGGATGTTTCAGAACGTTATTACGGAAGTAACAGAGTAGAAGGCCCCCGCGCTGAGCATGGAACACACGTTGCAGGAATTATTGCTGCCCAGCGTGGAAACGGAATTGGTATGGACGGTGTTTGTGCCACAGCTAAAATAATGGTACTTCGTGCAGTTCCAGATGGAGATGAGCGCGACAAGGACATTGCAAATGCCATTCGTTACGCGGCTGATAATGGGGCGAAGATCATTAACATGAGTTTCGGTAAAAGCTATTCTCCATTCAAGGTTGAAGTGGATAAAGCTGTGGCTTACGCCGAAGCAAAAAACATTCTCTTCGTCCATGCCGCAGGCAACTCCAGTAAGAACAACGATAAATCAAATAACTTCCCGAACCCAGTAAATGAGGTGACACGCGAAGTGTGTGCTACATGGATTGAGGTGGGGGCGAATGAACCTTTAACGACTGATTTGGTGGCACCATTCAGTAATTACGGAAAGAAGTCTGTAGATATCTTTGCTCCGGGAGTAGACATCTATTCTACCATTCCAAACAATGAATACAAGAAGAACAGTGGAACCAGCATGGCGGCTCCAGTAGTTGCAGGGGTGGCCGCATTGCTGATGTCTTACTATCCTGAGCTGAGTGCCAAAGACGTGCGCACAATCATTGTAAATAGCTACAGTTGGTATGGAAAGCGGAAAGTGATTCTTCCTTCAAGCAACGCAAATAAACCGAAAGAGGTGAAGTTCAAAAAGTTATCGCGTAATGGGGGGGTGATAAATGCCTTCAATGCGTTCAAGATGGCTGAGGAGTTTCAAAAAAATCAAGGGAAAAGATAACCACTGAAAGCGGCCTTTAACCTTCTTCGTTGAGGTATAAATATCTGTAAAAAGGAGAAATACGGTGCTAAACTGTTCTTTATTTCTTTCTTTCGTATGCTATTAAAGTTAGTCAACCTATTTTTGCGCTGCATGCAAGAATTTAACTCACCAAAGAATACCGTTCTTCTCGAACTCATCGTGAAGGAGATGAACTATTCATCTACCAATAAAGGACGAAAAGCAATCAAGGCTGGTTTTGTCAAAGTCAATGACAAACTGGTGATTATTCCGTCTACCAAATTGGTGAAGGGAGATAAGGTTGTTTTTCTTGATAAGCCTCAAACGCTTCCTACTCAAAAGGTAAAGAATCTGCCATTTGTCATTATCTATGAAGACGATGATCTTCTTGCATTTGAAAAGCCAGCAGGATTAACCTCTGCCTCACCAGATCGTAAAAAGAAAACCGCTTTTGGAATTGCTAAAGCGTGGATGCTTGGAAGGAACCCCGGATTAAAAGAGGTTCATTTCGTGAATAAGCTTCCGCGTGAGGCTTCTGGAATAATGCTGGTAGCAAAGAATTCTGTAGTGCGCACAAGGCTCCAAGGAAGTTGGAACAAGTTCTCCAAAAAGTACTATGTGATTGCTGAAGGACAATATCCCGAAGATGGAACATTTGGGAATCCTGTCAAAGACAAGCGCATTGAAAAGACCGTATTCCCGTACCGAAGAATCATGCAAGGGAAGAACTATGGCCTGCTTAAAATCGGAATGGAAAAGGAAGCTTATAGCGAGTTGTTTTCTACAATGGAATCTGCGGGGAACAAGATTCCTGGCTATGCAAGAAGAGGGAAGGCTGAAAATCCACTGGGAAGGTTGGCATTTCATTTCTTCTCAATCACCATTCCAGACATCAAAGGAAATGAAACAGTCATAAAAACACCTGTTCCAAGAGAGTTCCTAAACCTAGTGAAGACCAGTCGCGCATGAGTTTATTGCCACTTCTACAACTTGATTCACTTCAACGCAGCGCAGAACGCGCAGGTATTGCTGATTGGATTAATATACTCACAGTAGTGGTAGCATCTGTTGTGCTTTTAGGAACGGTCTTGTTCATTAGGTACTATAGAAAGCAGAATAAAGGCACTTAATGAGTGTAAATTCAATCCAACGGAAATGTAGTTCATGCAAGACATGGAACATCGAGGGGGAATTGAAGTGCAAGGAATGTGGGGCAACGCTAGATGTCCAGCAAAAATTGGCAGAGGGTTATGCTGAGCGTGAGCGCAAACGCATTGAGTTGCCTCAAACCCAATTTGATCTATTTGTTAACCGCATATCGAAGTCTAGGAATCCATTCATCAAGGTGGGCTACCTGACTGTTAAAGCCGTATGGTTTATCTACTGGGTAATTTTATCTATTGTATTATGGCTCATAGCCGCAACCCCAGGATAGCTTCTTTCGTTTCGCGAAAACCCATGGTGAACTCATGGTACTTTAACGTAGCCTTCGCCCTTTACATTCTGTATAAATCATGGACACTCTCTGGCGGGGCAACAACACCCTTTATTCAGAGTTACTTGGCTGATTTCTTGGCCTTACCCGTTCTGCTTAGTGTCACAATTGACCTGATTTCGGGCATAAAAAAAGGAGAACAGTCGCTCTCCCTTTTTCAAATTATTTTCGCTGTACTTTACATCTCCTTTTTCATGGAGTATTTCGCCCCAAGATGGTCTGAATATGCTGTTTCAGACTGGAGAGATTGCATTGCTTATTCACTCGGTGGGATCAGTTTTTACTTGGCCCAACGTGTTATTAAGGCCACTTAATAGTGTCATCATCTTCAAACAGGGGAGACCACTGAACTTCATTTACAGTTCCTCCGTTGAGCCAGAAATTCACGCACTTTTCTTCAGAACTAATAAGTTGTTGTTCCTCTCCAAACTCGTCAGCCAACAAATCATCCTCTAAGTCATCAAAGCCCAAAGTCTTTAACGCTGAGAGCAAATCAGCTTCTTTCATGCCAATGATTTTGTGGCCTTCAAGAACGAAGTTTTCGCCTTCAATTGACAATGTGGTCAGCTTCCAGTTTTCTTCTTGGTCAAAGGATACTGAAAGACCTAAGTCGTCATAGAACCAATCTTCGGTCATTTCGTCACCCTCTGCTGAATAAGCATAGGTATCAACTCGTGAAGCTTTACCTAACAACGCAGTCACGTCATCACGTTCCATTCCGAATTTTATTTGGCCAAGTCCGAAGCCTACTTTGATGTCTTTAATTTCTTCTTTCATTGTTTCAATGTTCTGGTACAAAATTACCCTTCTTCGTTAGTCCTGAAGGCATATGATGCATTCAGTTATGAACAAAGGAACGTTTCAATGGCACCAATAAAAATGGCCAAGTGTATCATTGAGCACCTGACCATTTTAGTTACTTGAAAGAGGAGGAATGAAGCGTTGTGCTTTTAGTCATTACTTCGGTTTTAAACAATCAGCCAATCTCAATCACCAAACATTTACTGAGATTCCAGAAGTCATCTACATTCTCTATAACCAACGTGAGGAGTCCTGCCTTGTCTGTGATGAAACGGTAGCTATCAGTTGGGTGGTCAGAATGAACAGAAGCTTCCTTGCTGTACATAGGGATGCTGCAGATTTCTCGAAGATCAATTGTTTTCCAGTTCGCTTTCTTTGCGTCAGAAATGGTGAGATCTGTTCTTCTGAAGAGGGGGAGACCTTTTCGTTCTATGATTCCGGCATTCTCTAACTCTTTTTGACTGCCAATGGCAAGTAAACGTTCCGCATTTTTCTTTGCACGGATGTTTTCACGCATCTCTAAGTCATTTAGATCGTCATTCAGCTGAGCTATTTGTTCGCCATCGTACTGCAGTTCAAAAACCAACAGTTCTATTTCTGCTTCTTGATCAGCAAGCGCATCCATGGCCACAAGGAGGTCATCTTTCATCTCAATTGCTTTGCGCTCTTCTGTGCGAAGTGCAGATTGCAAACGACCAATTGAATTTTCGAAATTCGAAATACGCTCTGCTATAAATTGCATTTTCTTGGTAAGTTCAATTTTGACCTCTGGATTTTGCGCTTGCTCCAACTGAGGCAGCAGTTCATCCATTTGTGCATTGAGCGCAAGCAGGTAGGCCTCTTTTTCAGCAATGGAATGCCTTGCTTGATTTAGGGTAGCATTCAATTGATCATTTTCAGTTTGAAGTGGTGCTAGAACATCTGGCTCCGGCTCACTAGCGCATGAAAAGAGAAATAGCGCGAATACGGGGATAAGTAGTGCTTTCATTGTTCTTGTTTTTTTAAAGAACGGTTGAAATTCTTAGTTTGATACAGGGGTGTGGTGGGTTCTTGAGTAAGCGTGATGAGTAGACGATTATCTGCACCAGACAAAGCATTGAGAAGGGCAGTGATCCATTCCGACTCCTGTTTTACACCAGAAGTAGAAGTCCTATTTGGGCATTAAAAAAGGAGGTCAAAACCTCCTTTTTGCTGCTTTATACGTGGCTACTATCTTTTAGCCAATCTCTCAAAGCCATTTGTTCTTCTCCTGCGAGCTTTCTAAATGCTTTTCTTAATTCTTTTCGGAAGAGAAGTGGATCAAAGCTGACCTTTCCCAATACCGTCTTATAATACTCCAACATAGAACCTTGATCTATTTAATTGTGATAAAAAATGCTGTTTGAAGCGCTCAGGTAATCTAGATTATTGTTTTTCTTCTTCTATTTACGGTGTTTGTCTGGGGAGGTTTCAGTTACCTTCAAAAATTCAGGACTTTGTTCAATTTCGGTCATCACTTTCAGCATGATTTCATCGATGCTTTCATCGTTTTCAAAACGAATTGGGGCTTTCACATCCATGTAAAGCGTCACGCCCTTTTTTTTCTTTTTTAATCCTTTTTTATCGAAAGCCCTCCTGAAACCATCAATTACGATGGGCACAACTGTACAACCTGTTTGTTGAATGATGTGCGCAGTTCCTTTTCGTCCAGGAACGAAAGGTGTTGTAGTTCCTTGCGGAAACGAAATCACCCATCCTTCTTTCAAAGCCTGTGTTACTTTGCCAGTATCTTTTTTATCTACTGGTCTTGCGGTGTCTTCTCCATCTTTTCGCCAGGTGCGTTTTACGGTCAGTGCTCCTCCAAGCGCCATGATCTTTGGAAGTATTCCAGATTTCATGGTTTCTTCAGCAGCAACGAAATAGATATTTGCTTTAGGTACTTTAAGGTAAGAAGGGAAATAGACATCGTTTGGGCGGCCATCTATTGCTGCTTCAATAACATGAAACATATAGGTCACATCAGCGAAGTACGTTTGATGGTTTGAAACGAACAAAACATTCGATTCTGGCAGAGTCTGAATGTGCTCTGCTCCTTGAATGTCAGTATAGTACCACCAATTGTACCGCGGCCAAGTGATGGACCCGACCATCCGGATCATAAAACGTTTTAACCACATGGGTTGCCCAAAGGTGTTCCTTCGCATGGTGCAAAGGTAGTTCAAATGAAAAGCCCAAAACGTATGCGTTCCTAGTAATAGCGCGTGTTTCAATGCTAGAGGTCGAAGCGGAATAGGTGTAATCCAGTGCTGTTTATTACGTTAGGAAGAGGACTGATGGGGGATACCGCATTCAGAAATAGGACAAAAAAAGAAAGGCCTAGACGTTTCTAGACCTTTCTACCTTAACCAAAATAACTAATTAACCAAAACCAAAACTTACTAGATAAGTAAGTTGATTTAGCTATTGCAAGACACGTGCCAAAAGGAAATGATTCAGAATAAAATAGGCAAGCATACTGTTAAAAGGCGTTAAATCCAGATCGAAACCAGGCAAGGACCTTTCTCCGTGGCCTCCATAGCTCAAAATCAAAGCCTTTCCTTTCCAGGAGGGTGGGCCAGTGCATTGACACAACCGTGACCAATAACACCATTCTGATTTGTACCTTTGCGCAGCAAATTCGAAAACACATTCTCAATGAAAGAAGTATACATCGTAGGAGCTGCACGCACCCCAATGGGATCTTTTCTAGGCGCGTTGAGCTCAGTACCAGCAACAAAATTAGGAGCAACTGCCATCAAAGGGGCACTTGATAAAGCGGGAATTAGCGCTGATCAAGTGCAAGAAGTGATCATGGGCAATGTGCTTCAGGCCGGGCTAGGTCAAGCTCCTGCAAGACAAGCTGCTATCTATGCAGGCATCCCAAATACAGTTCCTTGCTCAACCATCAATAAGGTGTGTGCTTCTGGAATGAAAGCAATTAGCCTTGGCGCTCAGTCAATTATGACGGGTGACAATGATGTTGTTGTGGTAGGTGGAATGGAGAACATGAGTTCTGTTCCGCACTACTTGAATGGAAGAACAGGGTCTAAATTCGGCGACATTAAAATGGCCGATGGGATGCTGAAAGACGGACTTACAGATGTCTACAACAATACGCACATGGGTAACTGCGCTGAATTGTGTGCCCGTGAAAGGAACATCTCAAGAGAAGAACAAGATGACTTCGCTATTAACTCCTACAAGCGCTCTGCTAAGGCATGGGCTGATGGGAAGTTCGCGAATGAAGTTGTTCCTGTTGAAGTGCCTCAACGCAGAGGTGATGCCTTGATTGTTTCTGAAGACGAAGAATACAAGAATGTGAAGTTGGAGAAGATTCCAACTCTTCGTCCAGCATTTGATAAAGAAGGAACTGTTACGGCTGCCAACGCTTCTACTTTGAATGACGGTGCTTCTGCACTTGTTTTGATGAGTAAAGAGAAAGCAGAAGAACTTGGAGTGAAGCCTCTAGCAAAGATTATTGGCTATGCTGACGCGGCTCATGCGCCAGAATGGTTTACAACTGCGCCTTCTAAAGCGCTTCCTAAAGCATTGGCGAAAGCTGGATTAACAAATGATCAGATTGATTTCTGGGAATTGAACGAGGCATTTGCAGTAGTAGGGTTGGCCAACATTGCTGAGCTTGGTATTGATGCAGCCAAAGTAGATGTGAACGGCGGTGCAGTGGCTCTAGGTCACCCTCTTGGATCTTCTGGATCACGAATCATCGTAACGTTGATTAATGTATTAGAGCAAAATGGCGGACGTTATGGCGCTGCTGGAATTTGCAATGGTGGAGGTGGTGCCTCTGCGATGGTTATCGAGAAACTATAATTCAGTATATTTATTTCTTTTTCCGCCAATCACATCTTCTTCGGAAGTGGGGTTGGCGGTTTTTTTATGTCGAAATCGTCAATGTGCAATGGAGGAGACTCCTTTAGACATCAAACAGCGATGCAGAAAAAAGGCCAACCTCTTCTTCTCGAAATGATTCGCCTTTTTTGATTGCATGTAAGCTCTTGGTGTTACTTCGCCTTCAGCACTCCTTCGTCAATCAACATCTGAAAAGAATCTTCCATGATCTCTAACATAGGTCTGAAAGTCATTCCGAACTCTTTCTTAATCTTAGAATTGTCTGCATTCCATGGGATGTTGACGTTGTTGCGAATGAATTTTCGGGTGAAAAGGGTATTTACAATTGGTCCAATCGCCATCAAAAGCCATTTCGGTAATGCTTTTTTCGGAAGTGGAAATTGAGCGCCATATTTAGGCAATAAGACCTGTCCCAGTTCTAAAAAGTCAGTGTTGTGCGCAGAGGTGATGTACCTACCTTTTGCTGCTGGCATGAAGCCCGCTTTGTAATGCACTTCGGCAACATCACGAACATCAACTAAACCAACACCTATTTTTGGCGCACCCATTTTCATTTCGCCATTCCCCAGCATCGTAAGAATGTTCATTGATTCAGAAGTAGTTGCTCCAGGATTCAGCGCAGGGCCTAATACAAGACTCATATTAACCGTTACAAGGTCCCAGCGTTGTTGCGCCTTTTCCATGTCCCACGCTTTCTTCTCAGCTAGAGTTTTAGAATAGAAATAAGGCTGATATTCCAATGAGGCTGTCGTATTCCAAACGTCTTCGGTAATCATTCCTCCGGGTGCGTTTACTGTATCAATTGCGTCTGTATATATCGCTGCACAGCTGCTTGTCACGATCACTCGCCTAACAGAATCAACTTCGTTTGCAGAGTTGAGTACATTTTCTGTTCCTTTCTCAGCGGGCTCAATCAATTCCTTTTGTGGATCTTTTACTTCTGAAATGAACGGAGATGCCGTATGGTAAACCAGCTCGCATCCTTTCATGCCTTCTGTATATGCTCCTGGCGTTAGTAAATCTGCTTTGAAGAAAACAAGGGATCCTTTAGATTTAGCAGCAAGCTCTTTTAAGTGTCCTACTTTTTTAGCATCGTTCGGATTTCGCACTGCGGCATGCACAGTAAGGCCATCATCCAATAATTTTTTCACCAACCAACTGGCAACATAGCCATTGGCACCTGTGACAAGTATGGGTTTGGTTTTATCTATTTGAGTCATGATTCTTGCTTTTTTTACTGTGGACGAAGGTCGATGCTTTTACTGAAATTCGTGTTTGCTTAGTGCAATAAAAGTACAAATCTATTCATCCGTTTTTGGTGTTTAATTCCGTTGAATGAGCGGCTTATTTGCATTCGCATATCCCTTGCCGAAAGGCACGAAGGTGCAACCGCATGCTTGTTACCTCAATGCTGTCTCTTTTACGTTTGCAGTGGTTGAATGTGACCTCCAGTTGCTGTTAGGTACAGAATTTTAGATTGAGCTTCTCCAGAGCTGGAAACAAGCACTTATACGTTCAAATGGCTTTTAGCTATCCGGTTAATGTCTTGTGCTTCTAGCACTTTCGTTGCATCAGGGTGTTTACATACATGCAGCATTGCTTGTCCGAAAGAACTACTGGTTGTCACATTTTTTAGTTTTCGCATCAATGGGAAGAACGGACGAAGAACAATGTAAAGGATGTTGTAAACGGTTGTTTTCGATTTCACGCCTTTTTCAGGAAGAATGGCACCTGGACGGAAAGCATATGCATCTTTGAAACCGCGATTGAGCATGTAGTTTTCTGTTTTTCCTTTTACCCTTGCCCACATCTGACTTCCGTTTTCTGTGCTATCAGTGCCCGCGCCAGAGACATAAGTAACGGTCATTTCAGGATTGATTTTGTACAGGCAGTCGAACAATTCTTTCGAATAGCCGAAGGTGATTTTAGTGTAATCGTCTTCGTTCATGCCCACAACAGAAACGCCCATGCAATGAAAGCAAGCTTGGTAACCATTCAATTGTGCTTCGTAACTTGAAAGTTCTGAGAAATCAGAGATAAGGAGCTCTTTCAGCTTTGGATGTTCCAGGTCAAGCTTGCTTCTGTTTAACACCAATACTTCGTTAACAGATGAATCTTCAAGGCATTCGATCAAGACAGCTTGTCCAACCATTCCTGTTGAACCCGTGATTATAACTTTCATATTTGATTAATTTAAGAGCGATTTATGGCGGTATTCATTCGGAGTCAACCCGGTCTTCGCCTTAAAAAGCCTGCTGAAATAATGTGGGTAATTGAAGCCCAGGTTATAGGCTATTTGACTAATGGAGTCGGGTTCACTGAGAAGAAGCGTCTTCGCCTTGTCTACAATGAATTGATTGATGTAGTCTTTGGGAGGCACACCCATTTCTTTCTTCAACAAATCGCTCATATAGTTGGGCGAAAGGTGAATTGCTTCAGCAAAGTATTCAATTGATGGAGCTCCCTGCTCTGCAAACTTTCCTTCTTTATAATAGGCCTTGAGCAATGATTCAAATTTGCTTACCGTATCTACGTTTTGCGCAGATCTTGTGTTGAACTGTCGCTCATAGTAGCGCAAGCTGTAGTTCAAAAGCAGTTCCAATGTGCTTGCAATAACGCGTTGACTGTGATTGTCAATGCGCTCAGCTATTTCAGATTGAATGAGTTTGATGCAATCGTTGAGAATGTGCTGTTCCGCTTCTGATAAGTGCAGGGCTTCGTGCACATCATAAGAGAAGAAGCCATAATCATCTATTCGTTTTCCAAATTCTGTGTTTCGAATAAGATCTGGGTGGAAGAAAAGCATCCATCCTTTCACTTCTCCTAGTTTTTGTTCTTTCATGAGCGAAGTCACCTGATTCGGCGCAGTGAAGATGAGAACGCCATCATCGAAATCATAGTGGTTTCGTCCATATCTCAAGCCACAATTTCCATCTTTCAAAGCAATAGAGTAGAGGTCTGTCCTTGTTTTTACTCCCACCCATTCCATCGGGATCACCCACTGGCTCACATCCATAACACTGATCAACGGGTGTGTAGGTTTCTCAAAGCCAATGGTTTCATGCATTTGGCTGATAGATTTGATATGAAGAATCTCTTCTGACATAGATTTCCAGGTGGATAACTTTAGGTCAAAGGTGCATCAAATTTGAACGCATGAGGAACACAAATTACTGAAAAGGTAACACATGGGAAGGTTCTTCTCCTGTGGTGAAAAATGCGTTTTTAATCTAACGAGCATGCTCTTGGCCACTTCGTGACCTCCTCTAAACGGTAACCTCAGTACTTAGGGGCTTATTCATCCCTCATCCATCCAGCAATGCTTGTTCGCTCCCTCGTAAACGATGGGTGTACCTCATGTTCCATCTCATCACTGCGAAAGAATACCATTCGTCCGCCTAAGGGTGAAATGTTTATCTGGTCTTTCGCCTTTGGGTACAACGACAATAAGCCTCCGTCTTCATCCATCCAATCTTGATTCAGGTAGAGAACAATGGAGAATTTTCTGCCATGTTCATTTTTGAATTGGTCAATGTGGCGCTTGTAAAAACGGTCCTTCTCATAGGAAGCGTAATGACTTTCAAAGCTTTTTAGCGAAGTATAGCAGGTGGAATTCAAGTGGCCCATGAACTTCCCAACTTTATCTACGAAGAGCATTTCATAGGCATTAACGCTCTTGTCATCTAACCAATGAATTTGATCACTCCGAACGGTTTTGTCTTGATGGAAATCATTTTTGTTTCCAATTCCAGAAGGCTTCAATTTGCCTGAAGCATTCAATTTCTGGAGGTTGTTATTTAATCCGGTAACAATACTGGGTGAAAGGAAATTATCACAACAGCCATAGTTGTCAGAGATTAGTCCGTCAATGAGGCCTTCAAATTGTTGAAGCTCTTTTATTTCTTCTTTGTTCATGCGCTGTTCTTTAGACAAAAAAAAACTACCCACCGAACAGGTAAAGAAGCATTCGCAGAAGCCTCGGGCCAATTCGAAGAGGGGGTATTAAAAGGTCGGTATAATTGTCTTATAACTTACTGAATAAACCGAAAAATTAAGAATAGTCAAATTGTGCTTCCATAAAAGAAGTTACCTGATTTTTATTTGAGGAAATGAAGCGAAGTTGGTAATTGAAAGAGCTATTTGATTGGCCTTTATCGATCAGCCAAAAAGAGTTGTAGAAAAAGAAATAAAGCGTGGCTATTGTAGGATAATAAACAATTTTTCTTGCAGTGTTTTTACTGCTTTTTTTGTCTTTTTTTCAGCAAGATAAGTGTTTGCGGTATCGTCAACATAAACAGTGGTTGTCCATTCATTGTTGTCAAACATTCGATTAAATTCTAGCAAGGAAAACTTTGTTGAGAGTCTAGAATTGAAAAGATCATTTTTTATCTCGTTGAACAATAGTTTTACGTCGTCACTTTTTATTTCATTGGTTTCATTGGAAAGGGATAAACTGTCAATGCTTTTGTACACCTTAGAGCTGCGTAGAGTAAAATTAACAATCACAGAGTCCTTGATCTCATCTTTATATCTGAAGGTGAAATCTAAATTCATTTCATCTTTATTCCCAATATGCGAGAAAGCAAGCGGTTTAATAAAGTATTGAGTACCATCTTCTCCTACATAAAATGTTTGAAATAAATTCTTGCCAGATTTCACACCGCCAGGTTTGATAGACGTACAGCCAGCTAACAGAATAAGTAATCCGAGAACAAAAACAATTTTTGGCTGGATCAGTTTGAATGATTTTAATTTCATTTCTTTTTTTGATTGAATCTATTTGAAAGGGCAATCTGATTAAAGAGTGAATCTGAAATCAATTCGGACTTGGTTGTTGCTAGAAGATAAATCAAGTTTCCGTCAAATACCTCAGCATACTCTGAGATATAGATAGTGTCGTTGTGATGTTTTTTAAATAGATAGGAAAACGAATCACTCTGTGAAATTAGAGGGGCAATAGCAAGGTCAACTTGCTGATAATGCAACAGTTTTTCTATTGAAGTGTTGAAAGGAAGACCAAGGTAGATTTTATAATCCTTGTTCTGAATCCTTTTATAGAGCGGGATTTGGAAATGAGAAGGTTGAAAATTTGAAAGATAGTCCTCTTTTACTTCTGGACTCAGATCAGTTAGGTTTTCAGCTTCAGTCAGGTTGAATGAAATATCATTAAATATAAAGACTTCATTTCCTTCTTTTTTTGCCGCAGAATTGCAGGATAAAAAAGAAATCAATGTAAGTATGAAGCATACATTTTTCATTTCCAAGACTTTGAAAGAAAGACGGAGGACTTATGATCCTCCGTCTTATGAATTGATTCTTATTCGCCTGTTACGATTGTTTCGTAACTAACGATGATGTTAAGAAAGCTAGAGTGCTTAACGTCAACAGTAGAAATCTTAGTGATTCCGCCATTCTTTGCAGCCGATTGGATACTTGCATCAGCATTAAAGAATAAGATACCTAGGTAACCTGTTGCTTTCGCTGTTCCAACTTTGCTCCCAACAGGGTTGCTAGTTGCATCAACAGGAAGAGTCAAAGAGCAGCTTGCCAACATGGCTACTACCGCAGTCATAGCGGCAATTGTTTTGAGTAATTTAAACATAGTTTTGGTTTTAAATCGTTCCCTACTCGTATGGCTTTTCGGTAATCGCCCCGTTTTTTATAGTGAATTCTGGACTCCACTGTTTCTATTCGTTTTAATTCTGACTTTGATTGGTAAGTGCTTTTGAGGCTCAAAATCAGGTGTGTGATGTAAGCTTGCTGGAAAGATCCAGCATAAAACGTCCCTCCAATGGTATTCAGATAAACTAAACGAATACTTCTATCGTTCGCGCGAGAAAGATAAAACGTTTCAATTTAGCTCGCAACGAAGAGCGAGCTAGTTTGTTCAATTGGTTTTCAACATGCTATTGTCTGCAATGCGAAATAAACCACTATTTCATTTGTTAGCAATGGGAGTGGGGCAACAAACAACCTCGTCAACGGTAGCTTTTGAGCTTAACCAGACATGTTATGGGGGAATAAGTTTGAGAAATGACTTAAAGAACAGGTTTCCTTATATCGAACCGATAGAAAACAGAGTGCCTTAGGCAGTTAGCCA
>Ga0222668_1000414_pt1 | contig 27836 bp, 18 predicted proteins | sample AntAcemetagen728_FD_179823 | JGI IMG/M metagenome (GOLD analysis project Ga0222668, IMG submission 179823) | Saline water microbial communities from Ace Lake, Antarctica - #728 | ecosystem: Environmental > Aquatic > Non-marine Saline and Alkaline > Saline | place: Antarctica: Ace Lake... | reverse complement strand
GACAGGACTATTTACTCAAGAACCAGTAGTTTGGTACAACAATGCTGAAAATCTCAATCTTCGCATACTCACCATTCCTGTCGACGACATAGGTTACAACATGCTTATGCTTTTGATTGTTATAAGTGTACTTGAACAATATAAAGTGAGAAAATTCTCAGGAGAATTGACAGTAACTTAGCGGGCATGAATCTGAAAAAAGTTGAAGATGAGTTGGGAGAAAGGGGGCTTGATAGAGTAATCGAGATGGCTTGGGAAGACCGTACGACCTTTGATACCATTGAAGATCAGTTTGGGGTAACCGAAAAAGTAGTCATCTCTTTGATGAGAAGGAATATGAAGCCGTCGAGCTTCAGAATGTGGAGGAAAAGAGTGCAAGGCCGCACGACAAAGCATGCGGGAACATCTCCCGCAGACAGATTTAAATGCAGCCGTCAGAGAAATATTTCAGGCAATAAAATATCAAAAAGATAGTGTCTAAAACAAATGCCATACTCCATTACGAAATTCACCACACTCTAGAGCATGAGGCGTGGATGGTCTTCGTGCACGGTGCTGGAGGCAGTGTGAGAACCTGGCAAAAGCAAGTTGATTTCTTCAAAGGAAAATTCAATCTCCTGCTCATTGATTTACGCGACCACGGAAAATCAAAAGATCTGGAGTCAGATATGGAGTTTGGCTTTAGCCTCGTGGCAAAAGATGTGTTGGATGTCATGGATAGCTTATCCATACAAGAAGCTCATTTCATAGGTGTTTCCATGGGAAGTATAGTAATCAGGCACATCGAGTTATTGGCGCCCACTCGAGTTTCGTCCGTTGTGCTGGCAGGTGGAATATTTAAAATGAGTCGGAAGATTAAAGTTTTGGCTTTTGGCGCCAGAGCACTCTCATCCATTTTGCCTTTTCAGTTGCTTTATCAGGTGTTTGCGGTGGTCCTGCTTCCGCGAAATAATCACTCCGCTTCTCGGCGGGTGTTCATTCGAGAAGCCCAAAAACTGAAAGACCAAGAAGCAAAGAGGTGGTTTGGTTTGTTGAAAAAACTCAACCGAACATTGAAAGACCTTTTTTCACAGAAGATACAAGCACCATGTTTGATCGTAATGGGAGAGCAGGATCATGTATTTCTGCAACCAGCGAGAGATTACGTAGAGAAATATAGCGAAGTCGTGCTGGAAACCATAGAGCGATGCGGTCACGTTTGCAATATTGAACGAGCCGCAGAGTTCAATCAAAGGTGCTTTAAATTTATTTTGAAATTGGAACACAGAATCGTGTAGAATGGCAACAAAAACAAGAACTACCAAAGCGAAATTGACCCCAAAGCAGATCATAGATGCTTATTTGAAATATGTTTTAACCGAAGGAAAACAACCAGCATCAATCTTCAAGTTTGCTGATGATTTGGGAATAAGTGAAGCAGAGTTTTATTCACATTTCACCTCATTTGAATCTATTGAAGAAGGTGTTTGGGAAGACCTAATGGCCGAAACGTTGAAGGCGATAGCGGAAGATTCGAACTACGAGTCTTTCAATGCGCGCGAGAAGTTACTCTCCTTTTATTACACACATTTGGAGGTGTTGAAGGGAAGGCGAAGTTTCATCACGATGCGATGGACGGGTTTGAAGGAAGTGATGAAAACTCCCGATGCCCTTAAGACATACAAGGAGCACTTCCTGAAGTTTTCAAAGCGGGTGACTGTAGAAGGAATCAATGGCGATGAGATCAAGGAGCGTACGTTTATTTCAGACCGCTACAATCAGGCATTTTGGTTGCAACTGGTTTTCGTTGTTGATTTTTGGGTGAAGGATACAAGTGATGGCTTCGAGCAAACTGATGCTGCGATAGAAAAAGCAGTAAACCTTTCATTCGAATTATTGAGAGAATCAACGTTAGACCGAACCATTGATTTCGTGAAGTTCCTTTGGCAAACAAAATAAGCGGGACATGAAAGAGCAACACAAAATTCCTGTTTCTAAGGTTCAGCGTGCCGCAAAGTTTGTGGGAACGGGAGCTAAAGTGGGCGGCAATTACCTGAAGTATTACGCCAAGAAGATGGTAGATCCAGACATGAGTCGCGATGCCCTCGATGAGGCCAATGCCGCTGATGTCTATGAATCATTGAGTCAATTGAAGGGGAGTGCTCTCAAGGTAGCCCAGATGATGTCCATGGATCAAAACATACTACCGAAGGCCTACACGGATAAGTTTCAAATGGCGCAGTACAATGCCCCACCTTTGTCGTATCCATTGGTAGTGAAGACTTTTAAGAAATATTTTGATGCTAGTCCCGACGAGATTTTTGACACTTTTTCGTCCAAGGCGCTCAATGCTGCTTCAATAGGCCAAGTTCATCAAGCGACGCTCAATGGGAAGAAGCTGGCTGTTAAGGTTCAGTACCCTGGTGTAGCGAATAGTGTTACGAGTGATTTGAAATTGGCCAAGCCCATTGCCATGCGTTTGATGAATGTGAAGGGCAAGGATTTGGATAAATACCTTCAGGAAGTCGAAGAGAAGCTTTTGGAAGAAACGGATTACAGCCTGGAGCTCAGACGTTCGATGGAGCTTACAGAAAAGTGCCGCGACTTGGATATTCGCTTTCCAAAATACTACCCAGAATACTCATCCGAAAGGGTGATTACGATGGACTGGATTGAAGGAGTTCACTTAAGTGAGTGGATCGAAACCAACCCTTCGCAAGAAAAGCGGAACAAAATCGCTCAAGCGCTCTGGGACTTTTACAATTTCCAGATTCACGAGCTTCAGATGGTTCATGCCGATCCACATCCGGGTAATTTTCTCGTCACAACAGAAGGTCAATTGGCTGTTTTGGATTTTGGGTGTGTCAAAGAAATCCCGCTTGATTTCTATAACGACTATTTCCGATTTATGAATATCGAGCTTACGCGAAAGCCTCTTGAATTCAATGCCCTCCTTCACAAAATGGAGTTTTTACTTCCCGATGATAAACCAGAAGAGACGGAGTACTTTACCCGAGTATTTGGCCAAATGGTTTCCCTTCTTTGTCAGCCGTTTGGGGTTGAAGAGTTTGACTTTAGTAGCAAGCAGTACTTTGCTGGCATATACGCTTTGGGAGATCAGGTTGCAGGCGAAAAGCAGTTTAGGAAAAGCAATGTAGCGCGCGGTTCTAAGCACGGTATTTACATCAATCGCACCTACTTTGGACTCTACAACATCTTGCACATGCTCGAAGCCAAAGTTAAAACCAAAGCGCCAATTGACCTGTTGAAAATACCAAAGGCATCTTAGAAACAAACCTTCCTTTTTGGCGCTTGTTGTTCCCTTATGGTAAATAAGGAGTTAAGATTAGTGCTGGGAGATCAACTCAACCGCCAACATAGTTGGTGGGATGATGATCCTAATGGAATGGTAGTTTTAATCTGTGAAGCGCGATCTGAAACAGATTATGTCAAGCACCACATTCAGAAAGTTGTGGCTTTCTTTTTAGCCATGCGTGATTTTGCCTCCTGGCTTGAAGAGAGGGGGTTTAAAGTCCTCTATCTGAGGTTGAACGATAAGGAGAATCAGGGCTCCATTGCGGAGAATATCCGCTATTACATCGCGAAAGAAAAGTGCGATGCATGGGCCTATCAACTTCCCGATGAATACAGATTAGACGAAGCTTTGAATCTTCTCAAAGACTCACTTGAGATACCTTGTCGAGTAGCTGATACCGAGCACTTCTTGAGCCAACGAGAAGACTTGGGGACTTTTTTCAAAGGAAAAAAGACCTATTTGATGGAATCGTTTTACCGCAACATGCGAAAGAAATACGATATCCTGATGGATGGCGAAAACCCCGTGGATGGCCAATGGAATTTTGACAAACAAAACCGCAAGAGCCTTCCTGAAGCTCAAAAGGTGATTGAACCCAAAACCTATTCAAAAGAGGTGAAGGAAATCACTGAGATGCTCAAAAAAGAGGGGGTGAAAACCATAGGGCGAATTGATCCTAACAATTTTATTTGGCCTGTTTCGCGCTTAGAAGGGCTAAATATGCTGCGCTTTTTCATCGATGAGTGCCTTACCAATTTCGGGGACTTTCAAGATGCTATGCGGGAGAATGAATGGTCCGTTTACCACTCGCGGATTAGCTTTTTGATGAATAGTAAGGTGTTAAGCCCCAAAGAAGTCATACAGAGCGTGGAAGAGGCTTGGCACGAAGACAAAGAGCGCTACCCCATTGCCGCGGTTGAAGGGTTTATCCGCCAGATATTAGGTTGGAGAGAATACATGCGCGGCGTTTATTGGGCCAAGATGCCTGATTATGCCGAGATGAATTACTTCGATCATCAGCGGAAGTTGCCCGAATGGTATTGGACGGGTGAAACGAAGATGAACTGCATGAGCCAAGCTATTAATCAATCATTGGACTACTCTTATGCGCACCACATCCAGCGATTGATGGTGACGGGAAACTTTGCCCTCTTGGCTGGAATCCACCCCGATGAGGTAGATGCATGGTATCTAGGAATTTACATCGACGCCATAGAATGGGTAGAGATTACCAATACGCGTGGAATGAGTCAGTTTGCGGATGGTGGAATTGTAGGCACCAAGCCTTACGTATCCTCGGCGAATTACATCGACAAGATGAGTAACTATTGCAAGAAGTGCCATTACTCAAAGTCGAAAAAAACAGGAGAAAACGCTTGCCCGTTTAATTCTCTGTACTGGGATTTTTACGACCGCAACCGAGACAAACTGGAGAAAAATCCTCGACTCGGATTTGTCTATCCGACCTTGAATAAGATGAGTATTGAAAAGAAAGAAGAGTTACTGAACCAGGCAGATTATTATTTGAAAAACCTCGACAAGCTTTAGAAAAGCATTTCGAGCTGGTCTTGCAGCCGCTTTACCACAAGCGTGACTATGCGTTTGTTGCATTCATTTTTGTTCTCACAATAGTATGCATACTCTTCAAGAGTCATAATACTAACGACCGAAGCAATTAGGGAGTTTTTAATACGTGCATCGCTCTTCAGCACATCTTGAATGTAGTTTTTTTGGACTTGCCCATTGTAAGCGTTAAATGCGGGTTTGAATTTAATAAGGTACTGCTTGAATTGAGCTAGGATAATGCTATTCTGGAACTTTAGAATAGGTCTAAGGATATCGTTTTGAAATGTTCCCATCGGCTCGTCGGCTTTGGTGTTGGCATTATCAAGCGAAATTCCTGGTCTCAACTGTATTAATCTGTCATCTCGTTCACTTGTCATAAGTTAAAACTCTTTGATATGTAACAAACAAATGCCGACCAGGTTTTGAAGTCTTACATCCATTTTCGTATCGACAAGTTAGTGAACAAAGAGCAATTCCTGGTTTGATCTTCCATTGTGTGTTTCAAACGTCACGTCAGTAATTTGCGACAGTCTAGATAGAACTTGGATACTAAAAGGAGTTTGGATGGAGAGTGTCTAAATACCTCACTCTCCGAAAGATTAAAATACTTAAGTCACCTTCTCCTGTTTCTAGATTGTTGACTTTTAAATTACGTGGAAGTAGAATGGTATTGAGCAATATTTGTTGGACTTCTTATGAATTCGAGAGAATGATTGTTCTTCTTAAATTACTTAGGTGATAACTAAATAGCAGCAAGCCTATGGAAAATAAGGTTTTAACCCTTTCATTACAAAAAAGTGATTTCCTGAGGGGGCACCATTTTAGAAAGGTAAAGCGGCACGTGACATAGTTTATTTATCAATTTTTAGTCGATATTCGAAAACATAAAGCCGACTAGTCACAAAAGACTGAATTGATACTCCTCTTTTAATCTCACCTCTCAATTCTACTGGCTATTCAACCAGGCATATGGGTGAAGTCCATGATTGGCCCGAACTATAAATACTAAAAATGTAGACACCATTTGTGAACCTAGTTAAATCGACAGGAATTTTATTTATTTTATCTCCTGATGGGAAATAGGAACTCTGATGAATCTTTTTGCCCATTAAATCATACATAGAGATTTCCCAAACGGAGTTAGTTGTGGTTTCTGTGCTCATGATAGACAAACAAGCTGTGCTGGATGACAATTGATTGTTTAAGAGCGTAAAATCTTGGACAGAAACGACCTCGGAAGCAAATGTAAAATTAGAGGGGGCACCAAATAGAACGGCATCATGTCCTTGGAATTTGTAAGCCGCTTGGAGCATTCCTGTTGTTGGAAGATTTTGTCCTGAAACTTGTCCGGAGTATATGCCACTTTCTTTGTAATCCAAAGTAGTTTGATAGGACTCACCATCAAAACCCGTTACGATGATGGCAATTGAGCTTGGCGTATAATGATAAAAAGACTCGGGCGAAAGAGTGAACATCCAATTCTGACTGTTTAAATCGATAAAATCAATTTGGGCTCTTGGGATGTCATAATAAACAGCTTGAAATTTTTCCAATTCGCTCCCGCCCTCCAAAGCCTTTTGTTCGATTAGCGCATAGAGAGGAAATCCTGGAGACAAATTGGTCAACGCCGACCTTTCATTTTCATCCGACCACTCATCAAAATACATTAGCGGATCAACACCAGGATTGCAAGAAGAAAAAACACCGATAGTCGGATTGGTTTCTGCTGCGCCTCTTAACATTATAAAACCTGCGCTGTCAGCAGGCGTGAATTTGAGGACAGATCGCGGAAAGAGTGAACTGGATCCAGGGCTTACTAGAGATGTGTTAATGAGTTCAAACGGGACGCTATCTGTATTGTTTAGAAAACTGTTGGAGGCCATGTCACTTGCTCCTTCACAAGAACTGATAAGATTGGACAGTACTTTTTCTTCGGTAATGGAAACATCACTTATGTACGCTTTCCCTTGGCGATCTGCAATTAGTTCGTAAATGCACTGTTTTTTTAAGCTTGAGGTAGATGTTACGAATGGCAAAGAGAGGGAGTGCCACCCCACGTTGAGCGTAGTATCATTAAAAAACATGAGTGCGCTGTCCTGTGTAATTTTTTGGGAGAATGAAACAGAGTCGTCAATAATTAAAACATTTATATTGAGAAGATGTGTTCCTGTATCTGCAAACAGAACGCTTTTGTTACGAAGTACGGCTGTGCCATTGCCTGGGATGATGCGCATGTAGTCCTGTAAAAATTCGTCTTCTTCAAAGAAACTTCCGAATTCACATGCATCATTGATAGTCCAGGCTTCCAAACCATCCAAAAATTTTCCATAAAACATTCTGTCCCATGGATTTGCTAATGGCTTAACCTCTGGAATAAGATTTGATAAATGAGTCATTCCTTGAAGAATAAAAGATGCATAATCTGACTCTTTGCTTAAATCTTCAATTTCAAAAGGATCAATTGATGTATCGAAGAATTGGTATTCTCCGCTGCTGTGCAAATTTAGTTTGAATTGGTCAAAAACCACAGAATGGTGCTGCTGTGCTGCCGTTCCGGGTTGGTTGACAGCTATATTTTCCTTTCCAGCAACGGAAATTACGACTACATTGTCTTCAGAACCGTTGATAATGGGAATTAGAGATTTTCCATCCAGCTGATTCGCAGGCGGGTCAATGCTACCCCATTCACAAAAAGTCGGATACAAATCTATGAGCGACGTCGGGGTGTCAATGATTTGAGTTTCTAAATCGGGGCCTAGGATGATGAGGGGTATTCGCGAGGCTTCTGAATTTAAGGTTGTTTTACGAACCGAACATCTCCTTCCCAAGTGATATCCGTGATCACTAGAAATCACAATAATGGTATTTTCATCCAGTTGATTTTCTTTGAGCGAATGGATCACCTTACCAATTTGATCATCGATAAATGACACTGACGCATAGTATCCTCGGATGTACTCTTTGAGCCAAGACAGACTGTCGTTAGTCTCACTTTGTTCTATGAGTATATCGAACGTAGCGTAATTGGATTTGGAGTTAGACCTATTTGAATGCTCCGCGATCACTTCGATATCACAATCGGGGATTATTCCTTCCAGAGAGAGTGAATCAAGATCGTAAAGATCAAAATACTCTTGCGGCACATGGAAAGGCTCATGAGGATTATAAAACCCTATCGTGAGAAAGAAGGGGTTGTCATTTTGCGTACTTCTCGCTAGGAAAAGGGAGTCACAAAATTCAACACTTAATTCGTCTCCCATTAAATCTCTGTCATCGGAGGAGCCAAAATAAAAGGGACTGCCATTTCGGTAGGTCCAGCCTGTGTATTGCGGAAAACTAGGAATATCTTCCAAAGGAGAGAATGATATGTTTTTAGTATTGAAAAGTACGGGTAAGGAAGAGTGCGAAAGGCTTTGGTATGGCCAAGGTCCCTGCTCGGGGTCCTCATTGAAATGCGTGAAATGATCATAAGGCGTGGTGATTCCATGAAACATTTTACCTGATCCAAATACGTCGTATCCATTCTCTTTGAAATGATTAAAAAGAGTGGATGTCTCCGATAAGACTGGGTTATCTCTCCAGTCGTTCAAGCTCATTTGATAGCCATAATGTCCACTTCGTACTGGGTGAACTCCCGTGAAAACACTTGCGCGTGATGGCCCGCAGATTGTGGCGTTTGCATAAGCATTGTTAAAAACAATTCCTTCATTCACCAAGCTATCAAGCACTGGGGTGACGATATCACTATTATAATCAGACCCCAACCCCGATAGGTTAAGATCATCGCAAAAGATGAAAATGATATTCGGTGAGTCAATGTTTTGCGCAAAAAATACTTTACAAAACAGCGCAAGAAATAATGTTAAAATAGTTCTAGTAAACATAACTCTTTTTCGGCTAATAAAATTACTTGATTTAATAACAGGATGCAAATCAATAGAAACGTACGATATCCTATAGCAATAGGTTACGATTATCTCATCTCCAAGAGGGTCTCGAACTTCATACTGTCAAACATAAAAAGGCGTATTGTCAACAAACCCAATGTTATCTTCAGGAAATGAGGGGATTGCTGCTGAGGGGAAAAGAAAAGATCAGTCTCGCTGAGAATTTGAGGCAAGTCAGACTACAGTCGCTTGGCGAGGGGATAAGAATCTTGAAATGGCAAAGTGGTGAAGTGTGAAATCTCCTGAAGGATTTTGTTGAGCACGGAAAATTTTGCCCGATGCGAACACACCGAAACTATTGGTCTTGAAATGTTGAAAGATAGTCGCTGCTGACGGCAATTCGTTGTGCCGCCAATCATACAGCGATTGATTATAACCGCTGATAACATGGTGGACACCTATAAAAACGCTAGCTCTCGAAGGTCCGAAAAGAGGTGCCTTAAAATTAGCATTAGTGAAGACGGCTGACTCTATCGAAAGGGTTTCTGTAGAAGGATTGATTTCCTGATACTTATGAAAAAACCGCAATTCCGCTGAGCTCAAATCGTTGCAAAAAACGAAAAGAATAATCGGAGAAGATGAATTCTGGGTGTCCTCTGTGGAACCTATAAATACAAGCGGAATGGGTAAAGCTCTTTTAATAGTTGTGTTTTGGAAGTCACATTTGCTGGAGCGTTCAAAGGCATAATTTAATCCTAATTTTTTCCAGATCACCAAAAGTCAATGATTCTGGATTTGAATAGAAGTTAAAACCCCTTTATTCTCTGAATTTCCAACATCAAATTTAACAAATCTACATTTTAGTAAACGAAAAACAGTCTAGGATTATAAGAGTCACCCCCATTTTTTTGCCAAGACATCTACTTAATGAACAAAGAGCAACTCTTGATTTGATTTTCCATTTTTAGCTTCAAAGAACACGACGTAGATTCCTCGAGAAAGACTTGGAAGACCTGAGATGGTTAAAATATGAGATTGGATGGAAGATGACTGATTAAAAACCTTTCTTCCTGCAAGGTCAAAAATGTTTACGACACCCTCACCTGTTTCGGTAGTCGTGAATCTAAGATTTAGTGTTGAGAGATTAATATCGGTTGGATTCGGAAACAAAAGAAATGCAGATAATGGTTGATCGCCTAGTCGTTGAATTGTTTTTGTAGAACCGAAAGGTATATCTATACCAAGCGATGTTGAGGTATATGATACGCTAACAGTGTAAATCGTATTCTCGATTAAATCAGAAAACGCTGAAATGGGATATGTCAGCAAGGGATTAAAGTCAAGATTATAATCAAAGATTTCACCTGTCGGTGATGCTACAAATCTAAATTGTACTTTAGAAATGGGCTGATCAAATCCAGGTTGATCAACCAATTCTAGTAAATCACTTTGGTCTAGAGTCTGGTAATTGTCTCCTGAAAGTTCAGCTGGCCCTGCATTGAGGAATGTGCTTTTAACCATTGCTGCATCTATGTTAAAAACAGGAATATTGCGATCTGATGCAATCCTGATATAATAAGTGGAGCCTGGGATAAGATCTGTTATGTAAGAGATTTCTGCCGCGCCTGAGTATTGATTCAAGCAGATGGAGCTTTTAGCTTCACAATCTGAAAACACTTCAATCACAGGATTAAATCCAAAAATATGAGCAGCAATAATTCCAGTTGTCTGCGTAGGTGAAAACTGCTGCCAAAGTTGAGCGGCACTCCCACTTATGGATTCGCAGGGCACTGGCTTTTGGTTTAGGAGCAGTTGTAAACTTTTGTTTTCTAATTGGGCTATAGGGACATCAGTTTGAATGGTCTCTGCAAATTGGCACGGAGACAGAGATTCGTTGTGTTGATCTACATTTTGTAAGAATATATCGTCAAGGTGGATTTCGGACTCTGAAGCCGATTCAATATAAAGGACTGGCTCACCAAATGCGGGCAATGGGCCAAGAACTTCAAATGAGACGTTATAGGTATTCAGGTCAGAATTAATCGTAACAATAGTATCTAAAAAAACACGGTTATTGGAAGCTATCTGGATTGATATATCGGCATTATCAATGCCTGAATAGCCATCGAATATTAGATTATGCTCACCTTCATTTCTAAATATAATATTCTCATTCCTGATGTTCCGAGAATTGTTTCCTGATACAACAAGATGTTTTGAATCAATTACTGAATCAGACTCTACATGGCCAAAGAATTCGTTTGGTTCTGAAGGTGTCCAACCATTTAAGTCCTGACTAAAATCGCCATAATACAAGCATTCATAGCTGGGCATAGGTGGCCTGATGTAACCAATCTCGTCGCGAAGTTGGGTGTACATACGATCCCTTAACCCTTGGTAGAGCAATACTTCAGAAAGGTCAGTTGTTTCGCGCCAGTCGGATTGAATATCGTACAATTCGTCTTCACCACTAGAGTAATGAATGTATTTAAAACGTCCGACTAGCAGCGCATGGTGACTATGTTCCACTTTGGAAAGCTCGCCCGTTTCCAACTTTTCTCTTGAAATACCATATAAAATAGCCGAACCTGACTCATTTCCTGAGATTACTCCTTGAAGGTGCTTTCCTTCCAAAGTATGGCTTTCTGGTGATGGAATATTTGCAAACGCCAAGAGGGTAGGGTAGAGATCTATTAATGAAACGGGCTCCGAAATAACTTGAGTGTCGGCTCCTGGAATTTTAATGGTAAACGGAACCGAAGTGGCGTCATTCCAAATGGTGGACTTGGCCACAAGTCCTTTTGAACCAAGGTGAAAACCATGATCGCTGGTCAAAATAACAATCGTATTTTCGCTCAGACCATTTACTTCTAAGGAATGCATTAGCGCGCCAATTTGCTCATCCACATAAGACACGCTTGCATAGTACCCATGAATGTATTGCCGTAAGTAGTATTTAGGATCTTGTGTTGGTGACTCATTTTCCATGAGGTCATAAGCATCGTTAGACTTAGAATTGAAGCGATTGGTTACCGCCGTCAAAATCGGAATGGTAGTATCGGGCTGAAGGAATTCGAAGTTGAAGGCTGCACTGTCATATAGGTTCCAGTATTTTTCAGGTACGTGAAAAGGTACATGCGGATTGTAAATTCCAGCACTCAAAAAGAACGGGTTTCCCGAACTGTCAGCGGCGTAAGATTCCAAGAGATTTTCGCACCATTCTACCGTAAGTTCGTCCGCCATTAAATCCCGATTTTCATCGCTCTCAAAAAAGAAAGGTGAGCCATCTCTGTTTTCCCACCCGGTGTATTCTGGATAGGACGGAACATTTTCCAAACGGGCAAAGGACAAATCATGTTCATTAAAAGATTCAGGCATATCTGAGTGAATGCCCTTTGAGTGCGCGAAAGGTCCTTGAGTAGGTTCGAAGTTATATTTTGTAAAATCGTCTTCGCGTAGACGATGCCCATGGTAAACTTTACCACTGCCATAGACCTCGTAACCGTTATCTATAAACTGCTTGAATACGGAAGTGGTTTGCGACAAGATCGGGTTATCGAGCCACGAAACTTGAGACATTTTATACCCTGAATGACCGCTTGTTTGCGGCAATACTCCTGAAAACATGCTTGCTCGAGATGGTCCACAACCAGCTACGTTTGCGTGAGCATTGGTAAAGACAATGCTCTCGCCTACGAGGCTATCAATATTTGGTGTGTGTAGGGATGGATCTACCATTGTGCCTAGCCCCATCTGGTTTAGATCATCACAGATTATGAGTAAGATGTTGGGGCGGTCGGTATCTTGGCAATGGCAATAATTTGAAATAACAATTAAGAGTGCTATCCCTGAAATTCTTAGTTGCATAACAAAATTTCGAAAAAGGTAGGCTATTCCTACAGTGATGTCAAGGAACTTTTTTGGGGTGCACAGATGAATTCTCGCCGAATTCTTGCAAAACGAGTTAACATGAATGCTTGTCTAACTTACTTATCTTCGCCCCCTTAAAAATCGCCCTGAGATGCCGAAATATCCTGAGTACAAAGGGCTGAATCTTCCCGATTTAGCCAAAGACATTCTGAAGGAGTGGGAAGAGAATGACACATTCAGAAAGAGTGTAGAATCTAGACCAGCCGATAGGCCTTACGTATTTTACGAGGGTCCGCCTTCGGCGAATGGAATGCCTGGAATTCACCATGTGATGGGCAGATCCATTAAGGACATTTTTTGCCGCTACAAAACCAACAAAGGATTTCGCGTCGATCGAAAAGCTGGATGGGATACCCATGGTCTGCCTGTTGAGCTCGGAGTAGAGAAGGAGCTCGGAATTACCAAAGAAGACATTGGAAAGAAAATCTCAGTAGAAGAGTACAACGATGCCTGCCGCAAGGCGGTGATGAAATACACCGATGTCTGGAACGATCTCACCCTAAAAATGGGCTATTGGGTGGATATGGAAGATCCTTACGTCACCTACGAAAACAAGTACATGGAGTCGGTGTGGTGGCTCCTCAAGAATCTTTACGAGAAAAATTTAATCTACAAGGGTTATACCATTCAACCTTATTCGCCTGCAGCGGGCACGGGTCTGAGCTCGCATGAATTGAACATGCCCGGTTCTTACCAAGATGTCACGGATACATCGGCTACGGCGCTTTTCAAATTGAAAGAGGCAGGCCAGAATTTAATTAAGGAGACTTCGGGGATTAAAGATTTGACCTACTGTATGGTAGCTTGGACGACTACTCCTTGGACGCTTCCTTCTAACACGGCACTGGCGGTAAACCCGAAGTTCGACTATGCAATTGTAGAGTCCTTTAATCGTTACACCCACGAGCCTATGGGGGTAGTAATGGCCAAAGAATTGGTTGGGAAAGTTTTTTCAGCGCCTTACAGCGAAGTGGAGTCTGCTGATGAGATGCAGGCTTACGCCAAAGACGGCAAGAACATCCCTTTTCGAGTAATCGGAAGTGTTAAAGGTTCTGATTTGACTGATTTGGAATATGAGCAGCTTTTGCCTTATGCTCTTCCAATGGAAAACCCCGAGAAGGCCTTTAGAGTCATTCCTGGATCTTTCGTTACGATCGAAGACGGTACGGGTGTCGTTCACATCGCCCCGACTTTTGGTGCCGATGATGCCGAAGTTGCCAAGAAAGCGGGCATTCCTCCTATGCTCATCGCCGATGGGCAAGGAAATCCAGTTCCTTTGGTCGACCTTCAAGGAAAGTTCGTTGAAGCGATGGGTCCCGAACTTGGGGGTAAGTATGTGAAGAATGAATACTACGATGAAGCTCCCGACAAATCTGTCGATGTGCTCATTGGCATCAAGCTCAAAGAAGAAGGAAAAGCTTTCAAAATAGAAAAGTACGTTCACAGCTATCCCCATTGCTGGCGAACAGATAAGCCTGTTCTCTATTATCCTCTCGATTCTTGGTTCATCCGCAGCACAGCGGCAAAGGATCGAATGATAGCTTTGAATAAAACCATCAACTGGAAACCCGAGTCTACTGGTACAGGTCGCTTCGGAAACTGGTTGGAAAACCTAAACGATTGGAACCTTTCGCGTTCTCGTTTTTGGGGGATACCCATTCCCATCTGGCGAACCGAAGAGGGAACTGAGGCCAAGTGTATCGGGAGCGCCGAAGAATTGAGATCTGAATGTGAGAAAGCCGTCGAAGCGGGTGTCATGAAGGAAAATCCGCTCGGAGAATTCGTTCCAGGCAATATGTCCAAAGAGAATTACGACACCTTTGACCTTCACAAAAACCACGTCGATAAAATTGTGCTCGTTTCCTCTAAAGGCGAGCCAATGACGCGCGAAAAAGACCTCATTGACGTTTGGTTCGATTCGGGAAGTATGCCCTATGCTCAGTGGCATTATCCGTTTGAAAACAAAGAAAAAATTGATCAAGGAGAGACATATCCAGCGGATTTCATCTGCGAGGGAGTCGATCAAACCAGAGGGTGGTTTTTTACCCTTCACGCTATCGCGACTATGTGTTTCGACTCGGTGGCTTTCAAGAATGTGGTGTCAAACGGATTGGTCCTCGATAAAAACGGGGTGAAAATGAGCAAGCGCTTAGGCAATGCTGTTGATCCTTTTAAAACGCTGGATGAGTATGGTCCTGATGCTACCCGTTGGTATATGATTACCAATGCACAGCCCTGGGACAATCTTCGATTTGATCTAAGCGGTCTCCAAGAAGTTCAACGCAAGTTCTTCGGTACACTTTACAATACCTACGCTTTCTTTGCGCTTTACGCGAATGTGGATGGCTTCGACTATTCTGGAGATGAGGTTCCAGTTGCAGAACGTCCTGAAATAGATCGCTGGGTGCTTAGCCGACTCAACACGCTTATCACAGAAGTCGACTTGGCTTATGCCGATTACGAGCCTACAAAAGCAGGTCGATTGGTGCAAAACTTTGTCACCGACGAGTTGAGCAATTGGTACGTGCGTCTTTGTCGTCGCCGTTTCTGGAAAGGAGACTACGGTCAAGATAAGTTGGCCGCTTACCAAACACTCTTTACCTGCCTAGAGAAAGTGGCCGTTTTAGCAGCTCCTATCGCTCCATTTTTTATGGATCGACTTTACACCGATTTAAATAACGCAACGACTCGCCAATCAGCTGAATCGGTTCACTTAGCTGATTTCCCAACCGCTGATGAGTCGGCAATTGATCGAGATTTGGAACAGCGCATGGACATTGCCAAGCGAATGACTAGCCTCGTTCAGTCTCTTCGAAAGTCTGTAAAACTCAAGGTTCGTCAGCCATTGCAAAAGATTATGGTTCCTATTATCGACTCTACCTTTGAGCGTCAGCTTCACGATGTAGAAAGCATTATTTTGAGCGAGGTCAATGTGAAGGAACTCGAATACCTTCACGATGCTGCAGATGTTCTAGTGAAGGAAATTAAGCCCGACTTTAAAAAGCTCGGTCCGAAATTTGGCAAGGAGATGAAAACGCTTGCAGCTCAAATCAACGGATTCAACCCCGATCAGATAGCCGAGCTTGAGCGTAACGGGAATATAAAACTTTTGTTAAATGATCAAGAGGTAGAGATCACAACAGACGATGTTTCGATTACGGCAAAGGATATTCCGGGGTGGCTTGTAGCTGCAGATGGAAATATCACAGTTGCATTAGATATCACCCTATCTACCGCGCTAAAGGAGGAGGGAATAGCTCGTGAATTTGTCAATCGAATACAGAATCTGCGCAAGGATTCAGGCCTCGAAGTAACCGATAGAATCAAACTGCGTATTGAGCGTACAAGCGAGATCGAGCAAGCCATTGAGAATAATTTGGATTATATTTGCGCCGAAACGCTGGCGGGGTCACTAGACCTTGTTTCTGAACTAGAGGGCGATGGCGCTATACGGGTTGAAGTCGATGGAAACATCTCAACCAAAATTGCTCTCCAAAAGATTTAAAATCAATCCAAAATGGGAGAAGATAAAACAAGATATTCCGACAATGAGCTCGTTGAGTTCAAAGCACTGATCGAAAGAAAACTTGCCGATGCGCGAGAAGACTTGAGTGAACTGAAGCAGTCACTTTCTTACGCTGACAACAGCACAAACGATACCGCTTCATCATTCAAAATGATGGAAGATGGGTCTGAGACCATGTCTCGCGAAGAGACGGCTCAATTGGCTTCACGCCAAGAGAAATTCATCAGCCACTTGGAGAATGCCCTTCGTAGAATTGAGAACAAGACCTACGGAATTTGTCGTTCGACGGGTAAACTCATCGGTAAAGAAAGACTGAAGTTGGTTCCTCATGCTACACTCAGCATTGAGGCGAAGCTCAATCAAGACAGGCGATAAATCCTCTAGTGGGAAGGAAGGCAGTCATTATCATTTTTTTGGTGCTAGTCATTGATCAAGTTTCAAAAATTTGGATCAAGACCAATATGCATTTGGATGAAAGCATTGCCGTATTTGGCGATTGGTTTTTCATTCATTTCATTGAGAACCCTGGAATGGCCTTCGGTCTCGAATTCGGTGGAGAGACAGGAAAGATTTTCCTGAGCCTCTTCAGAATTGTAGCCATTATTTTCATTGGGATTTACCTTCGAGGCCTCATAAAGAAAAGTGCTCCTTGGGGTTTAATTGTTTCTGTAGCCTTGGTCTTTGCAGGAGCTGCCGGTAACATAATCGACAGTACAATTTACGGCCTAATTTTCAGCGAAAGCCCTCCTCTTCCTATAGTGGCGTCAATGTTTCCCGAGGGTGGTGGCTATTCCAGCATCCTACAAGGAAAGGTGGTAGACATGCTCTACTTCCCCATTATCGATACCAATTGGCCTGAGTGGGTTCCTTGGTTAGGTGGAGATAGACTTCAGTTTTTTCGGCCCATTTTCAATGTCGCTGATTCGTCCATCACTATTGGGATGGCTTTGATTTTGATCAATCAAAAGAGGTTCTTCAAAGAAGAGCAGAAATTAGGAGATCAAGTCGAGGCTGAGCAAAATCCCGAATAAATCAGCTGGGCTGTACCGACCCTCGATGAAATAAATAGCATCGCCAGCGAAGGTTCCACTTCCCACATAGATTACTCCATTCTGTACCGTGTAAAGTACATCCAATTCAAAATTGGAATCCCCTTTATAGATTTTTCCGTTCTCTCCGAATGTGAAGGCAATCTGACCTGAGTACATGGCATTTCCCGTGTAGATTCTCCCGTCTCGATAGGTATAAATTAGGTCGAACTCCGATCCAGAACTACCCACCATAATCTTGTCGCGAATTACCGTGTACAGCACTGCATTGAAGTCGAAATTATAACTGGGAAAGATTCGGTTATTTGCGAAATGCAGCACCTGATCCGTGATATAGTTGGCATTGCCTGCAAATACGCGGATCTGGCCATGGCTTGACGTGGAGAAGCCAAGCGAAAAGGCCAAGGATAAGATGAGGATGATGCGCTTCATTCTACAAAAGAAACAAATTTAAAGCCAAGCTTCAATATGATAGTTCTTTCAGAGCGCAAAAGAGAACAGCACATTCTAGGCATGATCATTATTCAATTGGCCTATTTGCATCAATGTATTTTCCAAAGAGCAAAGGCTAAGATGAGCCAAAGGCAAATATTGAGTTAGACCAACTCCTTTTTGGCAATCAGTTCAGCGATCTGAACCGCATTCGTCGCCGCACCTTTTCTCAAGTTATCAGCTACGATCCATAAGTTGAGGCTATTTGGAAAAGAAAAATCCCTGCGGATTCTGCCCACAAAAACATCGTCTTTTCCATGAGCATATCGCGGCATTGGGTATAAGTTTACATCGGGATTGTCCTGCAACTTGATGCCAGGACTGTCGTGTAAGATTTTACGAACGTCCCCCAAGTCGAACTCCTTTTCAAAAGACAAGTTGACCGATTCGGAATGACCACCTACTACAGGCACACGAACAGCCGTGGCAGTGACCTCTACAGAATTATCGTTGAGAATTTTCTTCGTTTCACGTGTCAGCTTCATCTCCTCCTTGGTGTATCCCTCCAATTCGAAAACATCGCAATGGGGAAGGCAATTTTGATCGATGGGATAAGGATAAACCATTGGGCCTTCTTTTCCCGCTCTTTCGTTTTCGAACTGCTCTACGGCTTGTTTCCCAGTTCCCGTGATCGATTGGTAAGTTGACACTACCGCTCGCTTCACACCGTATTGCTTGTGCAGCGGCGCGAGGGTCAGCACCAACTGAATGGTCGAGCAATTTGGGTTGGCAATGATCTTGTCATCGGCTGTCAAAGAGTCGCCGTTGATTTCGGGAACGATCAATTTGTGACCGGGCGACATTCGCCACGCCGATGAATTATCTATAACCGTGCAGCCCGTAGCCGCAAACTTTGGGGCGTACTCCAAGCTGGTGTTTCCACCTGCAGAAAAAAGCGCAATGTCTGGTTTCATAGCGATGGCTTCTTCCATTGAGTGGATGCGGTATTCCTTTCCGAGGAACTCAATGGTCTTTCCAACACTGCGTTCTGATGCTACCAGAATAAGCTCCGAAATAGGAAATTTTCGTTCCGCTAAAACTTCGAGTATTACTCGACCTACCATTCCAGTTGCTCCTATTACGGCTACCTTCATATTCTTCCTGTTTTGTGTCGGTCCATAATGTCCGCTATCCACGTTCCACCTGTTTTAAAATCAGTCCCTTCGAGGGAACTCGGGATATCGCATTGACATCAGTCAAACCCTTGAATTTTAATACTTCGCGCGCCTTGATATCGAACATTTTTGATCAGACATATGAGTAAATTGTCAGGCTATTATTACCACAATAATAGATGAGGAGCAAAAATACTCATCTGAGTTTGATTAATTTCTAAATAATAGTCGAACTCAGGTTAGTATATTTAAGCGTACAAAGATTTCATGAAGTCCACTCTTTCTTACGTTTTTGCCTGTTTCATTTTCCTCGCAAACTTGACCGTTTCGGCTCAAGTCAGTGATGATTTCTCAGATGGGGAGTTTACAAACAACCCCGTGTGGAACGGAAATACTGCGTCTTTTACAGTAGACAATGAGGTGCTTAGAAGCAATGTTGACCCTGGAGACTTATCGATTAATTATCATCTCTCCACCGAGAATAACCTGATCAATAATGTCCAGTGGGAGTTTTGGATAAACCTTGACTTTGCTACATCGGGAGCCAATTACGTAGATGTTTATGCAATGGCCGACAATACGGATTTATCGCTTGCAGCCAATGGTTACTTCATTCGCTTTGGCAATACTGTAGATGAAATTTCATTCTATAAACTGTCTTCGGGTTCTGAAAGTATTTTAATTGACGGCCCCGATGGTGAACTCGGCGCGAGCAACAATATTTACAAAGTTCGACTCATTCGAACGGTTGCGGGTCTTTGGACGCTTGAGCTCGACGAGGACAATACGGGGATTTTTGCAGCTGCGGGTAATATTACGGATAGCGACATTACCTCTGCTAGCCATTTTGGAATTAGAATTCAGCAATCAAATGCTGCTGGCCCAGTGAACAACCACTTCTTCGACGACATTGAAATCGGGCCAATACCCGTGGATGAGGATGCGCCCGAATTGATCTCAGCCAGTGCAGCAAGCGCAACGGAACTCGTTCTTCAATTCTCAGAGGCGCTCGACGAAACATCAGCTAACAACTCGACTAATTATTCCATCGACGGAGGAATTGGGAACCCTTCAACTGCATTGCTTGACGGAGGCGCGACCAGCACCGTGACCTTATCACTCGCTTCGCCTTTGACCAACGGGCAGGATTATACCATAACCGTCTCGGGAGTTGCTGACCTTTCGGGAAATGTGGCCACTGACGAAACGGCTGCTTTTACTTTTTTCATCCCCGACGAGCCTACTGCGGGAGATGTTATTTTCAATGAAATTTTCCCAGACCCAAATCCAGCTGTTGGATTGCCAGAGTTCGAGTACATCGAAATCTACAACCGAAGCTCTTCATTCTTTAATACGGAAGATTGGATTTTGGTGAATACTACAACGGAAAAATTACTGCCTTCAGTTTCCTTTCCACCCGATAGCTATCTAATTCTTTGTGACGCTTCGAATGTTGATGCCTTTGCACCTTTTGGAGACGTCGTTGGTATCACTTCCTTCACAGCTTTGGCAAATACGGCCGATAGCCTTAGCCTAATTGATGGGAGTGGCGAAGTTTTGGATATTGTCTCCTACACCGATGACTGGTACCAAGACCCTGTGAAAGATGACGGCGGTTACAGCCTCGAACGCATTAATCCCTTGTCTACTTGCAGCGGTGCTTTCAACTGGGCCGCCTCGAATAACACTTCGGGAGGAACTCCCGGAACTCAAAACAGCCTTTTCGACGATACGCCCGATCTGACTTCTCCAAGCGTAACTTCCGTGTCGGTAATCGATCCGCTCAACCTTTTGCTCACTGTATCCGAGCCACTCCAAGACCTCACTTCCACAACCATCAGTTTGAACCAAGGTATTTCCATCAATGACTTTTCTTTGGTGCAAGACGACCAAATCCAGGTGCTTTTGGTTGAACCCCTTCAAACGGCAGTGGCGTATGAGGTAACCGTCTTAGGATTGGTCGATTGTGAAGGCAATACTTCAGGATCTGAGACGATTCCAATTTTTATCGGTGAACTTCCCTTGCCAGGAGAGATTGTCATTTCAGAAATCATGGCTGACCCAACACCTTCGATCGGCCTTCCAGAAGGGGAGTATTTTGAGCTTTTCAATAAGTCCAACAAGACAATTGAACTTCAAGGCAGTGAACTCTCGGGTGTCTTTTTCGAGGAGGCTGTTATTTTCCAGCCGGGCGAGTATTTGGTATTCGCGTCCAATTCAAATGCCGAGCTTTTTGAAACCCTTAACGGCATTCGTTTTCTCGATATGAGCACCTCTTTTTTCACCAATGGAGGCAAGGAACTGATTTTGAGCAATTCGGAAGGAGAGCAGCTTGATTTTGTAGAATACAGCGATGATTGGTACAACGACTCCGACAAAGATGACGGAGGATACGCGCTTGAATTGATCAACCCAAATGCCGCTTGCAGTGGCGCGTTTAATTGGTCAGCTTCCAATAGTCCGCTGGGGGGAACTCCCGCAGAGGAGAATAGTATCTTCAATGATGCTCCTGATCAAACTGCACCCACATTGGTTTCTTTTAGTATTCCTCAAGACAATGAGGTTCAACTCGAATTTTCGGAGCCCATTGATGAGGAAAGTATCAACAGCATCGTTGCAACCTTTGCACCTGAATCTATAGTGGCGGGTATATTTCAAGTACAACCCAATGAGCTTTTGATCGAACTCATTCTTCCTTTCGAATTGGGGATTACTTATTCTTTGGAATTGACTGGTGTTACTGACTGCGCTGGAAATCAATCTCCCGCCATCAAACTCGACATCTTGCTGGGAGTTTCTCCCGACGAGAATGAAATTCTTATTACTGAAATAATGGCAGATCCATCTCCTTCAGTTGGTCTTCCCGAGGGCGAGTACTTTGAGTTATACAATGCTTCAGAGACGGCTATTGATCTATTGAATTGCTCCTTATCTGGAGTGGAATTCGAAGAATCAGTAGTGCTGGCTCCAGGAGAGTATGTGTTTTTTGCTTCCATCAGCAATCAAGTCACTTTCCTTGTATATCCCGATGTGGTCTTTTTAGAATCCATGAGTACCACTTTCCTTACGAATGGCGGAAGAGAGCTGGAACTGTTGAACCCAGAAGGAGTAAGAGTAGATCGAGTGAACTACGATATCTCTTGGTACAACGATTCTGACAAAGAAGATGGGGGCTATAGTTTGGAGCGAATTAATCTTCTGGAGCCATGCCGTGGCTCAGATAACTGGACGGGGTCAGAAGCAGATTTTGGAGGGACACCAGGCGAGCAGAACAGTGTATACAGTGAAGAGCCAGATCTGGTAGCTCCTGAGATTATCGCTGTTTATGCGCAAGGAGCAAATCTAATCGAAGTGCGGTTTTCAGAAGTAATAGATAGCATGTCGGTGCTCCTCACGGACATTATCCTTGCGCCTGCTATCGGAGTCGATGCTGTTTTAAACAGCCCACCAGATTATTCTTCATTATTCATTCAGCTCGATGAGTCATTAGAGCCAGGGGTTCTTTACAGATTGAGTTTAGAAGCAATTTCAGATTGTGTTGGAAACCTCATCGAGTCAACCGAAACTTTTGACTTTGCCTTGCCCCAACTAGGGGAGCCGGGAGACGTATTGATCAATGAAATTCTTTTTAACCCGAGAACGGCAGGGAGAGATTTTGTGGAGATATACAATGCTTCTGCCAAGAACATTGGCTTGAAAAACTGGGTGCTCCAAAATGCCGATTTGACAACGAGGGTAATCAGCGAAGATCCACTGGTGATATTTCCCGGACAGCACTTGGTTCTCACTGACGGTGTAAATACCAACATTCAAGAGTATCCCATGTCAGGAGCTTATCGCGAGAATTTTCATGAAATGGAATCGCTTCCATCGTATAACAATGGCGATGGCTCGGTTATTTTGGCTGATTCTCTAGAGAACCCAATCGATCGACTTGACTATTTGGAAGACTACCATTTCCCACTTCTCAATACGTTTGACGGAGTGAGTTTGGAACGATTGAGTTATACCCGACCTACAAATGAAGAGGGCAATTGGTCGTCAGCTTCTGAAAGAGTTGGATTCGCCACTCCTGGATATGTCAATTCTCAATTTTTACCGGAAGGCCGAGCCTCTGCACAATTCGAATTGCAAGATGAGGTGTTCTCTCCCGACAATGATGGATTTGAGGATGTGCTATTGATCAATTACGCCCTGGATGGCCCCGATTACCTTGCTACTATTCGTATTTACGACAGCAGGGGCCGTTTGATCCGCGGGCTTACCAACAATCTTCTTTTGGGAACAGAGGGAACTTTGACTTGGGATGGGACGACGGATGATCGCTCGAAAGCGCGCATTGGCCCACATATTATCCTAATCGAAATTTTCAATCCCGCAGGCAAGACTGAGACCTTTAAAGTCCCTTGTATTGTAGCGGGAAATCTTTCCAACTAATCCATTCGGTTTACTACTTTTGTGGGCCCAAACGAAACATCTAGCATGCGCTCACCCGTCGATATATCAACCAAACTTCCGAAAGTCGGTACGACGATTTTTACAGTCATGAGCAAAATGGCTCAAGACCACGGTGCCATCAATTTATCGCAGGGATTTCCAGATTTTGATATCGATCCTATTTTGCTCGATCTGGTCACCAAGCATATGAAAGATGGCAAGAACCAATATGCACCGATGGCAGGGGCAATGGTTTTGCGAGAGGCCATCGCCAAAAAGACGAAAGAATTGCACGGGGCCACGTACGATCCCGAAACTGAGATTACGGTCACAGCAGGAGCTACCCAGGCTATTTACACGGCTATAACAGCCCTTGTAAAGGAAGAAGACGAGGTAATCATTTTCACACCTGCCTACGACTGCTATGTGCCGCCAATTGTCTTGAATCAAGGGAAACCCGTTTACGTTCAACTCAAAGCTCCTGATTTTAAGGTTGATTGGGAGGACGTCAAAAAGGTTATCACGCGCAAAACTAGACTCATCATCATTAACTCCCCCCACAATCCTTCTGGTACTGTATGGGATGAGAATGACATGAAGGAGTTGGAGAAACTCGCTATCAATAGTGATGCCTTGGTGCTTAGCGATGAAGTTTACGAGCACATTGTCTTTGACGGAAAAAAACACTGGAGTGCTTCAAAATTCCCTGAATTGGCAAGGCGGTCTTTGGTCGTTGGCAGTTTTGGAAAAACATTTCACGTTACTGGGTGGAAGCTCGGATATATATTGGCTCCCGAAAACCTGATGAAGGAGTTTAGAAAGGTGCACCAGTACTTGGTTTACTGCGTGAATACACCAATGCAATTTGCTATAGCCGATTACCTTGAGGTGCCTGATCGCTACAACAATATCGCGGCAATGTATCAGCGCAAACGAGATACTTTCCTTAGTTATATCGAGGATTCCCGTTTCAAGGCATTGCCTTCTTCGGGGTCTTATTTCCAGTTGCTAAATTATTCTGCCATTAGCAAAATGGGCGAGGTAAAATTCGCAGAGAAGCTTACCAAAGAGCACGGCGTAGCATCCATACCTGTATCGGTATTTTACCATCAACCGGTAGAGCAATATATGTTGCGATTCTGCTTTGCCAAGTCAGATGAGACTTTAGAAAAGGCTGCGGCCATTCTCAGAGAATTATGATCAAATCTTCAACACTCAAGCTTGCCCTCCTCCAAACGGTATTGCATTGGGAGTCTGTTGAAGAAAATCTAAAAATGGTCGAGCAGAAGGCAGAGCTCCTGCCTGAAGATCTAGATCTTGTTGTTCTTCCCGAAATGTTCTCTACTGGTTTTACAATGAATCCGTCCAAGGTGGCCGAGGAGAATAGTGGTGAAGCCGTGAGTCGACTAATAGAATTATCTATCGAGAATGATTTTGCCATTTGCGGAAGCTTTGTAGCCAAAGAGAACGGGAATTATTTCAACCGCTTTTTCTGGATAAATGAGGGCAAACTTGAATACACCTACGATAAACGACACCTCTTTCGCATGGCGGAGGAAAACAAGGTTTACAGCCAAGGAGTGGCCGATGTGAGGATCAAATTCAAGGGCTGGAATATTATGCCTCGGGTTTGTTATGATCTTCGCTTTCCCGTTTGGTCGCGTTCTAGCGATGTTGATCTCCAAATCTATGTAGCCAATTGGCCAGCAGCCAGAGTAGCCGCATGGGATAAGTTGCTATTGGCAAGAGCCATCGAGAATCAATGCTACATTATAGGGGTGAATAGAATCGGTGAGGATGGAAATGGCATTCCATATTGCGGCCATTCTATTGCCATTGATGCGAAAGGAGATCCTATATCTAAAACTGGTAATGAGAGCGAAGAATGGATTTTCTCGAGCCTAGATCTGGATTCTTTGAATGAATTCAGGAAGAAGTTTCCCGTTGCGCTAGACGCAGATCAGTTTGATATTATTCCATAAGGAATCGGGGCGGGAGTCCAGTCTATTTCCAAGTCCCAATTCGACCTAACTTCAATTTCTTCAGGATAGAATAATCTCTCCTCGGGCTGTGCTCCAAATTGATAATTTCCAGTATCCCATTCGCCGTTTCCGTTGGCATCAAAGTTCAAACGTAGATTGTATTTTCCTGGTTGAAGTTGTTCAAACTTCAAGGTTTTTCTTCCATTGAGTGGTTCGGATTGAAGCACTTTCCCCCTCTCATTGGTGAATTCAAAGACGGGGCTGGACGTTGTTTGAATCAGACTGTCATTAATGGTAACTGTCAAGTCACCGTAGTATTCTTCGTCTTCAAGCTTAAATTCGAAACTCGTGCTGTCGCTGTAAATTCCGTAGAGATCTTTAATCGCACCCTCTTTCATGATCACCTGATAGACGGAGGTTGGTTTTTTCTCTAAATGAATAAAAAAATGAAGGCCACTGACGGACTTTTTGAATGCTTGCGGCACGATTTCCAAGCTGTCTTCGAGGATTATAATTAAAGTAGTGTCCAGCTCTTCCAGCGGATTCGAAAGGTTGATTTTGATCTCTTCGTATCGATCCAACCGCTTCTGCTGCAAATTGGAGGTAATCTTAAGTTTTGGCTCCTGCCTAAATTTTGGGTCAATCTCAGGATACCAAAACGAGGTGTCTTGAATGGCATCTCCATCCTGAATGATCACCTCAATTTCTTCAATAGGATTTTGCTTCAAGTAAAGTGGAATCCATGAGGTCAAAGTATCCCTGGTCGCGTTGAGAAGATTGAGCGCTGGAAGCACGATTCCGCTTTCTACTTCTCTAAAAACGAGTTCAGGTTTCTCTGTTGGTAGATTGAAGATGGCTTGATAAAATCCGTAGTCCTTCTTCTCTGTTCCAGCAATAAACTGAGTGGTGTCTTTTTCGGTAAAAGCTGGGACGATGATCTGAGTTTCCGTGGAATCGGCAATTCCCGAAGAAATGCGATTTGGAGAAAAACCTATTATTTCAGGCGGCCCGTCGTAAGTATAGTTAGAGGCTTGTTCAGAGAGGACAAAGAACTTAAAGTCACCTTCCGGCAAATAGCGCAACTGAAATAAGCCTTCCTCATTGGTCAAAGCGAAAAAATCGGGAGGAGTAGTGCGTGGCAAGCTGTCCTCTTCTCCTCTATACAACAAAATCGAAGCGCCTACGAGGGGTTTGTTATCAGAAGCCATTAGAACTTTTCCTGAAATGGAGAGAGAGTCGATCAGGTCGCCAGTCGAGAATACGTAGAGTAAATCAGAGTTGACATTTGACTCGTTCAAATCAGAAACGGCCGTACCAAAATTGAATTGATAGGTGGTATTCGGAAGTAAATCCTCCTCCCATTCGATGATCATCGTTTTGCTTTGCAGCGAATATTCGGGGGGCTCGCTCAATAGAGGTGATACGATCAATTGGTCCGAAATATTTTTGACTTGAATGAATTCGTCAAACTCAATTTCGAAGCGATTTCCTGAAAAGTTGGTGCTAAGATTAGGAGGGTCGTATTTCACGACCTGAGGTGGAATGATGTCTTTTTCTCCCCCTGTGAGACTGTTTTGTTTTGCACAACCCAATGTCAGTGCTACGGCGAACAACAAAAAGATTCTCACTTTAAGGGGATAAGATTGGTGATGATCTTCGCGAGTTTTTCCAAAGCCAACTGATCGTTTTCTCCAAAGTCGCCTACCGAGCTGCTATCCACATCGAGAACCATAGTCACGTCTCCCTCTTTATTCAGAATAGGAACCACAATTTCTGATTGAGAATGGGGGCTGCAAGCGATATGGCCAGGAAAGTCATGCACGTTTTGAACGAGAATGGTTTTGTTTTCACTCCAAGCTGTGCCGCAAACACCTTTGCCTTTGGCTATTCGCGAGCAAGCTACAGGGCCTTGGAAAGGCCCCACTACCAATTCTCCCTCTTTTACGAGATAGAACCCAACCCAAAAATAACCTTCCAGCTCTTTGAGAATAGCTGCTATATTGCTCAGGTTGGCAATCAAATCAGTTTCACCTGAAACGACGCCTTCTATTTGTTGGAGAGCATGGTCGTAGTTGCGATTCATGGCGCAAAGATAGATCAAATTTAAGCTGTAGCGAGTGTGAGAAAGCTCAGTTTTGTTGGCCCCGCTTCGAGAATTGTATGTCCGCAAGCTTCCATTGTTGAACCTGTAGTCACCACATCATCAATCAGTAAAATGTGTTTTCCTGAAATTTTTTCTGGGTTTGGTATGGAAAAGATTCGTTCGACATTTTCCCATCTCTCAAATCGGCCTTTTTTGGTTTGAGTGGAATTGTTAGAGATGCGTTTTACAAAATCCGAGCCTATCTCGGCTCCAAAGTATTTATTCAGCCCTAAAGCTATTGAGGTACACTGATTGAATCCACGGATTCGTTGTTTTGATTGATGAAGAGGAAGCGGAATAATGACATCAGGAGCTGCGTAGCCTTCGTTCATAAGGTCTTTGGCGTATAGCGCGCCGAGTCTTTTGCCGATATCTTGTCTACCGCTGTACTTTAAATGGTGGAGAAAGGCTCTA